>Ga0187890_10000035_pt1 | contig 99789 bp, 84 predicted proteins | sample June2016WEW_21_1_FD_133005 | JGI IMG/M metagenome (GOLD analysis project Ga0187890, IMG submission 133005) | Peatland microbial communities from SPRUCE experiment site at the Marcell Experimental Forest, Minnesota, USA - June2016WEW_21_10 | ecosystem: Environmental > Terrestrial > Soil >... | reverse complement strand
TATCGAGCAGATCCGCGCGCGCCTTCGACGGTTCGTAGACCTCATAAGTCATGTTCTGGCCGTGAATACGGCGATAAACGAGCGCATCGGTCACCGTTTCCTTGATAATACCGGCCCGATCCGCGCGCAGGAACCAGTCCTGGTCTTCACCCAGTCGTTTGGATTCATCGAAGCAACCTACGGTGTCGAAAACGCTTCGCCGAGCGAGCAGGCATTGACACACGTATCCCGGCATCGGCTTCGCGAAGCCATGATCGCGCATGCGATCGCGCTCGTGCGCCAGCTCCTCCACCCAGAAATTCTGCAAATACGTGATGCAGATGCCCGCGGCAGGATTGGATTGAAGCGCCAGATGCTGTCGCTCGAGTTTGTCCTTGTGCCACAAATCGTCGGCGTCTAGAAACGAAATGAAATCGCCCTTCGCCAAACCGATGCCGCGATTGCGGGCGCTTGCCGGCCCCGCGTTCGCTTGCCGCACGTAGATCACATGCTTGGCATAGGCGTCCGTTACCTGGGCCGTGGCGTCGGTAGAGCCGTCGTCGACCACGATGATCTCGGTTGGCGGCAAGGTCTGCGCAAGGATGCTATCCAGCGCCTCGGCGAGGTATCGCGCACCGTTGTACACAGGCACGACGCAGCTGATGGATGCGCTCATGACCGAGACCTTAGAGACTGTCTGCCAACGCTTGAACGGCAGCCGGAATAAGGTCCACACGCCGGCCGAGCTCGAGCCAAAAGCTTGGCGTGTTTTGGACGAGCTGAGTCAGGCGGTCAAACGCCGCTCGATTCGGTCGCGGCAACAACATTACCGAGGTGGGGGCTATCGCCATCAAGGTCGCAGCCTTCGTCGCCGGTCGGAATCTCGTGATCTCGGCGTCGACGACCCGAGGCAGCATCAAGGCATTGATGCCTATGCGTCGCCGCAGACACCCGGGGAAGGCTTCCGTCAGATACAAGACAAATTTCTCTTCGTAATCGTAGTTCGGCGCATGGGCAAGCGGCTGCAAATCCGGAAAACGCTTGATGTGGTGCACGTTGAGCAAGCACGACGCATACAGACCATGCCCCACGAATCGACCGTCCTCGATGCCGAGGCCGATGAAATCATCCCCGAGGTATCCCATGCCGGCCTGCAGACAGGAGATTGACGAGGTGGACTTTCCCGCGCCGCCGTTCCCCACGAATAGAATGCCCTTGTCGGCGTGCGTGATCAGGCCGGAGTGGACGAACTGCACTCCCCGGTCTTCCAGCCATGCGGACAGCATTTTGTGAAACGGTCGCGCGCGCTCATCGAGGTTCAAGGATGCGACACCCTGTGCGAAACCGAGAATCCGATTGCGCGCCTTATCCAGCCAGACCATTCCATGATGCCGGTCTTCGCCGACAAATTGACCGTCCTCGGCGGATTTCATCAAGATGGGAGGCTCGGAGGGATCGGGCTTCGCGAGTTCCAGGGCGGGAACGCCGGTCTCCACCGCATCCCAGACATCAATCGTCAACTCAGGCTCGCGGGCGCCCGTGGCGCCGCTGCGCAGGTGCCCCATGGACGCTTCGACGATGTCCGCCCAGGCGTTGCCCGCGACGCGGATACGGACGGGGAACCCTGCCACCTCCAAGTGAAATTCTCGGCATCCGGCTGCTGCGGCGCGCTCGAATCCTTCGCAGAGGCCCGTAATGGGCAACTGGGTGGCCGTCAGGACCTGACGGCGAGTATCGAATGCGGGAACGGCCATGTAATACCTTAGGCTTGTGACTTACTCGCTTCGGCTAATTATAGGGGAAAGCCCTTGCTATACTTCATGATAATTTAACGAGATCGTATTTGTTATGTCACATTTTAGGTCTAGCCGGCGCTCAAGCGGCCGTGCGATGGCGCAGCCCCGGTTCTTCACGAAAGTACGCAGCTGAGGTGCCTGAGGATGTCGACGAACACCTCGGTCAGTTGCGTCATCCCTGTTTTCAACGGCGAGCGCTTCCTCCCGGAAGCGATCGAATCGGTGCTGGCACAGGGCCTTGCCGATATGGAGATCATCGTCGTCGACGACGGGTCGACCGACGGAACGCCGGACGCGGCGGCTCGCTTTGAGAAGCAAGTGATCTACGTCCGTCAGGACAATGCCGGCCCCGCAAACGCCAGAAATCACGGTATTCGGCGAGCCTCCGGTGATTTCGTGGCATTTCTCGATTCGGACGATCTGTGGCATCCGCAAAAGACAGCCATTCAGCTGAAGCGCTTCGAGGCACGACCGGAGCTCGTCATCTGCACGGCGCACATGCAAAACTTCTGGTCCGCGGAGGTGGAACACGAAGTATCGACCCTGCAGGATGGCCGTCTCACGGAGATCCAACCCAATTTAGGGTCATCCTTCATTGCGAGACGCTCCTTATTCGAAACGATCGGCTTGCTCGATATCGCATTCAAGCACCGCGACATACAAGAACTCATGCTGCGCGCGGTGGACGGTGGTCTCGCCACGGAGTGCCTTCCCGACGTATTGGTGAAGCGGCGTATTCATGACGCCAATATAAGCCGGCATAGGTCGGATGCGGGGGATCTCGAGCTGGTCGCGATCGCCCGCGCCAGAATAGCGCGTCGCCGGGTACGCCCCGCATGAGATCTACCGGCCCTGAGATGACACCGTTGCGTTGCGATACGACGGGCCCCTACGAATCGGCCTTGCTGCGGCTCATGCCGTCACGCGAGCAAGGTCTGCTGCTCGCCGCATGCCTCCGCAGGGGCGATGCGGCGGCTCGAGCGTGGCTCGGCTTTGTGGCGGAAGTCCGCGACGTCAAGGTTTACTTCGAGACGAATCAAACGGGACTCAAGGGGCTGTTGCCATTCGTCGAAGCGAGCTTGGCAGCCAACGGAATCGATGGCGGCAAGGCATTCCAGACTTACGCTCGCGTAGCACGCGTGCGCGAAGACCTGCGCAGCCGGATATACGCCGAGATTCTCGAGGCCGTGCTCACGGCGCTCGATGCAGCGGGCATATCGACCGTGCTGTTGAAGGCAGGAGCGGTGTCGGCGACGGTCTACCCGCAACCCTCGACCCGGCACAATCATGCGATCGATCTGCTGGTCGATGCAGAGCAGATGGCTGCCGCGAGCGTCGTGCTGTCGAATGCTCAATTCACGCCGGGACCCGCGGCTCCCGGCGCGGCGTTTCACCGGGACTTCCGTCATTCCACGGGATTGGCGTTGGGATTGCATTCACAACTGTTGTACCTGCCCCACTTCGAAATGCCGCTCGATGAGGTGCGTGCGCGCGCACATGTCATCCAGATCGGCGGCCGATCGGTAGCCGTGCTGTCTCCGGAAGACACTCTCGTGCACCTATGTGGACATGCCACCTATTCGCGCAGCCGTGCAAACCTGCGCTGGGCGTGCGATGCCTATTACCTGCTGCAGCGCGACTTGAACTGGCCGTTGATAACCGCAACCGCTTCGCGGTCGAGATTGGCGTTGCCGATGCGGGTGCTATTGGGTTGGGTCAATGAGGCCCTGGCGGCACCGCTGCCGGCCGAGTGGCTCACCGACCTCCACCGGCGCGGTGACTCGGTGGATCCGGTCACGGCTGAAGGTATCTACGCTGCGCTGCTGCACTCCACCTTGTCGAGGGGACGGGCGTTTCGGGCATTCGACACGAGCCGTAAGGCACAGTTCGGGTTCCTTAAATTCAGCGCATTTCCGTCGCAGCGCTACGTAAGCTGGCGGCACAGCGTCGATCAAGGTTGGCTGCTACCTTTCTATTATCTGGATCGGCCGCGGCGGCTCGCGTTGCGGGCCGTGGCCGGGGCTGCGCGTCGATTGACAGGGCAACGCGTAGTGGCTCACCCGGATATCCCCGTGCACAAGAAGGGCACCGCGTGAGTGATCGGGGTCCACTGGTTCGCGCAGCCGGCCGCGAATTCGAGTGCATGTGTCGCGCCGCCACCATCGGTTTCGGCGATGAGGAGGCGGCACGGATCAGAGCTCTGGTCGACGAAGGCATCGACTGGGGCGTATTTCTCGCAGGCGTGGAACGCAATTACGTAGCGCCGGTCGTACATCGAAATTTGAAGTCGCTCGAGGGCTCTCGCATCCCCTCCAAAGTGCTCGACACCCTGCGCGTGCGCTCCAAGATCACCGCGTTCAAGAGCGACCTCTTCGCCACCGAGCTCGTGCGGCTCTCGCGGATATTCGAGTCGAAGTCCATCCAGACCATCAACTACAAGGGAGCGGTGACGGCCGAGGAGTATTACGGATCGGTCGCGCTGCGAAATTTCAACGACCTCGATTTTTTGGTACGCCGGAATGACCTGGTCGCGATGGTCGAGGTGTTGGAAGCGGAGGGCTACACGAATTCGGAGCAATTGACGCACGCGGAGTTCGATCATTACGTCGCCGAGTTCAAGGAGTTCCTGTTCACGCGCGGCGAAATCTCTCTCGAACCGCATTGGTCGCTCGCCGGCCGGCGCTTTCCATTCGACACGGATTATGAGGGATTCTGGCGGCGATCACGCAAGCTGGCATTCCGGGGAGCAGAGCTGCGCGTGATGTGTGGTGAGGATTCACTGCTCGTGCTATGTCTCGTGGGCGCCAAGGGCCGATGGCAACGTCTGCAGATGATCACCGACGTCGCGGCCTGCCTGCGAAGTTTCCCCACTTTGGACTGGGCAAGCATCGAGGCAATGGCTCGCGAGACCGGCACTGTCCGCATCCTGCGCCTCGGGCTGCTGCTGGCCGCCGAATTGGCGGGCGCCCAACTGCCCGAGACCATGGCTCGAGCAGTGCGCCAGGAATCGTCGGTGCGGGGACTCGCTCGCGACGTGGTGAGATCGCTCGCGGTCAAGCCTCAACCTCCGCGGTTTCTTCCGGATTCCCCCGCCATTTTCTCGGCAATGCTGTTCCGGCAGAGAGAGCGCTACCGAGACCGCTGGCACTACCTGTGGCACTCGACGACTACACCTGAGCCGCTTCATCTGAGACGAATCCCGTTACCCAAGGTGGGCTTCCCGCTGTATCGAATCCTGGTTCCCCTTCACGATTTCGTGATGTACCCGGCATGGCAGTTCCTCAAGGCGGCGTTGACACGGCGGCGGGGCTGATACGAGATGCCAGCCAACTTCCCGGATTACGCGACTTATGACGGATGTTTACTACATATTCCGTGGTTTGTTCGTAATCAGCAGTCCTTGTGATAAATTGTTGGCAATGCATAAGAATGGGTTGCACAGTACCCTGTTCGCTTGACTGAGATACCGCGTGTACCCGTTCCCCAAGCTTTCCGTCATCGTGCCCTTCTACAATGAAGAGGACAGCATCGAGCCCATGTATGCGGCCATCGTCAGAGCCGTAACCCCCCTGCAGATTTCGTTCGAGATGGTGTTCGTCGATGACGGCAGTCGGGACTCCACGGTTCTGCGGGGCGAGGAAATCGCACGGCGCGACGCGCGGGTTCGGATTGTGAAATTTCGCCGCAACTACGGACAAACCGCCGCGATGGCGGCGGGGATTCAGTGCGCGTCGGGAGAGATTCTCGTGACCATGGATGGCGACCTGCAGAACGACCCGGCAGACATCGAGCAGTTTCTGGAAAAGATTGCCGAGGGGTATGACATGGTGGTGGGGTGGCGCCACCAGCGGCAGGACAAATTGATATCGCGCAAGATTCCATCGATGATCGCAAACCGCCTGATCAGCAGGGTGACCGGTGTTCGCATCACCGACAATGGTTGTTCATTGAAGGCATTTCGCAGATCGCTGATCCGCAGCATCCCCCTCTATTCCGAAATGCATCGCTTCATTCCGGCGATGGCGTCGATCGCCGGTCCGCGCATCGCAGAGTTGAAGGTGCGCCACCACGCCCGCCAATTTGGTAAATCTAAATACGGCCTCGCACGCGTCTACAAGGTCCTGCTGGATCTGATGGTCATCAAGACGGTGACTTCGTTCACGGCGCGCCCCCTGGTGTGGTTCACTCTGCTGTGCCTGCCGCTGACGCTCATCGGTTTAGTGACGCTGGTCGGCGGCCTGCTCGCAGCGATTCCGGCTGGCGGCCGGCTGTCCTTGCCGCTGACGGGGAGCGGTGTCATCTTTCTTTCCGCAGCAATCATCTTGATGGCGAGCGGTACCTTGGGCGAATTGATTTATAAGCTGGGCGACGTTCGTCCGGATGACTTCGCCCGTCTCACCATGAGACTGGTCGCCTCACACGAGAGCCGCGAATGACTATGAGCAAATCAGCGGTGCAGGTATCGGTGATCGTCTACGTGGGAGCGCGCCGCACGTCGCTCGAGGCCCTGTATCCCGAGTACAAGTCCGGTTTGGCGGGGCTCGGCGTACCGTATGAGCTAATCTTCGTGCTGGACGGCCCGCAGCCGGGCTATGAACAATCGCTCGCCCGGCTCGTGGCCGATGGCGAACCGATCACCGTTATCTCTCTCACGCGCTATTTTGGCGAGGCGACTGCGATCATGGTGGGCTTCGAGTACGCAGGGGGCAGCGTCATCCTGACGTTGCCGGCGTATTTGCAGGTGGAAGGCTCGGAGATCAGCGCACTATATTCGACCCTCGCGACTGCCGATGTTGTCGTGAGCTACCGCGAGCCGCGCGCAACCCGGTGGTTCGAGTCGCTGCGTCGTGCCGCATTTCACGGGCTCCTGCGGTTCGTCACCCGACTGCAGTTTCGCGACCTGGGTTGCAATGCCCGCGCCATGCGGCGCAAGGTTCTCGAGGAAATTCATCTGTACGGTGACCAGCAGCGGTTCCTGCCCGTGCTGGCGGAACGCCAGGGCTTTCGGGTTGCCGAAATTGCCGTGCGGCAATCCAAAGGTGACCGGCACGATCACACCTATCCCCCGCGCAATTACCTGCGCGGCTTCCTGGATATATTCACCGTATTCTTCCTGGTTCGCTTCACGAAGCGGCCGCTGCGCTTTTTCGGCATGATTGGCGTCGCAACCTTCACCGTCGGAATTTTGGAATTGCTGTATTTGGTGATCGCGAGGATTTGGTTCAGCAGCCCGCTCGCGGACCGCCCCGCACTGCTGCTCGCGTCACTGCTGATCGTGCTGGGTGTGCAGATTTTCGCACTCGGCTTATTGGGGGAACTCATCATCTTTACCCATGGGGGCGGCAGCAAGGACTACCAGGTCGACCGGGTCATTCATTATCCCGATGCGGCTCCTGCCTCTGTCAAATCTCCGTCAGCCGCAAACCCCGTCATCGTCGCGTGAGAGGTAGCGACCCGCGTTGTTTGGTCCATGATGACCCCTGACCCATGAGCGCCGGCGCCTCCCGGAGCAGCTCCGCGATGGCGAGCCTGACATATTGGATCGGCGCGGCGCTGCTGGGCGCGACCATCATCTGCGGTCTCATCGAGCCGGTCGCTACGTTGTGGCGACTCGTGCCGCTCGATCCCAACGAGGGTTGGAACGCTTTCTTCACTCAGATCGCGATGCGCGGCGGGGAGCTGTATCCGGCCCCGGGCAGCGCCATCGTCAACAACTATCCGCCCTTGTCCTTCTACATCGTCGGCCCACTTGGGCGGATGCTCGGCGACAATATCATTGCGGGCCGGGTGGTGGCGCTCGCCAGCATGCTGCTGGTCGCCGTTAACGTTTACTTATGGTTGCGCGCCGCCGGCTCGCCCTCCCGCATCGCGTGGTTGGGGGCGGGTCTATTTGCTGCTTTTGCCGTGACTTATGCACGTTCGTATGCGGGTATGGACGATCCCCAGTGGCTGGCACACGCCATCATGACTACCGGCTTGGTGGTTCTATGGCGCGGCAACGCAAGTGCCCGGGCGATCGCGCTGGGAGCGCTGCTGATACAGGCCGGAGGCTGGACCAAGCACCTCTTGATCCCGCTGCCGATCGCGATCACGTGGTGGCTCCTGCGGCGCTCCCGGGCAGCGTTCTGGACCTGGATCGCGTGGTCCGTGCTACTGCTCGCCGCAATCGGCGTATGGGTCTGGTGGCTGTACGGGACGGCATTTTTCGATGGCCTGCTTTCGACGCGCGAATATTCCTTGCATCAGGCAATCAAGGAAACTCGTCGCGCACTCTACGGCTTTACGCCGATCATTGCGCTGTCACTGCTGCTGTTGCCGATGGCGCGCGGCAGCGAACCGCGCGAATTTGCGGTGGCCTATGTGATCGGGGCCGCGGCGGTGGCGGCGGCTGCAGCCGGCGGCAGCGGCGTCGACATCAATGCTTTCTTCGATCTCATGATCGCGGCCAGTCTGTGCACCGCATTGGCCGTCGAGTCGCTTTGGCGGCTGCGCTTGCCCGGCTCGCTTCGCGAGTCCGAAGTGGGTCCTGCGCTCGCGTTGCTGCTGGGCATATATCTGAGCGTGTACGCGGTCAGGCTGTGGCCCGAGACGCTGCGCGATTTGCGGGGACTCGACGCACTCGAACAGGAGACCTTGGCCGCGACCCGGCTCATTGCCGACCGGGGCGGCGGCAGGTCCGCTTGCGAGGAACCCGAGCTGTGTTACTGGGCAAAGAATGCGTTCATGCTCGATTTTTTCAATTACGGTCAAAGACTCAAGCTCGGCAGGCAGCCGGTGACTCCCTGCGCCTCCATCTTGGATGGGCGCTATATCCCCCTAATTCAATTGAATCCCAAGCACGGCCACAAACCCGGTTTCTTGCCGCAGTCCTGTGTCACGCTCATCGAGCAAAACTACCGGCCTGTATCGGTTTCGCCCCTGGGCGTCATACTTGCGGCGGCACAGCCGGCGAATCCTCCCTGATCCCTCAATAGACGCGCAGCACGGTCAGGTCGGGGCCATCGTAGACTGTGGGGTAGACCGCGTAGTACGCATCTCGAGAGCCATCCGACGGAAACCACGACAATGGAGTGCCTGCCGACTGGTGGCCGATCACGATGTATTTGACCTTGGCGGCGATCAGCTGGCGTCGCTGCAACTGAAAATCTCGGGTCTCCAGTCGATCGCGTAGAGACACGACGACATCCCGGGAAGTATTCCCCTGGGCTATGGGGCGCCCGTGGCAGGTCTGCCGGAACATATATAGATTATCGAGCCAACCATCGGGCGGCCTGCCAATCGGCAGGTCGAGCACACCGAAGCCCGGGTCAGGGTCCGCGCGAATCAGCGCGAGACCTGGAGAGCATGCCAGCGCGGTCATTGGCAAGCGGTGCGCCGGATAGAAATCCAGCACGATCAGCGCCGCCACCACCGCCACTCCCCAGCGACGGATGTGCCGCGGCGGACTCCGCCATGCCAGCGCACCCGCGCTGCCAACCCCGATTGCAAGAAAGAGGTACACGAACACGATGGCCCTGGCCGGGGTCCGCACATTCTTGAAAAAAGGTAAGTTCGACAGCAAAACGTCGGGCATGGATACGATGCGGTGGCGCAATACGTGCAGCGAGTCCCCACTCGCGAATATGCAGAACACCAGCATTCCGCATAGCACATAGGCGAGCAAACTCCGGCGTTGCTTATCGCCGGCGGCCCACAACCATGCCAGCACGGCAACGTTTATGAACCCAAGGTATACGGTTCCTTCCCACTCGTTCCAATCCTTGACGGTGGCGAGACGGCTGTAAACGCCTTCGGTCAAGCGACCGAGCAGGTGAAAGGGTGGAAACGCCGCATAGGCGACCACGTCGGCGAAATATGTGTCACTCCCCGGCGAATAGACGGAGGCACCGCCCATTGCCGCCCGCACCATCGGAACCAGCATCGGTGAGAGCGCAGCGACGACGCCTCCCAGACACGCGATCGGCGTGATGAGCTGCCAGCCCGCGGGCAAGGAGCGATCACGAAGAGCCACATACACCGTGTGGAACACGACGAAATAGGAGATGTAGAACAGGTAATACCAGCAGGACAAGGCGCTGAGAGCGAACAGCACGATCGCCGACAACAGCCATACGACACTCTTCCTCTCGATGCTCAGCAGAAACGCGAGCACGAAGAACGGTATGAACTCGATCTGGGACACGTGAGCATGGTGCATCACCTGCTCGACGTGCGATGGGTTGAAGGCGAAGACAAAGCCGCCGAGCAGCGCGCCCGCATGATCGCCGGTGAAATGCCGCACCAGGTAGAAGGCACCGGTGCCGGCCAGTGGGAAGGAAAGTAGCAGGGTTAGATTCTGCAGAAGGACCAGGCTCGAGGCGCTCAAACCGAAAGCTTTCGAAAGCAACGCGACGACAAAAACCTGAGGATAGGCAAACGAATGATAAGTGAGCGGGGTACCCTCGGGAAATCGGATCAGATTCGTAAAAAAGAAATGCCCGGGATCGTGCGCAAACGCGCCATACCAGGTGTTCCAGAAATCCTGCATGTTGTCTTCGGGCGGACCGATGAGCGCCGAAGACAGGTGCGGCACCCATTCCGAGAAGAAGATCGCCGTTGCGGCCGCAAACAGTAGGAACACGCCCAGGAAGCGCACACCGGGGAAGACGGCCTGGCTCATGGCGCGCTTAGAGAGCATAGGTATGGCCTGCAAATCTTAACATGGCTGCATCGGGCGAATGGTTGTCTCACCTGGCGGTACCGTTCACTTCCGGCTGCGGAAGACCACCAGCTTATATAGCGTGAAGTTCACGATCATGCCTGCGAGCGACCCGGCGGCGACACCGAGCGTGGGGGTTGCTGCGACGAGCGGCAGGGTCACGACCAGCACGGCGAACATGGAGTAGTTGACGGCGGCGCCCACACCGCTGGCCCATATATAGCGCAGCCATTCGTAGAAACTCCCGTTACCCGTGCTATGCCCGGCAAACGTGTAGCGCCGGTTGAGGCGCCACGTCACAAACGACGCGCAGAAGAAACTTCCGACGCGTCCGGCTATCGGCCTCGCGCCTGCCCCGGATACAAGGAGGTGCAGGATACTGGCATCGACTATGAAGCCGACGAATCCAATGAGGACGAACCGTGCCGGCGCGCTCTGCGCCGCTGCTTTAGTGATACGCCGCACTTTGCTCAGGCGTCGGGTCGCGCGTCGTTGCGCCGGCGAATAGAGATGCTGAGATAGTGCATCCGCTTCTGCTCCAGGCGCCCCTTCGTCACCGTGTCCAGGATCAGCCCACACACGAGACTGAGAAATCCGAGCAGGGCAAGGCCGGTCGCGAGGACCGCCGTCGGCAGGCGCGGCACGAGGCCGGTCCGCGTGTATTCGACGACCACCGGGAAGCCCGCCGCGAGCGAGGCGGCGCCGAGGACAAGACCCACCACACCGAAGAAGTAGAACGGGCGCTCCTCCTTGACGAGCCGAATGATCGTTGACAGGATCCGAACGCCGTCGTGGACCGTGCGGAGCTTGCTCTGCGAGCCGGGCGGCCGATCTTTATAGGGAGTCTCGACCTCGGCAATCGGTACCCGCAGCTGGAGCGCGTGAACGGTGAGTTCGGTCTCGATCTCGAATCCAGCCGATAGCGCGGGAAACGATTTTACGAGCCGGCGCGACAGCACACGGTAGCCCGACAACATGTCGGAAAAGCGGTTGCCAAACAGATAGGCGACCAGCGTCGTCAGCAGCCAATTGCCGAAGCGGTGACCGTGTCGGTAGGCCTGGTTCGACGTTTCGACTCGCGCGCCGGTTACGAGGTCGAGGGATTCGGTGACCAGCTTGCGGACGAGGAGCGGTGCGCTCGCCGCATCGTAGGTGTCGTCACCGTCGACGAGAACGTACACATCGGCCTCAACGTCCGCAAACATCCGGCGCACCACGTTGCCCTTGCCCGGCAGCGGCTCCCGGCGAACGATCGCACCGGCGGCTGCAGCGACCTCCGAGGTCCGGTCGGTAGAGGCGTTGTCGTAGACGAAGACGTTGCTGCCCGGCACGTGCCGCTTGAAGTCCTCAACAACTTTGCCAATGGCCGCCTCTTCATTGAAGCACGGCACAAGGATCGCGACATCAATGACCACGGCTCGGTCTCATTAGATCTCATTATTTCTCGTTGGCGACCGGAACATTAGCATTTTTGCCGGGCCTGCGCAGCGCGTGGACACCGCCGTGACGTCGAGTTATGTCAGGTGGGCGGATGCGGACCCTTACCCTATAATCCCCACAAATTCAATCTCTCGAGAGTGCCATGAGCTCCAAGCCGATAGCCAGCGACCTGACGGTGATCATTCCGACGCTCGGGCGCGCTTGCCTGCGAGAGAGCATGCGCGCGATCGCCGATGGAACGGTGTGGCCTGCGAAAATCGTGCTGGCTCACCAGGGCACGGCCGGCGAGCTGGATTCGATGTTGCGCGAGTTCGCGCAGTGGGGACTGAGCGTGCACTACGTGCAGTCAGACAAACGCAGCTGTGGCTCAGGACGCAATACCGCGATCGAGCAGGTCCGCACGACCTTCTTCGCCTCGACGGACGATGATTGCCTCGTCGACGCGCACTGGGTCGAGGAGGTGCGCGCAGCACTTGCCCGCCACCCCCGGGAAATCGTGAGCGGCCGTGTGCTGGCGAGCGAGCCTGGGGCCCCCTCCTCCGTCACCATCGATGAGCCGCGCCTGTTCACCCGGATGCCGCTCAAAGGCAATCACTTCACCGGTGGGAATTTCGGCGTCGCGCTGCAGATCTTCCAGGATGTAGGCCCGTTCGATGAGCGGCCCTTGGTGCGTTTCTGTGAAGACAACGAGTGGTCGTACCGCGCGCTGGCCAAGGGCTATCACTGCCGTTACCTTCCCGAGATAACCATCACTCATCTGCACTGGCGCGGCAACAAAGAGATGGAGCGGGTGTATGCGGACTATGCGCGCTCCCAGGGCGGCTGGATCGGACGCAAGCTCCGCGAAGGTGATTGGTCCTTCTTGATCCGCCTGGCGTACGAATCTTCGCGCGGGGCGAAGCGCTGGCTGCTCGGGTCCTTGCGGAGGGATTTCAACCGCAAGATCCACGGCCGCGCATTCGTCGTCGATATGATGCGCGGCGTCGTCATAGGCTGGAATGAGCGGAGCGCGGGCGCCCCGCAGCCTGGTGAGCGCCCCGCAGCGTGATCGCCCCGCCAGCCGGGGTCACAAGACCTGCGGCTGGGCGTGACGGGGTTACTGCGGATAATTTGCCGGGTATGCGGTATGAGTCAACGGATTTGCACTGAGGGTCGCCGCCAAATTAGGCCATTTGGCAGCCAGCGGCACGGGTGACCCGCGAAAATACTCGGTGCCGAATAGATGCGTCCAGAAGACATGTGAAGCGAAATAGGTTTGGTTCGCGGCGTTGAGGATATCGAGCGGCGTCCATGGCCCCCCTTTGGTGCCGAAATAGGAGCCGAAGATATCCGGCCCTTCCACCGCTATCATGGCGCGCGTCTTCGGCCGCAGGTCGACCGTCGGCGCATTGGCGTCGACGCCCAGATAGGTCTGCATACCGTCGGACAGAACTGACAGTCCGTAATTCGACAGAGCGGACTGCCCCCACGAATCCGAGGTGCCCGGTGCGATCCGATTGGCCAGCATCCACTGCTGTAGTGCTACGGCAGAGGCCGGCCGATTGAACCAGGAATTGTCCATGATCACGTTGGTATGAGGAAATGCAGCTGTCGTCGCCGTCAACAGACGCTGGAGTTGGGTAAGCCAGGCTGCGTCGCTGTAACTCGGATCCGTATTCGTGCCATTGTTGGACGCACACTGCGCGACAGTCGCATCCTCGTTGAATTCCACCGCCTCCACGTATGGATCGCCATCGAGGTGTTGTCCAAGCGCCTGTACCAAAGCAATCAGACGATCCATTACCGGCTGAGTGTACAAGGCCGGAGCATACATTCCCGTTGAATTTCCATTCGAGTTCGCCCCCCACCAACCGTACGATCCCGCGACCGGGCTCGCACTGTAGTTTTGACCCTGCTGGATATACAGGGGAACGATGCCTCCATCGTTCGTACCGAGGGCGCTCGGGTTGTACAAAATCAAATAAACCACCAGCCGTTTGGGCTTGTTGTATGCCGTCTCCAATCGCGTGCGAATTGCATCGATCACGGAAAAATCGTACTTGCCCTGCGTTGGCTCCATCGCGCCCCAGGTGATGTACATACGAAATCCGAGCACGGCGTCTTGATTGTTCAGATCGTCCAGCTCTCTTTGCACGGTGGAAATCGTGCTGCCCGGATAAATCTTTGAATAAGACGCCATGTAGTGCCCGGGATTCCACTTGATCGGGCCTTGCGGGCCGGAGCTGGTGACGGGCGGCGGATCGCCCGTCACTACGCATTTGCCGTTGACGCACACTTGCGGCGGCGGATTCGGTTGGGCCGCCTGACTCTGCGCAGAAATCGTGGCGAGAACCGCCACCCAACTCAGTACCGCACTCATCCCCGTCAGGCGTCTTCCACTCATCGGCTCTCTCCGTTGCAAAGTCCTCTGGATCGGAATCATCCCGCGGAAACTAAGTCACTGGGATATGTAAAACATCCGATACACGCGATACACGGTATTCCGCCGCGAACCGTCAAGTCAACTGTCGACATGCCGCGACAGTGCATATCTACATCATCCGGGAGGAAATGCTTTGGGGCCTTCCCCTAAGGACGCTGCTACGCGCGAATCTCCACGAAAAACCAGGTCGCGGGACTTCCTGCGGAACGGCGCTTCGATCAGCTTGTACGTGGCTTGGCTGACGAGCAATACGCAAAGAGCCACGACGACGTAACCGATTGCAGCCTCCACGAGAGGCAGCTGAGGGGTGATACGCCCTGCTCGAAGCAGTCCCGGCGCCTTGAGCACCATCCTGAATACCTGATTGACGATCCAGACGACCATCGTTTGAGACATATAGACGGAGTAAGAAATCGTGCCGAGCCAGGTCATGACTCTCAAGTTGAGCAAGGACTTGAGCCATCCGCGTTCGGAACAAACCAGCGTCAGGATGAGAGCGGCCGATAAGAGATAAATCACCGGGTCAAAAATGTAATCCGACTTGAATTGCAAGAACAGAATGAGCGCCAGCAATACCGCAACCGATAAGGCCGAATGCAGCCTGATTTTCACCTTTTCGGCCAGCGTCGCCGTGAGGCAACCGATGAAAAACCCCGCAATGCAACGCAACATCACGGTCGAGCCGAAAGTCATTTTGGCCAGCAACAATGCGAGGGCAACCGACGCGAATGCCGCAAACAATATGTGCTTTGCCTTGTCCGCGTAGAGCACGGTAAAGGCGAAAATCAAATACGTGTAGAATTCCACGCTGATCGACCAGGCTGCGGAATTGAAGGTCAGCGAATTCCCGGTCGGCCCAATCGCCTGGACCAAAAATATCTGCTCGATGAGCGCGACCCAATTACTCTCCCTAAACGGCGCGGAATTCGGCATGGCGACGCCGTATTTGTTTTGCGCGAAGTATTTCGAGATCTCTATGAGGACAAATATGGCCAAAAAAAACAGGTGAATGGGGTAAAGCCTGCCAAACCTCAGAAATTGAAATCGCAATAGCTGCCCGAAAGAGTTGAGCTTGCTGCCGTAGGCTTTATAGATCACGAAACCTGACAGCACGAAGAACAGATCCACCATCAGGTATCCGTTGCGGATGATGCGAATGTCCCACAGGTTGGAATTCCAATTCGGGACATGATGAATAACGACCAACATCGCGGCCAATCCGCGAATGCTCTCCAGCGTATTGATTTTAGGTGCCGGACGGTCACGAGGGGGAACTGCGATGGTGTCCATTTGATTCAGGTCAACCCCAGTATGAATTTCCGAGTTACCCAATATCTCCTCAAGACCTCCCGCTCGAGCACCATGGGAACCCCTACTCCGACTCCTATGGCGATCAGCGCAACGAGCTCGAAAGGCGCATCCCAGTGCTTGAGTTGGGCAAACCCCACCCTCACGGCACTCTCGAAAATCGGGTGGAATAGGTAGATGGTCATCGAATAAACGCCCATTTGAATCAGCGCGTTCCTTATTTTGCTGCGCTCAAGCCGGGCAATCGCGTGGCTCAGATTGATGATGAACAGCGACCCCATCACGCCGAGGAGGCACTTAAACGCATATCCCACCTCAAACGAAGTTGCGCCTGAGAATTCCAGGTAACAGCCCGACGTAAAAATCACAAGAGAAGCCACCAAATAGGTCCATCTCGTGGGGATCTGGTCTGCCGATGAACCGGCACTCTGTCTGACCATGACTCCGACGGTAAAGAACGGCATGTAGGCCAGTGCATTGCCGAAAAATGGATACTTGCTTCCAAAGACCTCATTGATGGCCAGCAATACCAGCAGGATCGCCAGATCGCTCAAGAACAACTTGGCCAAGGGATAAATCACGAAGATCAAGAACAGAGCTTGGATGAACCATAACAGCGGCGCATACGAATTCACCGGATTCGAGAACAGCGCCAGGATGCTGGTTGCATTGACGGGATAATCGACGTGAATGACATTGCCGGCGAGATATTTGATCGGGTAATAGGCCGCCGCAATGGCGAAGAAAGGATACAGCAGTCGCTGCACCTTATTGTGGATCAATTCGACGTAGGAATATTTCCCATGGACATACAAGTATCCGGACAGCATGAAGAACAGAGGCATATGGAATGTGTAGATGATCCGCCTGGTTTCCGACCAGTAGGCCGGCGACGCGTGCGGCTCAAAGTGTCCTATCACGACCAGGATGATTCCGATGCCCTTCGCAATGAGTATCCAATCAATCGAACCACGAGTGGCAACGTCGGGTTTCATTCGGGGCCGGCCTCAATTCCCGTGGGCGAGGGCGACCCGTCGCGCGCATATAAGACCCGAGAAGTAGGCATATAAGTAGGTGATCGGAGTGGATTCGTGGACGGCGTTGTATGCGATCGCGATGGCCACCAGCGCGACCACACCTAACCAGCCGGCGGCGAGCGCTCCGGTCAATGTGTCGTCCTCTTGTGCGACTACCAATGTATCCCTGAAGACCATCCAGAATAGAACGCCGATTATCGCGAGCCCGAAAATCCCGATCTCGAGAAGAAAAAAAGTAAACGAGAGAATGAGAAATGGCTCGAATATCGCGAAGTAATCACCCTTGAAAATACTGCCGAGATTGCCCGAGGACACGGATCCGAGTCCCAGCCCGAACGCAAGCCTCACTGGATCTTTCGCCAAGTACTGCAGAGGAACCATGATCGCATCCGACCTGCGCACTCCTTGTTCCCTCGCGCCGACGCCGCTCACGTTCGAGCTCATGTAGCGTCGTAGATTCTTCTCATGCGTAAAATAGTTGGTGATGTCCCTTTCTTCTTTGTACGGATTGTAGACCTCCATTGCGTTGTAGATCGGCACGAAAATGGACCCGAATATCATCAGGGCGCCTGCTCCCATCAGCGCATAGCGCAACCTCTCGCTGCGCTTCGCACCGAAAATCAGCGTTACGAAGAGACAGACCGGCAGGAATACGATCGTGCCCTTGGTCTCATTGATGGTCGTCGGGAGCAAAAGGAGCAGAAAAAGCACCCCGTAGGCGAGCTTGCTGATCCGGCCTCTGAGTAGCAAGCCGGTCAACACCAACACTGCGGAAATCAGCGTCATCGACAAAAAGCCGGAATCCAGAAGTGTTCCCCGGATGGCATCGCCGGAAGAATGTTCCCTCTGGAACATCACCCATCGCTGGTAGACCGCGATCGGCAATTGCGCAAGACAGAGAACCAGCAACAACTGCATTTGACGCTTCAGCTGCGCCGCGGTCTGCGGCAGCACGGCCGGCAGAAAAAACAGGGGTACCGCCCGCAAAAAGAATCGTACACCGGTCAGCATCGGACCCGTGCCGGCTGGATTATTGGCGATTCCACAAAGCATGACTACGACCAAGGCGCTGAATGAAATCCAATACTTGGGTGCTATCAAATGAAAGCGATCGCGCGTGCCGACGAAAATCACGTACACCAGCACCATCGCCGACATCGCCTCAGGCAGGAATTTGAGGATCGACGGCAAGCCGAGTGCGCCGACGAGGAACTCGCCGCACATAATCTCGGTCATCAGCACTAGTATGAAGGCTTGCATGGGACTCGTGCGGCGAGACTACCTGGCACCGGCAGCGTCCGCCTGCGCGACGATGAGTATCACGTCCCCTCGCCCGTAGGACCCGCGCCACACTTGAGTGACCGACCAGCCCAGGGTTGGCGCAAGAATCCTCAAGCGCTCCTCAGCAGCCCCGTAAAGGCTTGCATATACCCGGTGTCCCGAGCTCACGATGGGTTTCAGCGCGTCGGCCGTGTAGAGGACCCGATGATTCGTCCAGCGGTCCGTTGAGCCGTCTTGGCACACATAGGTCTCATATCGATTGTCGTTCGCATCGAGAAAGAAATAGTCGATCTGGGGATAATATTCATCGAGGTTCGGAATTCCCGTGATTACCACGTCGCCCGGTCGTACATGCGCGGCCAAATATTGAGCGGCAGCGCCCATTTCATTTCTTGGATAGTAATGTGCCACGCGGACGGCCGACATACCGACGCGAAAATTGATTTCGCCGGAGTCGATCTCCTGGATGTGCCTCGGCTGAAAATCTTCCGTACCCGCAAAGCACAGCAAAGGCGCGACTGCGGTCAACAGGATCGGAGCGCTGCGCAGGCGCTTTTGCCGGTGAACGAGCGCCAAAAGCGCATGGACCGCCAAGACGATCAAACAGGGGTAGAGAAAAAACGTATAGCGGGTCTCAACGCGATCGGTCGGCGTGGCGCCGACGGCCAGACCCATAACGAGGACCACGCTCAGCAAAGCCGCAACAGAGCCGGATTCACCCCGCTCGGCAACGATCGACGTCCAGCAAAGGTAGCCGACCGCGAAAAAGATCTCCAGCGAGAGAACGGGCAGCGTGCGTCCCCAGGGCCGCAGGATCTGGTCGTAAACATCTGGAAAGCCAAGCAAGTGGTGCAGGATCGCGGAAGCTTCCGCCGCGGCTGAAGTGCCGCCTGCCGCGCCGCGCACAACAGCCGCTGAGATATCGCCCAGAAACCAGAACAGCGCGAATGCGCCGAGCGCCAGCCAGAAATAGCGGGCCGGTCGCTCGATCAACGTCCGCCGGTCGATGAGCCGTACGAGCAGCATCAACACCAGGGCTGCGACGGCGACCGTAAACGCGTGCGCCGCTGCCGCCAGCAGCACCAAGCACAGCCCGCCGCATGTCAACCACCGATCGCGAAACGAGACAATCCAGCGTAGCGCAGGTACGCAGAGGGCCACCGGCAGAAGTAATCCGAGTGCCCAGCTCGGGTGCTGCGAGAGCGGCGCAAGCCACCCGCCGAAGAGCGACTGTGTCGTGGGCTCCTCTGTCGCACCAGCCGGCGGCAAGGGAGGCTCCGCGTATCCACGCAGATCGCGCGTTGCGAGATAAAGGAGCGCCAGCAACAACGTTAACATAATCAACCGAGGCCATTCCTCCCGTCTGAGTCGGCCGTTCTCGTGCGACAGCAGTACCGCAAGTAAATTCGCCACTCCCAGCAGGATCCCGCCCTCCCACGTCAAGACGCCGAGGACAGACAGCGCAATCATCCACCGCAGAGCAACCGCATGCTTGTCGATCGTGTAGCGCAGAAAAGCCACCAGGTACCAGGTGAACACCGCTTGGAACGGCGCGTACATACGGGCAAATCGCGCCATCTCAATTTCCCAAACTGAAACGCACAGGATGATGACCGCCACCCATCCGGCCAGCGGGCTCTGCACGCGCCTGCCGAGAAGGTATGCGGCCGGGAGTACGGCCAGGCTCGATAGCGCGGCAACGAAGCGGCCGGCGAACTCGGGCGACCATCCGCCCATCCGCAGCGCCGCGACCGCATACTGATAAATCAATCCGCGAGTGTAATATCCCCCGCACGGAAACGCCGGCAGTCCGCTGCGCAGCACATTGTCGATGGAGCGGGAAATATAGAACTCATCGACGCCCAGGGGCCAGGTGCCGATCCCCTTGAAGCGGCCATAAAGCCCGGCAACCAAGGCGGCCGCGCCAACGAGGATCAGCAGGATACGCGCCCAGATCGGCTGCTCGCCGCGCATGTCCGGATGGCTCAGCAACGTCATGCACGCATTATGGGCTTTCGCCGTGCGGATCCCGCGACGCATTCAACGCTGTGCACCGGCTTATGTCAGATAACGGCCGTACCATGCCCGCCTTCTTGCACAGTCTGACTCGATGCCCCGGGTGCAAGCTAGAGCCCCACTCGAGCGATGTGCGCGGGCCACGAAAGGCCGCCCAGGTCATCCGATTCCCAATAACCATCACCCACCGGCCTGAACCCATGATCTCGGTAGAGATCGGCGACCAGCGAATTCTTATTGGTCGGAACGTATTGGCCCCGTAGTTTCGTCGCGTTCTGCAGAGCCGCGTAGTCGGCAATGGCCGCGAACACCGCATCCTCGACGCCGCGCCCGAGGACCCGGCAACTCATGAGAAACGTATCTATGTCGATCGAGTCCCCGGCGCGCTGCAGAATTACGACGCCGACCAAGCCATAATCCCCGAACCGATCCGCAACACGCCAGGCAAAGATCTTCACCCCGGCGGTCTCACACAGATTGGAAACCTCCCCCGCGGTTCGACGTCGAGTGGTCAAGTTGAACTGGTTCGTCTTGTTTATGAGCTGCGTCACGCGCGTAACGTGCTCCGCCTGCACATCGAAGAAATCGACCGAGAGCTCCAAAGCTCTGGCAAATTCCTCGCTGGTGAGCGATGCGCCGAGGGCCTTGCGCCCGCGCTCCTGAAGCATCATGTCGGAGCGGACCCCGTCTTCTTCGCTGATGCGCTCGCGATCGAACAGCCGGAAGGAATTGAAGCTCAAGGGAAAGCGGGCCACGTCGTTGGGTACCTGAATGCAAGTGACCATTGGAAGATTGTTGCTGACGAAAGCGATTTCAGTGGGGCTGTCGTCGACGAATACCAGGCTATCCAATCCGATATTGAGCTCTTCGGCAATTTGCTCGATATTCGCCGCCTTGTCCTGCCAGTTGATTCGGTGGGCCACGAAATGCTCGCGCTTCAAGACCATGCCGTCGTGGCGCTCGAAGACCTCCCAAACGTCGCTCTCGTTGTTTTTGCTGCAGATCGCGAGCATCACGCCCTGGGAGCGCAGCGTCAGCAACTGCTGCTGGAAATCTCGAAATGCCGATCCCGGGAAATCCTCTCCGAGCGCGATTCCCTCCAACCCATCCTCCCCGATGATTCCGCCCCAAAGAGTGTTGTCGCAGTCAACCACCAGGCATTTCTTGGCGGCCGTTCGCTGTCTCTTCAGCGTTCGACAAAGATCATCCGCCGCGTCATGCCAGAACTGCTCGGTAAATGGCTGTCTATAGAGATACCACTTTCTCGGATCGTAGCTGCGCTCGATGCCGACGAGCCGCTGGATGCTGTCGAGATCGAGAAACGAGACGCCCCCGATGTCGTCGATCCCCGCAACCCATCGGTCGATGATGCGCCGGTGAAACAGAGCCGCGGTTACGGCCGTGCGCGCGGCTCTGATGTCGTGGTCCGGACCGCTGGCGAAGGGCGGTATCGAAACGACGATGGCTCCAGTGAAGCTCCGGCGCAGGCTCAGGATTGCGGCACGCAGCTCCTCCGTCTTGTCGAGCGCGCGCTGCAGCGCATCGGGATTTCCACGCAGAAACCCCTGCAGCTCGGGGCGCAACATATCCTCGATGCGCCAGATGAGAATGATCGCCGTCGGAGCACGAGCGGTGAACATGGCTTGCCAGTCCAGGCAAACCTGAAATATTTGATCGTAGGGAGCGACGGTGATCCGCGGAGTGCGACTCCCATCCTCGATGTATTTACCTCCCAGATACGGAACCAGCGGGTCCGCCGTGAGTGTAGCGGCGATGACGAAGTGTTCCGCGCTCTCCTCAGGAACACCGCTCCTGGTAGTCTTTAGCCACCGTGCCCGTAGTTCAACGAGAGACATGTGGCATTTTCGGAGGTGGTTGGGTCGGGTGTTTCAAGTGCGCAATTATAAGTCGGCCACCCCGAGGCGCCGGAGAGCCGCGCGAGCACGCCCGATGCTGTTCATCGATTCAATGTCAGAGGTACTGAGCTCCAGCTCGAATGTCGCCTCGATTTCCGTTACCAACATGATGGCGGACAAGCTGTCCCATTTGGGCGTGTTGGCGGGGGAAGTCTCGTCGTTAAGACGCTCCGGCTCGAGGCCGAGTACGCCCGCAAATACTTCAATCAGTCGATCAGCCATGAGCACCAACCAGTAGGGCTAGAAGTTAGACGTTACCGCGTCAGGATGAGTTGGCGGCCGCTCCATCTTACGGCAAAAATCCGCCATTGCCGCCAGGCCTGCCGCATTTAAACAATAAGTCATGTGATGGATCTGTCACCGGACTGCGCCGCGGTCCCGGGTGCGGTGCCCGACTTGAAAACTCTGGCGGGTATGCCGAACACCACGACATTGTCCGGCACGTCGCTGATGACGACGGCATTCGGGCCGATGGTCACGTCGTTTCCAACCTTCACCCGGCCGACCACTTTTGCGCCGGCGCCAATTTGCACGCGATTGCCGATCGTGGGTGCACCCAACAGATCGCCGTAGCCGATGTTGCCCAGGGTGACGCCCTGACGGATCATGCAGTCATCCCCGATGACGGCAGCTCCATGGATGCAGATGCAGCCGCTATGCTCGATACGGAGCCTGCGGCCGATGGTCGCCGTCGCGCCGATGCAGATACCGCAGAAAATCTCGATCAGCTTATGCAAAATCATATAGACAATGGTCCAGGGGGCGCGAATGATCTTGTTGCGGATTACGAATCGGGCGTGACCGAACCGATACACGAGCAGTGCCCAAAAGCCGAGGGCCAGCAGCCCCTCGCGTTGAGCCTTGAGATCCTCAAGAATTATATTCATGCCTCACCTAGCGTGGCCCCCGGTCCTGCAAAATAGCTGAAGTATCACCGGGCTTCGGATCCCGATGCCAACTTCGAATGTAGTCGGCCTGCTCCTGCGTTTGCGGCACGCGGGGCCAATCCTTCGAGCGCGCGCTCTGCCGCCAGAGTCGATTCAACTGCTTGAGTGCTGCATCTCCGTCCAGCCCTCCTTCCGCCAGATGGCAGCCGATCACGATGCCCGTCCGGCCGATTCCGGCGCGACAATGGACGTATATACATCGCTCCAATAATAGCGCAGCACGAATACGCCATTGCAGCGATTGCATGTGCGCGATTTCAGCCGGCACGCCTTGATCCGGGATGGCATAGCGCATATACAGCGTCGGTGCCGGCAACAGCGGCCGATAATCCGGCATCTCGTCGACTTCGGTGAGATCGATGAAGAAATCGATGCCCGCCGCATGCAATCGATCGAGTCGGTCGCGGGCATCCGACTCATCCCAGCCGTAGGGATGCTCCCCGGCGAGCAGCCGACCGGGTAGTACCCAATAGGTGTTAGGCAGCGGCTGGTTCACGGTCGATCAACCCCAAGACACGGCGTATCACGAATGCGGTCGATGAGCCCCACCAGATCCTGCGCGTTTTTCAGCGAATGTTTCAAGTTCGCATGATCGCGCCCGCGTTTGACATAGCCTGCTCGAAGGTCCGCCCTGTCCGCCAACTCCCTCACCGCGGCAGCCAGTTCCGATTCGGATTGCGCGATGATTCCAACCTGCTTTTGCTCCAGTACGCGATCGGGGTCCACGCTCAGACTGACCACCACGGCGTCGCGCAACCAGGATTGAATGAACGTGTTCGGGAACCCCTCATACACGCTGGTATTGACGAAGATGTGCGCGCGCGACAGCAATTCGTTCACCTCCGCGTAGCTTCGGTGGCCGACATAGCGCAGATTCCCGGTGTTCGCGATATCGCGCATCAGGGGCTCTTGCCAGCGCTGATTGCCGGTCTGCGGCGCCGGCGCGCCCACCATGACGAACTGAATCCGTCCGTTCCCGCTCAAAGCCTGCGCCAGGCGAACGAACACCTCGGGTCGCTTCCACGGTTTCAGATTGGCGATCCAGATCACGGTGAGGGGTCCGGATTTGTCGATCACCTCGGCGGCCGGGGGATGGAAATTCGGGATGACCGCGTCGGCCGTGCGGGAAAAATTGGTCCTCAACAGCTCCGCCTGGTGTGTAGTTTGGACGATGATGTGGGACGAATGCCGCGCTCCGAAATCAACCGCCCATTTTTCCAGACGGACCCGCACGATGTTGCGCCCGGGATCAAGCAAGCGCGGCGATACGTCCGTGTCGTGCGCGACGTGCCAGAGCAGCGGCACCGAGCGCCGGCGCGCGTAGGCTGCGCAGATTCCGGTATAGGCGCAGGCCACGCGCTGATAAATGACGCTCGGATTGATCTCGCTCAATTTGCGCCACAGTGCGCGCGCGTCCATCAGGTACCCCAATCGCGGAATCGGACCGCCGTTGCCGATTTGCTCGACGTGATAATTGCGCTGCCGATCCCGCTGGTCCACAAAATGCGTCAGATAATGGACATCGTAGCGCTCGGAGGCGACCAGGGCGTCGATCAGCAGACCAATTTGATACTCGGCACCGCCCCCATGCTCATACGGATTGACGATACAAAGCTTGCTCTTGGCGCCGCTCAGCATCTGCCCTCGACGACGGTCAGCAGCTGCTTCTCGACGATGTCGGCGATTGTTTTGTAGTCCCGATGCTCGATGGCATAGCGGCGCCCGCGCTGGCCCATGAGCTGCGCCGTCTCGGGGTTTTGCAACAAGCGCACGATGGCGGCGGCGAATGCTTGCTCCTCGTAAGCAACGCAGTAGCCCGCCCCGCTTGCTTCGATGACGCGCATCTGCTCCGGATGATCATTCGCCACCACGGCCTTGGCCATCGCCATGTACTCAATCAGTTTCGTCGGAGAGGTAGATCGCAGCACCGGCGTCGGATAGAAAGGCGAGGCACAGACATCCGCCTCGCGAACATAGTTCAGGGCGTCCGCCTGCGGCAATTGACCCACGAAAACCACCGATGATTGCAAATCGAGACGGGACACTTCATTCTCCAAGAACACCTGATCCTGCGGATCGTCGCCCCGCCCCACGATATAGAGTTGCGCCGTGGGTACGGCCGCTCTGACCATGGCAAATGCCCGGATCAGGAAATCCAGTCGACGCACCCTCGCGAGGGTGCCTAAGTACAGGACACAAGGAACTCCCGGAGGCAATACCCGGCGCTGTTGATATCCATCCGCGGCTGCAAACATGCCGACATCGATACCCATCGGAATGACCGTCATTTTGTCGAGAGGAATCCCCTCGGCGGCGACGTCCTGCCGCATCTGCTCACTCTGCACGAACACGTGGTCGGCCGCGCGCAGCAAACACCGGTACAGCAGCCATTTGTATGCCAAGCCGCGCAAATGATACAGCACCGGGTAGCGCGCGGCACCGTCCTTGGCGCGCAGCAGGTAGTGCTCGGGAAACGGATAGGAAAGCCAATAGATGAATCGCGTGCGAAACAACCGGCTCGCGGCGACCGCAAACAGGCCCGCCACAAATTTGTCCTTCACCTGCACCGCATCGTAGCGGGTCTGCCGGAGGCGCGCGAACAGCCGACAGTCGTTCGCGATGCCCAACGCATGCTTTCTGAGGCGTCTGAAGAGCGAATCGCCCAGATCTGTCGCCCCGACCCAGACTCGACCGCCCCCCCACTCCGTCACGTAAGCGCGGGCACAGGCGGTCTCACTTTGCAATATCCAGTCGATCTCATGGCCGCGGTTCGCCAGTTCCACGCCGAACAGCACGGTAACGTCGACGCGGGTGGGAGGGTATGTGTCGGAGGAAACGACCAGGATTCGCAATCGCGTCATGGAACGTCGAACGCTTCAGCGGACGCCGGGATTTCCCGCAGCGGGCAAGAATCCGAGTCCTCGGAGCAGACGCACTTCTCTGCCTTGAAACAGCCGCAGCAACAGCTCGCGATCGGACCTGCAAAGGACGGGACCGCGGACATATACCATTGCGACGCATCCGAACACGACGACGCCGAGCAGCAACTGCACGATTGCCGGTACCGCCAATGCGCTCTTCAGCGCATAACAGACGGCCACCGCACCGCCCCACAACGCGACACTCGTCGCAATCGAGCTGCGGGCATTGAGCCAAACCGCACGCTTACGCACGTGCCACCATACGAAGACACCCTTGAGCCATTGCGAGGATCCGATGGCAAGCGCCGCTCCATAAAGGCCCATCGAGGGCACCAGCACGAACAGCGCGAGGATGTTGTAGACGGCGAACATCTTGCCCAGCAATTGGATGTGTGCCTTTTCCTCGTACTGGGCCACGTAAGTTGCCGGCGTGGTAAAGCTGTTGAGCGTGGCGAAGCCGAGAATCTCGCACAGCAGCCACGAATGCTCGATGAATTTACCGCCGAACACCGCGAGCACGATTTCCGAGTGATAAGCCACGGAGAACGCCAGAATGGGCCATAGAACCAGCAGGTTCATGTTCATCAGGAACGTGAAATATTGAGGCATGCGCCGATCCGCCTCGGCGGGTTTCACGGAAAACAACAAGGGGTGGATGATGTTGTCGAACAGTCGGACCGGGAGCATGTTCAGCGCCATTTCGTTCAGACGCAAATAAAATGAATAGATGCCGACCGCTACCGCGTTCATGAACGCGGCAATGAAAAAATTGTCGATGCGCGAGTCCAAAAAAAACGTGCCGGCATCGTTGAAATTGTTGTAAAGGCCGTATCTGACCAGGCGCTTGCGCTCATCCGCAGTGGGCTTATAGCTCTCCCGCGGCACTTTGGCGGCGCAATGCCGGTGGTACATGATTCGCAGGAACACGTAGACGACGGCGTACGCCATCGTGTCCGCATAAATGGCATTTCGCAAGGTCAGCGCCCCCGCGAGCGCAAGGCCGAAATACCAGATCAGTTTGCCGAAGGACAGCAACGCGATCGACCCGACGCTGAACCGATGCAGCATGTGTGCGGCCATCGTGAGCTGCAAAATCTGCGTTTGAAAATACAGCAAAATCAACACGCAAAAGAACAGGAACTGGCTCCGGTACGGGCCGAGGCCGAAATACGGCGCGACGTGATTCCAGCTGAGCAGCACGACGCTCAATACCAGGCAGTTCGCGATGAGCCGCAAAGCCGCGATGCGCTTGACGAGCCACGCCGCGGCGGCGGAGTTGCCGAGCCGCAGATACTCCGGTTGATAGCGCCGCAAGGTCTGCTCGAGCCCCAACGAGACCGCTGTTCCGACCAGCCCGATGAAGGAATAGAGCAGATTCAGGACACCAAAGTCCTCCTTGTGCATGGCGCGAACCAGCACCACGTAGCCGAGGAGCGTGGCGATCTGCGACGCGACGCGATAGGTAACGGTGTCGAACAGGGAGCGGCGCGCCCTGCTGCGATCATATAAGGGCGTACTCATCGCCGGCTAACTACGCAGGGAGTCCTTGTTGGCAGGTCCCTTGCTCCCGTACTCGTAACCATAGCCATAACCCGGCGCAGTTTCGACGGCTCGGTTGAGGACCAGACCGGCCAGAGGAAATTCCGACAGCAGATTCATAGCCTTCGTCAGATCAGCCCGGCCGGTAGATCCCTCGGAGGCTACCACGAGGAAGGCATCGATTTTGGGCGCGACCACCAACGCATCGTCGGTGACCAACACAGGGGGCAGATCGATCACCACGATCGGATCGACGGCACCTTGCTTGAGATTGCGGAGCAGCTCGTCGAACTGCGGCGAGGACAGCAGTTCCGAAGCCTGGTCGGTCGGAGTGCTGCTCCCCGAAATCAACAAATTGTCGCCCCCGACGGAAATGAACATTCCTTGGGTATCGCCGCCGTGCTCCAGATAATCACGCAGCTCGCGCCGCGTCTCCACGCCCAACGTGCGGAATACGTTGGGCTTGCGCATATCCATGTCGAGAAGCACGATCTCACGACTCTTCTCGCGAGCCATGCTGAACGCGAGATTCACCGCGGTCAACGTCTTCCCATCGTTCGGTCCGGCGCTGGTTATACCTATCGTCACCCACTTATTGGCACGCGCGCGATGCAATAACCGGGTTCGCAACATGCGATATGCGGCAACCACCGCGCTGTCCGATTCTTCATCGCCCTGAATCAACACGCGGCGCTCGCGGCAGAACTTCGGATCGAGCGCCACCGCCACCGGTTTGATGCGGAACTTGGGATCAATTGCAGCGGCTTGCTCGGTGCGAATGAGTACCCGATCTGCCTCACCTTTGCTGTCACGACGGGATCCGCCGGACCTCGTACCTCGATTTTTCTCCAGGGCACGTTCAATGATCGACATAGCTACCTACTTTCGCGCCCGTGGCAATGGCTTCTCAGATATACATAAGCGACTCATACGCAAAGGATCTAGCGATGCTTGGCTGATATTATCACGACGGCCGCGATGAAGAGCGCGACCGAATATGCGGTAATGAACGACCCCCATCTGAGCGCCCGACGGCGGCGATCGCGCTTGTTGTCGATGAACGGGATGCTTGCCAGCATCGGCACTCCCTCGGGAAGGAGCAGATCGCGAGCGGTGCGGATATTCGCATCCATGCTTTCGGTCACCGCGATCGTGATGCCGGCCACTGCAGCGCCAAACACCAATCCGAGGAGTATGAGTCCCACTCTATTCGGGTACACGGGCGATTTCGGCTCCGACGGCGCCCGCAGAAGAGTGAATCGCTCACCGCCCTGCTGGCTTTCGAATGTTTGGGCCAGCTTCGCACTCTCGAGCTTATCTTGTGTCTGTTGATACTCGCTTTGCAGCACCTGCTTACGACGCAACACATCGGAAAGCTCGCGTTCGGCGGCAGGCGTCGACAGCACGGCCACGCGGCTTTGTGAGAGCTTTGCCTGCAGCGCACCTGCCTGCGATTTCAGGTTCGCGAGCTCATTGCGTGCCGCCTGCAGCTCCGTCGCGGTCAGATTGTATTGCGGGTTATTGGCCGAGTGAGAGATTGCCGCCGACGGGTTGCCGGATTGCTGGTCCATGAGCGTCTGCAGCGCACGGCGCAGGCGCTTCACTTCCGGATGGTCAGGCGTGTAGCGCTGTTCCGCCTCGGTCAACTTCGCCCGCACCGTCGCAATGTCCGTGAGGTCACCTGATTGCGTGATCAAATTGGGACTCATCTGACTGAGCTGCACACTCAGCACCGACTCCTTTTCCTGAGCGGTCAACACCTGCTGCTCGAGGGTTTCGAGTTGCCGCTGCGAGTCCTCCACGCTGGCCTGATTTCGCGTGAGAAACTCCGGTAACGCATCGCCGTATTTCTTTCGCAATTCGGTGATCTTGGCGTCGACCTCGAGAATCTGCTGATTGAGGCTCTCGGATTGCTTTTGCAAGAATCCCGCCGCCTCACCCGCCGCTTCCGTACGGCGAGCTTGGTTGTACGTCAAGAACAGTTGCGCCAGGCGGGTGTCGATATCGGTCGCGAGCGCGGGGCTTCTATTGTTGTAGTGCAGGGCAAACGCGTTCGACTCGGCCTCAGGCTTGAAGGTCACGGGATCGACGCGTTCCAGAGTCGTGTCATCGAGGATACGCTGCGCTTTTTCGCTGGCGCTCAAATTCTTGCGCTCGGGATACGGATCGACTTCCTTTACGATGGGCAGCAGGCTCTCGACCGTCATGACGCGTCCCTGCACGATCTCGATCTGCTGATCGGAATAGCTGATGACGGTGGACTCGATGATGTCCTTGGGCACGGACGAGGTTTCCAGCATGATGGTCGCCGTGGCCTGGTATTGCGGATGAATCGCGAAGGCGGCAATCACGCAAAGGAAGACTATCCCGGGCACAATCGTGACGAGATAAATATATCGGCGACGCAACACTCCGAGGTAATCGCCCATGCCGGGGGCGTGGATTGCTGACTCGCTCATAGCCTACCTTTGCAGCGGGAGACCCTGGTATCCGAATCGGATGTAAACCCGGTTGTTGCTGGCGGAATCCGTTTCGTACTCATATTTCTGGTAACCATATTGGTAGCCGCCTTGCAAAAAGAACGTGCGGGTCATCATCCACTTCGCGTCGATCGCGACCTGCCCATATTTGCGATTGTCGCCGGAGATATTTGCCGTGAGCCCGTCCGTTTTCAAGCCTATCAGCGCCCCGGTGAACGTCAGCCGAGTATTGAATGTTCGACTGTATTGGAATTGCACCCTGTCCAACACGTAGAGGGAGCCTCCGCCCCACGGAGAAATCGTACGCCCCGCATCGAGTCTGAATTGACTGGTTTGCAATTTATACAGCGCCGAAACCGTGGCACCCCAGGTATTGACGTCGGTGTTCAACCGAACCGGCAGCACGTCGACGATGCTGGTGTGCTGCCCGGACACCGCGACGTCGGTCGTAAAGAGCTGCGTCCAATTCGATTGAAGCTCGACGGTTGCACCGTTACTGGTCGCCCGAGACGTAAATTGCGTCGCGTCGAACTTCGAGTTATAGGCCCCCAGCGAGACGGTCGACCGCGGCGAGTACACCCACTGCAAAAACGCCTGCGCCTGATAGTAATTGAAGTCCACGAAGGCGGTATCCGTCGTCGTGGAATACCTCACCGCCTGATATTGCCCGGAAGCGCCGGCGCCGATGATGGGGGTGAAACTGTAAATATATTTCGGGTACAGCAGTACGCTGTCACGCGTTGCCCCATTGATCGTTCTGCCCGTGTCCACCTGCGAGGGGTTGGGGTTGAGTTCGTCGTAGAGCGCGTTGCTGATTTCAGCATTGAATAAATCTTCGTGCTCGAAACTTCCGATAAGGCTCGCGGAGCTGAGCTGCGTTTTATAAGTGCTGTTTAAATCCAGGAATCCTTCCAGATGGTCGTCGCCCCGGTCCTTCGGGTAGTCGCCGTAAATGATGCGCGGCCGGAGAGTGGAGCTCGAGTTCGGAGTCGCAATGGTGACGAGCGCTGCGGCATCGACGAGGTAGCCTTGAACCTCCGGCGAGGGACCGGGCTGCAAATCAATGTTGGAATCGTTTTCCGCCTGTATGGAACCGATCGGCTGCACATAGAACTCCGCCGCCGAGGCCGGCGTCCGCGGCAGAGTCGCCGCGAACAGCAGGCTTGCGATGGCGACTCCTGGTGCGCGGCGCTGCACGGCTCGATCAGGGAACGACGACAACATCGCCGCTCTCCAGATCGACGTTCTGCGCGAGCTCCTTGCCGGAGCTCACCTGGCCATACCTGAACGGCAATACGCGCTGTCCGCCGGGCGTGCTGCGTATGACGATGATGCTGTCGAGTTTGGCGTAGGGATTGGCGCCACCCGCCATACTCAAGGCCTGCAGCACGTTGATGGTCGGGTTCATGATGATCTGACCCGGCTTGATCACCTGCCCGACCACGTAGACGACATTTCCGAGCACACCCGTCACGATCACGACCGCAATCGGATCCGATATGTATTTTTTGAGTCGAGCTTCAATTTCAACGCGAGTTTGCTCTATGGTCTTACCGCCGACCTGCAATACGCCCACCAAGGGATAAGAGATCCTCCCGTCCGGCGAGACGATCATTTCCTGCGGTAATAGCTTGGGGTCGTCGTAAACGCCCACGATCAGCTTGTCGCCTGGATGCAACTTGTAATCCGGGGGCGTTTGCGCACCGGCTGGAGCGCTCAGCAGCGCGAGACCCACGAGAGCGCCGACAAATAGCGCCGCTGTGGACAGCCATTGCCTGACCGGTGCGTTCATATATATCCCCTTCATCGACTCACCTTCCCCCCCAACTCCGTCGAGCTTTCGGCAGCGGTGCATCCCGGATGCGCAAACCGACGGGCTGTATGTTCAGCTTTGAGTTGATCTCGATGCGAAATCAGCTAGTGATTTCAGTATACAGGCTCGATTCGCCGATCAAGCGGCGTATTTGCATAAGATACCGTCAGCACCCGAGAGTAGAACTTGGTGGTGCGCGCTCCGTTGCGAACCATTATGTCAATCTCGACCGCGGCAGCGGCGCTCCTCATGATGGGCTTGCGTCCCTTCGGCGTACCTGCACGCGACTCTGACTCGATGATGCACGGCACAATTTGATCGTCACTTGGCCGCAACACGTCATCGAGCGCTCATCCGAAGCCACCGCGCAGTTCGTGCGCGGTCCGTGCGGTCGCCGGCGCTTTCGCGAATCAGTAGCGATACTGATCCAACTTGTACGGCCCCTGCTTCGACACTCCGATGTATCTCGCTTGGACGTCGGTGAGCTCGGTGAGCTGCGCCGCCAGTTTGGAAAGCTGCAGGCGAGCTACTTTCTCATCGAGGTGCTTGGGCAGCACGTAGACGCCGACAGGATACTTCGCTGTTTGGGTGTAGAGCTCGATTTGGGCGAGGACCTGATTGGCAAACGAGGAGCTCATCACGTACGAGGGGTGCCCCGTACCGCAGCCCAGGTTCACCAAGCGCCCCTCCGCGAGCAAGATGATGCGCTTGCCGTCGGGAAAGATGACGTGATCGACTTGCGGCTTGATGTTGTCCCAGGCGTACTGACGCAACGCCACCACCTCGATCTCATTATCGAAATGGCCGATGTTGCACACGATCGCCTGATCCTTCATGCGCTTCATGTGCTCGTGCGTGATGACGTGAAAATTACCGGTCGCGGAGACGAAGATATCCGCCTTGTCCGCCGCATATTCCATGGTGACGACACGATACCCCTCCATGGCTGCCTGGAGCGCGCAAATCGGGTCGATTTCAGTGACCCACACTTGCGCCGACAGTGCACGCAGCGCTTGCGCAGATCCCTTGCCGACATCGCCATAGCCCGCCACCACCGCCACCTTGCCCGCGATCATCACGTCGGTAGCGCGCTTGATGGCATCCACCAACGATTCGCGGCAACCATAGAGATTGTCGAATTTTGATTTGGTAACCGAGTCGTTCACATTGAACGCTGGGAACGCCAATCGACCTTCCTTCGCCATCTGATACAGCCGCTTGACACCGGTCGTCGTCTCTTCGGTGACGCCTTTGATCTTGGCGAGGCGCGTCGAATACCACTTGGGCTCAACCTTGAGCTTGGCCTTGATGGCGCTGAACAGGCATTGCTCCTCTTCATTCGCGGGCGAGGCGATGAGTGTGACATCCTGCTCGGCCCTGGAACCCAAGTGCAGCAACAAAGTAGCATCGCCGCCGTCGTCCAGAATCATGTTCGCGTGACTACCGTCCGGCCACTCGAAGATTCGATGCGTGTAGTCCCAGTATTCCGAAAGCGTCTCGCCCTTGACCGCAAATACCGGCGTGCCGCCCGCCGCGATTGCCGCCGCAGCGTGGTCCTGGGTCGAATAGATGTTGCACGAAGCCCAGCGCACTTGGGCGCCCAAGGCGATCAACGTTTCAATCAACACCGCGGTTTGAATCGTCATGTGCAGGGAGCCTGCAATTCGCGCCCCGCGCAGCGGCTGCTCGGCCGCATATTCATGACGAATGGCCATGAGTCCGGGCATTTCGGTCTCGGCGATCTTGACTTCCTTGCGGCCCCAATCGGCGAGGCCCAGATCCTTCACGTGGAAGTCGGTGGTTACCTTCATCGCTGCATTCATGTAATTGGCTCCTTGGCCTGTGGCGCGATCAAGCGGCGCGCGTCGCTTTGAGCTCGGCGGAGAGGACATCGGCCTTGTCCGTTCGCTCCCAGGTGAACTCCTCTTCCTTGCGCCCGAAGTGCCCATAGGAAGCGGTCTTTTGATAGATCGGTCGCGCGAGATCGAGCATCTCACGCAGCCCGAAGGGGGTGAGATCGAAATGCGCGCGCACGATCTGCGTCAGGCGCTGGTCGGACAACTTACCCGTGCCGAACGTTTGGATCATGATCGAGGTCGGCTCCGCGACGCCGATGGCGTACGAGACCTGAACCTCGCAGCGCGCGGCAAGGCCGGCCGCCACGATGTTCTTCGCCACGTAGCGAGCCGCGTACGCAGCCGAGCGGTCGACCTTGGACGGATCCTTGCCCGAGAACGCGCCGCCACCGTGCCGGGCGAAACCGCCATAGGTGTCCACGATGATCTTGCGCCCCGTCAGGCCGCAATCGCCGACCGGGCCGCCGATCACGAAGCGCCCGGTAGGATTGATGTGGTACTTGGTACGCTTGTCCACCCACTTGGCGGGCAGCACCGGTTTCAAGATCTCCTCCATCACGGCCTCGCGCAGATGCCGGGTCGCGACATCGTCCGAATGCTGCGTCGAGAGCACCACCGCTTCGACACCGACTGGCACGTCGTTCTCGTAGCGCAAGGTCACCTGGCTCTTCGCATCGGGCCTGAGCCAGGGGAGCTTGCCGTTCTTGCGCACCTGCGCCTGGCGCTTCACCAAGCGGTGAGCCAGATTAATCGGGGCCGGCATGAGCACGTCGGTCTCGTTGCTCGCGTAACCGAACATGAGCCCCTGGTCCCCGGCCCCTTGCTTGCGCTCGTCCTTGCGGTCGACGCCTTGCGCGATGTCGGCCGACTGCTTGCCGATGATGTTGATCACGCCGCAGCTCGCCCCATCGAAGCCCATGTCCGAATGGTTGTACCCGATATCGAGGACGGTCTTGCGCACCAGGGCCTCCACATCGACCCAAGCGCTCGTCGTGATCTCACCGGCGACGATGACGACGCCCGTCTTGACCATGGTTTCGCAGGCGACACGGCCGCGCGGATCGACGGCGAGGATCGCATCGAGCACGGCATCCGAGATCTGGTCTGCCACCTTGTCGGGGTGGCCCTCGGACACGGATTCGGAAGTAAACGAGAAACTGCTGCTCATGAAATATTAATTCCTTCAGGTACTTGGCCGAAATTCTCAATGTAACGCCGCAAGAACTCGGTGCGGCTAAAAACGTGATTCTGCGGTCCGCGTGATTCGATCTTGAGCGCCCCGAGGAGCGAGGCCAGGCGGCCGCACGTTTGCCAGTCAAGACCGCACAGGAGCCCGTGAATTAAACCAGCGCGATAGGCATCTCCGCAACCTGTCGGGTCGACGACCGCGCGCGGCCGCGCGCAGGGAATCTCCCAGGCCCGACCGTCGGCGTGAATCACCGACCCGGACGCGCCCCGGGTGATGATGAGGGCCTTGACGCGACCTGCAACGTCGGCCGCGGTCAAGCCCGTCTTTTGCTGCAGCATGCCCCACTCGTAATCATTGACTGCGACCCAGCTCGCCTGTTCGATGAAATGCACAAGCTCGGCGCCGTCGAACATAGGCAATCCCTGGCCTGGATCGAAAATGAACGGAATGCCGGCGGCAGCGAACTGCGCTGCGTGCTCGATCATCGCCTGCCGCCCATCGGGCGCCACGATGCCGAGCGCGACCTCCGCAGCGGCGTCCTCGACCTTGTTGAGATGCGCATATTGCATCGCGCCCGGGTGGAACGCCGTAATCTGATTGTCGTCGAGATCGGTCGTGATGAATGCCTGCGCGGTGAACGCGTCGTCGATGATCTTGACGTGCGCAACGCTGATGCCCAGGGACACGAGGCGCTCGCGGTACGGCGCGAAGTCGTGGCCCGCGGCAGCCATGGGCATGGCGAAGTCGCCGAGCAAGCTCAGGTTGTAGGCGATATTGGCCGCGCAGCCCCCGAACTCACGGCGCATCTCCGGCACCAGGAACGATACATTCAGGATGTGAATCTTGTCCGGCAGGATGTGCTGTTTGAAGCGGTCGGGGAACAGCAAAATCGTGTCGTATGCGACCGAGCCGCAAATCAATGCGGCCTTGCGGCCGCCCGCTTGCTCAACCATCCAACACCTGCGCCGTGCGAAACCGTCTATTCTAGCGAACCGATGTCCAAACCGCCCGGGTTCTCGAGACTGCTGCTGCTCCTCGGCGCAATTTCGCTCCTGACCCCCTTCTCGCTCGACATGTATCTTCCGGCGCTGCCGGCGATCGCGGCTGACCTCCAGGCGGGCGCCGGCGCGGTGCAACTCACCTTACCTGCCTTCTTCGCGGGGCTCGCGGTGAGCCAGCTGCTGTTCGGGACCCTCGCCGACCATCTCGGCCGGCGGCCGCCGCTGCTGTGCGGGCTGCTGCTCTCGGTCATCGGCTCGATGGGCTGCGCCATGTGCGGCAGCGTCCACTCACTCACCGTCTGGCGCACCGTGCAAGCGCTCGGCGTGGGCAGCGCGAGCGTGATTCCGCGCGCGGTGATCAGGGACCGATTCGATGTCGCGCACACCGCCCGCGCGCTTTCTCTGCTGGGTCTCATCACCGGCTTCGGCCCGATCCTCGCACCTCAATTGGGCGGCGCGGTGCTGCTGGTGACCGGGTGGCGCGTGATGTTCTGGCTTCTCACCGCGCTCGGCGTCGGCTGCTTGGGTATTGCTTATGTCATGCTGCGCGAGTCCATACCGGCGCAACGCTCGGCCGTAACGGGGCCCAAGCTCTGGTTCGCGCTGCTCACCGACCGCCGCTACGTTCGTTATGCGCTGCCCGCCAATCTCATTCAATCAAGCGTCTTCGCCTACATCGCAGGCGCCGCCTTCGTGTACATCGACCACTTCAAGCTGAGCCCGCAGCAATTTGCCTGGATGTTCGGCTTGAACGCCCTGGGGCTCATGATCGTGGGACGTATCAACGCGCACATCGTGGGACGACTCGGTCCCGAGCTGATCTTTCGTCGCGCGATGCTGGCCACCGCCGCTTTGGGCGTGGTGCTCCTCCTCATTGCGGTCACGGATATCGGCGGCTTCTGGGCCATAGCGATTCCGCAGGCGCTGTTCGTCGCCATGCTCGGGTTCAATTTCTCCAACGGCTTTGCGCTCGCGCTCGCTCATTTCGGTAGCGCCGCCGGTACCGCGTCCGCTCTATTCGGCACACTGCAGTTCCTGTTCGCCGGCGTTGCAGGGTCCGCGGTCGGCTTTTTTTACGACGGCACGGCGCACGCCATGGCGGGTGTAATGTGCGCCGTGTCGCTCGGAGCCGTTCTGCTCTATCGGTGCATCAAGTGAGGCGCGCAGACGCCTTACCTCAGCGCGCCAGACAGCGCTTGAAGCGCCCGTCGACCCGCTGGGCATACCATTCCGTCGTGAGCTTGCGGCTGATTTTCGGACCTTGCAGCTCTATTTGCGGCACGATGGCCCGCGGCACGGGCCGGCCTTGCACACGCTCGGCCATCGCGAACACACCCCGATACAGCTTGGTGCGCTCGAATTCCTGCGTCCTCCCCTGCTCGAGCGCGGCGTGAATCGCCTCGCCATCGAGGTGCAGGCGCTCGCCCAGCGCCCGCACTGCAAGCTCGGTGCGCCCCGGGGCGCCGCCGGAATCGTGCGGCAACAGGGCTCCGTCCGCATCGAGCGGCAGACCCGACAAGACGCTCACGGCCCTCTGGAAGGCGGCGTTGCGGCTCGCATACTGCCCGGCGTTGAAGTCCGCGAAGCGGTAGAGATACCGGTCATACGGCGCGGAATAATCGAGCAAGTGAGCGACGCCGAAATACAGGCTCCCGCGGCGTGTGAAAACCTCATCCGCGATGCTGTCCTTCACGGGATAGGGATAATGGTGAGAAGCCGCGAAGCTGGTCGCGAAGGCGACGTTGACCTGCATGGGACCGCGGGTCCTGATGGGATTCCAGCTCGCGAACAGGGTTCGGCCCAGCGGGATCGACCCCGTGAAATCCTCGAAGACATCGCTCAGCTCCTTCTCGGTCCGCGCGTGCTCGATGCGCTCGGCATAGCTCTGACCGGTGGACGATTTGAGCGCGAGCACCTCGTGCACCATGCTCGGCGGAATCGCCGCGTGCTGCGCGCGCCGGTCGATCTCGCGCCAGGCGACTTTCCCCAGATCGGGGATCACGGGATCGACGTGGAATCCGGATTCCTGCTCAGTCACGGCGACCACCGCGCAAACCTTTTCGGCGGTGGCTGTGATCTCGAGAGCCGAGAACGCCGCATACAGATCCTCGACCCAACCGGGGCGGTCGGCGATGCCGGGCGGCAATTTTTGCTCGATCAGCGCGCGACCCTCCGCCGCGCTTGGAACGGGCTGTGTGCGGGGCTCCCGGGTGCAGCCCGCCAGTGCAGCGATCAGCAGAAGTCCCATCCGCAAGGAGCGCGTCATGCGCTCGCATACTAGCGAGTGATTGAATCCGTCGCGACCCGTCAGAATGGCCTGACAGGCGGTTGAATCGAAATGCCGACAGATTGCCTTGCGTTCCACGTCTAGAGTCGCATCTAGAGTCCCTCATCAGAAAAACTAGAGGTTTAAGTCATGGGCCGCGGTATCCTTCTTTGGTTGTTAGGCGTTCCACTCCCGGTGATCTTGCTGCTCGCAATGTGCTCGCACCGCTAGGGTATTTCAGTGGAACAAGTCATTGGCTCCCCCCTCGCAGCGCCACCCGGCGGCTGGGGCAAATCCGCTGCATCTTGGCCCGCGATTCTCGCGGGCGCATTCGTGGCCATAGCGACCTCCTTGGTGTTGTTCGCCCTGGGCTCGGGCTTCGGGCTCGCGGTCGTGTCTCCGTGGCCCGGCCGCGGTGTATCCGCGACGGGCTTCACCATCAACGCCGCCATCTGGTTGATCGTGACCCAATGGCTCTCGGCGGCGCTCGGCGGCTACATCGCGGGGCGGCTACGCACGAAGTGGGTCGGGACGCACACCCATGAGGTGTTCTTCCGCGATACCGCGCACGGCCTCGTCACATGGGCGGTCGCGAGCGTCGTGGTCGCGATGGTGCTCGCGGGCACCGCGACGTCGATGATCGGCGGCGGCATGCGCGCGCTCGGCGGCGCCGCCTCCGTTGGAATTCAAGGAGCGGCATCGGGGGGCATGCCGGGCGGTGCGATGTCCGGCATGCCCGGCGGCGGTCCCTCCGCGGCCATGACCTACGACATCGACCGGCTGTTCCGCACGGCCACGAATGCCCCGAGCACAGGACCTGTCGGGACGAGCGCCGCCCCGGGCGCGAACGCCGGCTCGAGCGACGCGGGCTCGATACCCGGCATGGACATGAGCAGCGACCCGCGCGTCGAGGCGGTCTACATCGCCTTCCATGCCATGGCCAATCAAGGCGTATCCGCCGACGACCGGACATACCTCGCACAGCTGGTGCAGGCGCAGACGGGTATCTCCGCGGCAGAGGCGCAGAAGCGGGTCGACGACTTCATCACCGCCACGCTCGACGCTGAAAACAAGGCACGAGAAGCGGCGGATGCCGCTCGCAAGGGTGCGGCCGAGGCCTCGATCTATACCGCCCTCGCCATGCTGATTGGCGCCTTCATCGCGAGCGTCTCAGCCGCGATCGGCGGTAGGTTGCGGGACGAGCACCCCTAGAGCGCGCTCCGCTTCGCGATCACGTTCCGCTCTTGTGCTCGGCTTGCCACTTCTGGACGGCGGCCATGGTGTTCGCGACGTGCTTGTCGGGATTCATGGCCGTGTACTCGTAAATGATGACGCCGGTGGGCGCGATGACGTAGGAGGTGCGGTTGGCGTACTCGGGCTTCGCCGCGAGCACCGCATCGTACGCCTTGGTGATGCTCTGGTCCGCATCGGAGGCCACCGCGAATTTGTTGCGGCATTCGCTCACGGAAAACTTGTTCAACGTGTCGATGGCATCGTGCGACACCCCGATCACCGTCGCGCCCAAGGCCTTGAACTTGTCCGTCGCCTCCGCGAACTCATGTGCCTCGACGGTGCACCCCGGCGTGAACGCCGCGGGATAGAAATACAGCACCACCGGACCCTTTTTCAGCGCTTCAGCGAGCGAGAAAGTGAACGGTTTGCCCGCGAGAGTCGCTTGAGTGGTGAAATCCGGAGCGTGGCTGCCCGGCTGTAAGGCGGCATAAAGAGGCCCGGCCATCAATCCGAGCGCAAGCGCGATCATACGTTTCATGTCCCTACTCCTCGTGGTCGACGCCGGTGTACCCGGAAAGCGGCGGCTATCCTAGCACCTCGCGCAGCTCGCGGCATACGCGCACGACGTCCTCATCCTGCATGGCGGGAAAGAGCGGCAACGTGACCGTTTCGCGGCCGACGCGTGCAGCCACCGGAGTGTCCTCCGGTCGATAGCCCTGTTGTCGGTAATAGGTGAGCCCCGGAATGCAGGGGTAATGCACTCCTGTGCCGATACCGCGATCGGCCATGGCTTTCTGAAAGGCCGTGCGAGTCGTGCCGCGCGCGTCGAAATCGATCAGCAGCTGAAACATGTGCCAGCTATGGCCCGCGTCGCCGCGCGCCGGCAAGACCGCGCCGCGAAAATCATCGAGGTCCTCGAAGTAGCGCGCGGCGAGCTCGCGACGGCGCGCGTTGAAGCCGTCCAGCCGGCGCAATTGATCGATGCCGACTTGCGCGGCGACGTCGGCCAGATTGCTCTTCGCCCCGGGGAACATGACGTCGACGTTGCCTTGCGCATCGCGCTTGATGCCGTGAAAGCGGTATTGCTCGAAGAGCGCGGCGGCCTCTCCATCGCCCGTAGCGATGGCGCCGCCCTCGATGCACGTCATGTTCTTGTTCGGATGAAAGCTGAATACCGCGAGGTCGCCGAAGCTGCCGATGGGCTTGTCCCGCCAACGCGAGCCGATGGCGTGCGCCGCGTCCTCGACCACGCGCAGGCCGTGCTTGGCCGCGAGACCGTTGAGCGCGTCCATGTCCACGGGCAGCCCCGAGAAATGTACCGGCATCACGGCGCGGGTCCGCGGGGTGATGGCGGCAGCGATGAGATCCACGTTGATGTTGCGCGACTCGAGCTCGATGTCGACGAATATCGGCTTCGCTCCCACCCGGGCCACCACGTTCGCGCTCGCGGCAAAGCTCATGGCGGGAACTATCACCTCGTCCCCCGCACCCACCCCGGCGACCTCGAGCGCCATCTCGAGCCCCGCCGTCGCCGAGGTCATGACCCGCACGTGGCGTCCGGATCCGATATATGCGGCCAGCGCCGCCTCGAACGCCTGCACCTTGGGACCACTCGCCAGCTGGCCGGAGCGGAACACCTCGGCGACGGCCGCGATGGTTTGCTCATCGATCGCAGGACGCGTGAAAGGCAAGAAGGGCTGCATGAACGGCTCCTTTGGACGAATTAATGTCGTGCGACCAGCACCCGATTGGCATCGTGCGCGATCTCGCGCATGGGAACATGGCGATCCTCGAGCTCCGCATATGTCTTTTTCTCCATGACCGCATAGGCGCGAGGCTCGCGGTCCCAGATCTCGAGGAATGAATCGATGTCCGGCACCTCGGCCGTCGGGTCGCGCGTGAGGCCGAAATCGAGCTCGCCTCGATAGGCTACCAGCCGTACCGTCCGTCCCCAGTAGAACGGCAAGGTCTGATCGTAGGTCGCAACACTGTAAACCGGCGCGTCCGGCTTGGGCAGCGCGCGCGCAAGCTCGACGCCCGAATAAACCGGCGCGACGCCGGCGGCGGCTTGCATCAGGAGTAATCCGGAGAGGCACCACCCGACCCCCAGGAACACCGCGGAGCGCGTGACGCCGCGTCTCCTCTGCGCAAGCACATAGACACCGGAGGCGGCGAGCAGCACCGCGACCTGCGCGAGCGGTCTTGCAAGCGGGAGAAAATACGGGCTGCGCTCGGAGGGTGCGATACGCCCGGGAACCAGCCAACACGCGAGACCGAGCGCGAGCGCAATGGCCAGGGTGAGGAGCGCGGTGCGCTTCAAATCGCGCGCGAGCAGCTCTTCGGGCAACGCGGCCGCGAGCAGCGCGAGCGCCGGCAGCGCCGGCAATACATAGGGAATGAGCTTGGAATCCGACACCGAGAAAAAAACCAGCACGAACAGCACCCACAGGCGCAGGAACAGGCTCGGATCGAACCCCGGCGGGCGCCCCCGCCAGCCGCGGCACAACGCCCGCAACGCCGGCAACGTCCAGGGCAAGCTGCCGAGGAGCAGCACGGGCACGAAGTACCACAAGACCTCCTCGCGATTGGCGCTTGGCGTCAAGAAACGTGCGACATGCTCGTGAATGAAGAAGAACTCGAGAAAGCCGGGCACGCGATGCGCCGCGATCAGGTACCAGGGAAGAGCGATCGCGAGAAACAACCCGACGCCGGCGGCGGCATGGAGCCTCTTCCAGGGTGAGAAATCGCGCGACCAGAGCGTGTAGAGCATGAGCACGGCGCCGGGGATCGCGGCGGCAACGGGTCCCTTCGTGAGGACGCCGAGCGCAGTCGCCGCCCAGGCCGTGAGCATGAAGAGCCGCTCGTGCCGTGGATCCGCGGACTGCGCGGCGAGAAACGCCGCGAGCGCGACTGTCATGTAGGCCGTCAAGCTCATGTCGAGCGTGAGGAGTTGCCCCATGATCAAAAAGAGCAGCATGCTCGGCAAGAGAGCAGAGGTCCGTATCGCCGCCGGCGTCCCCCACAAGCGCCGCGCCGCGAGCGCCGCGGCGAGGACGGCGCCGAGTGCGCAGAGCGCCGTGTAAAAGCGCGCGCCGAGCTCGTTCTGCCCGAAGATTGCGAGACTCGCGGCAGTTGCCCAGTACTGCAGCGGCGGCTTCTCGAAGTACAAAAGCCCATTGAGGTGCGGAATCGCCCAGTCTCCGCTCGCCAGCATCTCGCGGGGGATTTCCGCGTAGCGGCCCTCGTCGGTATTGAACAGGGGCCGCAACGACAAGGTCGCGAACCACAGCACCGCGGCAAACAGCGCGAGCGCGCAATAAGTGAGCCGGTCCGATCGTTGCGCGGCGCTGCCTAAGATCAAGGCGCCTCGCCAGTCGCTTCCACGGCCAGTGTTCCCGAGCGACCGGGCACCTCGCCCATGATCACGGCGCGCGCGGGCAGGGAACCCTTCATCACGCGCGCGTGCACATCCGCCATGCACGCGAGCTCTACGCCGGCGCCTCGCCATTTCACGAGCAACGACTCGAACGCATCGTGGAGCTTCCCACCCTCGAGCTCGGCGTGCAGCGTGAACACCTGCAACGCCCGGTCCGGTCTCGCCGCCGAGATCCGAAATACCGCATCCGCAATATTCGACTCCAGGGTCCCGTCGCGGCCGAGCAGCTCATCGAACGTCGGCAGCGTCGTTGGGATCTGTGGGCAAGGACTCGGGCCGGACGCCAGCAGCGGAAAGAACGCCTGTGCGCCGCGCGTATCGCTCGCATACTTGAAGCCGAATTCCCGCTCGAGCTCGAGGGCATGCGGATTGATTTGCCAGCCGGCCGCGGCATGCGATTGCGGCGGGAAACCGAACACACGCCCGAATGCCTCGACGCCCCGCTCGAGCTCGGTGCGAGTCCAGGTTGCATCGGCGCCGGCCACATGGTCCTGCCAGCGCACGTGATCGTAGGTATGCAGCCCCACTTCGAATCCTGCATCGTGCACGCGGCGCATGCTTTCGCGCGCGGCGCGCCCGATGTCCGGTCCGGGCAAGAGCACTCCGTACATCAGAGTCTTCAGGCCGTAGTGCTTGAGTACCGAGGTGCGCGCTACTTTGCGGGCAAACCCCTTGCGAAACACGCGCCGCATCGCCCGCCCGGTGTGGTCGGGGCCCACCGAGAAGTAGAAGGTCGCTGGTACTGCGTGCTTCTTGAACAACGCCGCGAGCCGTGGTACGCCCTCGCGCGTGCCGCGCAAGGTGTCGACATCGACCTTGAGGCCGATGCTCGTGCCGTCAAGCATTGCTCGACAGGAGCGCCGAAGCCGCGGGCAGGCTGTGGGCGTAAGAGTCGAAAATCGCCATCAACGCCGAGCGCATGTCCGTGCTGGGCCTCCAGTTGAGCTCCGCCGTCGTATTCTTGATGGACGGCAGGCGTGCCGGGATGTCGGCGTAGCCCTTGCCGTAGTACTCGAGCGCCGAGATATCGACCAGGCGGGTGTTGCGCGCGGTCGGCGCGTACTCCGGCCGCGACAAAGCGATCTCGAGCATCATCTCCGCGAGCTCGCGGATCGAGTACAGATTCGCCGGATTGCCGATGTTGTAGATCTTGCCGTCGGCAATGCCGCCGGGGTTGTCGATGATGCGGGTCAGGCAGTCCACCGCATCGTCGATGAAGGTGAACGCGCGCGTCTGACTGCCCCCGTCGACCAGCTTGATCGGCTCGCCCCGCACGATGTGGCCGAGGAACTGTGTGAGCACCCGCGAGCTACCCTCCTTGGGATCGTCCATGCTGTCGAGCCCCGACCCCACCCAGTTGAAGGGCCGGAACAGAGTGAACTGCAGTCCCTGTTGCCCGTAAGCCCAGATGATGCGGTCGAGGAGCTGCTTCACGCAGGAGTAGATCCAGCGCTGCTTGTGGATCGGTCCGAGCACGAGCTCCGAAGTCTCGGGATCGAATTCTCGGTCGCGGGACGCGCCGTAGACTTCGGAGGTCGACGGGAACACGACGCGCTTCTTGTACTTGACGCAGTGGCGGATGATCGGGAGATTCGCCTCGAAATCGAGCTCGAACACCCGCAAGGGCTCGCGCACGTAGGTCGCGGGCGTCGCGATGGCCACGAGCGGCAGGATCACGTCGCACTTGCGCACGTGATACTCGACCCATTCCTTGTTGATGGTGATGTCACCCTCCACGAAGTGGAACCGCTCGTGCGCGAGCATGGCGCTCACCCGCTCGGACTGCAGATCCATGCCGTAGATCTGCCAGTCCGTCTGCGCAAGGATGTGCTTGCTCAGGTGATGGCCGATAAAGCCGTTGACGCCAAGAATGAGTACGTTTTTCAAGATGATCCTCAGGATCTGTCTAACTTGGATGATTGGCGGATTACACGCCGATGAATAGATAATCGATCGCGGCGACAATTTCGCCTCGATACAGGAGCAGCTTGTCCTTGACGGTCCGCAGATCGTTGGCTGGAACCGAGGTCATGCGCGGTACGAGTAGAACGTGATCGACGCTCGCGACCTTCACGACGGGCGTCAGCCTGCCTATCGTGCCTGCGATCCGAGTCCGGGGTACCAGCGGCGCGACGATGCGGTCGCGACCGGTATCCGCGATCTCGGACTGCAAGACAGCCACGAACGGAAAGGCCCGGCGCGCCTGCGGTATCGGGTTGTCAAACACATCGTACTGGCTCACGAGTCGTCTGCGTCGGCCGCTTGGTAATGCTCGCGGACCATTTCTGCGAAGGAGCCGTGCTTGGCCTCGTAGGCATCCAAGGCCTGAAGGTCTTGCTTGATCTCCTCCCTGAGCTGCTCAGCCTTGCGTCGTGCGACTTCGTTGGCAAGGGCTTCCTCGGCGACTTGCGAGGCGTTGATTCCGAGACCCTTGGCTTGAGCGTACAGATCCGAATTGATGGTGAGGCTGACGGTCTGCTTGGCTGCCTTGGAATCGTAGCTTATTGGTCGCATGGGGGAGTCATATCCGTTACACGTGTAATATACACGGGTAATCGACACGGCTCAAGTGTCGAACAGCAGCGGCTGAGGCGAGAACATGCCCGACGCCGCATGGGGCGGGACGAGTTCGCCCCCGACCGCAAGGCGCGTAATCTCCAAACGCTTGCCGTCGGCGCAATCGGCATACCAGCGCCCCTCGTCGGCATACAGGCACGGCGTCCGCGCCGGATGGAGCGCGGGACGATCGTCGACACGCGTCTCCCACACCTCGAGCCGTTGCCCGTTCACGAAGGTGAACGCCCCCGGAAATGGCGGCGCCACCGCGCGCACCAGATCATGGATGGCACGCGCCCCGGCGCGCCAATCGATGCGGCCGTCCTCCGGGCGGCGCCGTCCGAAATAAGAGCCTTGCGCGAGATCCATCGGCCGGGCCGGGGCGCTGCCCGCGATCAGCTTCGGCAGGCTCCGTCTCAGCACCGTTTGTGCCGCCTCGGCGACGCGCTGGGAGACCTCGAGTGCCGTGTCGTTCTCGCCGATGGGCACGGATTGCTGGTCCACGAGAGCACCGGCATCGGGCTTCTCCAGCATGTAGTGCAGGCTCGCGCCCGTGGTTGTCTCGCCGCGAATGATCGCCCAATGCACGGGGGCGCGCCCACGGTATTTCGGCAGCAACGATCCATGCATGTTCAGCGCGCCGCGCTTGGGCAAGGCGAGCCACGCCGCAGACAGCATGTGCCGGTAATAGAACGAAAACACGAAATCCGGCCGCGCGCGCCGTCCCTCCGCGAGCCACTCGACCGAGTTGGGATCAGCGGGCATGACGACCTTGAGGCCGTGGGTTTCGGCGAGCATCCTGACGCTGCCGAACCAACGGCTCTCCCCCGGCTCATCCGGGTGCGTAAACACCAGCGGCACGCGAATCTCTTGATCGAGGAGCTCGCGCAAGCATCGCACCCCCACCTCGCTGTAGGCGAAAACCACCGCACGGGTCACTCGATGTCCTCGAGCACGGCCTCGACCACGTACCGCGGCCGTTCGCGCACCTGCGTGTAAATGCGCCCGACGTACTCGCCCAGCAAGCCGATGCCGAATAGCGCGAGCCCGATGAAGAAGAACATGATCGCGAACAGGGTGAATAACCCCTCCGCCTCGGAGCCGAGGATGAGACGGCGCGCCAGCAGCACGATCATCAGCGCCGCCGACAAGAAAGACACCGCCATGCCCACCATGGAGAAAAGCTGCAGCGGCACCACCGAGAATCCCGTGATCAGATCGAAGTTCAGGCGTATCAGGCTGTACAGCGAGTATTTCGACTGGCCCGCGTGCCGCTCCTCGTGGGCGATCGGCACCTCGATGGGATTCATCGCATAGAGCGAGGCCAGCGCAGGAATGAACGTGTTGACCTCGCGCGTCTGGTTGAGCGCTTCCACCACGAACCGCGAATAACCGCGCATCATGCATCCCTGGTCGGTGATGCGTACCGGCGTGATCCACTCGCGCAACTTGTTGACTCCCTTCGACAGCGAGCGGCGCCACAGGCGGTCCTGGCGCTGCTGGCGGATGGTGCCGACGTAGTCGTAGCCCTGATCGAGTTTCTCCACCAGCTTGCCGATCTCCTCGGGAGGATTCTGCAGATCTGCATCGAGCGTGACGACGTACTCGCCGCGCGCGTAGGCGAGTCCCGCCATCACCGCCGAGTGCTGCCCGAAGTTCGCATGAAACAGCACCACGCGCGTCTCGCGCGGCCGCTGCTGAAACTGCTGCCGCAGGAGGGCCGCCGAGCGGTCCTTGCTGCCGTCGTTGACGAACACGCACTCGTAGCTGATGCCGAGCGCATCGAGCGCAGGATAGAGCCTCCCGAACAGCGTGGGCAGCACCTGCTCCTCGTTGTAAACGGGAATGACGACGCTCAATTTGGGAATGGCGGCGGGCATGTCGAGCGCGCTTACCTCAGGTGTCGGCTGCTACGGCGCCCTGCGACTTCAGCACGCCGAGGATCTCCTCGGTCTTCGCGCGCATGAGATCCTGCGAGCCCCGGGCCTCGACGTTGAGGCGAATCAGAGGCTCAGTGTTCGAGGAGCGTAAATTGAAGCGCCAGTCGGCAAACTCGAAGGACAGACCGTCGGTGCGGTCGCTCGAACGCGCCTGTGGCGCATAGCGCGCCTCCACCGCCGCCATCGCCGCCGCCGCATCCGGCACGCGGTAATTGAGCTCGCCGCTCACCGGAAACTTGGCGATGCGCTCGCCGACCAACTTCGAGAGCGGCTTCTTGGACTCGCTCATGATCTGCGTGATCAAGAGCCACGGAATCATGCCGCTGTCGCAATACGCGAAACGCCGGAAATAATGGTGCGCGCTCATCTCCCCGCCGTACACCCCGTCGACCTCGCGCATGCGCTGCTTGATGAACGCGTGGCCGGATTTCGACAGCACGCTCTGGCCGCCCTGGGCCGCGACGATCTCTTGCGTGTTCCAGGTGAGGCGCGGGTCGTGCACGATGCGGCCGCCGGACAGCTCGGCGCGCAGCAGAACCGACGCCAGGAGCCCGACGATGTAGTACCCCTCGACGAAACGCCCAAGCTCGTCGAAGAAGAAGCAGCGGTCGAAATCCCCGTCCCAGGCGAGCCCGAGATCCGCGCCGTGCTCGCGAATCGCCGCGACGGTGGGCGCACGATTCTCCTCGAGCATGGGGTTCGGCACCCCGTTTGGAAAGCGCCCGTCCGGCTCGTGGTAGATCTTGATCAGCTCGAAGGGCAAGTGCGGCTCGAGGCGATCCAGAATCAGGCCGGCAGCGCCGTTGCCTGCGTTCACCACGATTTTCAGGGGCTCGAGCTTCTTCACGTCGACGTAGGAGAGCAAGTGCTCGACGTACGCGGCGGTGACATCGATATCGCGGTGCACGCCGCGCTTCGGCGCGTCGCGAAACTCGCCACGCTCGGCGTAGGCCTGGATCTCCTTGAGGCCGGTGTCCGCGCTGATGGGCTTCGATTGCTCGCGCACGAATTTCATGCCGTTATAGTCCGGCGGATTGTGGCTGGCGGTCACCATGATGCCGCCGTCGTAGCCGCCGTTGAAGGTGGCGAAATAGACTCCCTCGGTGCCGCACACGCCGATGTCGTCGACGTCGACGCCCGAATCGTTAAGGCCTCGGCACAGCGCATCGCGCAGGCTCGGACTCGAGAGCCGGATATCGCGCCCGACCACCACGCGCGCCGGAGCCACGAACTCGGCGTATCCGCGTCCCACGCGGTAGGCGACGTCTTCGTTCAGCTCATCGGGAATTCGGCCGCGCAAGTCATAGGCCTTGAAGCAGCGGATCGAGCTCAAGTGCTGGTTCCTTTGCGCCCGTAGATGTCCTCGAAGCGCACGATGTCGTCCTCGCCGAGATAGGAGCCGGACTGTACTTCGACGATGTGCAGGGGGACCTTACCGGGATTCTCGATGCGATGCGTCGCGCCGATGGGGATGTAAGTGGACTCGTTCTCGGACAAGAGGAACGTCTTGTCGCCGCAGGTGATGCGCGCGGTGCCCTGCACCACGATCCAATGCTCGGCGCGGTGATGGTGCATCTGCGAGGACAGCTGGCCGCCCGGCTTGACCGACAGGCGTTTGACCTGGAAGCGCTCGCCCGCATCGAGACTGTCGTAGCTGCCCCAGGGTCTGAAGACCTCGCGGTGCAGAGAGGATTCGCTGCGGCCGGACTTCTTCAGCTTGGCCACCAGCTCCTTGACTTCCTGGACGCGCTCCTTCGGAGCGACCAGCACCGCGTCCTTGGTCTCGACGATCACATGATCATCCATCCCGACTGCGGCCACCAGGCGGCTGGTCGAGTGGACGTAGCAGTCGCGCGTATCGTGCACGATTACATCGCCCTTGAGCACATTGCCGTCCTCATCGGCCGGCAAGGCATCGAACAGCGAGGCCCACGACCCGACGTCGCTCCAGCCGGCCTCGAGGGGCAACACCACGGCGGAGCGGGTTTTTTCCATGACCGCGTAGTCGATCGAATCGCTCCGGCAGCGCTCGAAGGCGGTCTTGTCGATGCGCACGAAATCGAGGTCAGTCTTGGCTGCCTCGAAGGCGGTCTTGCTCGCCTCCAGGATATCGGGCGCAAATTTTTCCAGCTCGCGCAGGTAGTCGCGCGCCTTGAACACGAACATTCCGCTGTTCCAGTAGTAATCACCGCTCGCGACGAACTGACGCGCCACATCCAGGGCGGGTTTTTCGGTGAACTGGGCGACCGGGTAGGCGGGACCGGGCCCCTCGCCGCGGCGGATGTAGCCATAGCCCGTCTCGGGAGCATGCGCGACGATGCCGAAGGTCACGAGCTTGCCCTCGGCCGCAAGCGCGGCCGCCGTGGCCGCCGCCTGCTGAAACGGGCGGACATCTCGCACCACGTGATCGGCGGGCGCCACCACCAGGATCGCCTCGGGGTCGACCGTCAAGGCTTGCAATGCGGCCAGCGCAACCGCTGGGGCGGTGTTGCGGCCGACCGGCTCGAGCAGGATGGCGCCCGGGTGGATGCCCAAAGCCCGCAGCTGCTCGGCGACCGTGAAGCGGTGCGCCTCGTTGCATACCACGATCGGGTCGCGCGCGCCCTCGATGCCGGCGAGGCGCGCGGCCGTTTCCTGCAGCATGGTTTGCCGGCCCGTGAGGGCCAGCAGCTGCTTCGGATACAGCTCCCTCGACAGCGGCCACAGGCGCGTGCCCGCACCGCCGGACAAGATCACGGGAATCAATGTCGGATCCATGGGCTCATCCCGACCGCTTGCCGCGGCCGATCGCATAATAGCTGAAGCCGTCCCGCGCCAGATGGGCCGGGTCGTAGAGGTTGCGCCCATCGAAGATTACTGGTGTCTTCAGGGCAGATTTGATGTAGTCGAAATCCGGACTGCGAAATTCGCGCCATTCCGTAACGATGGCGAGGCCATCCGCCCCGGTGAGCGTCTCCAGGCTCGACTTGCACAGCGTGAGGCCGGCTCGAGAGCCGTAGATGCGGGCGCATTCCGGCATCGCCACCGGGTCGTAGGCCCGCACCGAGGCGCCCTCCTGCCATAGCGCTTCCATGAGCACCCGGCTCGGGGCCTCGCGCATGTCGTCGGTGTTGGGTTTGAACGAGAGCCCCCAGAGCGCGATGGTCTTGCCCCGGAGCGAGCCGAAATGGCGCTTGATTTTCTGAAAAAGAACCGTCTTCTGCCGCTCGTTCACAGTCTCCACGGCGGCGAGAAGGCTTTCTTCGTAGCCCACCTCGACCGCGGAGCGCCGCAGCGCCTTGACGTCCTTGGGAAAGCAGGACCCGCCGTAGCCCATTCCCGGGTAGATGAAGGCGTGGCCTATGCGCGGGTCGGAGCCGATGCCGATGCGCACCGCCTCGATGTCCGCGCCGCATGCTTCCGCGATGTTCGCAAGCTCGTTCATGAAGCTGATCTTGGTCGCGAGCATGGCATTAGCCGCGTACTTGGTGAGCTCGGCCGAGCGCACATCCATGACGATCATCCGGTCGCGGTTGCGGGTAAACGGCTCGTACAGCTCCCGTAGCAACTCCGTCGCCCGTGGACTCGAAGTGCCGACGACCACGCGGTCGGGTTTCATGAAGTCATCGACCGCGGCACCCTCCTTCAAGAATTCGGGGTTCGATACCGTGTCGAATTCCACCGCCGCGCCTCGCTCGGCGAGCGCGGCGCGCACTGCGTCGCGCACCTTGTCGGCCGTACCCACCGGTACCGTGGACTTGGTGATCACCACCTTGTACTCGCTCATGTGCCGGCCGATCGTGCGTGCGACCGCCAGCACCGACCTTAGATCCGCCGAGCCGTCCTCGTCCGGGGGGGTGCCGACCGCGATCAGCTGAAACTGACCGTGCTCCACCCCCTCTTTGGCATCGGTGGTAAAGCACAGACGTCCGGCCTCGAAGTTACGCTTGACGATGATGTCGAGGCCGGGCTCGTGGATGGGGATCTCGCCGGCCGACAGCAATTCGACCTTGCGGCGGTCCACGTCGACGCATACGACGTGATTGCCGGCATCAGCCAGGCAGGCGCCCGTCACCAGGCCCACGTAGCCGGAGCCGAAGATGGTAATTCGCATTCGTAATAGTCTGATTTAGCAGAGAAAAGAGGGCGTACAGGGTAGCGTTTTTAGGGGGGCAAGTAAAGGTGAGGAGCGCCCGCACGGAGAACCGTCGACCCTGTCGACCGGATGCTTCGAATCGCCCCGCGTGGTGTCCCTAGCTCCAGGGCTCGCGCTGCAATTTGCGCTCCCAGGCGAGCGCGCTCGAGACGATCGCTTCCAGGTCGTCATGGCGGGGCTGCCAACCGAGCTCGGTGCGGATGCGCTCCGCGCGCGCCACGAGGTACGCCGGATCGCCTGCGCGGCGCGGCTCCTCGCGAATCACGAGCGATTTGCCACCCACTCTCTCCACCATCGCGAGGACCTCCCGTACCGAGTACCCATGGCCATACCCCACATTCAGGGTCACGGAGGGCCTCTTGGCGCGGAGATAGTCGAGGGCCCGCAGGTGCGCTGAGGCCAGATCCTCGACGTGCAGGTAGTCACGCACGCCCGTACCGTCGGGCGTCGGGTAGTCGGTGCCGAATATGGACACGTGCGTCCGCTTGCCCACCATTGCTTCGCACGCTACTTTGGTTAGCAAAGTAGCCCCCGGCGTTGCCTGCCCGATGCGCCCGGAAGGGTCGGACCCGGCCACGTTGAAGTAGCGCAGCACCACGTAGCGCAACGTAGTGGCGCGGGCGACGTCGCGCAGCATCCACTCGGTCATCAGCTTGGAAGTACCATAGGCGTTGATGGGCTGCGTGGGTGAATCCTCGCCGGCGTATCCGCCCTCTGGGATGCCGTAGACCGCCGCGGTCGATGAAAAGACGAAGTTCTGCACACCGTGATCGATACAGGCCTGCAGGAGATTGCGGGTCGAGCACGTGTTATTGCCGTAGTACTTGAGGGGAAGCGCCACGGACTCGGGGACGATGGTGTGGGCGGCGAAATGCATCACCGTATCCACTTGGTTTTCGGCTAGCAGGCGCGACAAGAGGGTGCTGTCGCCGACTTCGCCGACCTCGAGCTTGCCTGCCGTGACGGCCTGCCGGAATCCCTTGCCGAGGTTGTCCAGGACGAGAATCCGCTCGCCCGCCGCCCCGAGCTGGCGCACGACGTGGCTGCCGATATAGCCCGCGCCCCCGGTAACGAGGATGGTGCCGTTAGACAAGGTTCCGCCGCGGTCTCACGGGTGAGCGGTGTCCGTGGGTCCTGTGGGGGTCGGGCCGGCGTTGCGAACAACGCGCCGCACTTTCAGGCTCGTCACCTTGCGGTCGTCCGCCGGCAAAGCCACCTGCCGCGCCCAGACGAGGTCGTGCGGTTCCGGGGCGGGCTTGTACTCGACCACGGCTTCGCTCAGCAGCTGCAAAGCCCGTGGGCAATCGAGCCGCCCCATCGCCGCAAGGATCTCGTCGAGCATCGCTTGAATTCGTTCCCACGGCAGAGAATGCTCGATGGCGCGCAGGATCATCGGGTGCTCGGTGCCGGTGACGTTATTGCCGATCAAGAGCTCCTCGTAGAGCTTTTCCGCCGGACGCAATCCCGTAAAGGCGATCTCGATGTCGCCGTCGGGATTGTGCTCGTCGCGCACGGTCATGCCCATCAGGTGAATCATGCGCCTTGCCAAGTCGCAGATGCGCACGGGCTTACCCATGTCGAGCACGAACACCTCGCCGCCGTCGGCCATGGAACCGGCTTGGATGACGAGCTGTGCCGCCTCGGGAATGGTCATGAAATAGCGGATCACCTCCGGATGAGTGACGGTCACCGGCCCTCCCGCCTTGATCTGCTCGTTGAACAGGGGAACCACAGAGCCCGAAGAGGCGAGCACATTGCCGAAGCGCACCATGCAGAAGCGCGTTTTCGTGCCGCGGCGATGCAAGCCCTGCAGCACCATCTCGGCGAAGCGCTTGGTCGCGCCCATCACATTGGTCGGGTTGACTGCCTTGTCGGTCGATACGAGCACGAAGGTCTCGACCTCGGCCTCGTGCGCGGCCTCCGCCGTGTTCCAGGTCGATACCACGTTGTTGTAGATTCCCTCGATCACGTTCTGCTCGACGATCGGCACGTGCTTGTAGGCGGCGGCGTGGTAGACCGTCTGGACCCGGTAGGCCTGGAAGATCTCGCGCATGCGTTGCTTTTGGTGACCGTTGCCGATCAGGCCCACGAGCTCCACGTGCAAGGCATTTTGTTCCGCGAAAGTCCGCAGTTCCCGCTCGATGTTGTAAAGCGCGAGCTCGGACATCTCGAAGAGCACGAGCCGCTTCGGACCCAACCCTATGATCTGTCGACACAACTCCGAGCCGATGGAACCCCCGGCCCCGGTCACCATCACCACGTGATCGCGTATACAAGCGTCGAACAGTCCTGCCTTCGGGGGCACGGAATCGCGCCCCAGAAGGTCGCAGACATCCACTTCGCGAATATCCTCGACGTTCGCCTTGCCGGTGACAATCTGCTCGAATTCCGGCACGGTCTGGACGTGCACGCCCAAATTCTCGAGCGAGCTCAGAATTTCGCGCCGGCGCCGGCGGGTGAGCGAGGGCAGCGCCAGCAGAATGCGGTCGATGTTGCGCGCCCTGATGAGGGCCGGGAGCTCCTCGGGCGGGTAGACTTTGATGCCGTTCACCATGCGTCCGTGCAAGCTCCGGTTGTCATCGATGAACACCAGCGGATCGAACGCGCGGGTGGTGGAGAGGACCGTCGACAATCGCGCGCCCGCCTCCCCGGCGCCGTAGATCGCAACGCGGGCTTCGGTCGGCTGCACATAGCGCGTCAGGAAGTAGTAGCGCACCAGAAAACGCGACCCCCCGACGTAGAGGAGCGCCAGACAGGAATACATCACCACCACATTCCAGGAAAGCGCGGGCAAATGCAGCCAAAGCCCTAGAAGAACCAGCAGGACGCCGCTCAACCCGGCCGCGAAGGCGACGGCGAACACTGCCTTGTGGCCAATGTAGCGAATTACCGCGCGGTATAGTCCGAAACGCACGAAGATCGGGATGCTGATGGCGACTGCCGCCACGTACGCCGGCCAGTCGGCGAGAGGGAGCACCGGGTGACCCGCCTTCAACGTCATGGCTGACCAAAGGGCGAAGGGCATCATCAGCGCGTCGGTACAAAGCGCGATAATGCGTTTGGTCGCACGCGGCAATTCGGCCGTTCGCCGCAAGTACTCGTCAGCGGCGTTTACATCGTTCGCTCTCAACCCGAGCCTCCATGTCCGACGCACTCCCGCAGCATCGGGCCCTCGTTTACATTTCAGTACAATTCAATAGAGCGAGGCATCGTTACGTCCCTTGGCTCTAGTGTACAGAAATTACCCGCCCCTTTATTTACTTTGAGTTAATACAGCCAACGCGTCACGCGTGTCGCGGTTGACCGTGCGCGCCGCCATCGACCTTGACGGATTCTACAGCCGCGCTTCCCGGAAATGCTCTCTGAACCATGCGTAGGTGCCTTCGATACCTTGTTCAAGCGATATCCTGGGTTGCCACCCAAGCCCCGCCAGTCGCGAAACGTCTAGCAGCTTACGAGGTGTTCCATCGGGCTTGCTACTGTCGAAAACCAGGCGACCTTTGTAGTCAACGACTGACACGATGAGTTCCGCGAGCTCTCTAATGGTGAGGTCCTTGCCCCAACCAACGTTTACTATAGGCTCGTCGTCATATGCGTGCAAAAGATAGAGCACCGCATCGGCCAGATCGTCGACGTGCAGGAACTCGCGGCGCGGCGTGCCCGAACCCCAGACGCTCACACTCGGATCGCCGCGCAGCTTCGCCTCGTGGATACGACGGATGAGGGCGGGCAACACGTGAGAGCTTTGCAAGTCGAAGTTGTCGCCAGGACCGTACAGGTTGGTCGGCATGAGCGAGATGGCCTTGAACCCGAACTCGCGCCGGAATGCTTGACACATCTTTACACCTGCGATCTTCGCTATCGCATACCACTCGTTGGTTGGCTCGAGCGGTCCAGTGAGCAAGTACTCCTCCTTGATGGGCTGCGGAGCATGCTTCGGGTAGATGCAACTCGAACCGAGGAACACGAGCTTGTCGACGCCGGCACGGTAGGCGGAATCGATGACGTTGTCCTGAATCAGTAGGTTGTCGCGGATGAACTGCGCAGGATGCGAGTTGTTGGCTTGAATCCCGCCGACCCGCGCGGCCGCCAGGATCACCGCACGGGGCCTCTCGCTCTCGAAAAAGCGGCGCACTGCGGATTGCTCCGTGAGATCGAGCTCCTGTCGGGTGCGCACCACCAGATTCGAAAAACCGCCAGCTTTGAGCGCGCGCATCACAGCTGAGCCCACCAGGCCCCGGTGCCCCGCTATATAGATGCGCACATCCTTCGCGAGCGGCATGTCACTACTCGTGTCGGCTATAGATCCTATAGCCCTCTTTCGCGATCATGGCATCGCGCTTCGCTTCCGCCAGATCCTCGCTCACCATCTCCGACACGAGATCCGAGAAGCCGATCTCCGCGATCCAGCCGAGCTTCTCGCGAGCCTTGCTCGGATCGCCCAGGAGGGTTGCCACCTCCGTGGGCCGATAGTATCGCGGGTCGACCCGCACGAGGGTGCGCCCCGTTATCGAGTCGACCCCCACTTCCTCCGCGCCCTCGCCGCGCCATTCGAGTTTCATGCCGAGCTGCGATCCGGCGGTGTCCACGAAGTCGCGCACGGAGAACTGTTTACCCGTCGCAATCACGAAGTCCTCGGGCTCATCCTGCTGCAGCATGAGCCACTGCGCACGCACGTAGTCTCGCGCATGGCCCCAGTCGCGGCGCGAATCGAGATTGCCGAGATGGAGCGTATCCTGGAGTCCGACGTGAATGCGCGTCAGCGCCCGCGTGATCTTGCGCGATACGAATGTCTCGCCGCGCACCGGGGATTCGTGGTTGAAGAGTATCCCATTGCACGCAAAGATCCCGTATGCCTCGCGGTAGTTCACGGTGATCCAGTACGCATACACCTTGGCGGCACCGTAGGGCGAGCGCGGATAAAACGGCGTGGTCTCGCGCTGCGGTACCTCGCGCACATTGCCGAACATTTCCGAGGTCGACGCCTGGTAAAAACGCGTCTTTCGCTCCATCCCGAGAATGCGGATGGCCTCGAGCAAGCGCAACGTCCCTATGCCATCGGCGTTCGCCGTGTACTCAGGCGTCTCGAATGAGACCGCGACGTGACTTTGGGCCGCCAAGTTGTAGATTTCATCCGGCTGTACTTCCTGGATGATGCGGATGAGATTCGTTGCATCCGTCAGATCGCCATAGTGCAATCTCAGGCGCACATCCGAGTCGTGCGGATCCTGGTACAGGTGATCGATCCGTTCCGTATTGAAGGATGACGCGCGACGCTTGACCCCGTGCACCTCGTAGCCCTTTGCCAGCATAAGCTCGGCAAGGTACGCCCCGTCTTGGCCGGTAATTCCCGTGATCAGCGCTCGTTTCGTCAACTCGATCTCCAAAAGACAACATGCGAGCGGGGCGATGGTATCACGGTCGAGCGGCGGCGTTGATTGCAAGCAGGCGGCGCGCAATCAGATAGATCCCGCGACAACTCGATGCAACGTAACCGCTGGCTAACCAGCGTCCTGTTCACGGCCACTAGTTCGGCACAGCCGTCGACTGGACCCCAACCTGCACCCAGTGGGTACCGTTGTAGATGAAGTCCGTGTCAGCGCTGTGACCGTTGCTCGGTGCGGTGAACGCCACCATCTTGAAAATGGCGCTCCAGCTTATCGTGCCGAGAGGGCCGCCCGAAGTGTTGCGGATACGCAGGTTGATGCGCTGACCGGTGGTCGAATTCGAGGGCGCGTTGATGGTGAAGTTGCTACTGTCATTGGCCGTGACGATGAACTGATTCCCGAGAGCGGCGTTTGGCGTCATGCTCGCGGCGTATCCGATCGTGATTTGCGACTGCACCTCGGCCGTTTTGAAGACGATATCCGGGTAGCCGCGGTTGCCCAGGCACACGAGCCCGGCGAGGCCCGACGCGCTCGTATTGACGGGCGCCGTGCCGTAGCCGGTGGCGAAGTTACAGCCCGACACGAGACCACCTGTGAGGCTCTGCGGGTTGATCGCGTAGTTGTCTCCGGTTCCGCCTTCACTGAACGTGCAGCCCGTGATGTGCAATCCGTTCACCACGGAAGTGCTGCCGATGCGGATATTGCCCGCGCCGTCGCGGTTGCCCTCGAAGTCGATTCCGGATAGGAAATGCGCGCCGTTGCCGGTGCTGGCCACGTTGTCGACTTCGATACCGCAGACGGCGGTGCCTTCGCAGTCTCCCCCGTGAATCGAAAGACCCGAGGAGTCGGTGAGATAGATGCCCCATCCAACGTGGCCGCCACCGAACGTAGTACCGAAGAGGCTGAGTTGGTGCGACTGACTCTCGGCGTAAATGTTGGCCATCGCGTTCGAGGTGATGCTGCAGTTGACGAGCGAGTTGAGATAGCTCGCATTGCCGCCGGTAGCAAGCTCGATGCCGAAGCCGAAGCCGTTCACGGTGATCCGCTCGAAAACGTTGTAGGGGCTCGAGATACAGAGAATCGCGGGATTGGCCGGCCCCAGGTAGAACGTACCGGGGGAACCCGGGGAGTAGACGGATTGGGTATGGTTCAGCGTCCACGACGACCCCGAGCCTGCCGTGAGCGCACTATTGAAGGTCGTGACGCCGCCCGCATAGCCGCGGATGGTCTGGCCGACCGCGACTGTGCCGCTGCCTACCGAGGAGATGCTCAGAGTCGTGCCGGAGATATAGCCCGTGATGACGGCTTGCCGATTGCCCTGGCCGGCGAGCTGGAAATCCCGGAATACGCATCCGGGACCGCCCGTAGCCGTCAACGTAAAGATCGTCAAGTCGCTTGCGGTATTGATCACCGAGACGGCTGGACCGTCTCCGTAGATGGTAATGGGGCTGGATATCGTAACGCCTGCGGTTACGCTGCAACTCGTACCGAGTGCGGACGGGATGTAGACCGGCGCTCCACCTGACCGCTGCGCCTGGGCGCAGGCGCTCGACAGAGCAGTCGTGATGTTGCCGGCAACGGTCGCGCCGTAGCGGCGCAGGTCGCCGTAGTAATACTGGTACGCGCTCGGCGTGACGGAGGCCCCCAGCTCAGCTGCGGACTGCGGGTGGAGCGCGGCGCCGGTGGCCGTGGGGGTGCTGGTATCTGTAACTCTCGCCAATGGGGCGCCGGTGGTGGCCACGGCGAGGAAACGGCGCCGAGTGAACGTTGCGAGCATGTCTGCCAATCTCCGCGGTGGGAAACGGCAGGGAGATTACACCTCGAAACAGAATTTGCTGAGTGTAGGCGGCGTGCGTTGAATCCGGACCGGCACATCAGTGAAATCAGTTGTTAGGCCCCTAGTAAGGCTGCGCGAGCACGCGATTGCCGGAAGCGAACACGACTTGCGTCCCCGTGATTGCACCCAAGTTCGCAGGATCGGCCTCCCCGCCGAGGTGATTGATCGCGTTCCCGCTCGCCCAGGCCGTATCTCCAGTCTGCAGCGACACGATCGTATTGCTGAGAATGACATATACGCTGAGCCCGCTCACCGGCATGAATGGCGTCACGGCCTGGAGGGGCGTTGCTCCGACCTCCTGGCCCTGCGCATTATAGATGGCGGTCCCCATCGGCTCGTTCGCTCCCGACGTCTCCATGTCATTGATGAAGTTCTGAACGAGAAGCTCAGTGTTGTTGATCCATCCAACCGCATAGCCGGGCACGGCAGTCGTCAGCGTGCCGTTCTTGTAAATATTGGTGGTCACGGTGGTGCTGGGAGCGGTCGAGGCGGCGATCAACGTGCCGTCGGGCGAAAGCGTCACGCTGTTTACCTCGTCCGGCGGAACGTAGCTGGTGGGGTTGTAGCAAAGAATCGTAGTACCGGTGGTCGAGATCACCTGCGTGAGGCATGGCGGCCCGTAGAATTGCTCGGCGATCTCCGTGCCCGTCGCCGATAGAGCCACGTACCAGAGACCGGGACTCGGATTCGAGTTACTGAACGTGGTGACGGGCGTGTTCAAGGGCAGCTCGTACAGGTTCAGAGAATTATCGTTTGAGATCGATGCAAAGGAATTTGCCAGGGCAATAAGTACGCTGCCATCGGCGGAGGCGGAGAGAGCCGAGCTCGAGAAGTTGATCGTTCCTGCGAGCGAATCGTCGCTCGCATTGAAGTAGAGGATCTGTCCAGAGGCGGTCGCAACGCTGATGTAACTCGTTCCCGCCGCGATGCTCCAGGCGGAGCCGAACGTGAGCGTGCGTGGATGACCGGCAGGACTCGCGCCGTCGTAGATGACACCGTAGCCGGTGCCTACCAGCCACTGCGTGGGCGAAATCGCTCCATAGGCGCTGAGCGACACGAAAGGCACCGAGTAAGTCGTGCTGGAAGGTGTGGCACCCGACAGATCGAACACGGTCAGCGGAGCGGGCCCGACGCCGGTTTCGGGTGCGTAGCTTAGGATGGCGAGCGTCGAGGCCGCGGGCACGGCCGCTGTCGCGACTACGGAAAAACTCTGGCTAATCGTCGGGGTCTGACTATGCCCCACCTGGTAGATATTCAGCCCCCCGTACTGGTCGAAAGTCCAGAACCAATTGCCCTCGCCCCCGAGGCCTGCCGTAGTGGCAACCGAGGTGATGTCCTGCTGCACGGCCGCCGCCGAGTAGGTCCAGATCGTTGTTAGGCCCAAAGTCGTCAGAAACCGCGCACCGTCCGTGAACCAGCTATCGAAGGTTCCACTGAAGGTGGGACTGACCGTAGCGGCTCCGCTCGGCACCGCCACCGTCTGGATCACCTGCGCCCCGGCCGCACCGAGTGCAACCTGGACCTTCCCGGGCGCGGCGAAGGCATTCGCATTGGCATAATTGCCCGCGATCGAGAAGAGCTGCGCCCCGGTAGTCGACCAAGCCGTGAGCGCGGTCGCGCTGCCCGCAACGACGTAGCTGCCATCGGTCGCGAGCCGATACCAGCGCACCCCCGTGGGCGCCGGGATCGTCGCCATCGCGGCGCCGCTCGTGGCCGAGCGGATCTCGAGAGCCGTGCCCGTCCCATCGATCATGACGGAGGCCTCGAGATCGACATAAGTACCCGGAGTCATCGAGACCGGAGCTCCGGCACCGATGCCGCTCGCGAGCGTCGTGCCCGAAGCGTAATTCTGAAGCAACCAGTTGTAGCTCTGATCTTGACTCAGCACACTCGAATTCACGTAGCGCAGCACCGTGACGGGCGTGTCGAGACCGAGGTTGAGCAAGGGCGCCGCGGCCACCGCGATCGTGACGGTCGAATTCGACACACCCCCCGTGTTGGCGGCGCTGATGAGGTAACTCGTGGGAGCCGAGGCGGCCGTGGGGGTACCGCTGATGCTGCCGTCGGTGGGGCTCAGCACAAGTCCGGCCGGAAGCGCCGGGGTCACCGACCAGGTCACCACTGCCCCGCCGCTGGTCGTCGGATTGATGGTCTGCGCCGGCACGCCGGCGGTGAAGGCGTAGTAAGCACTCGCATAGGCAGCCACCGGCGCAACGTTGGTCACCGTGATGCTCATGGTGGCCGTGGTGCTCCCCCCCGTGTTGGCAGCGCTGACCGTGTAGGTGGTTTTCGGCGTGATGACGATCGGCGTTCCCGAAATAACCCCGGTGCTCACATTGATACTGAGCCCCTGAGGCAGCGCGGGACTCACGTCATAGCGGTTCACCTGGCCGGTTACCGTTGGCGTCAAGGGTGTGATGGCTTTGCTGATGACGAATGCAGGCGGCTGTGGATACGCGAGGTCCGACGGGGCAGTCATGCCGGGCGGTGCGGATGAGCCGCCGCCACCGCTGCACGCCGTCATCCACAAAAGCAGCAAGCATGCAAAAGTGCCCGTGCATCTCGAGCTGATTCCGCTCGTAATGTCTGCTCCCCCGGCGCGGCCTTGCGCAAGATTCCTGCGGCGAGAAGCTAGTATACTGCCAAGCCACAACCCGACCGCCACTCGAACCTGACACGCTGCCCTCCGATCCCGGCATGACTCAAGCGCTCATCCATTTGATCGCGGCTGCGCGTCCGAATTTCATGAAAGTCGCTCCGCTCTACCACGCACTCATCAAGGAGAGCTGGTGCCGCCTGCGCCTCGTGCACACCGGACAGCATTATGACAGCAGCATGTCGGATGCGTTCTTTCGCGACCTGCGCCTGCCCCAGCCGGACCAGGAGCTCGAGATCGGCAGCGGCACGCATGCGGAACAGACCGGTCGCACCATGATCGCCTACGAGCAGGTATGTCTGCACGAACGGCCGGACGCCCTGGTCGTGGTCGGGGATGTCAACGCGACGCTCGCCTGTGCCTTGGTGGGTGCCAAGCTGTGCATTCCCGTCGTGCATCTCGAAGCGGGCTTGCGCAGTCACGATCGCAGCATGCCGGAGGAGGTCAATCGGCGTGTGACCGACTTGCTGGCAGACTTGCTGTGGACCCCCTCGCCGGATGCCGACGCGAATCTACGCGCCGAAGGCGTGCCGGAGGCGCGCATCGAGTGCATTGGCAACATCATGATCGACTCGTTCGAAATGCTGCGCCCGCGGATCGAGCAAGTCGATCTCACACCCCGGCTGGGTCTCGCGCACGAGCCTTACGCCGTCGTGACGCTGCATCGTCCCTCGAACGTCGACAACCCGGCGATCCTCGCCGACCTCGTGCAGGTGCTCGAACAGCTCTCCGCCCTGCTTCGCGTCGTCTTTGCCATTCATCCGCGGACGCGCAAACGCCTGCAGGAGTTCGGTCTCGAGGCGCGCATCGAGACAATGGCGCGCATCGCTGCAATCCAGCCGCTCGGCTACATCGAGTTCATGAGCCTCATTCGGCGCGCAACGCTCGTCATCACCGATTCCGGGGGAATCCAGGAAGAGACGACCTATCTCGGCATACCGTGCGCCACGCTGCGCGAGAACACCGAGCGGCCGATCACCATCAGCCGGGGAACCAACCGGCTCGTTCGCAGCGAGGAAGTGCTCGGTGCGGCGCGCGACGCAATCGCCGGCCGCTGGCCTCGCGGCGCGAGGCCCGAACTCTGGGACGGGCACACGGCGCAGCGCGCAGCTGCGAGTCTCAAGCATTTCATCGAGAAGCGCACGGGCTTGGCGCGTACTCAAGACGCGTGAGGCTCCCGCGGCTCGGTGTCGGCCGACGCAGCACGTCCTGCGCCCGCCGCACCGGCGATTGCGACCAGCGGCAGAAGCGCGACGAGCGCGATCCAGGGAGCGCGCTGCGGATAGCGCACGGTCAGCATCGCCAGGGGCAGGAGCCATACCAGATTCACAAGTGTCACCGCGAGGGTCACACGCCTGTGACTCGCCCAACGTCTCGCGAGCAACTGGTATGCGTGGGTGCGATGTGCCTGATACACCCGCTCGCCGCGCGACACGCGGCGTAGCAACGTGAACGTTGCATCCACGAAGAACGCGCCGCCGAGGATCAGCCAGGTCCAGAGCGCGGTGGGATTGGTACGCGCCGACGCAAGGGCGAGAACCGCTATCATGTAGCCCAAATAACCGCTGCCGGTATCGCCAAGAAAGATCTTCGCGGGCGGCCAGTTCCAGACCAGGAATCCGAGCGCGGCCGCGCCAAGAATGAGCCCGAGCACCGTCACGGCATGTGGGCCCGCCCCGAGCAGCGTGAGCACCGATCCGCTGGTGGCGACAAACACAGCTTCGATGGCGGCGATGCCGTCGATTCCGTCCATGAAGTTGAACAGGTTCAGGACCCAGACGATGCCGACCGTGCTGAGGGCGGCACCCACCCAGCCCAGCTCCGGCCCGTACACACCGATTTCCGGCAACCGTGGACCGCCGATGAGCAGCACGGCCCAGGCGGCAGCGCTCACATGCACGATCAAGCGCAGCGCCGGCGATGCGGAACGATAATCGTCGACGAAGCCGATCGCGGCCACCGCGGTACCGCCGATCATGAAGACCCAAAACAGCGATGCCGGGAGGCTCTTCGACCACTCGAGCACACATATCGCCACACTCAGCATCACCACGATCGCGAGACCGCCGCCGCGCGGGGTGGTCGTCAGGTGCGAGCTGCGCGCATTGGGAACGTCGAGCAGACCGTGTGTGACAGCAAAACGGCGCACCAGCCCCGTGAGCACAGCCGACCCCAGCCATGCGATAGCGGCGATGAAGGCGAGCTCAGCCGACACGGGCGGGCGACTCCGACCGATACCACGCGACGGTGCGCGCCAACGCGTCGTCGACCGAGAGCGGTGGTGACCACGAAAGCTGTCGGCGGGTGTCGTCGATGTCTACGATGAGCGATTCGCAGAGGCGCATGACCTCCTCTCTACGGCCCATGAGCGCTCCGCCCAGCCGCAGCAAGGCGGGTGGAATCGGCACCAGTCGTGGTGTTCGTTGCATGGATCTCGCGAGGCGCCGGATCAGATCGGGTGTCGACAGATCCTCCCCGTCCGAGACCATCCAGACACCCGTGGCACCTTTGCGCTCGATCAACCGCGCGAGCAGATCAGAAAGATTCCACGCACTCACCAGGCTCCGGTGGTTGCGCACGGCGCCTAACGGCAGCGGCCAGCGAGAGTCGACCCATTCAAGAAGTCTGCGAAAATTTGCGCGAACACCGGGGCCATACACGAGCGGTGAGCGAACGGCGGCCACCTCGAGACCCGTCGCGGTCTGCACTTCCCAGAGATACTGTTCGCCAAGCCACTTCGACTCGGCGTAAGGACCTCGGGGTTGAGGCTCATCGCGCGCCGTATAGGGCCTCTGTGTCGTCCGCTCTCCGTTGACCTTGATGCTGCTCAAGAAAACCAACCGTCCGACCCCGGCGCGCGCCGCAGCCTGCGCCAGACCTCGTGTCGCCCGAGCATTGCTCTCAAGATGCGCCTCGGCGTCCATGTCACTCGCATCGTGAACCCGAGCGGCGAGGTGAGCAACCGCATCGACGTCGCGGAGGGCCTCATCCCAGCGTGCTGACTGTCGCAGCTCGCCGACGACTGCGCGCTCGGTGACTGCCGGCGGTGTTGGTCCCTCGGTGCGCAGCGCGGCGCGGACGATGTGACCCCGCCCGGCCAGCTCTTTACAGAGAAAACCCCCAACGAAACCCGTTGCACCGGTCACGAGGACCCGCATGTGGATTCGACTCGAGCGCAGCCTTCAGGGGTCCCGCGAGCCGCCGCCCGGTAGGCTCGCAGTCGCGAGCGCCGACACCTCGCCCGGCTCCCATTGGGTATCGGCGACCGTATCGCCGGCCCGGGCACGCGCGACCCACGCCTCGCGTGTCTGACCCCAAGCCCAAACTTCGGTCTCGGCCGGCGGCGGCAGGCGCACCCGATGCTGGCATTTCGATCCCAATCGATGCGCGAGCGCTATGGAACGGAGGTTCTGCTCGGGGATGCAATGAATGACGTGGTCCCAGCCAAGCACCTCGAAGCTCCAGTCGATGCAGGCACTCGCCGCCTCATACGCGTATCCTTTGCCTTCGAATTCACGCAGGATACCCCAGCCGACCTCGTTTCCAGGCCAGCCGTGCGGCCGCCATGGACCGACCCGCCCAACCCATCGACGGCTGCTGCGCTCGAGCACCGAGAACATGCCGAAACCGTTGAGAGCCCAGCATCCCGCCATCGTCGCCATCGCGCGCCACGCGAGGCTTTCGCACTGCGGACCTCCCAGATGACGCATCGTCTCAGGATCCGCGCTGAAGGCCGCCCAACCCGGCAGATCCTCCACTCTCGGCGGCCGAAGGACGAGACGCGCCGTCTCGAGTACCGGCTCCTCGCTCAAGTACAGCCCCCAATTGCTCTTTCGGCCCATTACCCACCCGCATCCGGACAGTTACTCAAACAGACACCGACGTCGGGTCCATGACGCGTCCGATCGCACTTCAACGATCTTCTAGAGCCTTCCGAGGCTGGTTCTCGGCTACCACGAGCCGCCGCGCAGTGCCTTTTCGCCATCATAAGCGATGGATTTACAATCGGCTACAAATGACGGGAGGGCGGTTGGGCGCCCTCAGTTGCGCACCCGGAGCGATGCAGCAGGGAAACGACGTCATCCGCCATCTGCTCCATGATTCGGTCGCGCGCGTAGCGCGCGACGAAGCGGGGCCGTGGACGGTCAAGAAGTGTCAGCGACTCGAATGCGCGCACTCCTGCGGAGACGTCGCCCGGCGGGAACACGGCGGCGTTATCGACCTCGCTGCGCACGAACTCTGCCGCGTAGCCCGCCACTCCCGCCAGAATGGGCTTTCCGAGTGCCGCATACTCGAAGATCTTCGACGGCAAGACCTTCTCGAAGGCGGGGTAGGCACCCAAGTGCAAGAACAAGACATCGGCGGCGCCATAGGCGTGCAATAGCTCCGCGCGCTGCACCGGCGGGCGCAGCTCGACATTGTCGATCTGCATCTTCGCGAGCGCCGCCTCGAGCGCTCGGCGTCGCCCGCCATCACCGATCACCACGAAGCGCGCCCGGCCCCGGAGCTCTCGGGCCAGGCCGGGCAATATGTCATGTAGCGCCTGCCCCTCGCCGATGTTGCCGGCATAGAGAATAGTGGCCGGACTACCCGCCGTGCGAGCCGTGGGGGCAGCTCCCTCCGCCTGCAGGAACTCCTCGTCGATGCCGTTCGTGAACCACGAGAGCGGCCGATCCCCGTAGCGTGCGCCAACATAGTCGGCGAATCCTCGCGACACGAGGTTGATGCGATCGGCTCGCTGGAAGGTCCAGCGCTCGACCACCGAGAAGAAGGCGCGCGCCGGCCACGACACAGGCTTCGGCAGGATATCCGTGATCGTATCGACGAACAGATCGCGAATGTCGAGATACAACAAGGCCTTCTTGCGTCGTGCGATGAAGGCTCCGAGTGCCGCGCTCATCAACCGCGAGGAGGTCGCAAACACGAGGTCGTAGCGCCGATCGGCGACGATCCCGAGTGCCTCCCGGGCAAATCGGGCGAAGGCGCGGGATTGCCCCGCGACATCGCTATGATGCAACGGCAGCCCGATGCGCCTGATCTCGAGGCTACCGCGAGTCTCGAGCTCGCGCGCATCCCGGTCGAACGTGTGATAACGATTGGGCAGTGTAGTGACCACATCGATCTCGGTTCCGGGCGGCGCACGTCGCTCGAGTGCCGCGACGAATGGCGTCGCACGAAAGGATCCCGCGCACAGATCCGGCTCGAAGTAGAACGTGAGCACGAGGATGCGCAGGCTCATAAATCCCAGCTGATCCGGGTCGTGAGGGTGGCGGCGGCAAAGCGCGCCACCAAGCAATGATTGGCAATAGCCGCGCCGAACTGCGGGTGCCAGGTCGCGGGCCGAACGATCGCGCTCGATGCTCCTTCGAAATGGATGCGCACCAGACGGGATGAGGGGAGCCTGAGCAGGATGTCATGAGATCCCTCGATCTTTACCGTGACATCGGGGTGCACGAAGAAATGGGCTTCCGCGCAGCGAAAGTGACCCGTGATCTCGTCCTCGATGTACAGCCCTCCCCCATCGAGCCGCCAGCGACGCAGGTGCGTGTTCCGTCCCGGCAATCGACGATAGCCGTCGTGACTCGCTTGGATGCTGACCGAGCGAGGGGTCGCTTCCGCCGAGCGCAAAGTCGCGCGCGCGCGCCTCGCGACTCGAAATCCCGCCCACACCTCGCTCGAGTCAGTCTCATCGACGATCACCGTGTTGTGGGCGGCTGTGCCTCGCTGGCGCTGCCGCTCGGCATCGGTGCCGTACTGCGAAGTCCCGGAGTTGACGAGTACCCGGGTGCTTCCGAGGCTGAGTTCGAAGCTCAAGGTATCGGCGTGAGCATGCCCCGGGAGATGGTCCGGCCCCACGGGAGCGCAATCGCAGATGAGATAGGCATCGCCCAGCACCGCGCGCACGTAGCCGCTCGCCGCAAGCATCGTCAACGGCATCCGCTCGGCCGCGACGCCCGATTCTCCGAGGCGCAGCGCGTAGCGCTCCAGATCGCCGAGCGTCGGGCTTGCAGCGAAGGCGGCATCGTTGAAGAAGCTGATGTTTCCGTCGGGATGTGACATCACCCGGAGCCAGGTACGCATGCCGCCCTGCACCTGGTGCCATTGATCGGGCACGACCCGCCCAAATGCCCGGGCCACATTGATCATGTCGAGCACGTCCTCGAGGGCGATCGCGTGATACATCGGACTCAACTCGAAGTGGCCGCCGTCGGCAAGCACTTGCTCGTGCATCTCATGCCCGAGGAGCGTGGCTCCGCGAGCGTACCAGCTGTCTGCTTCGCGGCCCTCGAAATAAAGCCCTGCATGCACCAGCGCCTTGGCGTTCGCGAGCAAATGATTGCCGAGAAGGTGGTGCTCGAGGTGCCGCGCGAGCCAGCGCACCTGGACGGCGAGACTCTCGCGGCAGGGCTGTGGTAACGAGCCGCCGCGGAGTGACCACTTGATCCAGTTCACGATTCGTCGCGATAGCGGATAAGGCTCCCATCCCGGTCCCGCAGCCGGTGGATTCTCGCACACCCAGCGCAGCAGCCAGTCCTCGTGCCAGTCGCTCCGAGCCGCCGCGTCGCGCGCATTCAAGTCCTCGAAATAATGCAGCTGATACACCCACAGACGGGACATCTCGGGCGGATCCCAATCGCGGGCGGAACGGCATTCACGCTGGATGTTGAGTGCCAGGAACACGTTCGGCGCGATGAGCGAAGGTTCTGGTTGACAGGGCTCGACATACCCGGCGTCGAACCTGCGAGCAAGCGGTGCGCGGCGAAGGTCAGGTCGCCGCTTGGGCAGCATCAGCCGCAGCCGCGAACCGATCTGGATGGCGCGCAAGTATCGAACGGTATGAAAGTAACGCCTGAGCGTGCTCACGCTCGCGCCGCTTCGCCTAGAGCGACCGTGACCCGAGACACCTCGAGGAGCTCCTGCAGAGGGATCGGCGACGCTTGGCCGCGCTCGACCGCCGTGACGAACGCCTGCACGCACTGGCGCTGACCTTTGTCCTGCCGCCACAGATTCTGCCGCTCGAATCCCCGCCAGCCGAATCCTTGCAGCCGTCTGAAATTATCGAGTTGCAGGATGCGCCCCTCGCAAAAGACCTCGACACGCTCCTTGGGAAACGCACGATGACCGTTGGCGAGATAGTGAATGGCCGCCCACGACCCATCGGCGAACGTGAGCAGCACGGACACCGTGTCATCACGCCGCATCCGGTCGCCACCCACTGTCTGGATGCGTGCGTCGCGAATCGGACATCCCACCAGGAAGCGAGCGAGGTCGACGAAGTGGCAGAGTTCGCCGATCACACGCCCTCCACCTTCAACGGGATCGTGAACCCAATGTCCCTCGGGAATCGCTCCGGCGTTCACGGTCATGACGATGCTCTTGGGCTCGTGCATGCGATCCAGCAGAGCCCGCATCCGCTGCGCATGCGGCGAGAAGCGCCGGTTGAATCCCACCATGAGAAGGGGTCGTTCCTCGGCCGGGAACGCATCGCACGCCGCGGCCACCGCATCGATCTCGGAGACAGTGATGCCGAGCGGCTTCTCGACGAATACATGCTTGCCCGCTTGCAGTGCGCGCACCGTCCACTTCGCGTGACTGTCGTGGCGCGTGCCGATCACCACGATGTCGACCCCTGCTGCCGTGAGCAGCTCCTGCGGCTCGGTGCTCGCCGCCGCGAAACCGAACTTGCGGCCGTAATGCGCCGCGGAGAGGCCGCCGCGGCTGGCGATCGCGACCAGACGCGCGCGGGTCGCGGCAATGGCCGGGATCAGGATGCGAGAAGCATAATTTCCCGCCCCGATGAGGAGCACACCCGGCTCGGGAACCGCTGCGCCGACCGGCCGGCCCGGTGCCTCGGCCGGCTTGAGGTCGATGGTCGCGCGCGCACGCGTGGGCTCGTCGATCTCGGGGTAGTCGAGCAGAATTCCGAGGTAGGGCTCCGTTTTCGAAGCCAGCAGATCGTAAGCGGCAGGCGCCGATTCCAAGGCGAACCGATGGCTGATGAGGGGCTCGACCGAAAGGCGTCCGAGTGCCAGCATATCGAGAACGGCGTCGAAGTTGCGTTGCTCCGTCCAGCGAACGAACGCCGCAGGGTAATCCTGCCCCCGCTGCTCGTATTGCGGATCGTAGCGTCCGGGACCATACGAGCACGACACCTGGAACGCGAGCTCCTTGCGGTAGAACTCGTCCCGATTGAGCTCGAGGCCGGCAACACCGACCAGAATCACGCGCCCGCGCTGACGGCAGATACGTGCTGCGAGCGACACCGGCTCGCTGCTGCGGGTCGCCGCCGCGATGATGACACCATCGACGCCTCGTCCCTGGGAGAATGACTCGGCGATGCGGACCGGGTCCGACCCATAATCGCTCGAGCTGCCTTCGGCCCCGAGCCGGCGCGCCAGCTCCACCTTGCTTGCATCGGGATCGAATCCGAGCACGCGGCAGCCGTTCGAGCGCAGCAGCTGTACCGTCAGCAGGCCGATCAATCCGAGTCCGAGAACGACGAATCGCTCGCCGAGAGTGGGCGCGGCCAGACGTATGCCCTGCAGGGCAATGGAGCCGAGCAATGTGAACGCCGCGGCATCGTCGGAAACGCCCGCTGGTATTCGCGCGCAAAGATTGCGAGGCACTGCAACCAGCTGCGCATGAGCGCCGTTCGACACCACGCGATCGCCGACTTGAAAGCCCGGCACGGATTCGCCGACTGCCGCGACGATCCCGACGTTGCAGTAGCCGAGCGGCAGGGGCTCATCGAGCTTGCTGCGCACCGCATCCAGCGTCGCCAGCAGACCGTCGGTGCGCGCCTTGTCGATCACCTGCGCGACCTTCTGCGGCTGCTGGCGAGCCTTCTCGAGCCACCCGGCACGACCGAACTCGACCAGCATGCGCTCGGTGCCGGCCGAGATCAGGGTGCGCCGCGTCGCGATCAGAAGCGAGCCGCTCGACAGCGCCGGTGCAGGCACCTCGCGCAGCACGGTCTGTCCTGTCGACAATTCTTGCAAGACTTGCAGCATTCACTCTCCAGGCTTGCCGTCCGCCGTCGTCAGCGCGGCGGCGCGCGCCATCAGCGGCGCCTGCGCCGCTTGCGCCACTTGCGCCACGAAGTCCAGCGTGTCGGCGGCGCACCGCTCCCAGGTGTACTGTCGTGCGCGCTCGTTCGATCGTCGAGAGAGACGCACGCGGAGCTCCTCGGATTCGATAAGCTCGCGCAGGGCACGCGCGATGTCTTCCGGATCCTCCGGATCAAAATACACGCCGCCGTCGCCGAGCACCTCGGGCATCGGGCCGCGGTTCGAGCACGCCACCGGAAGACCGGCAGCCATACCCTCCAGGAGGATGTTGGGCATATTCTCGCAGCTCGAAGCGAACAGACAAAGATCGGCCGCTGCATAAAGTTCCGGCAATTCGCGGTGAGGAACCGGCCCGAGATAGCGTATGAACCGCCCCTCGGGATCGACGCGATCCAGGGTCCTGCGCAACCGTGCGAGAGGACCGGGGCGCGCGGGGCCCACCAGATCGAGAGCCACGCACAATCCCGCGGCGCGCAGGCGCGCTACGGCCTCGGCAACGTACCACTGATGCTTGTATACGTTGATGATCGACACATAGAGAATGCGACAAGGTCGCTCGCTCCGGTACTCGCTCATGGGAATTTGCGGAGACGGCGGGCGCAGGAACCGCGCATCGACCCCATGGGGAATGATCGTCGTGCGGCCGGCAACAGACTTGACGACCGACATGACGGCGTCTTTAGCATAGCGCGTCAGGAATATGAGTCCATCGGCCCGCCGAAACGATCGAATCTGCACCCGACGCAGCAGCCAGAGCCGCGCGGCGGCCGCCGACCATCCGTGCCGGCGAAGCTCCTCGATATCGAACGGCTGCATGTTGCGGCTCATGGTCACGAACGGCCTGAAATCTCCGAGGTAGGAACCGCCGGGGACGAACAGAATATCGCAGCGCGCGGCGCGCGCGGCGCGCGCCACACCTCGTTGCTGCCAAAGGATTCCGGCGAGCAGGCTCGTGTCGAACGCCGCCTGAACGCACTTGATGAGCCAGGGGCGGTCGGGCAGTTGCTCGAGCGTGGCGCGCCCTCCCCAAACGATCACCTCGTGAAAGCCATGGGCGCCGGGAGCGGCACGCGAGAGGAGCGCGGTCAGGTGGGTGACGCCGCCACCCTCGCGCAGGTTCGAGGCTTCAATCCCGAGGCGCATGTGCCGCCGTGCCTCGTCCCGTGAGGTGCCCCGCCTTCAGCACGTCGATATCGAGCAGCCCCGCCTCCTCCAGCCAGCGCCGTACGGACTGGGCGGTCTGTGGGTTGTCGTATTCCGGCGCCAGCCAGTCGAAGGTGTCGAGGAGTGCCCATTCTCGCAGCTGCGCCGAGTCGAGCGGCAGGATGCCGGCGTGGTTCGCGACCGGCACAAGACGCCGCAGCGTACGCCCGACCGCAGGCACACGGCCCAGCGCGAAGCTGAGCGGCAGCAGTCTCGGCACCATGCGCTCGCAGAGAGCGAAGAGCTCGGTTCTCGGCATCCGCCGCACCAGCGGACGCAGCCAATATTTTGGCAGCAGGGCACTTTTCCAGGACTTCTCATAGAAGTCGACGCAAAGGCGGCCGCGTGGCGCAAGCATGGGCGGCAGCGCGGCGAAGGCGTGTGCGACATCCGGGGTGTGCTGCAGCACTCCGAGCGAGTACACGTGGGCGAAACTGCGGTGCGCGAACGGCAGCGCGTAGATATCGCCCTGGATCACGTGCAGGCGCGGATGATCACGCAGATTCTCGAAGCACGCATCGACCGCCGCGGAATAATCGAGCGCGACCACGTGCGCGCCCGCGCCGAGCGCCACTTCGGCGAATCGCCCGGCCCCGCACCCGACATCGAGCGTCCACTGTCCCTCGAGATCGGCGGGGCACCAACCCGTCGCCTTCCAGAACCGATTGGCCGAGATCGGATGTCCCGAGTAGCTGTCGAGCTGTGTGCGCCGAAATCTAAGCCACTGCATGCCGAAGCTGTCCGCATAATTGTGCTCCGGCACAAAGCGCGGTACGAAGTCCTTGATGGGATAGCGATGAGAGCCGTCTTCGGCGACGAGCCAACCCTCGCGCACGCGCTCACCGCTCATGACGGGCGTCTCGAGCACGAGCGGCAGCCCCGATTGTGGGCAGCGAAGAATCTCGAGTAGATCGGTCCTCAATTCACGTCTCACATCGAGGCACGGTAGTGCTGGCGCCAGAGCTCGAAGATCGTGAGCGCGAAGAGCCGCTCGCAGTTGTTCCGGCCGCGCTCCTGCCCCCGCAGCAGTTGTGCAATGGTTTGACGATCGAACAGATCGCTGCGCGGTCCGAGCAGAACCTCACGAAAGGAGCCGGACCATTCCCCGCCGGCGAGCCAGCGTCCGAGCGGGATCGAAAAGCCGTGCTTGCGTACCGCATCGAACTGGCTCGGCAGCACCCGCGACGCGAGACGCTTGAGAAGCACCTTGCGGCTCGTGGAGGTCGCCTTGAGATGGGAGGGCACGCGACCATAAGCAAATTCCAGCATAGCTCGATCGAGCAGCGGAGCACGAATCTCGATCGAGCTCAGCATGCTCGCTCGATCGACCTTCGTCAGTATGTCCTCGGGGAGATAATTCTCGAGATCGACCCGACTCGCTCGCTCGAGCAGATCACCGGAGAAGTGGGTGCGCTGCTCGCGGATTTCCTCGGCGCTCGGGCGAGGCGACCATTTCCAGCGCAGCAACCGCTGGCGCATGGGCCGGTCGAAGTAGGAGGCGATCAACGGCACACCGTGCTCGAAATCGCAGGAGACCGCTTGCAGCCAGTTCCGGCCTTTGAACCCGACCGGCAGCATCGCACCGGCGGGAAGCGCGGCCGCCGAGCGCACCGGCCGCGGAATCCACGCGACCTGGTCGCGCAGCCATAGCAGACGGTTGTAATGACGGTAGCCGCCAAAGAGCTCATCACCCCCATCGCCACCCAACGCCACTTTGCAGTGCTCGTGCACCGACCTGCAGATGAGGTAGGTGGGTATCATGGAGGAGTCGACAATGGGCTCATCGAACTGACGCGCCAGGATCGGCATGATGTCGACCGAGGGACGCCCCACCGACAGCTCAGTATGATCGGTTGAAAAGTGACGAGCGATCAATCGCGCATGCTCGGTCTCATCGTATTCGGAGGCTTCCGGGAACCGGGCCGTGTACGTCCGCAATCTGGCCCCGGTTCGCGCCGCCATGGCGGTGACCAGGCTCGAATCGATGCCGCCGCTCAACAGGATGCCGACGGGAACGTCGGCGACCATCTGCCGCTGCACGGCCCGCGCCAGCAGCGCTTCGAGCTCTTCGAGGAGCTCGGCTTCGTCGCAATCATCCGCCGCCGGCCCACAGGGCGCGGACCAGTAGCGCCAGACTCGAAGCTGGCCACTCTCGAGATCGAAACGCAGCGCATGTGCGGGAGGCAACTTATTGCAGCCCTGTAGAATGCAGCGCTCCCCCGGCACGAATCCCATGTAGAGATAGCAGTCGAGTGCGCTCGGATCGATGCGCCGCTCGAGCGACGGATCCTGCATGAGCGCCTTCAGCTCGGAGGCGAAGCTCAGCGCCCCTTCGCTCAACCTGTAATAGAGCGGCTTTTCTCCGGCGCGATCGCGCGCCATGAAAAGCTGTCGCGCCTCGGCGTCGTACAGGGCGAACGCGAACATGCCATCGAGTCGCTCGACACATCCGTCGCCCCACTCGCGATAGGCGGCGAGGATCACCTCCGTATCGCTCTTCGAGCGGAATGGATAGCCGAGAGCGGCCAGCTCGGCGCGGAGCTCGAGAAAGTTGTAGATCTCGCCGTTGAACACGATGCATCGCAGACCCGAGTCATCCAACATGGGCTGTGCGCCGCAGGGACTCAAATCGATGATCGACAATCGCGTGTGCGCGAACGCGGCGCAACCGTCCGCGGAGCGCCACGAGCCTTCTGAGTCCGGACCGCGATGGCTGAGTGACCGGCGCGCAGCCTCGAGCCAGCGCGAATCGGTCGAGGTCTTCTGCGAGACCATGCCTGCGATGCCGCACATGACGTGTCTAGCCGCCGCCGCTTGACTCGGCGGCGTAGGCCTTGTTCAGCAGGAAAAAGAACATGAAACAGCCATAGGAGAGCTTCGTCGTCTCGTGGAAAAAGCCCATCACGAACAACGCGAGGAGTCCCGCCGCGACGCCGCGATCGGCGTTTGCGTAGTAGCGAAACAGCTTGAGCCAGAATAACAGGTAAAGGAAGAGCCCGATGATTCCCGTGCGCAGCAAAATGTCCATGTACTGTCCATGCGCCGAGCCTTCTCCCGCAATGACGAGATACGCTCCCGCAAAGCCCGTGCCCGTCAGCGGATTGGCTTGGATGGTATCGACGATCTCCGAGTACAGATCGAGACGCTGTCCCTCGCTGCCCGACGAGGAGAACTCGCCGGGCTTCGTCTGCGCGACATCCGAGAAGTCGTCCGTGAACGTGATGAAAGCTCCGGCGACCTCGGGGTTCTCTACCATATAGACGCCCGCCGCGATCAGTCCGACGAGGCCGACCAGCGCCAGCCAGCTCGCTCGCCCCCGGCCGCCGACCCCGCGATCCTTGCTGAAAAACGCAAGCACAGGATACGCCGCGAATGCAGCTAGCATGCCGAGCCAGGCCGCGCGGGTGAAGGTCAAGAAGATGCACGGAAGAATGACGGCTGCGGCGAGCTGCCAGTGGATGCCCCGCCCGAATCGACGTACGGCGACGAAGAAGCCGAGCAACAGCACGACGACGTAGCGCTGCGGCCAGTCGGTCACGAATTCTTGTAAACCGCCTTTGACGTTGTAGATGTCAGTGAGAGAAAAGCCGCCAAACACAAACATATAAAAGACGTAGAGCGCATAGGCGACCGAGCAGATCACGACCGCAACGAGGAATTCCTCGAGCGTGCTGCTCAGGCGTACGAACAGCAGCAACACGCCGAACAGCATCAGCAGATAGCTGATGAACTGCCGCAAGAGAAAGACGCCCTGCATGCCTGAGAACACCAGCGCACCCACGAGCAGCGCGAAGGTCATGAATGCGATGTAGACCGCCGCGTACCAATTGCGCCGGTACCCGTGAGGGGCGAGCAGCAGAATGGCGAACAGATAATTTGCGCTCACCCCATCGTCGGCAACCATGATCGAGATAGGCGCAAGGAAAACCATGAAGCGGACGACGTGCCAGAAGCGCACACGGGAACCTTCCCCGCTCGCGATGGAGGGTCCCAAAATACCGAGTTCGCTCGCCTGATTCATTTTTGCTTCTTGATACAGCGCGCGATGATCTCACCCGAAAGCAGCCCTGGAAACCACTGTCGGAGCCGGCCCATCCAGCCGAAACGCTCGCCCCAGCCGGTCCATACACAGGGCTGCCAGCCACAGTCCTCGAGGAGCGTGGCGAACGCACTTTGCGTGAATGTGTGCAGGTGCATCCCGTCCCAACCTGCCTCACGCCATCTCTCCACCGGCTCATCGGTTCCGGTGCGCGGCAGCGATCCGAACAGGAGCGCGATCCGGTGCTTGATGTAGCCGTAGTTGGGGACCGAGCAGAGCAGCGTGCCACCGTCGCGGGCGATTCGGTGAAACTCATCGAGCACCTGGTAAGGATCGATGACGTGCTCGAGGGTCGCGACGCTCACGATCACATCGACGCTGCGGTCGGGCAGACCCGGAAGCCGATCGGATTCCGGACCGATGAGGCGGATTTTTTTCTGCACGCCGGCATCGAATCGCGCCACGGCGGCCGCGACGTTCGCGAGTACCGTCTCGCTGATATCCACGCCGCAGGCGCTCGTGAAGCGCTCCTCGCGAGCGAGCGTGAGGAGCAGCGAGCCCGCGCCGCAACCGTACTCGAGCAGCGATCCTTTGAGTCCATCCAGCAGGGGATACACGACGGCATCGCGGCCGACAAGACCGGCGCCGGGATCCCAGAAGCGGTGCGCAGTGCGCTCGTAGTACGCTTTCAATTGACTTGTCGTCATTGCCTACACTTCAAGAGCTGTGTCTGAACAAACCAAAAATCGTATCACGGCCAACCAGCGTGTACAGTAATAACATGCACGCCATCACATAGATGACCTGTGCCGCGACCGAGAGATCCTCGTACGAGGATACCAGGAAGCCCGCGGCGAGCATCCCCAAGCCGGCCAAAATGCCCGAGAAATCGAGGCGAATGGGCCAATGTTTCCGGCTCTCGAAAATGATCGCGATCGAGCGCAGCAGCATCTGCACGAGAAAGCCGATGTACACGCCGAGCGAGCCGAACCTCCACATCAGCAAGAGCAGGCAGAGCACGCCGGCGATGCTCGTACTGACGACGACTCGCAGGATCGTGCGGCCCATGTTGTGAGCCACGAAATGATTTTGACAGTGCCACCAGGGAATGAGGATCACATACGCGGAAAACAGCAGCGAGAGCTCAACGGACATGTTCGCGTAGTTGCGCAGATTGCCGCCTACGAGTCTGGTAAGCCATGGAAGCAAGATCGCAACCATGCCACCAGCGAATCCCAATGCACCTCCGAGTACCTTATAGAACCGTTGATTTTGGCCTTCCAGTTCATCGAACGTTCGGGTCCGAGCCAGTAAGTAGAAACGGGGGCACCAGACCTGATTGAGCGCGCCCGCAACCAGCAAAAGAGTCGAGCTCAGGGAGAGCGCAAACGTATATCTCGCGACGTCCGCCGAGTGCAGCATGAGGCCGATGAGATAGTTGGTCCCGTAACCGCTCAACCAGCCCAATCCGGCGATCACGAAATAAGGCAACGCAGCCACGGCGATTCGACGCAGTATCGTGCGGTCGAAGGCTAGCTTCCAAGTATTGCGGGGAAATACCCACAGCAACGCAGATACGATCAGCGATCCGAGTGCAGAGCCCACAAAAAAGCTGCCCAGCGTTTGCCGAGACACGCAGGCGATGAACGCCCCAACGAGGCTGCCGCACACCGGCGCACTCGTCAGCAAGACGGACAAAGCGTGATTTTCACTCAATCGCACGAGCTGCGATTGGAATGAGGTTATCGCCAGCACCAGCCCACACGCTACCGCGCCATGATAACTCAGTGTGTCGAAGGCGACGTGCGCGCCGTTGAGATTCCATCCGAGCAAAGCGATTCCGGCGCACGGTAGCAGCAGAAACAAGAAAGCCAGATTGGCCGTCGCCGTCAGGTGTTCGCGATCCTTCGGGCGTGGATGTTCTTTTGATTCCCCGATCAGTGCCTCGACGACGCCGGCGGAGCCGAGAGTCGTCAACGCCTGCTGCAGAGCGTAAAGCAGCCCGAATTGCGCGTACTCGCTGAGCGGCAACACCTTCGCCAGCCAGAGGAACACGACGAATCCCAATAGCTTCTGGGCGACCGCCGTGGTTCCGTAGAGCGCTGAATATGCGATGAGTCGACGCAATCTTTTAGAGCCCCGGCGTACCGCGGCGTGCAGTCGTGGCATCGGCTGTCGAGACTTCGACTGGAGATGCGCAAGGCTTGCGGAACACATAGAAATAAGCGGATGGGCCCAACCGCTTGTACCAGGCATCTCGCCAGTAATGCTGATTCCAGGAAACCGCATAGGAGATCACTCGATCGAGCCAATAGAAGGAGGCCGACTTCATGAGCCGCCCCCCGAACAGCCGTCGAAAGAGCACGTTAAGAGGCGAGAACAACACGGGAGTCGGGCCCGACGCGATCTCGAAACCCGCGGATAGCGCCATCCGGGTTAGCAGGCGCGAGCTGATCCCACGCTCATTTGGAGTGGCGTGACGAGGGTAACGCCAATCACCCATCGATGAGCAAGGCTCGCGCACCAGAAGGACGCCGCCCGGCGACAGCACTCGGAACACTTCTGCGAGGACATGACTGACGTTCGGAATATGATGCAGAACCGAGAAAGCGCACGCAGCGTGCAGGGACCCCGATTGGGCATCGATGTCGCCTGAGGCATTTGCGCCGACGATGTGGGCGTTCGGGTAGGTCGTACGCAGCATCTGCTGGAAATTTCTCGACGCCTCCACGAACACGAAACGCCAGGCCCCATGCGCAGCCAGCGCTGCGATCTCGATGCCCGATCCTGGTCCGAGCACCAGCATCGACGCAGGCGCTTCATCCGCCCGTGGAAGATTGCCGAAGCCGAGACGTTGGTTGAGCTGCCGCATATAGGAATACCACGGGTCGGACTCGCTGCTGCCATGATCGTCCCGGAAAAATGCCTCCTCTTCCTGAGCGAACCAAACAGTCAGCTGGTCGCCCGTAAAGTCATCGCCGGCCAGAATCGATCCGCTTCTGATGGCCGCGGTGATTTCCTGCGGCAGACTGGTCGTCCTGTTCATCGGATGGCTCGCGAATGCCGTCGTAGTTGAGCACCGTCGGCCAGCCTCGTAGACGCTGCCGCGGGCGTCACCGATGCGATGACGGCCGCCACCCGGTCAGGCATCGCCTCGGCGGGCAGAGGCCCCACATTCATATCAATCCAATCGCGCACGGCAATCTGCGTCCGTTCGTCCGCCCATTTCTCGCTGCTGAGGAGCCCTCGCACATGGGACAGGTCTTGCAATAGATCTCCTCGCGGATAGCTCGTGAGGACGCGTCCATAGCGCAGCACCGACAGCGCGCCGTAATTCGCCAGAAACAGCGGCATCCCCAGCAACGCCGGGATCATGGCAAGCGTGGTGGTCTCCGCGAGGCAGGCCGCGCATTGCCGCAATCGCGGCACGAACATCGAGTCTGGGACCAAGGTGATGCCACAGCCGGCGATTCCACGCTCCAGCCGCTCGAGGTCGTGAGCAGGATGCGGCTTGAGCAGCATCGAGAATCCGGCTGCTGCCAGAGTGATCGCCGTGCGCCGCAGATGCTCAAAAAAAGCATCCCAGCTTTCGAAAACAAGACCGACCGCGGGCAAGCCCGTGTCGATGTACATGATCTCGCGGCCGGCACCCGCGCCGTTGGGCAGGGATGAGCACAACAGCTCCCGAGTAAGTCCGAAGCGCGCCAGATCCGGATTGCCGACGACCTTGACCTCGCTTGCGTCGAATCCGAAAACGCGGATCGCATGCTCGATGTCAGCCTGCGTGTAGACGGCGCACGCCATGGTGCGCGAATCATCAGCAGCCTTGGTACGAAGCGAGGTGCCGAGCGCAAGGCGCGCCGAATCCGCGGCAAACCGGCGCCAGTCGCGCAGCGATGCGCCGGTATGCAGGAGCGCGCTCAGGTAGCAAGGCAATGTCCTCTTCAGTACCTTGCCGAGTTTCTGCGCGACGAATCTCGCGTACGCCACGCGGTTACTGCCATAGCTACCGCGCTTGTCGTCCGTGACCTGCACATTGACGAGACCGTGATAGAGAAGCAGTGTCGGTATCGATCGCTGGCGGCAATATCGGATGAGCGCCCGGTGCGCGAATGTCTCGGTCGAGAGGAGAATCACCGCCTGCGGGCGCTCTTCATCGAGCATCCGCGCCAGGGAGCGCGTGCGGTAGGAGGCAATATCTCGCACTTCGAGCTCTCCGATCCGCTCGAACTCGGGGCGGCCGGGGTCATTCCCCCACGACCCCAGGTGCACCAGCCGGAGCGTCATTCCCCGCGCGTGAAAGCTTGCGACCAGACGCTCGAAGTGGTGTGCGCCTCGCGTCCAGCTGTCGACGCCCAGGATCTTCAGATGAGTGCCCGGCCGAGAATGAACGCCTCGGCCGCCTCCACACCCACTGTCGCCCCTCGCCATCGGGCGAGCGCACGGATTGCCTCGATCGAGCGCGCATGGGGGAACTCCCGCATCTCGCTGCTGTAAGCCCGCAGGGCCTCGACTTTCTTCTCGAGGGTAGCAGAGATGTCGACGAACCAGTTCGGCACAAATGCGCATCCCGACGAGGGGGGTCGCCATTCGGTCGACGAGGGCGTCTCGAAGAACAGCAGGTGCCGGACCGTGGATCCGGGTAACGGCCGGCACGCGGCAAGGACGGCGTCGTGCACGATCCGATGATCGACATTCACGTCCCCGGCGTGATGCGTAAGCACCATATGCGGCCTGCGACGCTCGATCTGCGTCTCGATGATCTGCACGACATCGAGCAGATCGACGCCGTCCATCCGGTTGTCCGGAAGCGACCGCTGTTCCACCGACGCGCCGCCGAGTATTGCGCAGGCACGCTGCGCCGCGCCGGCGCGGGCCGCGATCAGTTCGATGCTCGAGGGCGCACCCGCCTGCTTCTGGCGTGCGCTTTCGCCGTCTGCCAGCAGAAGAATATGAACGGCGTGGCCTTCGGCGGCGAAGCGGGCAGCCGTGCCGCCGCAACCCAAGACCTCATCGTCCGGATGCGCTGCGACGATCAGCATGCTGCTCGCGGCGGTGATGTTTCGCGTGTCAACCATCTTGCTTCCTCGCGACCAGATTCCAGGCGCCGAATCTTCCCGCGCCTTGCGGTATGACCGTGTGGACGTCCTTCTCCTCGAGCAGCAGCAACTCGAATCGCCGGAAAAGCGCCCGCAAATGCGCCGCGTCGGAGAAATGCACTCGGCCGGTTCCCGCGAACGGCCCGTCGCGGTAGTTCGACCGCGTATACGCGTCAGTGCCCGGGTCGCCGCGTTGGAATTCCGAATATGAAGTCGAGAACCAGTCGACCCCCACATAGTACGCGCCCGGCTTCATCGCGCGCCAAGCAACATCGAGCGCCGCTTCGATCCCGCGCGCATCGTTGTGCGTGACCGCCGCTCGATCGACGATGAGATCGAAATCGACGGTAAAGGGCAGCTCCTCGCAGAAATCCGCAGTGACGAATCGATCGGCCATCTCGGGAAATCGCTCCTTCAAGCGGGTGACGATGGCGGCACTGCCGTCGATCCCGTAGTACTCGAGATTCAACGCGCGAAAGAAAGGCACGTTGGCACCCGCCCCGCATCCAAACTCGAGAACGCGCCTACCCGGCCGTGGGTCGCAGTATCGATGCACGAGGCTCACCAGATCCGACCACGGCCACACGGCCATGTGGGTGTTCTCGCGGTAACGCGCGTCCCAGTCTCGACTGAAGCTCATGACGACCTCAGAAGCTGTTCGACCGCCGTACCGCAGTTCAACCAGGCATCGACGATGCTCAGTCGCGGAATGAATTCGCCCCACAGCTGAGGGTATGCGGGTGGGTTGTAATCCTGATACTCGACCGTGATGCCGGCGCGCTCGAAATCGCTCTCCACGAGATAGTCGCGACCGAGAACGCCCGAGACGTAACGAGTCGCACCGAAGAACTGACAGTAAGCCAGCACGAGCGCGCTCTTCGTGCCCGAGACCGGCAGCTCGCTGGCACGAGCGAGACGCGTCTCGATGCCGAATTTCTGCACCCAGAACCGAAGATGACCCCAGCAGAACTCGGCCAGCAGCGGCTGCGGCTCCGAGATCAATCTCTCGAGCTCCGGAAAATAGCGCTCGAAATGCGCTGCTCGCCGGTAATTCATGGAGATGCTCTGCAGATGCTTGGCGCGCCATGCCCGCGTCTCGTCGATCTCGGTGTCGCGCAGACTCCCGGCGAGGTGGCCCCTCGTCTTCACCGGAATCGTCAACCATTGCGCCCCCTGCGGCGTCTTGATTCGATTGCGATTGATGAAGCTGTTCTTCTCGAACTGCACGTTGTCCATGTAAACGAACACATCGGCGCGCGCGATCTTGTCGAAGTATCCGAGCCAGGGCAGATAGGCCGGCTGGTGTGCTGCGAGAATCACGGCCTGAACCTGCGCAAAGCGCGGCAAACCGCCGCCAGCTCGGCATCGCTCAGCGCCATGTGTACCGGCAACGACAGAGTGGTCGCGGCGAGCCGCTCTGCGACCGGATAAGCATCCGGGTCGAGCCGCAGGCAGCGATGCAGCAACTCCGCTCTCTCCACCGGCACGATGCAGGCCACTTCTGCATCCGCGAGCGCTGCCCGCATCGCGTCGCGCACCGCCCTGTCGGGCGTACAGACGACGAAACGATGGACCATGCGGCCCGCCTCATTGAGTCCAGCTTGCACGGTCAGGCCGGACGGCAACGCATCCAAGTAGGCCTGCGCAATCTGCGCGCGGCGCGCACGAATCTGATCGAGCCGCTCCATCTGGCTGGCAGCGAGCGCCGCCTGGATGTCCGTCAGCTGGAAATTGAAGCGCGGGGCATAATCCTCGCGCCCGTCGAACTGCCGGTAATCGCGCACGGCGGCGATGATATCCCTTGCGGCCGACCAGACGAGCCCGCCCTGCCCTCCGGTCACGATCTTGGTCGCGTAAAAGGAGAAGACAGCGGCATCACCCTGCGCTCCGAGCGGGCTTTCTCGCGAGGCTCCGCCGAGCGATTGGCAGCAATCCTCGATGACGCGATAGCCGCGCGACTTGAGCGATGCGATGTCGGCCGCCGCACCGAACGTATGCACGGCCACAACGAATTGCGTATCCCGAGCCTGTGCGCATACCGTCTCGGCGCCGAGGCAAAAAGTGTCGGCCTGAACATCGACGACCCGCGGCGTTGCACCGCTCATCAGGACTGCATTGAGCAATGCGGAACAGGAGTAGCTCGGCACCGCGACGCTCGAGCCCGGGCCGCAGCCCAACGCCTTGAGGCCGAGGTACAGCGCTGCGGTTCCGCTCGAGACCGCACACGCAGCACCGCCCGCGAACATGGCGACGAATTGTCCCTCGAGTCTCTCCACGGCGGGCCCCTGCGCGATCCAGCCCGACGAGAGGACGGCCTCGACCGCGGCCCGATCGCGCTCCAGGATCTGCGGTCGATTGTGCGGAATCATTCCGTCTGAGCCCCGTGCCGCTGCTCGTATGGCAATCGATAGAATCCGGCTTTCACTTCAGTCCCGATCACGAGTGAAAAGGGCGGAATCGAAATTCCCCGTACGACCGTGCCGGCACCGATGACCGAATGGTGACCGATCACGCTGCCGCCCAGGATGGCGCAGTGAGATCCTATGAAGACGTGATCGCCGATGAGAATATCGCGGCATATATTTGCATCGGCCAGCCCGATGCATTGTAAATGCGAATCGGCTACGTTGATGGCGACGAACGAGGCGATGTCGCACCCCGCTCCGATCCGAACCTGCGCACCCTTTGCATTGATTTCCGAGAATCCGCCAATGTAAACGTCCGCGCCGATGTCGGGCGTGCCATTGATCCAGACCAGCGGATGAAACGGGTTATCCTGGTTCTGGATGACCTCGAGGAGCAGCGACTTGAACTCATTGCGGTTCATGCGTGGACTCAAAACTCAATGGGCTCGCCCGCGGCCCAGGCGCGCGGGGCGGGTTTGCCGACCAGGTAGGGAGTGAGGGCGGGAGGCATGCCGCGCCCACCCGCCACGCGTCTTAGCGTCAGCGCCTGCTCCTCGATGATCTCCCCCTGGCGAATGTCCCGAGCGGCAACCAACCGCCGCTGATACTCGAGCTTGTTGCCACGCTCTATCTCCGTCGGTCGGACGAGCGGACTGCCCAGCAGCTCGGTCGCCTCGCGAATCGCGGCGACCCAGGCCGACAGCCCCGCAGGGTCCTCCGAAAACCAGTGGTCCGGGCCGGGCAGGTCATGGTCGAGTGTGAAGTGCTTCTCGAGCAGGCAGGCACCGAGACCGACCGCTATCGCGGAGGCAAGCGGGCCACGGGTGTGATCCGAGAAACCGATCGGGACCATGGGAAACGCGGCCCGGAGGGTGGTGATCCGCGCGAGGTTCGCGTCACGGGGTTGCGTCGGATACTGCGAAGTGCAGACCAGCAGAACCGTCGGGTAGCCCTCGAGCGCGCCCACGGCCTCGAGTGCCTGGTGAGCCTCCGCCAGATCCGACATTCCGCTCGATAGAATCAGGGGAAGGCCCGAGCGCGCGTAATGGCGCAAGAGGGGTAGGTTGGTGAAATCATCGGAACCCACCTTGACGCAAGGGACTCCAGCCTGCATCAGCAACTCGAGGTCGGATGGATTTTGCGGTGTCGAGAAAAACACGATTCCCGCCTTCTCGCATGCCGCCTTGATCGTGCGCCAAGCATTCGCCGGCAATTCGTAACGCTCGAACATCGCGCGCATCGACTCGGTGACTTCGCGGCCCTGCGAGCGATAGGTGAACATCTGGGCATAATCGTTGACAAACTCGGCCGCCTTGAAGGTCTGAAACTTGACCGCATCGCAGCCGGCCCGAGCCGCAACCTCGATCATGTCGAGCGCACGAGCGAGCTCGCCGTTGTGATTGATGCCGACTTCGGCGATGACGAAGGGTGACTCGCCTGCCCCGACGGAACGTCCGTTGATATTGATGGTGGGCATGGTCATGCAGCACTCGTCATGATCGTCGCGACTCGCGCGGCGCCCCGCCCGTCGCACAGTCGGGCGGCGTTGTCCGCCATTTCCTTTAGGACCGTGCCCTTCAGCTCATCGAGTGCCTGGGTGTAGTCGGCAGGCTCGACTTCGGATGCCGAACCGAGGAGACGCTGGCCTCCCGCCTCGGCCACTGCGCGCGCGATGGGTTCTTGGTCATCCGACAGGGTCACGGCGATCGCCGGCAAGCCGAGAGTACATCGCTCCCAAGTGGTGCTGCCGCCCCCGCCGATGGCGAGATCCGCGGCACACATGAGCTCGGCCATTCGCCGGGTCTCTACGTGCATCCGGCAACCAGGCAGAGTGTCGCACAGCGACTGCACGAGCGAGCGATGCGGATTGGCAGCTCCGAGCACGACATCCACGGACATATCTGCGTGGCTTGATCGCGCGAAGCCGTCGAGCACCTTGGCGGTCTCGTTGGCGGGATCCGTTCCGCCCATCGACACCAGCAATCGATCCATCGTTCCGCTGCGCCGCGCGAGCGCGCCGGCGCGCATCTTCGAGAACTCCGGGGCGAGCAACGCGTACTGCGTGCCGAGCAGCTGCCGCGCGTCGGGAGGAATCAGGGAGGAGTAACGAGCCTGCACGGGATTCGGGAAATTTTGGTCGAGCAACAGATCGCAATCATGAGGACGATCACCGCGATCGTCGATCACCATGACGCGCGCGGCTTGCCCGCGCATGAGACGCTCCCACCGCAGGTCCAGCCCATAGTGATCGACAACGATCCAATCGATCTCGCTGCCCCAATCGATAACGGCCGCCGCCATTGCCTGCGCATCGAGATCCGGCGGGAGCGACGCCGCCGTAGCCCCCTCCTCCAGTTGCGCAGCAGCGAATCCTCGACCGACGATCTCCGTCATCATGTGACCCGGCAGGGCACGGCAGACGAACAGAATGGAGGTCTCGCGGAGCGCGAGCTCCGCGGCCAGCGCGAGGCAGCGCCTGATGTGACCGGTACCCAGGGCCACGGATGCGTCTGCGCGGAAGGCGACTCGCATGTCATTCGACCGACAAACCATCATAGGCCGATGCGACCTCGGCAAGGACGACCGTACGTCTCTCACGGGCGCTCAGCTCTGCCGCGAACAGCACGTCCGAGAGATGCCGATCCTCGACCCAGGTCTTGGGATAGGGATGATCGCCGCGGAGTGCCGCGACGAATGCACCGATTTCCGCCGCGTAGGTTTTCTCGAGATCGCTCGAGCCCGATTCCTCTTCCGGTACCGACACCTCGCTCCAGCCGGCCGTTTGCGGCTCGTATCTCCGCAAGGCGGGTGAATTGAAGTCCAGCTGATATGTCTCCGCCTCACCACAAATCATCGCCGTGCGCGCGGCGGCCTCACGGTGCAGCTCGATGCGAACCGTCGCATGCAATCCGCTCACGAAGAGGACGTGAAGGTGGTAGGTGTCGTCGATATCGGTGCTCCAGGTGCCGAGCCGGGCCATCACGGCCGAGATGCTCTCTACAGGGCCGAACAGCCAGCATAACCACTCGAATTCGAACGGCACCATCTCTCGTGCCGCCGAGGTCTGCTTGCGCGCGCCCGCGTAGAACTCCGAGTACGGCTCCCACGGGTGCCAGCGCGGAAGAAAATCGGCATATTCATGGTGAACAGCCGCGATCGCGGGTGCATTGATTCGGTGGATGAGCCGCGCGAGCGTCATGAGGGGCGCGTAGAAGCGCCATGTCGCCGAAGGATAGCCACTCACACCGTAGCGCAGCTCATTCGCGGAGAACCACTCGGCCTGGGGCGTGAGGATGCTCGCCTCGCTGAAGAAAGGCAGTTTCGATTCGAAGGCGACCTGATAACACTCGACGTGCTGGTCGGGGGGCGTGCAAATGACGAGGGCATCCAACTTGCCGCGCAGCAACGCAGCGAGCGATTTTTCCGTGCGGATTCCGAAGCGCGTCTCGGCACGCTGATTGCGATCCTCTCTGACATCATGGCCGCGCACGTCATGACCGAGTGCGAGCAGATCGCGTACCCTGCGCGACCCCATCGAGCCGAGGCCGAGGACGCCGAGCTTCACGCCTGCCGCCCGATGCTCAGCACGTCGGCGCCGACACGATACTTGAGATCGAGCAAGGCCTCCGTTCTCTCCTGGTAGGCCGTGCTCAGAAAGGAATTGATCTCGAGCAGCGCCGGGTCGGCGCGCAGCGCGGCGACGATCTCCGCGACGGTGAAGCGGGGAATGATGGCGCTGGCCGCGCGGTGTAGCGCATCGAGGAATTTGAGGTCGGCCTCGTAGTCGAGGGTGATGCGGGCGGTGGGGTGCTGGTGGGCTGGAGTAATCGGGCGAATGGTCGAGACCCGGCACAGCCCCGTCGCGGTGAACAGGAGAATGAAGCCGTGGTCGTTCTTCTCGCTCACGCGATGCTCGCGGACTCGCTGGATCGCGCGGCTGCGGATCGCCTTCGAGTTCAAACCGAGGGGCAATCCCTCGCAGAGACAGATGTCGAGTTCCTCATCTCCCAGCAGATGATCCATGCAAAAATCCATGTAGTTGGTATCGGTGAATGGATCGTCACCGTCGGCCTGGATGACCGCATCGAAGTTGTGGAGCTCCGTCGCACCATGGAGCCGATCCACGAGGTCGTCGCGGCTGCCCCGATAGATCTTGGCTCCGACTGATTCGACCACGGGTACGAGCGGATCGTCGGACGGATCCTGCGTAGTGCACACGACCACGCGATCCGGTGCGAGGTAGCGCGAGGCGAACAGCCGATCCAGCAAATGATGGACCGCCGGGCGCCCGCCGATAGGCCTCAGCGCCTTCGCCGGAAGGCGCTCGGAGCCGAGTCGGATTGGAATCAGCGCCCCGATGCGCATCGAGTATCCCCTCAGCGACTCGACGCGCAGCAGTCCAGCTGCGGCGCGTCCGCATAGAGCAAGCCGCAGCGACTCTGCTTGCATCGGTTGAACGGCCGGAAGACGGGCTTGGGCGCTTCGCCGACGAACGCAGTCGCGACGTTACCGTTCTCCAGCGCGCGCGCGACCGCCTGCATGCCGTGGCGGCAAGCGCTCAGCGTCTGCTCGAGCTCCGCTGACCCGTGCGACTGGGTGATGCTGATCCATGGGATCAGGACGCCCTGGGAGATCACCTCCTCGTGAAAAACGGCGCTCAATTCGGGCCAGTACGTTCCGTCGACGTGCGTACAGACAATCTGGGGATTGCAATCGAAGCCGATGATGCGCACGTGGTGCAACACATGCTCGCTACGCGCGAGCGCCCGAAAGCCCTCGACCAGCTGCTTGCCGGTTCGCCAGATGTGCGCGTTCGTGTCGTGACGCTGATATTCCTTGAGGGTCGCCTGACACGCGGCCAGCCCGGTCGTCTCCGAGCTGTGCGTCTGCGAAAGCAGGAACACGCGGTGCCCGGCGTGCCTCAAGCCGCCGAGCTCCATGATGTCGCGCCGCCCCGCCAGAAGCGAAAATGAGAAGCCATTGGCGATGGATTTACCGAACACGGCAATATCCGGATAAACGCCCCAGCGATGATGGGCTCCCCGCAGATCGAACCGTAAGCCGCTGATCATCTCGTCGAAGATCAGCACGATGCCGTGCTTCGTCGTGAATTCACGCAGGCCTTCGAGAAAGCCGTTGATCGGCTCATCGTTCTTGACCGGCTCGAGAATGACGGCGGCAATCTGATTGGGGTATCGGTCGACCAAAGATTCCAGACTTTTCAGATCGTTGTACCGAAATCCGAGCGATAAGCGAGCGACTTCCTCCGGCACTCCTGCGTTCATCGACGAGGTTCCGATGAACCAATCATGAGTGCTGAAGAACGGATGATCGGAGCAGATAGCCACACACTTACGGCCGGTCGCCGCACGCGCGAGCCGCACCGCCGCCGTCGTGACGTCGGAGCCATTCTTGCCGAACTTGACCATGTCGAAACGCGGTAGCAGTTCGAGCAGCATTTCGGCCGTCTGGTACTCGATCAGCCCGGGACGGGAGTAGTTGCAGCCACCGGCAATGGCTTGAACCACCGCCTCGTTGACCACGGGGTCGGCGTGTCCAAGAATGAGGACGCGGTTGCCCATTGCCCAGTCGATGTAACGATTGCCGTCCACGTCCCAGCAGTGGGCTCCGACCGCACGCTCCATGACGCGCGGGCTAAGATAGGGAAATTGATCCTCCCCCTTGCTGTAGGTATGACTCCCGCCGGGAATCATGGTGTGCAGCTTCTCGTTGAGCTCGAAACCACGGGAGAAGTTCTTGATAGGGCCTGTGGGCATGGTATTTGACCTCTAAAGTCCTGCCGCGCGGCCGTTGCCGACCGTGCATCCTCGTTCGATGAGATCCACCAGATCGTGGATATGTTCGTAATGAATGGGCGAGCCCCCCGATCGCACTCCGTCCAGAAACGCGCGCAACGCAGAGCGAAATGCGCTGAAGGAGTCTCGAAAGACCTTCTTGATCGAGGCGGCCGCCCCGAGGTACGTGAGAGCGATTTCGCCCTCGGCTCTCCCTGTCGCCTCGAAAATCCCTCTGAGACCGCTTTCCCAATGCGCCGTAAGCGTTACTGCGTTACCGTCCGCAGTCACGTGGCTCTCCGCCACGCGACCGGGTCGCAAAAAGGTGATCGCGGGGTCAATGATATGCGGGGAGTAGCGATCCCACAACTTGGGGGTCACGCCGTGGACGGAACGCAGCTCTCCAGCCGCAATCGCTTCTTCGGGGGTGAGCCGCAACTCCTCGGCGTAGCGAAGCGCCGAGCAGGAGAAGATTTGACCGCGATTACGCGCCAAGGAATAAAGCTCCTCGAGGGCATGCAAGCTGAGCGCCGGGGGTTTGTCGAGGTAGACGGGCAGCCCTGCTCGGAGGAACGACTCGGCATGTCGACGATGGTTTTCCGCGTCATCGCGCGCCAGGAGCAAGGCATCGATTTGACCCAGCATCTCGTCGAGCTCGGTCACCACACGGGGAATGTGTGTCGCCCGCGCGATGTGCTGCGACAGCGCCGGGTCCTGCGTCCAGATGTGCGTCACCATGGCCTCTGCCAGCTGGTCTTCCGGGAATCTTCGCTCCGCGAGATAAGCCGGAATCGCCGGAAACGGACACTCGGCCATGATGGAGCGATCGTAGCCATTGATGATCGCGGACCAGGAGTACGGGTGCCCGTTGCCCTCGCTCATTCCGACGATGCCCATCCTGAGGCGCCTCATCGTTGCGACCCCGCCACCCAGCGCGACGGATTCACGAGGTCAGGATCGTCGCTGGAGAGCCCGTCCGGCGGATGCACGCGCGCGGGAATGCGCGCGCGCAGGATCTCCTCGAGCTGTGCGAGCCCATCGACGCCCACGACCATGCGATCGATCTGCGGGTGAGCGGCGGCGAATCCCAGACAGGCCTCGACTGCGCTCAGCCCGGATTCTTGAAGCCACTGGTGCCACGGGTCCCAAAGCTTCTGCCAGCGGTCAAAACCACCGGGACGCTGGTCTGATCGCATCAGCAGCAAACCCTGCAGGAACAGCGAGCGCACATGAATTTCGACGCCGGCGCGGCGCAAGGCGTCCATCCAACCGGATTTGGCAAGGCGCCGGTCGATGATGTTGAACGGTGCCTGAACCAAGTCAAAGCGAAATTCGTCCAGCGCGGTGAGCTCTTGCGGGTCGTATATGGAGATGCCGATCTTGTCGACCAGCCCATCTTGCCGCACGGCGAGTAGCGCGGCGTACAGCGCTTCGCCATTTGCACTGCGCAGATCCTGGGGCGCATGCAGAAGCAGCGCACCGAGCCGACCCAGCCGCAGTCGGCCGAGTGAAGCCTCCGTGGCGCGCCGGACCCACCCCTCCACATCCGGACAGGGATCGGGCAGAGCCGGTAACTTAGACACTACCCGCCAGGTATCAACGCCCGCAGAGCCAAGACTTTCCTCGCTCGTGCCGTAGGTCATCGCCGTATCAAGGGTATCCATGCCTGCGGCGCGGGCGTGATCCAGGATCGCCTTGGCCTCGGCCAGGTCAACCTGGCCTCGCCGATTGGCGATGCCATACGACATGCCGAACTGGACCGTACCTAGCGCGAGCATGCAGTTATCCATGCCGCACGGCATCCGCCACGGCCTGCATGACCCTGTCCTGCCGCGCGTCGTCGAGTGCTGGAAACAGCGGCAACGTGATCGCGCTCGCGCCATGCGCCTCGGCTTCGGGACACAGGCCCTCGGCGAATCCGAGATCGCGGTAGTAGGGTTGCAGATGAACCGGAATGTAATGCACGTTCACCCCGACTCCCTTCTGTCGCAACCGCTGGTAAACCTCCCGGTGGCGTGCTCGGTCCACCCCTCCCTCGAGCCGCACGACGAACAGGTGAAAGGCGGAGTGATTCGCCTCTTGCACGAGGGGCAGACGCAACGGCAATCCACGCAAACCCTCGGTGTATCGCCGGGCGCGCTCGTTACGCCGGGTCACGAAGTCCGTAAGCCGCGCCAGCTGACTGAGTCCGAGGGCCGCGTGAATGTCCGTCATGCGATAGTTGAAGCCGAGCGATTGCTGCTCGTAGTACCAGTCGCCGAATTCCGAGCGGGTCTGAAATCTGCTCGGATCGCGCGTGATGCCGTGGCTTCGCGCCATCGACATGCGCAGGGCGAGGTCCGGATCGTTGGTGAGGGCCATCCCTCCCTCGCCTGTCGTGATGATCTTTACCGGGTGAAAGCTGAAAACGGTGATGTCGGACCACCGACAGCTTCCGACCGGCTCTCCCCATCGTGTCGCCCCCACGGAATGAGAGGCATCCTCGAGAACTCGAAAGTCGAACTCGCGAGCGAGCTCGGAGATCCGCTCCTGCTCCGTGGGTTGACCAGCGAAGTGAACAGGAATCACGACCTTAGGCAGCCGTCGCTCACGCCGGGCCCGTACCAGCTTGTCCCGCAGCGCGCCGACGCTCATGTTCCAGGTCAGCGGATCGATGTCGACGAAGTCGACGTCGGCACCACAATACCGCGCGCAATTCGCGGATGCGACGAAGGTGTTGGGGACGGTCCACACTTGATCTCCGGGGCCGACTCCGAGCGCAAGACACGCCCCATGCAGCGCCGAGGTGGCGCTGTTGAAGGCCACCGCATGTGTCGCTCGCGCTCTCGAGGCCACGGCCTGCTCGAATCTTGGTACGACCGGTCCCTGAGTGATGTAATCCGAGCGCAGGACTTCCAGCACGGCGTCAATATCCGTGTCCACGATCTCCTGCCGCCCGTACGGAATCATCACACGCCCGCGAGATGGTTCATGCTGCGGATCTCCTCGCAGGTGAGGAAATGAGGATTGTGCCCTGACTGGTACTCGAAGCCCGAGTCCACCGGATGCCCCTTCTCGCCGAGCGCATCGACGGAGAAATCGGCGAAGCCGGCAAACTGGATGGTCGGTTTGATCACGAAGTGATCGCGGAAATCCAGGGTGAGGTGCGAGTCGTCGGCCGGGCACATCACCTCATGAAGTTTCTCGCCCGGTCGGATACCGATGACCTTGTGGGGCAGGTGCGGTGCCATGGCGGTCGCCACATCGACGACCTTGACCGAAGGAATCTTGGGAATGAAGATCTCGCCGCCGTGCATGCGCTCGAGATTCTTCAGCACGAACTCCACACCCTGCTGCAGTGTGATCCAGAACCGCGTCATGCGTAGGTCCGTGATCGGCAGATGGTCCGCTCCCTGGCTCAACTGCTTCCTGAACAGCGGTACCACCGACCCTCTCGAGCCCACTACATTGCCGTAGCGCACCACGGAGAAGCGCGTTCTGTGTCCACCGGCTATGTTGTTGGCGGCGATGAAGAGCTTATCCGAGCACAGCTTGGTGGCACCGTACAGGTTGATTGGATTCGCCGCCTTGTCCGTCGACAATGCAACGACCTTTTCGACCTCGTTTGCAAGAGCCGCATTCACCACATTCTCGGCCCCGTGAATGTTGGTGCGGATGCATTCGGTCGGATTGTACTCGGCTGCGGGCACCTGTTTCAGAGCCGCCGCATGGATCACGATGTCGACGCCGTTGAGCGCCTGAATGAGCCGGTCGCGGTCCCGCACGTCGCCCAGGAAGAAGCGCATACATTCGTCGCGAAACTCCTGCGCCATCTCGTATTGCTTGAGCTCATCGCGCGAGAACACGATGAGCCGCTTCGGCGTGTACCGCTGCAGAAGCGTGCGCACGCACTGCCTACCGAACGAGCCCGTCCCGCCCGTGATCAAGATCGATTTGTCATTGAACATTAGATTACCTGCCTCAGCCCATACGGGGGCGCTCTGTCTCTTGCCGTTCGGCGTCCTGGCGTATGCGTTCGATCTCGGCGCGGAGACTCTCGTATTCCTCGAGCTTGCGCTGCAAGAATCTGAGCGTGACCTGCGTCTTGCGCTCGATGCCCCGCGGTGTCAGCAGGTACATGTACGCGATCTTGTTTCGGCTATTCTTGAAGTTGGTAGCCTTGATCCAGCCTTTCTCGATCAGCGACTGCAGACAATAGTTCGTGCGGCCAAGGCTCATTCCGAGCTCGCGAGCCAGCTCGCGCTGCGTCAGTTTGGGGTTGCTCTCGAGCAATCTCAGCAACCGATATCGGACCTCGTCAGTCAGCACGACCGTCGCTCCGACGGATTTACTGCCGGGCATCGCGCAGCGCGTTGCGGACGAGGACGAACACGAGCGATACGACCAAGCCTCCCAGGGCACCGAGCGCCGTGATCAGCACTCGCTGCGGGCTAGCTCTCACGTCGGGCGGAACGGCACGGTCGATGAAGCGATAAGAGTACTCCCGCTGCACGTTCGCCAGCATGCTGTTGCTGATTTGTTGCTGGATCAGCTGGTCGATACCTTGCTGCACTCCGACGACGTTGGTTTGCTCGAGCTCCTTGTACAGGTAGTCGATGCTGAGCTTCGCTTGTGCAACGGCCTCCTCGCGCAGCCGATCATTCAGCAGCTCGATGGTGCGATTGGCCCACGCTGCAGCAATCTCCGGGGTGTACCAGTCCATGGTCAGGGTGACCATACCGGTCTTTCGATCCACGCTGATGTAACGATAGCGGCTCATCAGTTTGCGCACGCCCGCATCCAGCGTCGGCGGCTTTTTCCCCGGGCGCCAACGCTTGGCGACCGGATCCCATCGATCCGCGAACAACACCGGCAGGATGCTTTCCTTCTCGATGAACTCACGGGCGAAACTTAGGGAAATCAGCGTCGCGTAGGCGTCTTCCTTGCGTGCATCCCCGGAGCCGAGATCGATTCCAGCGAGGGATGCCAGCCCTCCCAATCCACCGCCGCTCAAGGCGCCGCGCAGCGAGCCGCCGATCGAGCTGTCACCCTGCACGACCGGGGCCACGATCACCTTCGCGCGGTAGATTGTCGGCAGGAACAGCGATATCACGGCCGCCCCGGCGGCCGCAATCAATGTCGATGCGAGTATGGGCACCCACGCGGCGCGAATCGCTCGCAGGACCGCGCCGAAAGACACCGGCTCATCCTGACCTGCCGACGGGAGGACGACGAAATAGCCGCTCGGCGGACCACTGATGATGGGTTTCGGCGGAGGTTGGATGGTCGAGTCGTTCAAGTGAGGCAGTGTCCGTATATGGCCGGTTGCAAACTCGGGTTGATGAGCGTCACCAGCGCATATGGGACCCGATGATGGTATTCGTTCATCCGTTGAACACACGGCACTTTAGAAGCTGGGGTACCCCGTGTCAAGCTCGACCAAACCGCGGGGGTGCTCAACGAATCACAAGCGCCAGCAGCGAAATCCTGCCGCATTGATGGCGTCGCGATCGTAAGATGATTTGACGTCGACGAAGATGCCCCCCGGCTTGAGTCTCGATAGGAGATGCGGCAGAGGCATCCGCAAATACTCCCGGTGCGCGACCGCGGCAACGATCGCATCCGCGCCGGCCGGCAGATCCTCCCAGGATGAGAGCTCGATGGCGTATTCCCGCGCCGCGTCCTCTCGATTGGCAATGGGATCGTGTACCCGCACATGGCAACCGAACTCGCGCAGCTCGCGCACGACATCGGCCACTTTCGAATTCCTGATGTCCGGGCAGTTTTCCTTGAACGTCAATCCCAGGACGACGACCTTCGCGCCCATGACAGGGCTCCCGGTTTTGATCAGCTCTTTGAGAGTTTGCTGCGCGACGTACGCGCCCATGCCGTCGTTGATGCGGCGACCGGCGAGTATCACCTGCGGGTGATAGCCGAGCATTTCCGCCTTGTGGGTCAGATAGTAAGGATCCACGCCGATGCAATGGCCACCCACGAGACCGGGGCGAAATGGCAGGAAATTCCACTTGGTGCCGGCGGCTTTCAGCACGTCCCCCGTGTCGATGCCGATTCGTTGGAATATCAGCGCCAGCTCGTTCATCAACGCGATGTTGAGATCGCGTTGAGTATTCTCGATGACCTTGGCAGCCTCCGCGACCTTGATCGAGCTTGCACGGTGCACGCCGGCTACGATGATCGACGAATACAGAGTCGCTATGCGCTCGAGCGTCGGCGGATCATCGCCCGAGACGACCTTGGCGATCTTTGGCAGCGAGTGCTCCTTGTCGCCGGGATTGATCCGCTCGGGGGAATAACCGACGTGGAAACCCTCCCTCCAGCGCATTGCCGAATGCTGCTCGAGCAAAGGAACGCACACCTCCTCGGTTGCACCCGGATATACGGTCGACTCGTACACGACGACGACCCCGCGTTGCATATGCCGGCCGACCGTCGTCGAGGCCTCGATCAAAGGCCCGAAATCGGGCTTGTGCGCCTGATCCACCGGTGTCGGCACGGCGACGACGATGTAATCGGCGCCCGCGAGGGCGGTGGGATCGTCCGTGACCTCGAGACCGGTAGAGGCACGGAATTCGTCCGCCGATACCTCGCCGGTCGGATCGGTGAGCCTCAAGTAGCTCTGGATCTTATGCCGCGACTTATCGTAGCCGATCGTCCGCATCTTCTTGCCGAATTCCACGGCCAGCGGCAGCCCGACGTAGCCCAAGCCCACCACCGCGATCACTTCGCTCATAGGCCGATCACAGATATTCGTGCACGATGATGGCGCCGATCGCGAGGTTGTAGATGATTGTGGTGATCGCCTGCCAGAGCGGCAGCGCCGGCACCCGATAGGTGTCGAGCGGCACGACAATGGTGTCGCCCGGACGCATCTCGATCGATTGCGAGCGCCTGAACCAGCCCGCGCGGTAGCCCGCGACCACGTCCCCGTTGGCGCGCACGATATAGATACGCTTGTGGTCAGCGTTCTGAGTCGTTCCCCCGCTCTTTGCGATGTACTCATCGCGAGTCAATCCGGCGATGAACACGTGCGAGGTCGGACTCTGCACCTCGCCGAGAATGGTAACTTCCTCAGTCGTCTTCGGCACGATCAGCTGGTCACCGTCCTTGAGGACCACGTCCTCAGGGCCCCCGACGCGCTCCTTGAGAACGGCTTGCAGGTCGATCACCAGGCGCCCGACCGGTTTCGTGGCGCGTAGCTGTGTCAGCAGTTGCTGACCGACGAGCAGGCCCTGACTCGCGGCGGCACCCCCGCCACTATTGCCGAAGGCGCTGCCCGCGACGGCCCGGAGCGATAGCGCCGCGAGGTCGCCCTGCAAGCGGTTTGCCAGCAAATCGAGCTGGTCCTTTTCACGCTTCTTCAGGTCCTCGCGGATAAATACCGCCCCGTAGGGGAATGCGACGTCGGTGAAGCCTCCTGCCCGCACCAGGACCGAATGCAGAGTCTCGCCCTGATGAATGGGGTACTTGCCCGGAAATCGCACCTCTCCTGCAATCTCGATCGTGCCCGGTTCCATCCACATCGGAATCGGCTTGATGACCAGAGTATCGTAGGGACGCAGCAGCAGGTCCGCAGTGTGATTACCTTGCTTGATCGCCGCCAGATCCACAGTGATCAGCTCCGTCTTGCGTACGTCGCCGTCGGTCACTGCATAGCGCGTCAGCTCGGCCTGGCCGCGAAATGCGGAATCCGACAGGCTTCCGCCCGCGCGAATCAGATCGCTCACATGCATCGTCGGCTCGAGCGGATAACGCCCGGGCGCTTTGACGCGCCCATCGATGCTCACCACCTGTTCCGGCTTCTCGGGATTGGCCTGCAACTCAAGGGCACGAATGATCGGCTCGAGGATACGGGTGCGGCTCGCCGACAGGTTGAACACGATGATCTCATCGCGCGGTCGTAGCTCAGGGTCGGCGGGCGAGCCGGGCGAAGCCAGCGCGCGCTTGAGATCGGCCGACAGCACCTCGATGTGCTGCTCGGGCGGTATCTCACGGCGGATCATGACGTAGTGGACATCGGCCTCCGGCTTCAGCTCATCGAAGCCATGCAGGACGTCCGTGAGTCGCAGGCCCGCACGGTATTCGAACTGCCCCGGCCGATAGACGTAGCCCGACAGCTTCACTGAGTTCTCGAGCGTCGGGCGAATCTCCGGGACCCGCAACTTGTCGCCGTTGTCGAGCACCGTGTCACGTCCCGCGGCCGACGTCAGATTGACGTTTTGCATCTGGTACAGGCGTGAGGGCAGCAATCGCTCCAGCTGCCCCTGTGTGGCATCGGCATCGGCCGAAAGCCCCCCGGCCATCGCGATCGCCTGCTCCACGGTGTGCTCCGACTTCAGCTCGTAGATGGCGGGACGCCTCACGGAACCGAATACGGATACCGTCTTGCCGATGGGAGGAATGAAGATGACGTCGCCCGGCAGGAGTTGCTGATCGGCGCTCGTATCACCCCGCAGCAGCAGGTCATAGAGATCGAGCGTCGTCACCAAGCGACCGTTGCGCTTGAGCTCGATATTGCGCAGTGAGCCGATTTTCTTCACCCCACCGCTCACGAACAGCGCATTGGTCATGGTCGAGAGTCCACTCACCGTGTAGGAGCCGGGCTTTTCGGCCTCGCCGAGAACGAAGACGCGGATTGAGCGTAGATCACCGATCGTCACGCTGACTCGAGAACCGATCAGCTGTTTCCCGACTCGCTGCTCGATGACCTCCCGGGCATTGTCGAAGGTCATGCCGCTGACCATGATGGGTCCGAGCTTGGGGAAATAGATGCGCCCGTCCCGCTCCACGGTCAACTCGTAACTCTTCTGGTCGTTGCCGTACAGCTGAATGTCGAGCGTGTCGCCGGGACCCACGATGTAATCGACGGGGACCTGGATGTCTGATACGGGCGCGAATGTGCTGGGCGCGCCCTCGAACAGATCGTAGCCGAAGGGCTTGAGTGCTTCCTCACCGGCCGGCGAGAGACGCAGCATCGTCAATCGCACGAAGAAATCGCCGAAATCCGGGTCCGCGTTCAGCCGGCGGGTCGCCTCGGCCGGTGTCATCCCCGCGAGAGGAATCGACGGCAGACCCGGGAGCTCGAGCACCCCGAAGCGGTTCAACTTGTAGGGATTATTGATGAGGATGCGCTTGCGGAACTCGTCGATTTCCTTCTTCTCATCGTCGGTCTTGGGCTGCTCCGTCGGCAGCGGGCAGCGCGTGAGATCGAACTGGTAATTGGCGAAATTGCTGTCGTTCAAAGCGTTGGGATTCGTGTTGTACGGGCTCAACGCATTGCCGGCGCCGATACCGTTCACTCCACCGAGTCCGCCCAAGCCGCTCAAGCCGTTCAGGGGGGACGTCCCATTGCTGCCGCCGTTCGCCCCGCCGGCTTGGAGAACGGCCGCCAGGGGGTTTTGGTTGTTGGCCTGCGGGGGATTGAGAGAGGGCTGACCGTTCGCGGGATTTGCCGGCGTGCTTTGCGCCAGAGCATTGAGCGCCGTGCGAGTGCAGATATCATCGATCGAGCGCAAGTCGAGCATCACGGTGTCGTCGGCGCGCAACTCGGGGTCTTCGTAGGATTGCCGCAGCACCCGGCCCTCGCGAGTCTTGATCGTCTTTTCGATGATGTCTTTTTGATCGGGTTTGGGCTGAACCGTTTCCGGCGTCTTCAGCTTGGTGTCCTTCTTGTCGCTCGTGCCTTGGTTACCGAGGACGCCCTGCAGGAGCGATTGCTGGTCCTCCGAGGACATGCTGTCCTTCAACGCCTGCAGGGGGTCGGGGTTGTTCTGCGCGGAGGCGCCAAACCCCAGCGAAATCAGCAGCGCTAACAGGCCCAGTCGGCTACGTCGCATGCCGATTCGCGATGAAAAGATGCGCATTGGATCTTACTTGAAGCCTCGATTGCTAAAAATAGAGCGCTCGCGAGGTGGCGTCCCTCGTCGGGCGGGCGCTCATGATAGCCTCTGCTGCGCAGAGTTGAAACTCAGAACGGCTCTCGGGCCTTGCCTGCGGGGACTGCGACGCCTAGTCAAGACCGCTAGGTGCGCGTGTAGTTCCTCGCGATCCACGCATCGTAGTTTCGACCGAGCAGTGCTTGCCACCAATCCGCATGTGCGACATACCATTCGAGAGTCGCACGCAGTCCGGCGGGCAGATCCTGATGGGGCGAGTAGCCAAGCTCGGTTCGGGCCTTACGAAAGTCGATCGCATAGCGTCGGTCGTGGCCCGGTCGATCGCGCACGTGCTGGATCAGCTGCGTCGCCCTGCCACCCGCGAACAACGGCGAGTCCGGGTACACGGAGCGCATCCCGGGATGCTGCTCGAGATGGGTGTCGACCAGGCTGCAGAGCAAATGCACGAGTTGAATGTTCTGCACCTCGCTCGCGCCGCCGATGTTGTAGACCGCACCGGGCATGCCGCGCCGGAGCGCGAGCTCGATCGCCGCGCAATGATCCTTGACGTGCAGCCAATCGCGCACTTGCAACCCGTCACCGTAAACGGGCACGGGCTTGCCCTTCAGGATGTTGATGAGAGCGAGTGGAATCAGCTTCTCCGGGAACTGATACGGCCCGTAATTGTTGGAGCAGTTGGTGACCGTCGTCTGCAGTCCGTAGGTCTCGTGATACGCCCGCACGAGATGATCCGAGGCCGCTTTGCTGGCGGAATACGGTGAATTCGGAGCATACGGCGTCGCCTCGTGGAAGGGCGCATCGTCGGGCGCCAGCGAGCCGTAGACCTCGTCGGTCGAGACATGATGGAAGCGGTGTGCCGGCACCAGGCGCTTCTCGAGCCAGAGCTCCTTGGTAATCTTGAGCAGCACGTGCGTGCCCACGATGTTCGTGCGAATGAAGTCGTCCGGCCCGAGGATCGAGCGGTCGACGTGCGACTCCGCGGCGAAGTGCACCAGGGTGTCTATGCGCTGTGTCTCGATGAGCTCCCGCACTGCGCGCTCGTCGCAGATGTCCGCGCGCACGAAGCCGTAGCGCGGATTGTTCGTGAGCTCCTCGAGGCTCGCCGCATTGCCGGCGTAAGTGAGCGCATCGAGGACGATCACTCGACCCTCGCGCGACTGCTCGAGCCAATGACGCACGAAGTTCGCGCCGATGAATCCCGC
>Ga0187890_10000033_pt1 | contig 101555 bp, 76 predicted proteins | sample June2016WEW_21_1_FD_133005 | JGI IMG/M metagenome (GOLD analysis project Ga0187890, IMG submission 133005) | Peatland microbial communities from SPRUCE experiment site at the Marcell Experimental Forest, Minnesota, USA - June2016WEW_21_10 | ecosystem: Environmental > Terrestrial > Soil >... | reverse complement strand
TAGCGGAACGACGAAGCTATGAGTTTTGGAGAAGACCGGATCATCCGCAAGTCGCCGGAAGAGATCGAAAAGATGAGGCGGAGCGGCAAGATGGTCCGCCAGGTTCTGAACCATTTGAAAACGGTAGTGGCGGCCGGCGTTACGACCATGGATCTGGAGAAGGCCGCTGAGAAACTGATCACGGAACTCGGGGCGGCGCCGGCGTTCAAGGGATATTACGGCTATCCCTGCGTGCTGTGTGCTTCGATCAATGAAGAGATCGTGCACGGGATCCCGTCGGAAAAGCGGGTGCTGAAAACGGGAGACATTGTTTCCCTCGACTGCGGCGTTGTTTACGATGGGTATTACGGAGACGCTGCCATCACGGTGCCGGTGGGCGATGAGCTGACCGTGGAATTGAAGAAGCTGCTCGAAGTTACCGAGGCTTCGCTGTACAAGGGCATAGCGCAGGTGAAGATCGGCAACACGATTGGACACGTTGGGTCGGCGATCCAGAAGTATGTGGAAGCGAACGGGTTCAGCGTGGTGCGGGAATTTGTCGGGCACGGCATCGGGACAAAGCTACATGAAGCGCCTCAGATTCCGAATTTTGGCAAGAAGGGCCAAGGCGCGGAGTTGACCGAAGGCATGGTCCTGGCGATTGAGCCGATGGTGAACTCGGGCGGTCCCGAGACCAAGGTTTTGAGCGATAAGTGGACGGCCGTGACGGTCGACGGCAGTTACAGCGCGCACTTTGAGCATTGCGTAGCGGTGACGCGGCAAGGGCCGATGATTTTGACCCAGTAGAGGCTTTCAGCTATCAGCTCTCAGCTTTCAGTTAAAGCGCTGAGATGAAGGTTGAAAGTTGTAACTGAGAGCTGACAGCTGATAGCTCAGAGCTGCTTAAGGAGTCGATGAGCAAAGAAGACGCGATTGAAGTGATGGCAACGGTGATCGAACCGCTGCCCAACGCCATGTTCAAGGTGGAGCTCGAAAACAAGCACCAGGTGCTGGCGCACGTTTCCGGCAAGATGCGGAAGAACTTTATACGGATTCTGCCGGGGGACAAAGTCGCGGTCGAACTTTCTCCGTACGATCTGAATCGCGGGCGGATTGTGTACCGCTATAAGTGAGCTGCGGAGCTTTGCTCCGCCGGACGGCCGAGGGCGGCCGCCCCTACGTGAGGACTTATGAAGGTAAGGGCATCAGTTAAGAAAATTTGCGACAAGTGCAAGGTCATCCACCGCAAGGGAGTAGTGCGGGTGATCTGCGAGAACTCGAAACACAAGCAGCGTCAGGGTTAGTAACAAAGAGAGGGATCATGGCTCGTATCGCAGGCGTCGATCTTCCGCGCAACAAGCGCGCGAATATCGGGCTCACTTACATCTACGGCATCGGCAATTCGCGCGCGGCAAGCATTCTGGACGCAGCGAAAGTGGACCCGATGAAAAAAGTGTCGGACCTTGCGGAAGATGAGGTCAACCGCATCCGCCAGGTGATCGAAGCGGAAGGCTCGGTGGAAGGCGATCTGCGCAAAGACGTTTCGATGAACATCAAGCGGCTCATCGAAATCGGATCTTATCGCGGATTCCGTCATCGCCGGAATTTGCCGGTTCGCGGGCAGCGCACGCACACCAATGCTCGTACCCGCAAAGGTCCGCGCAAAGGCACCGTCGCGCAGAAGAAGAAGACAGCGAAGGCGTAAGAGCAGTTGCCAGTTGCCAGTACCCAGTACCCAGTTATTTTGGAGAACGGTTTCACTGAGAACTGAGAACTGAGAACTGAGAACTTCAAACATGGCAAAACCAGCAGCAGCAGGCGGCGCCGCGGCGCCCGAGAAAAAAGGCAAGAAGAAGACGTTCAAGAAGAAAGAGCGCAAGCACGTTCCGCACGGACTGGTGCATGTGCAGGCCTCTTTCAATAACACCATCGTGACCATCTCGGACATGACCGGCAACGTGCTGGCGTGGAAGAGTTCGGGGTCGCTCGGTTTTCGTGGGTCGCGCAAAGGGACTCCGTTTGCCGCGCAGCAGGCCGCATCGAACGCCGCCAGCATGGCGCGCGATCACGGAGTGCGTACGGTGGATGTGCGGGTGAGCGGTCCGGGATCGGGGCGCGAATCTGCGGTGCGCGCGTTGGCCTCGGCGGGAATCGAAGTACGGTCCATTAAGGACACGACGCCGATTCCGCATAATGGTTGTCGTCCGCCGAAACGGCGGAGAGTGTAAAGGCAGCTCTCAGTTATCAGTTTTCAGTAACACCACCGAACCGGCAGGTTCAACTGACGACTGATAACTGACGAGTGATAACTGATTTTTGTCCGGGACGAAGGGTGAAGCCAAGGGTTCCCAACAAGCCTGTTTTTGGCTTGTTGGGACGGAAACCTGTAAACCGGTCATCTAACAAAGGAGAATAACTTGGCACGTTATACCGATGCAGTGTGTCGTCTTTGTCGTCGGGAAGGCATCAAGCTCTTCCTCAAGGGCACCAAGTGCTTCAGCGACAAATGTCCAATTGAGAAACGCAACTTCGCTCCCGGACAGCACGGGAAAGACAAGAAGACCAAGGTGGTAGGCTACGGTCTGCAGTTGCGCGAAAAACAGAAAGCCAAACGCATCTACTTCACCCAGGAAGGCCAGTTCCGGAATTACTTCGAGAACGCGGTCCGGTTCAAGGGGGTGACGGGCGCGAAGCTGCTGGAGCAACTCGAGCGCCGTCTGGACAACGTGGTCTACCGGCTGGGCTTCGGCATTTCCCGCCGTCAGGCGCGCCAGTTGGTGCGTCACGGGCACGTGCAGGTGAATGGGAAGAAGGTCAACATTCCTTCGTACGAGGTCAGCGCGGGAGAAGAGATTGCGATTCGCGAAAGCAGCCGCAAGGTGCCGATTCTCGAAACCGCGAGGGATTTTGCCAGTCATCAGCCAGCTCCGGTGTGGTTGGAGATTGATCGCGAGAACTACAAGGGGCGCGTGCTTGCGCTGCCAAAGCGGGAAGACATCCAGTTGCCGGTGAATGAGCAGCTGATTGTTGAGTTGTACAGTAAGTAACGGTCAGTCGTTGGTCGTTAGTCGATGGTCGTTGGCAAGAACCAGCGACCCGCGAACGACCAGCGACTAACGACTAACGACTTTTTGGCCCACTTTTTCGCGCCAGATCAGCCTTTCCTGCTGTGACCTGAGCCGGGCCGCTCAGCGAGCAGGATTGAGCCACATGGCCGAGAGGAGAAACACAGAATGCTTTGGAGAGGTTTTCAAAAACCGAAACGCTTGGCGAGCGACACCAGTTCGCTCACCGATAAATACGGGATGTTCTGGGCGCAGCCGTTTGAGCGCGGATTTGGCACCACCATAGGCAATGCGCTGCGGCGCGTGATGCTGAGTTCGATCGAAGGCGCGGCCGTTACCGCGGTGAAGATTGAAGGCGTGCTGCATGAGTTCCAGTCGATTCCGGGTGTGGTCGAGGATGCGACCGACATCATCCTGAACATGAAGCAGGTCCCGTTCAAATTGGCGGGAGACGGTCCGAAAGCGATTTACCTGCGCGCCGATCAGCCAGGCGTGGTTACCAGCGGCATGATCGAAGCCGATGGCGATGTGGAGGTTCTCGACAAGGAAATTTACATCGCCACGGTAAGCGAGGGCGGCAAGCTCGATATGGAAATGCGCCTGAAGCGCGGCCGCGGTTACGTTTCCGCGGACAAGAATTTCGAGGACGATCTGGGCATCGGATTCATTCCGATCGATTCCGTGCACACGCCGGTGCGCAAGTGCAATTACACCGTCGAAGCGGCGCGTTTGGGACAGATCACCGATTACGACAAGCTGACGGTCGAGGTCTGGACCAACGGTTCGATCACTCCCGGCGATGCGCTGGGACTCTCGGCGAAGTTGATTAAAGATCACATGAATATTTTCATCAACTTTGAAGAAGAGATCGAAACGGCGTCGGCGAGCGAAGAGCGCCGGCCCGAGATCAAGAACGAGAACCTGAACCGTTCGGTTGAGGAACTCGAACTCTCGGTGCGCAGTTATAACTGCCTGAAGAACGCCAACATTCAATCGATTGGCGAACTGGTGCAGAAGACCGAAGCCGAAATGCTGAAGACGAAGAATTTTGGCCGGAAGTCGCTGAACGAGATCAAGGAGATCCTCAACTCGATGGGTCTGAGCCTGGGCATGAAGATCGACGAGCACGGAAACGCCGTGCCCGGACCGACTTCGAACCAGGTGCTGCCCGCTTCGGCGTACGGCGATAACGATTTATAGAACAGTGGCCGGTGGTCAGTGGCCGGTGGTCAGTAAAATCTGACCGCACAAGTCACTGACCACTGGCCACCGACCACTGGGGTAAACCATGCGTCACAAAGTTGCAGGATACAAGCTAGGACGGACCACTTCTCACCGGCGCGCCATGCTGCGTAACATGGTCACGTCGATCATCATGGAAGAGCGTATTGAGACGACCGTGATCAAGGCGAAGGCGGTGCGTCCGCAGGTCGAGAAGATGATCACGCTCGGGAAAAAAGGAGACCTGGCGGCACGCCGTCAGGCGGCTTCCTATTTGATGACCGGAGAAGCGGTCACCAAACTTTTCGATACCGTGGCTCCGCGCTTCGGCGACCGCAAGGGCGGATATCTGCGCATCGTTCGCACCGCCTGGCGAAAGGGCGACGGCGCCGAGAAGGCGTTCATCGAACTGCTGGGCAGCGAGCAGGTGCTCGATGAAAAGCGCCAGAAGCGCGCCGAAATCCGCGCCAAGCGCGCGGAGGAAAATCGCAAGGCGATGGAAAATGCCGACGCCGAAGCGCAGGTGCAGAAGGACATCGCCAGCGCTGAGGCCGAGGGTAAGACTGAGGGCAGCGATAAGAAAGAGTAGTGGCCGCAGTCTCACATTTGGCGAAGGAGTATTTCCAGAAAGCGCAAAAGGAGGTAGCGTCCTAGGGGCGGCGCGGCCGTCGACGGTCCGGATCAAGCCGCTTAATGGCAAAAATTGGCCGTTAGCCAAGATTCCTGTTGCATTTATGCAGGATTGTTCTATTGTGGTGGAGATTTTGGAGTCAGTTTTTGACTTTAACCCCTGAATTTCTCGGGGGGATGAGTCTCCCCAATTTGGAACCCTGATTGCTCTAGACCGTAGGTCACTGTGGGGTAAATACCTTGGTGACTGCCAGACGAGAACGAACGATTGACTCGCGGAGGGCGACGTGTTTCCATTTGGACAGCGTCAGAACCAACGGTGTAGCCTAGGAGTGCATCCAAGACGGGTATTGGTGCATCTATATAATAAAAAGGGACTTACGAACAAGTAAGAGGCAATACATTATGGCTTCCCGTCACATACCGCGTTGCACACCGGCCCCAGCAAATCCATATCTAGGGTGCGGAGATGCCATCGTATACAGCGTCAATAAGATCGCCGACGGCTGGAAGATTTCGGCAACGCTGCCGGAATCGACATCTCCGAGTGATCGAGTGAAAGTGATCGATTGGTTTCATTCCTATCGGGCAGAGGTTCGGAGGACCAATCCGCTGTGGCTAGCGAGTTTCCGTATCGGCGCCAGCAACAATGACTATGTTTTAGAAATCCGTCCAACGGGGAACCTCCGGCAGCTTGCAGAAGAGGGCGAAAAGGTCCGAGAGATTTTGGATGGCACTCTCAAGTATGCCCAAGGACGATGATGAATCGAGCGGCGGATCAGACCTAGTCCACTCGCCAACGGATATAGAAGCCGTGGCGGAGAGCGCAAGGTCTGCGCCGCCCGAACCTGTGCTCCCACTCGTAGTCCCGCCACAAACTTCTGCTCCAGTTCAGTTCAACCAGCAGCTAAACCTTTCCGTCCAACAAATTCCGCCGTCCGCTTGGGACAGGCTGTCGGCAGAACAAATAGTAGATATTTCCAAAATGATAGTTACCCAAATCGACAAGACCGACCAACGTCACTTTGACTATGCAATGGAGCACGTCAAGCGCTCCGCCTCAGGGAAAAGGGTTGCGATCTGGTGTGGTGGACTTATTTTCTTTGTAGGAATTGCGGCAACCAGCTACCTAGCCACACATGGGCATGAAATCAGCGCTCTGGCCATCAGCCTTCCGCTCGCCACTATCCTCGCCATAGTCGTCGGCAATCGCTTTCTTGATTAAGCCGTCAACGCGCTCTCGGGGCGCTGCCCAAAATGGTGTCCGACACGAACGCCATATGCGCGCCCCGCCGTCAGCCTATCGCCTCACCTGCGGTCGTGGTGCATATCCATTGGCAATGTGCATGCATTTGCTTGATGCTCACGTGCTCCCTACAATAGAAATTTAATCCAAAATCCTATGATCCATTTTCCCGTTCCCGAAGCCCTCACTTTCGATGACGTTCTGCTCCTGCCGGCGCGCTCCGAAGTCGTGCCCGCCAACACGAACACTCAGACCCAACTCTCGCGCCACATCCGGCTGAATATTCCCATCATCAGCGCCGCCATGGACACGGTGACCGAGTCGCACATGGCGATTGCCCTGGCGCAGCAGGGAGGCCTCGGCATCATTCATCGCAACCTGACCATCGACCAGCAGGCCAATGAAGTGGACAAGGTGAAACGGTCGGAGAGCGGCATGATCGTCGATCCGGTTACCATGTCGCCGGATGCGAAGGTTTCCGATGCGCTCGACATCATGCAGAAATACAAGATTTCAGGCGTGCCCATCACACTCAAAGATGGAAAACTGGTCGGCATTTTGACCAACCGCGATCTGCGCTTCGAGACGCGCTTCGATATCCCGATCAGCAAGGTGATGACCCAGAAGAATCTGATCACCGTGCCGGTGGGTACGACGCTGGAGCAGGCGGAAGAGATTCTGCACGAGCACCGCGTGGAAAAGCTGCTCGTCGTCGACGACAAGTACATCCTCAAAGGCTTGATCACGGTTAAGGATATCCAGAAGAAACTGAAATATCCCGGCGCCGCCAAGGACGATAAAGGGCGGTTGCGGGTGAGTGCGGCGATTGGGGCGACGGGCGATTTCCTGGAGCGCGCCCAGGAACTGGCGCAGGCGAAAGTCGACGTGCTGGCCATTGACAGCGCGCATGGGCATTCTTCGTTGGTGCTCGAAGCGGTCAAGAAGGTCAAAGCGAAGTTGCCCGAGGTGGAACTGATTGCCGGCAATGTAGCGACCTTCGACGGCGCCTGCGACCTAGTGCGCGCCGGAGTGGACGGCGTGAAAGTCGGCATTGGGCCGGGCTCGATCTGCACCACGCGCATCGTGACCGGCGTGGGCGTTCCGCAGATCACGGCGATTGCGGAGGCGGCGCGAGCTACGCGCGACTCGGGCGTTCCGGTGATTGCCGACGGCGGCATCAAGTATTCCGGCGACATCAGCAAGGCTCTCGCAGCGGGCGCTTCCGCGGTGATGATCGGATCGATGTTCGCGGGAACGGATGAGAGCCCGGGCGAATTGATTCTGTATCAGGGCCGCACTTTCAAAGCGTATCGCGGCATGGGTTCGCTCGGAGCGATGGCCGCCGGTTCGAGCGAGCGCTACTTCCAGAACTCCGATGGAGATGCGTCGACGGCCATGCCGGTTATCGGCGAAGACTCGAACCGGCTGGGCAAGTTGGTGCCCGAAGGAATTGAAGGGCGCGTGCCCTATCGTGGATCGGTGGCGATGATCGTGCACCAGATGGTGGGCGGGCTGAAATCGGGCATGGGTTATTGCGGGTGTGAGACGGTGGTTGAACTGCAGCAGAAGGCGCGCTTCGTGCGCATCAGCGCCGCCGGCCTGCGAGAAAGCCACGTACACGACGTCATGATCACGCGCGAAGCGCCGAATTACGCGGCGGAGTGACGGACGGGGCCGATTTGACTGCGTCTCGTCCCAATCTTGTGCGCGCCTGGTGGCCGGCCGTCGTCTGGATCGGTCTCATTGCGTTTGAGTCCACCGATTTCTTCTCGTCGCAAAATACAGGCACTGTGCTGTACACGATATTGACGCGCCTGTTCGGCCACATCAACATCCGCTACTTCTTCATCTTCCATCACTATCTACGCAAGACCGGACACGTCGTCGGGTACGGCATGTTGAGCCTGCTGTTGTTGCGTGGCTGGCGAGCTACGTTCGGTCGAGTTCGCGCCTTGTTGTTGCGCGCGGCGCTGTTGTCCTGGCTGGGAACCCTTTTCGTTGCCGCCATGGATGAATGGCACCAAAGCTTCATCCCATCGCGCTCGGGCACGGTGCGGGATGTCGCTCTCGACACCGTGGCGGGCGTAGCGTTTCTGGTGGTCGCGTATTTCTGGTTGCGGCGGTCGGAGAGTGTCGCCTGATTTCGGTGGGTTTTTCACCACGGAGGCACGGAGCCACGGAGGAAACCCTTTCTTGTTTTTCTCCGTGACTCGGTGTCTCCGTGGTGGATTCGCTCCGGAAAGCGGTCATCATTCTTGTCACGCCACTATTGATCAGTCTGGCGCGGACGAACGGTGAGCGAGCAGGGCGAACGCCGCGACGGTCGCGATTCCCGCCGAAAAATAGAAGGGGACTGCTGGGCCATAGACCTTCCAAAGCGCTCCGGTAATGAGGCTCGAGAGCAGCGTGGTCACGCTGGTGAGAAAAAAATAAATTCCCAGAGCGCGGCCCCGGACATCGCCCGCTACGCTTTCGACGACCAGTGCCTTGAGCACGGGATTGGTGAGCGCATAGAAGAGTCCGTAGAAGGCCATGGTCAGCCAGATCGCCAGTTGGGACGGCGCGAGCGCGAAGACAAAATAGACGAAGGCGAAAACGAAATATCCGGCGGCGGCGATGGCCGAGCGCGAGAAGCGGTCGCTGAACTTGCCGGCTGGCCAGGACAACAGCGTGAACATGATGTTGAAGACCAGTCCCAGCAGCGGAGCGCGCGATGCTGGAATGCCTATATTTCCGGCGCGCAGGACGAGGAACATGTCGCTGGAATTTCCCAGAGAAAACAGTGTGACCACGGCCAGCACGTAGTAGAAGGCGGGCGGCAATTTTGGGAGCCATTCGGATACGCCAGTGGAGGGACGGGCGTCCTCGCGAGCCTGCCCTGAGCGCAGTCGAACGGTCCAGGCCGAGCGAAGCTCGGCAGACGCTGCGCCGCGTTCGACGGGCGAGGGCGCCCGTCGCTCCACTTGTTTACGAACCTCGCGGATTCCAATCCAGGCGACGAGCACGCACAGAGCTCCTGGGATCGCAGCCGACGCGAACACGCCGCGCATGCCGAAGCGTCCGATAATTGCCAGCGCCAGCAGCGGGCCGGAGATGGCGCCGGCGGAATCCATGGCTTGAATCAGGCCGTAGGCGGAGCCGAGCGCTGACTTCTCGACCGACTCGGCCACCATCACGTCGCGGGCGGTTCCGCGAACGCCTTTGGCGAAGCGATCGCAAAAACGAATTCCGAGAATTTGCCACCACGAAGAAACCAGCGCCAGCACCGGCTTCACCGCGTTGGCCACGAAATATCCGGCGACCACGATGGGCTTGCGGCGCGAAACCCTGTCAGTCACGTAGCCGGAGAAAAGCTTGGCAAAGGAAGCCATACTCTCGGCAATGCCTTCGATGATCCCAAGTTGTGCCGGCCCCGCGCCGAGCGATGCCAGAAAGGCGGGCAGCAGCCAATACGCCATTTCGCTGGCCGTGTCGTTGAGGAAAGAAGTCAGGCCGAAAACATAAACGTTGCGCGGAGTGGATCTGGAGGTCGCCGGAAAGTTTTCGCCCATCGCAATAGTCGAACATAAAATGACGCGTCCGGGAAACTCCAGATCTTGGAACCTTGAAACCTTGAAACCCTGAAACTTTGAAACCTGAGCCCACACTGTAGAATAGAAACACATGTCCGACCGCGCCTTTACCCTCGATGAAGCGCAGATGCTCCTGCCGATTCTGGAGTCGCTGCTCCGGCAGGCAATCCACGGCAAGAAGCTTATCGAAGACGTGGACTTGGAGTTACAGGAGACGGCGCACCGCGTTTTTCTCAGCGGCGGCATGATGTTGAATGTGGTCCATCTGGCGCGGCGCAAGGCGGAGCGCGAGAAGGCGATTCGCCGCATCAAGGACGCCCTGGCTGAAATCGACGCGACCGGCGTGCAGGTGAAAGATCTCGACATCGGATTGCTCGATTTTCCCTGCAAGGTGGAAGGCGAGATCCTGCTGTTGTGCTGGAAGCTGGGCGAGCCCGCGATCGCGCATTGGCACGGGACAGGCGAAGGCTTCGCCGCTCGCAAGCCGATTGACGGGCGCATCGCGAACGCAGGCAAGAAGAGGCCGAAGTAGGGGGCAGCTCTCAGCTTTCAGTTGTCAGCTCTCAGTAAACCCGGATTCGTATCAAAGTTGTTTCGTATCGGGGTATCGCTTTAGCGATACCGTACATTCTCCAGAGCCACAGGCCCCATTAGGGGCTGGGCGGCGGGCGTCGATTTTTTCCGCAGCCGGTATGCCGAGAACGCGCGAGGGTGGATTTTGAGCGTCCCCCGAAGAAAAACACCGTGCAAGTTCAGGATCGCGGCCCGTTCCTTTATATTCGGGAACGCTTCGAGCACGTGGCGAGCGGGGCGTGCGAAAGTGCGACCCTAGCCATGCACTATCGGGGATCGAGCGTAGGCCGGGCGTTCTGCTAAAATCAGGCTATCTGAGGCGATCATTTATGTTGACTGGGCGCAAACTGGCGTTGTCGCTTGCTTTTACCGGACTGGTTGCACTGGCCTTTGGGGTCAGCTGCGAGGGGTTCTTTCAGCCTAATACTCTCGATTCGATTGCGGTCCAACCGCCAAGCCCGAACATCATTCTTACCCAGACGCAGACGTTGACGGCGTGGGGCACTTACGCGGACAGTACGCGATCCCAGCTCACGAGCGGCGTGGTGTGGTCGAGCGATACTCCCAACGTAGTGTCAATCAATTCTACAAGCGGCGTGGCCACGGGGCAGGGATTGGGCACGGCCACGATAACAGCCTCCGCGCAGGGCCTCAGCGGGACTGCTTCGGCCACAGTGTACATTGTCATCACCAGTCTGACGGTTAACCCGAATACCTGGAGCTTTAAAGCCGCCAGCGGCGGCAACAACCCGACGGGGTTCGTCGTTACGGCGAACGGAAGCGACGACGTCACCACCGGCGCGAGCTTCGCGTCTGTCAGCCCAAACATCACCTGCGTGAACGGAACAGATCCTGTGTTCTGTACCGCGACGGCCGTGACGACAGGCTCCTACACGACCACAATTTCGGTGACCTATCCTGAAACGGCCCTCACGGCCACGATTAACGTGACGGCGAATTAACTGGCAAGAGGCTGATCTTTCCAGCGTTATCACGCCGCGCTATAGTAAAAGTTTGATCCGGTGAAGTTCATCCCCACATTTCTGTTTCGATCGGCGGTGATCGCGCTCTGCCTGGCCAGCGTGATGTTTCTTGCGGGCTGCAATCGCGGGCGCGGGCGCGTGCTGGAGATCGCCTACGTTTCCGGCGTTCAGGCCATTCTGCGCGACCACGTGGCGGCGGTGTATGAAAAAGCCGGAGTGGTGAAGAACGGCGAGCGCGTGGAAGTGCTCGACCATGATCGCCACTTTGTCAAAGTACGCACTGCAACCGGTGTGACGGGATGGATGGAGCAGCGCTACCTCGTCAGCCAGGAAGTCTTCGATCGGATCCAGAAGCTGACCGCGGACAACCAGGACGATCCCGTGCAGGCGCAAGGCGTGGCGCGCAACGATACGAATCTGCACGTCGAACCGGGGCGCGACACGGAACATCTCTATCAGATTTCCTCGGGCGAGAAGCTATCGCTGTTGAAGCGAGGCACGGCCGAGAAGCCGGGCGCGGTTGCGCCACCGTCGCGCTCGGCCACGCCGAGCGGAACTCCGCAAGACAAGAAAGAGCCAGTTCCGGTGATCGAGGATTGGTGGCTGGTGCGCGACTCCCACAGCCGTGTCGGATGGGTGCTGGCGCGCATGATCGATCTCGACATACCGCTCGAAGTTGCGCAATACGCGGAAGGCCAGCGCATTGTCGCGTTCTTCGTGCTGAATCAGGTGCAGGATGGCGACAAGAAAGTCGCGCAGTACTTGACCGTGCTCACCGAGCCCAAGGATGGCCTGCCGTTTGACTTCAACCAGATTCGCGTCTTTACCTGGAACGTGAGGCGGCATCGCTATGAGACGGCTTATCGCGAGCGCATGGAAGGCGTTCTGCCCGTAACCGTTGCACAAGAGAACTTCGACAAGGAAGGCGTGTTGCCTGCGTTCGTTATTCGTGTGAAGGACGACAACGGCAATGTTACCGAGCGCAAATACAAGCTCAATACTCCGATTGTGCGTCGGGTGTACGCGCCGGGAGAACCGGCGGTGCGGGCGGCGTCGAAGCGGACATCACCGAAGCGAGCGGCACGGCGGAAGCGATAACCTGTCACCGTCGAGACGCGGAGGTCGCAGAGAACTTCTCATTCTTTCTTTCTTTTTTCTCGAAGGTTTTCTCGGCGAACTCGGCATCTCGGCGGTGAAACGCCTTTCAAGAGTAGAACTCGGCAATGCTCTCGACCACGCACCGGATCTCGGCCTCGGTCAACTCCGGGAACATGGGCAAGGCCAGCACTTCCCGGGCGGCTTGTTCGGAGACCGGCAGGTCTCCTGCCTTCAGTCCGAGGTGGGAAAAGGCCGGCTGCAAGTGCAGTGGCAGCGGGTAGTAAATTTCCGACCCAATTTTTCGTTCCGCGAGGAATTGGCGCAGTTCGTCCCGGTGCTGGGCGCGAATCACGTACTGATGAAACACATGCTGGGCTCGCGGACTCCGCGACAGCAAGCGCACTGGCGCGCAACTTTCGTTCGGAGGCTGACTTGAAGGCTGGTTGGAATTCAGTCCGGCGCTGGCAAATAGCTGGTCGTAGGTTGCGGCGTGCTGCCGACGGCGCTGGTTCCAGTCCGCGATGTGTGGAAGCTTCACGCGCAGCACCGCTGCCTGAATGGCGTCCATGCGTCCGTTCCAGCCAAATTCGTTGTGATAGTAGCGGCGCGGGCTGCCATGATTGCGGAGTTGGCGCATGTGCTCGGCCATCTCCGGACGGGAAGTGGTGACGATGCCCGCGTCTCCGTAGGCGCTCAGGTTCTTGGTGGGATAGAAACTGAAGGCGGCGGTTACACCGAGCGAGCCCGCGCCGCGCCCGCTCCACTCGGAGCCAATCGCCTGGGCGGCGTCCTCGACAATGGCAACACCGAATTCGTTTGCGATTCGGTCGAACGCGTCCATGTCGGCGCACTGGCCATAAAGATGAACAGGAAGAATCGCGCAAAGGCTTTCGCGTCGCTTGGCGCTAAGCTGCCGACCACGCAGTTGACGATCGACCAGCGCCGCGTCGAGATTCAGAGTACCAGGATCGACGTCCACGAAGACCGGCGTTGCGCCCGCCCGCACAATTGCGCTGGCCGAAGCAAAGAAGCTGAATGCGGTGGTGATTACCGAGTCTCCGGGCTTTACGCCAGCGGCGACGAGCGCCAGCCAGAGGGCCTCCGTTCCGGACGCGCAACCGACGGCCGAGGCCGCTCCCGTCAGCGCGGCAATCTCACGCTCGAGCGCCTCGACCTCCGGACCGAGAATGAACTGCTGCGACGAACAAACCCGCTCCAATGCGGCGAGAATATCTTCGCGAATCTGTTGGTACTGGCGCTGGAGATCGAGCATTGGCACGGCGTCGAAGATCTTCGCCGTCACCTGCGGTTTCGCGATGGAGGGCCGGTTCACGAGACGTGTTGATTCTAGCATTCAGTGGTTGCGCGACGAGGCCGGGCTGACGACTGATGAGTGAAGATTGATCTTCGGCAAGGGCGGCGCTGAACAGCCCTTATCGCTATCAATATCAATCGCCAGCTGCCAGCCCTCGAGCGAGCATAGTAAGGGTGCGAGGGCGACGCCATAGAACCCATCCGGGTATGCGGCGAGGTTGCGGGCGGCGCGGCGGAGCACGGAGCTTGCACCCGCCAGATTTCCATTGCCATAGTGGTGGAGTGCGACGGCGACCTGAATCAGACCTTGCAGGAATTTCCGTTCCGCCGGCGGAGCGGCGCGCCAGACGTCCTCCAGTATTTCGTGAGCCGCGAAGAACTGGGCGCTATTGAAGAGCTGCAAGCCCAGGGCGAAGCCATCGCGGTTTGACTCATGGTGGGGCATGAAGTGCGTTGGTTGCGGCTACAACAGGGGCGATTTTATCTCCCGAGCAGCTCAACCAGTTAGGCTATCATTAAGTCTCTAAGTCTCTGCAACGCACGTTAAAGTATTTCAATCTGCTTGAGAACATTGTGCGGCGGCGCTTTCCAGGCGCACGCGGACTAATACGGAGTAATGCTATGAACATGAGTCTGGCAGGAAAAGTGGCCGGGTTGCTGTGTTCCCTGTTAATGCTGACCGCGGCGATGAGTGGTGGCGACGATAAGCCGCAAGCGGACGTTACTTTCACCTCCCGCACGGGATTGGTGCTGGTCCCGGTGGTTGTGCAAGATAAGTCGGGTGAAGCTGCGGCCGGCCTGACCAAGGACGATTTCGAACTTCAGGAGAATGGAAAATCAAAGCCGATCGCAACCTTTGAGGAGGTCAAGACTCTCACCAATCGACCAAGCCGTCCCGCTCCTCAGTCGGGCGTCTACACCAACGAACTGAGCAACGATTCCAGTCCCAAGCGAATGACGATCTTTGCCCTGGACCTGGTCAATACTCCTTTCCTGGACCAGGCCTACGCCCGCGAGCAACTCATCAAGTTCCTGGCGAACCGCGTTGGCAGTCAAGAACCTATCGCCCTGGTGTTGATCAACAGGAACGGCATTAAAGTGCTGCACGACTTTACTTCCGACCCGGCTGTGCTGGTGGCAGCCTTGAAAAAAGTTTCCGGCGAAATTCCCGGGGTCTATGGGGTGGGGGTGAACGAAGAAATCTCCGCGGAAGCGCAGGAACTCAATGGCTTCGTGTCGGGAACGGGGCTGGAAGCGTATGTGATGCTGGCGCAGCGCGAGGCGATTATGGTGACGCTAGAGTCCTTCCAGCACGTCGCCGAAGCTTATGCCGGAGTTCCCGGCCGCAAGTCGCTGATCTGGGCGACGGCAGCGTTTCCCTTCGGGTTGGACCCAGTGACCGGAACCATCCTCTCGCCGACAGTATTCCACCAGGGGGTCAATGTTTCCGGGAATCAATATACGCCACGCAGCGGAGCTCTGCCTCCGTTGCCCGAAAGCACCAGTATCCAAACGGGCGAAGACTTGAAATCCCTGGAACCCCTTTATCAGCGCACCCTACAAATGCTCAATGACGCCAGCATATCGGTTTATCCGGTGGATGCACGCGGCCTGCTGGTGTTTTTTCCGGGAGCGGATATAAGCAAGATCGCGGGAGTTTCCGCCTACAACAAAGCGCTCTTTGACTCCAGCCGCGACACCATGGTGGGTTTTGCGGACATGACCGGAGGCAAGGCCTTCTACAACCGCAACGACCTGGACACGGCCTTTCAGAAGGCGGCGGATGATTCTGCCAGCTACTACATGCTGGGCTACTATCTGGACAAGAATGCCAAGCCGGGATGGCATAAGCTGCACGTGAAACTGAAGAATGGCGGGAAGGAAGTACGAGCCCGCAACGGGTTCTTCGTGATGCCGGAATCCACCCAGACGGACACCAAGAAGATGGACCTGAGACTGGCGCTGGTTTCACCGCTGGATTACTCGGCCGTGCCTTTCAGCGTTAGATGGGGGGCGGTCCAGGGGCAGGGAGCGAAGAAGAAAGTGCATTTCCAAATCAACCTCCCGCCTTCTTCCAGTGTGGTGGACACGAGCACCAACGGCCAAGTCGATTTGGAAGTGCTTGCCGCAGCCCGTACGGCGACCGGCCAGTCCGCGGACCACTTCGGCGAACATGTGCAGGCCAATCTCAAGCCGGACAGCCTGCAAGCTTTCCAGCGCGATGGCCTGAATTACAGCAACGATCTGCTGGTAACAGCAGGAGAGTACCAGGTGCGTTTTGTGGTGCGCGACAACCTGAATGGCCGGTTGGGGACGGTGACTGCCAGGCTGCAGGTGAACCCATAGCTGCGCCGGTGAGCGTGGAGGCAGTGGGAGCTGACTCTGGGATGTATTCATAGTGCTATCAGCCCCCATCTGGGGGCTTGAAAGGCGAAATCTCCGTCTCGAGAAAGACCTGCCGGGTCGGGGGAGTTTGGGGCGTATCTATGGAAGTCGGTATCCGAGGGATGATGTGAATTCCAATTTTGGTATCCGATATCCATCTGAACTCGTATCCGGTTGAATCTAAACAACCTATTCACTGATGGCTGTGGTCAGAGGATTGCTCCTCTTTGTTGCGTATGTGTGTGCAGCGGACTGCGGTCGGCTCTTTTTCGGATCTTGGGCAAGTATTAAATCCAGCGATCAGAATCGCGTTCTCAACCAGGAGGACTTCCATGAAATATAGACTGCCAATAGTTCTTTTAGTACTCGCACTCTCTTCGGTACTGGCTCTCGGGCAGACCGAAACTGGCGCGATCACCGGAACGGTGACCGACCCCACAGGTGCGGTTGTGAGCGGTGCGACAGTCACCGCGACAAATACTGCAACTGGGGCTGTGCGTACGGCAACCACGGGTGCAAGCGGTTCCTACACGCTCTCAAGTTTGCCCCCAGACCCGTACGAAGTGGCCATTACCGCCGCTGGCTTTGTGACGTTCAAACGTAACCTCACGGTTCAGGTTGCGTCTCTGACGGAGCTTTCTGCCCGCATGTCAGTGGCTGCGACGGGCACGACGGTCGAGGTCAGCGCCGGGGCAGGTGCGGTGGAGGTCGAGACCCAAAGCTCGGAAATCTCGCAGATGGTGAGTGCCCAGCAGGTGGCCGAACTGCCAAGCCTGACTCGCAATCCGTACGATTTCGTGGCCACTGCGGGAAACGTGGCAGCAGACCCGGGGATGCGCGGCGCCAATGGTGCTGCCATCAATGGGCAGCGCTCCGCCAGCACTGACATCCTGCTGGACGGCGCTGAAAATGTGGACCTCTATAGTGCCACGGTGGGGCAGCAGGTTCCCATGGACGCGGTGCAGGAGTTCCGAGTCTCAACCAGCAGCTTCACTGCCGAGTATGGCCGCGCCAGCGGCGGCGTCGTGAACGTAGCGACGAAATCCGGCACTAACGGCCTCCATGGCAGCGGCTATGAGTTTAACCGGTTGTCGGCGTTGGCCTCCAACACCTACGACAATAACGCCAACGGCATTCCACGGGCAGGCTTTACCCGCAACCAATTCGGGTATTCGATCGGCGGCCCGATCATCAAGAACAAACTATTCTTCTTCAACACCACCGAGTGGGTCCGGGTTCGAGCCGCGGCCACAGGCCTAGCGTATGTGCCCGATACGGCCTTTCTTGGACTAACCGATGCGGCCACCCAGGCGTTTTTTTCCCAGTACGGAACGTTGAAGCCGTCCGCGACAATTAAAGGCACGCTGACCGCCGGGTACCTGCAAACGGCGGGCGTTGCGGGCCCTCTCCTCGGCGCCGTCCCAGCTGCGACAAATGTTCTTGATCTGGTGAGTTATTCCTTCCCTTCGGATGTGGGCGGTGGATTGCCGCAGAACACTTATAATGATGTCGCCCGGGTCGACTTCAACCTCAGCAGCAAGACGCAAATGTTCGGGCGCTACGCGATTTATAATGACAGCTACTTCCCAGGTAGCATCTCCTCGAATGCTTACGTCGGATACGACACTGCGGAAAAGGACAAGAACCAGAATTTTCTGTTCAGTCTGACCCACCTCTGGACCAACAACTTCATCTCCAGTACAAAGCTTAGCTTCAATCGTCTGAATGATTACCAGGGGCTCGGCAGCGCCGGAACGGTGCCGGGTCTATTGATGGGACTGGGTGGCGATGGGGGTACCCCCGTTCCTACGGGCCCGTTTGCCACCAGTCAGTCGTACATTCTGCCGGGATACCTGCCGTATGCACCCGGCTCCGCCATCCCGTTTGGCGGACCCCAGAATGTCTCGGAAATCGATCAGAGTATTAGCTGGACTCGTGGCCGCCACAGCCTTAAGGTTGGTGGCGAATACGTTTACGTCCGGGATAACCGGGTATTCGGCGCGTATCAAGAGGGAATTGAGTACCTGAGCTCTGGTGGCGATACTGCCAGTGCGCTTGACCAAATGCTGGCCGGCCAACTGTACCGCTTCAGCGCAGCAATCGATCCGCAGGGCGAGTTCCCCTGCCAACGCGATCCCTATACCAATCAGCCCATCCAAACCCCAGCTTGCACCTTGATCGGTCCAGCGACATCCCCAAATTTCAGCCGGAGCAATCGTTACAACGATGCCGGTTTGTATTTCCAGGATAGCTGGAAGGTGTTCCCACGATTCACTTTTAATTACGGCCTGCGTTGGGAATACTACGGTGTACAACATGATAAGCACCAAAGTAATGACGCCAATTTTGTACTCGGTTCGGGAAGCAACATCTACCAGCAGGTGACAAACGGCCAGGTGGAAAGCGGAAGCAATCTACCCAACGGCGGCCGCCTGTGGGCGCCCCAATACCACAACTTTGGCCCGCGCGTAGGCTTTGCCTGGGACATCTTCGGAGACGGGAAAACCAGTCTGCGCGGTGGCTACGGCATCGCGTTTGAGCGCAATTTCGGTAACGTGACTTTTAACGTCATTCAGAACCCGCCCAACTACGCCGTGCTGAACGTTGTAGCCGGGCGCGATGTGCCCGTGGGAACACTGCCGATTTTCGTCGATAACCTCGGGGCAGCAGCTCAGCCTGGCAGCTTTGCCTTCCGCAGCCCGACGTTACGCGCGGTGGCTACCAACATCAAGCCCGCCTACGCGAACGTTTGGAATTTCTCGATTGAACGCGAGGTTGCCAGGAGCACCGTGGCGGCGCTCGAATACTCGGGCTCCCGCGGGATCCATGGTTACGGTATCGGCAACTACAACGATATCGGCTACGGTCCCGCCTTTTCGGGCGTTGGCTGCGGTGCAACGGGAGGGGCGGCTTGCGCCGACCCGTTCCAGCAGTTGAACCTGCAGTACAGCTACACCAACTATCGTGGCAACGGCAACGATAGCTGGCATGATGCCTTGAACGCGAAGCTGACCAGCAGCAATCTGTTCAAGCAAGGGCTGAACATTACCGCAAACTACACCTGGTCGCACACCATTGATTATCTGAGTGCCACCTTTGGCGGCTCGGACGAATGGGGTGGGCAAGCTCTGGGAACGCTTAACCCGTTCGATCCACAACTGGATCGCGGCGATTCCGACTACGATGTCCGCAACCGCCTGGCTCTGAGTGCGGTCTGGGCTCCGCCTTACGCCCAACATACTCACGGGTTTGTCAAGGAAGCCCTGGATGGTTGGGAGTTCGCTCCGATCTTCTCAGCAAGTTCCGGTTATCCCTACACCATTTACGACTGCACCAACGCGGACACGGTCTATACCTGCCCGCGCTACATTCCAAGTGGACCGGTAGCGAGGACGGGCAGCACCACCAAGGCCAATGCCATCGCCAACAATCTGTACCCCTATGAAACGATTCCCGCCCCGTTGATTTACGGCAGCATCTACGGCGGCAACAGCGGGGTACCGACCTGCGATTCGGATCCAACCACCGGTTTGTCTCTTGGGACAAACTGCGTGTTCCCCACGAACATGACCGCCCGCAATGCCTTCCGGCAACCGGGAGTCTGGGACTTGAACTTGGGTATCTCCAAATCCTTCAAGGTTACGGAGAAGGTGAACCTCCAGTTCCGCAGTGAATTCTACAACCTGTTCAATCACTCCAACTATTACGTTCAGACCGGCAATGCGGATGCGATCGGCGGCCTGGGTGACGTAGCGAACCTCTACTTTGCTGGAACTCCTACGGCCTTTGCTACCGGCACAAACAACGGCCAGGTTGAATACTGCACGTCTGTGACAGCCAACGTTTGCACCGGTACACCAGTGCCCTACACGCTCGCAGGCAAGAGGGGCGTGCAGAGTCAAGCGTTCGGTGTCGGCACAGGCTCTTTGGGTGAACGCCGGTTTATCCAATTTGCTTTGAGGCTGTCATTCTAGATCGAGGTCTGCAGCAAACTTGAGGGGGAGCGAGAAATCGCTCCCCTTGTTTTTTGCCGGCCGGTCCTTACGATCCTGAAACTGTCTGGCTTGGTGGCTTGGCGCTCGGCCCGCGGATTTCGACGGCAAGCCGTGGACGCTGGCTTTGCAGGCAGCCAACCGTCAGGGATGAGATCCTCGATAGCTGCGAACTGCGAGCTGCGAGCTACGAACAGACCCCCGCATCTGGTTGCTCATGGCTCGAAGCTCGAAGCCCGCAGCCGAACTTTTTCTACTTGTTAAACATCGGATAGTGGCTAGCGGCTCCCATCAGGAACAGCATGGGGAACGACAGTAGGAAGTTCGCGCGCGACGTTAGGAAGGCCTGCCGGGCCAGATATTTTGCTTTGTCTGGCATCGGTGTGCCGTTGGCCGCGTTGTCGGCGGTCCACTTGATAATTTTTTTCTGTGCGCGCCAGATTACGCCCCACACGTTCAGCATCATCACCCAACCCATCCCGCCGCCGATGCCGATGGCGAGCAGGCGATTGCTCTCCCAGCCATGATCGTTGAAGCGCAGAAACAGCCACGAGGCAACGACGACGATGACCGTGCAAATCACGGCCAGCACCGGCCCTTTGTCGAGCGCGCCCTTGCCAGGAATGGTGCAGGCATACATCAGCGCCCAGGCGACGGTCCAGATCACGAAGAAGGTTCCCATCGGACCACCGGAAGATGCATCGCCGTTTCTGGCGTCGGAGGCGACGATGCTGCCCCAGTAGGCCAAGCCCATCAACACGGTGAGCACCGATGCCCAGCGAAACCACCACAGCGCGCGCGACATCAGGCCGGGCAGGATTTTGCCTCTGGTGGCGGGATCAAGTTCTTTCATGAAGGGAACGTTGACCAGATTGAAGAAATACAGCAGGCCGAGCCAGGTTACGCCGCCGACAAAATGTAACCAGCGAAAGAGCATCAGAAGGTTAGTGGTGAAGTCGGTGGGGAAGTTGATGTCGGTCAAGGTCGGCGCTCCTGTTCTGAAACTCCGCTCTGGAAGTGACGATTGTAGACGGCTGGCGAGGGAAATGAAACCCGGCCGATTTTCGGCGCACGCGGAAATGAGCCGTTGGGCGCGGCGGCTGCCGGGCACACTCCAGAAACAATTATTTGGTGAAAAGTTGAAAAGCGGGCGACAAGGCCGTATTGTAAGAGCCGACAGGAGAGCTGCAGCCAATTGCCCTCCCTAAGCTCATGGCGCAGCATCGAACCCGAAAGAAGGAGATCGGCAAATGGAAGCCAAGCCGGCACAACAGAACATTCAGGATTCCTTCCTCAACACAGCACGAAAGGAACGGCACAATATTACGATCTATCTGGTCAGCGGTGTGAAGCTGACGGGCCGTATCCGATCGTTTGACAAATATTCGGTGGTCCTCGAAACCAGTAACCAGGAGCAGCTCATTTTCAAGCATGCGATTTCGACGGTCGTCATCTCGCGCGGGGCCCACAGCCATACGGATGCGAAGGCGGCGGCAGTGGCGTCCCTTGGGGAGGCGGCGATGCCGAACTCCGCTTCCGGCACCGAAGGATGAAGTGAGTTTGCTTGCGCCGAGATGACTCCAGACTGAGCAGCCGCGGCAGTTCGCGGAATGCGCCCAAGGCGGTGCTGAATCCGTCGGAGCAGCAGGAGCGCGCGTTTTTGGTGGGGGTGGAGTTTAGCACCCGCGGCCGCGCGGGCAAGGCTTCTGCAACCATCACACCCGGCGCGCAGGCGGCTCGAGATCACGCCACCAGCGTGGCTACGTCGTCGTCGTCCCTGCCGGCGGATTCCCCGGACTTCAGCTCCGAGGAATCGCTCGATGAGCTGCGGGCGCTGGCGACGAGCGCGGGTGCCGAGATTGCCGGTGAATTCACCCAGCGCAAGGACCGGCCCGATCCAGCCACACTGATCGGCAAGGGCAAGCTGGAGGAAATTGCGGGCGCGGCAGCATCGGTTTCCGCGGATGTGATTCTGTTCGATCACGACCTCTCGCCCTCGCAACAGCGCAACATCGAAAGCGTAGTCAACACGCGGGTCATCGATCGCACGCAACTCATTCTCGATATTTTCGCGCGACACGCCCGCACGCGTGAAGGTCAGTTGCAGGTGGAGTTGGCCCAGCTCGAGTATTTGCTTCCGCGGCTGGCGGGGCACGGTGTGGAAATGTCGCAGCTCGGCGGCGGCATCGGTACTCGCGGACCGGGTGAAACTCAATTGGAGACCGATCGGCGGAAGATTTATCGGCGCGTCCGGCACGTCAAGCAGCAGATCGAAAGTGTGCGGCGCATTCGGGCGCAGCAGAGGCAACGGCGCGAATCGGTTCCGGTGGCTACGGTGGCGCTGGTGGGGTATACAAACGCGGGAAAGTCAACGCTTTTCAACGCGCTCACCAAGGCCAATGTGGTGGCGTCGTCGCGCATGTTTGCCACCCTCGATCCGACCATCCGAGGCGTCGATCTCCCCTCGAAACGCAAAGTTCTCTTCTCTGACACCGTGGGTTTCATCCGGCATCTTCCGCATACGCTGGTGTCGGCGTTCCGCGCGACGCTCGAAGAAGTGCAACGCGCCACGCTCATCATGCAGGTCTCCGATGCCAGCAGCCCGGTTTCTGCTGAGCAGGACGCGCAAGTGGAAAGCGTCCTCAAGGAACTCGAAGCCGATAGGAAGCCCCGGCTGCGAGTGATGAATAAGATCGATCTGTTGCCTCCCAAACAGCGCGAGTCGCTGCGAGATGACGAACAGACTATCCACGTCTCGGCGACGAAAGGAATCGGATTAAGCACTCTGCTCGATCGCGTCGATGCCGTCCTCGAAGGAGACCGTCCGCAACGCGTTCGCCTGCGCATCCCGCAAAAAGAGGGCAAGATGCTGGCCCTGTTAGAGGCCGGTGCGCGTATCTACTCCCGCCAGTATCAGGAAGGTCTGGTGGTGCTGGAAGCGGAAGCGCCTCCCTCGCTGCTGCGCTGCCTGCGGGAATGGGTGGTGGAGTGAAAGGCAGTACCCAGTATTCGGTACTCAGTATCCAGTAAGGCGGTCGAGACTTTAACGGCTGAATTAGAGTGACACGTTCTTGTTTCGACGAGTTATAGAAGGAGGCGCGATGGGCAATTATGCAGTGACCGCGGGACGGATGGTTCCTCATAACATGGTGACCACACAGTTCGAGCTTGATGGCTTTCGCGTTGTGCGCACTTTGGGAGTGGTGCGCGGCATCACGGTGCGTTCACGGTCGATCTTCGGAACCATTGGAGCGGGGTTGCAAACACTGGTCGGCGGCAACATCACCCTGCTGACGAATCTATGCGAGAGGACGCGCGCCGAAGCGTTCGACCTGATGTTGCAGCACGCCGCCGAAATCGGAGGCAACGCCGTCGTCGGCGCCCGTTACGACGCAACCGAAGTGATGCAGGGCGTCACGGAAGTTCTTGCCTACGGCACTGCGGTGGTGGTTGAGCCCGCAAAATAGGTTTGGTAGGCTGCTGAAAAACTTCCGCCTGTAAAGACGGGGCTTGCCCCGTTTCTGTGGACGCTGCATGGCAGACGCGGCAAGCCGCGTTTCTACAGGAGAGTTCCTCGGATTACTCCTTGTACAAGAATCCCGCGACTACCGCGGCTAAGATCGAGCCTACCCACAGGTCGAGCATCCATCCGAGCGGCAACATGCGCGGAATGGGCGACCAGGCCGCCTGTGCAAAGTTACCCGGCACACCCGCGCAGAATCCGACGATCATGCCGATTTTGAGAGCCGTTTTCGGCCCTGGGCCGGCGGTTGCACGAGCGCACGCGTAAAGATATGCGATAAGAATCGACATCACGAATATCATCACAATCCAAAGCGGCGTGAAAAACGAATAGCGCGGTTCCTTCAGGAACAGTCCTTGTTTCTGCATGGCCTCGTAGAGCGGAGCCACGCGCATACCAATGAAGAAGCCCCATGCAATCCATACCACTCCGCCGGCAATGCCTCCCAGCAACACCCGAGTCTTGTTCAGCTTCATTGTGCCCCCTGTTTGCGTTGGATTAAATTCGGCACAAGTGTACTCCAGCGAGTCAATGCGGTGGAATTTTGGGCTCAGAAGCAAGCACGAGTACTTTCTCCCTGCGTCCGTTACTCGGTTCGGCGCCAACTTCTCAAAGAAATTCTGCGCACCCAAGCGGCTGCAAGCGAAAAATTCACAAATCCCCCGCCAGCGAACCACTTTTCCAAACACTAGCCGTAGTGGTCATCTTTCTGGTTAACCGCAACATTTCGCGTTTTGTACCTTGAGTCCCTCACCAGATTCTCAACCTGAAACTTTCTAGTTGACAACAAGTGATTTAGGCGTAGGATGTGGACAAAAGTGGTTGAAAGTGGAGTAACTATTAGAGGTTGTGGGCATAGATCATAAGTTTCGAGGCGCCAGTGGTTTCTGAGACTGACACCGAAAAAAACCGGCCCAACGAACCCGAATCCACTGCTTTTGTGACCGCTTCTACCTCCCTCGTGCTAGTGGCTGTGGTAGCAGCCATAAATAAACGGAGCCCAATAACGAGCAGGGCACATGTTTCGCGGAAATCATCCAACGCGCGTCGACGAAAAGGGACGGTTAAAAATCCCCGCGGAATTCAAGCGCGTGATCGACGAGAAATATGCGCAGAAATTCTACATCACAAGTCTGGATGGAAACATTGCTCAAGTGTATCCCTTCGAGGAATGGGAGCGGATCGAGCAGAAGCTGGCCGCGCTGTCAACTTACAACCCGACGAAGAAAAAGTTTTTGAATCGCACGAATTATTACGGGCAGGTCGTGGAAATGGACGGGCAGGGGCGCCTGCTGGTCCCGCAGATCCTGCGTGAGTCGGCGCAGATTCGCGGTGAAGTAGCAGTGCTCGGAAATCTGACCTACCTGGAAGTTCGGAACCTGGAAGCGTTCCGCAAAGAGATCGACGAGCAGGCCTTTACGGATGAAGACACCAAGACGCTCGACGAATTGGGCATCTAGTGCGGACGGATTCAGATTCAGTAAACACCCCCGAGCGGGGTGGGCATGGGGCGGTTGGCCATGTCCCGGTTCTTTTAAAAGAAGCGATCGATTTTCTGGCCGTAAAGCGCGGCGGAACTTATCTGGATGCCACGGTGGGCCTGGGCGGGCACAGTTTGGAAATCGCAAGACGCCTCGGCGCAGCGGGACATTTGATTGGCTTCGATAAGGATCCCGCGGCGCTGGCGGTAGCGCAGAAGAATCTTGCGCCAGTCGTTGGTCGTCAGTCGTTAGTCGTTAGCGAGTCAGCCTCCGAACGACTAACGACTAACGACCAACGACCGGATTGGCCGACGATCACGTTGCTGCACGGATCCTTTGCGGAACTCGCGAACGACCAGCGACCAGCGACCATCGACGGTTTGCTGGCGGATCTGGGGGTGAGCAGTTTGCAGCTCAACGACCCGGCGCGGGGATTTAGTTTTCAGGCGGAAGGACCGCTGGACATGCGGATGAACCCGATGTCGGGCGAGACCGCCGAACAAGTGGTAAACCACAGCGACGAGCGCGAGCTAGCCGATGTGATTTACGAATTCGGTGAGGAAAGGAGGTCGCGGAGAATCGCCAGAGCCATTGTCCGGTCGCGGCCGATACGCACGACGAAGCAACTTGTCGAAGTGATATCAGCCGCGGCCCGGTCAATGAATCAGAAACATGAGCGGATTCATCCGGCGACCCGCACCTTTCAAGCTCTCCGAATCTTCGTAAACCGTGAACTGGACGATCTGAAAGCACTGCTGGAGGCGGCGCCCCGAGTGCTGAAGCCGGGTGGAAGGCTGGTGGTGATCAGCTTCCACTCGCTCGAGGACAGGATCGTCAAGGACGCGCTTCGCGAGGGCGCGAAGCAGGGCTGGTACCGGCTGCTGACCAAGAAACCGGTGACGGCCAGCGAAGAAGAGATCGATCGCAATCCGCGGTCGCGCAGTGCCAAGATGCGCGCCGCCGAAAAGGTTTGAGTAACTCAAGTTTAAGTTGGCCCGGAGAAACTGCCGGGCACCCGGTGCGGTGATCGTAAGCGTGCCGGGTAAAGATTTTAGAAGCGCGGCCAGGTGCTGCAAGAGCAGGCCGCAACTCTGTGGTGGAGTTTTCCCGGAGCGGCCAAGAAAAACAGAACAAGGCCGCGTCCGGAGAAGAAAAACTGGAACAATCGAAATGACATTCACCGGCACCCTTATTGAAGGTCTGATGGCAACGGTCAAGCGCGCGGAACAGAGGGCGCAGGCGGACGGAGCCTTGGAAGTCGAACCCGTGCTCGCCGAGTCATTGCTTGTCGAACCATTGCTTGTTGAATCATTGCTTGTCGAACCATTGCTCGTTGAACCGTGGTTCGCTTCCGTTCAGGAAAACGCAGATTACGATTCGAAACTTCTCGGAGTGGCATAAGTCATGAGCGCCGTGGCCATGCAAAGCGCAACTCCTTTCAGCCGGCGCACGTCCTGCTGGCTGGGAACCCCGGAAATTTATTTCCGTAAGACCATCGATAACTCGCGCCTGGTGAAGGTCGAAGACCCTCGCCGCGCGCGCGAGATGAAATACTTCGGGCTGGCGCTGTGCTGCCTGTTCCTGCTGGTCATGGGATACGCGCTGCAGCATTTCCGCGCGATTGAATATGGATACAAGATCGAGACCCTGCGGTCCGAGCGCGACGGTCTCACAGAAATGAACCGGGCCCTGCGCCTGGAAGAGGCGTCGTTGCGCGATCCGGAGCGAATTGATGTGATGGCGCGCAAGCTCGGCATGCAATCGCCGCAGCCCGGGCAGGTGCTTCGCATGGACGTGGCCACCGATGCCGCTGCGCCGGTAATGGCCAGCGTGACTCCGGTCGCGGTGGTATCCGCACGGTAGATCTGTAGAGATGGGGCTTGCTCCGTCTCACTCTGCGGCAGGAGACGCGGCAAGCCACGTCTCCACGGGAAATCAGTTGTTGAGCGGCGGCTCTTCGGAGCCGCCGAAAGTTTCTGAGGACTGGAAGTGGCGGCGAGCACCTCTTCAAACGGCGCAAAATTCAGGCTCTACGCCTTGTCTGGATTGTTTTGCCTCTGGCTGCTGGCGATCTGTCTGCGGCTGATCTATCTCCAGATTTTCTGCTACGGCGATTTCGAGCGCCGCGCCCAGCACCAGCAGCAGCGCAGCTTCGATCTCTCGCCGAAACGCGGCGTCATCTATGATCGCGCGGGGCGTGAGCTGGCCATGTCCATCCAAGTGGACTCGGCTTTCGTTGTGCCTTCGGAAACTCCCGATCTTCCCAATACGATCAGCCTGATTGCGCGCATTACGAACGACGATCCCCGTGTCGTGCTAGCGGACTGCAGCGCCCACAAGTTCTGCTGGGTGGCGCGCAAGGCCGATGCCGAAGTGATTGACCGCATCCGCGCGCTAAATTTGCAGGGCATCCACTTCCAGAAAGAACCCAAGCGTTTTTATCCGAAACGCGAGCTCGCAGCGCAAGTTCTGGGTTACGTTGGCACCGACGATCAGGGGCTGAGCGGACTGGAGCGGCAATTCAACCAGCAATTGCAAGGCAAGCCCGGCAAGCTCATGATTTCCGTCGACGCGCGCAAACGCTGGTTTGCCAGTGTTGAAAAGGAACCCGAATCCGGCGACAGCGTCGTTCTCACCATCGATCAGAACATCCAATACATCGCCGAACGGGAACTCGATCGCGGGATGGAAGAGACGCACGCCATCGCCGGCACCGTGATCGTAGAAAATTCTCACACCGGCGAAGTTCTGGCTCTCACCAACCGACCCACGTTCAATCCCAATATTCGGAAGGAAATTAAGAACGACGCCCTGAAAGACCGCGCGGTGAGTGACGTGTACGAGCCCGGTTCGACTTTCAAGATGGTGACCATTTCGGCCGGCTTGGAAGAGAAAGTCACGCGTCCCGACGAAATGTTCGATTGTCAGATGGGATCGATTGTCATCAATGGCATGCGCATTCGCGACAGCAGGCCGCACGGCATGCTCTCGGTTGCCGACATTATTGCGGAGTCGAGCGACGTCGGCGCCATCAAAGTCGCGCTGCGGCTTGGCGATGAGCGCTTCTACAAATACATCCGCGCCTTCGGATTCGGCCAGCAAACCGGAATCGAACTCCCCGGCGAAACGCGCGGCTTGACGAAGCCGGTAGAACGCTGGTCGAAAGTTTCCATTGGCGCGATTTCCATGGGCCAAGAGATCGGGATTTCGCCACTGCAGCTCGTTTCCTTGATCTCGACGATTGCGAACGACGGAGTGCACGTCCCACCGCGCATTGTGGCGGGCACGATTCAGCCGCAGAATGCTCCGCAAACGATCGCCTTCCAGCCGGCCGAGGGGACGCGCGTGATTTCATCTTTGACTGCAGCCGAGATGCGGCAGATGTTGCAGGGAGTGGTACTCCACGGCACCGGACGCAAAGCGATTCTCGAGGGCTACAGTTCGGCCGGCAAGACCGGCACGGCTCAGAAAGTGGACCCAGCCACCGGCGCGTACTCGAAGACGAAGTATGTCGCGTCTTTTGCCGGGTTCGCTCCCATCAACGATCCACAAATTGCGGTGGTGGTGATCCTCGATTCCGCCGTCGGACTGCACCAGGGAGGCCAGATTTCGGCGCCGATCTTCCAACGCATCATGCAGCAGGTGCTCGAGTATCTGCACGTCCCGCATGACGTTCAGCTTCCGCCCAGCCGCCAGGTGTTGCTGGCGCGCCGCGATGTTCCTGACGCAAGTCTGGAAGAAAGCTCGCCCGATCATCTGGGTGCCAGCCTGGATATTGGCGAAGCCGGTGAAGCACCCGCCATTCCAGCCGCGATTAAGGCCGGCACAATTGCCGCCCAGGTCGTTCCCGCCGCGCAGACTACAGGAAATCCTGATCACCCGGCGCAGAGCACGTCGATGACAGCGGCAGCGAGTTCGTTGTCGGCGCAAATCGCTCCGCCATCGGAGGAGTCGCCCGCACAGAAATTACCGGCCGGCGGCACGGTGGTTCTCGACGTGGAAGAGGGAGGGATCGAGGTGCCGTCCTTCCTCGGCAAGAACCTGCGTGTGGCCATTGAGGCCGCGCAGGATGCCGGGCTCGACCTCGACGCCATCGGCAGCGGCGTCGCACGCGAACAATCGCCTTTGCCCGGCGCGCGCGTTGCGGCGGGATCACGCATTACTGTGCGTTTCGGCAGATAAAACATCTTTGCGGCCAAGGCAGATCGACCGGCTGAAATCTGCTATTTATAATCACTTCAATGACCTTTCAACAACTCCTGCAAGGCGCCGAGGTTCTCTCCCAGAGCGGAAACCCGGCCGTTGCCGGCGTGGAATACGATTCCCGACGGGTTCGCCCTGGAATTGTTTTTGTCGCCATGAAAGGCGAGAGCAGCGACGGGAATCGGTTCATCGATCAAGCCATCGGGGCCGGAGCGGTTGCCATCGTCACCGACTCGGCCACCGAAGCGCCGCGCCCCGCGGTTGCCTGGGCTCGAGTCGTGAACGGACGCCGCGGGCTCGCCCGCCTGAGCGCGAATTTCTACAAACGCCCTGCTGAGCGAATTGCGAATACTGGAATTACGGGTACGAACGGAAAAAGTACGACGGCCTTCCTGATCGAATCCGTATTGCAAGCGGCCGAACGGAAGACGGTGCTGGTCGGAACTATCGAATATCACGTTGCCGGGAAGATTCTGCCAGCTCCGCACACCACGCCGGAAGCGCTGGAGTTGAACCGGCTTTTGGCGGAGGGCCTCGGCTTGGGAGTCACCGAGGCGGTGATGGAAGTGTCGTCGCACGCGCTGGAGCAACAACGTGTTTTCGGAATTCCATTTGATGTGGCCGTATTCACAAATCTTACGCGCGACCATCTCGATTACCACGCCACGATGGAAAATTACTTTCGCGCCAAACAGGTGCTCTTCGAAGGCTGCGGGACGGACCCGCCGCGCGCCGCTGTTCTTAACACTGACGATGAATACGGCCGCCACCTTTGGAAGCTTTGCAAAAAGAAGAGCGCGGTCGTGCTCTCCTACGGTCTGACGTCCGGCGACTTTCACGCCGAGTCCGTCGAAATCGCGCCGCGCGGAACCCGTTTTCAGATGGTGACGCCCTCGGGAAAGATCGCCATGTGGTCGTCGCTGATCGGCAATGTGAATGTGTACAACGTGCTGGCCGCTTCTGCCGCCGGATATGCACGCGATTGTTCCGCCGAGGCGATTGCAAAGGGAATCTTCGATCTCACCAGCGTTCCCGGCCGTTTTGAGCGCGTGGATTGCGGCCAGCCCTTCACGGTGGTCGTGGATTATGCGCACACAGACGACGCGCTCCGCAACCTCACTGCCCTCGCTCGCGACTTTGCCGCCCGCGCCGGCCTCAAGGGCAAGGTTGTTACGCTGTTCGGATGTGGCGGCGATCGCGATCGCGCCAAGCGTCCGCTGATGGGCGAGGCCGCGGGTAAGGGCAGCGACTTCGTCGTGCTCACTTCCGACAACCCGCGCTCGGAGGATCCGCTGGCCATCATGAACGATGCGGTGGTTGGATTGCAGAAGTCGGGCGCAAAATATTGCATGGAGCCCGACCGCCGCAAGGCCATCGCTCTTGCTCTGCAACAGGCGACCCCCGGCGACATCGTGCTGCTGGCGGGCAAAGGGCACGAAAAAGTGCAGGTGACGAAGGCGGGTACGATTCCGTTCGACGATGTGGACGTGGCGCGCGAGAATCTCGCGGCCTTGGGGTATGACTGCAAGAGTGCCGCGAAAGCGGGCGCTGCGGGGAAGACCGTATGAAACTTCTCCTCGCCCGCATCGCCGAATTTATTGCTCCGATCGGTGAAGCCCCGACCGGCCAATATGACGGTCGCGCGATCGCCCAGGGATATTCCATCGACTCCCGCACCGTGCAACCCGGCGAACTCTTCTTTGCGGTTAAAGGGGAACGCCTCGACGGTCACGACTTCGTGGAGCAGGCACTGAGCCGGGGCGCGATTGCCGCCGTCGTCGAGAAAGCGCGACTGGCACGTTATTCCAACGCCGCCGGCCTACTTGCCGTCGACGACACTCTCGTCGCCCTCCAGACGCTGGCGACGGCGGTCCGAAAAATTTGGGGCAAGACTGCCATCGGCATTACCGGATCGATGGGCAAGACCACCACCAAAGAAGCGATGGCCCATTTGCTCGCCATCAAGTACCGCGTGCATCGCACCAAGGGAAATTTCAATAATCATTTTGGTCTGCCACTGGGACTGCTGACTCTCGAGCCGGAATACGATCTCGCCGTGGTTGAGATGGGGATGTCCCACTCCGGCGAAATCTCCGCCCTGGCCCGCATTGCCGCTCCGGACCAGGCCGTGGTCACCAACGTTGCTCCCGTGCATCTGGAGAGCTTCGACTCCATCGCCGGAATCGCGCGCGCGAAATATGAACTGATCGAAGCTCTTCCACACGGCGGCACAGCCGTGTTGAATGCCGATGATGAATATGTGTGCCAGTTCGGGCGCGACTTCAAGGGCAAGGTCATCCTATTCGGTTTCAAGGCAACGGCAGATGTGCGGGCGGAAAACATTGAGATTCTTGGATCCGGAGGCACGCGCTTCGATCTCGTCAGCCGCGAAATGCGCCAGCCGGTGCAGAGTCCGTTGCTTGGCAAGCACAACGTGTACAACGTGCTGGGCGCGGCTGCCATGGCGCTTGAGCACGGCATCACGCCGTCAGAGATCGCAGCAGCTCTGCCGTCCCTCCAGCCCGCCGACAAGCGCGGACAGGTCGTCCAACTGGGTAACATCACCGTGCTGTACGATTGCTACAATTCAAGTCCGAAGGCACTTATGGCTGCCGTGGATACTCTGGCCGCCATGCCTGCCCGCCGCCGGATTGTTGTCGCCGGCGAGATGCTGGAACTCGGCGCCACCGGCGAGCGATTGCATCGCGAGTGCGGGCGTTACATGGCTGGAAGTAAACTTGACTACCTGCTCGGTGTGCGGGGCTTAGCGAAACCGATGGTGGAAGCGGCGCACGAAGCGGGGATGAAAGCGGAATTCGTCGCGACTCCGGAAGAAGCCGGCGAGTGGCTCGCACGCGAGACTCAAGAAGGCGATGTCGTATTGCTGAAGGCGTCGCGAGGCGTGAAACTGGAAAAAGCTCTGGAGACGTGGCAACGAAAAAATGGAACTCCCTCGCCCCTGGCGTTGGGAACTGACAACTGATAGCTGATAACTTGTGTTGGAGGCGGATTGCTCTACTGGCTGCTCTACCTGAAGCTCTTCCATTACTTTCCGCCATTCCGTATTTTCCGTTACCTGACTTTTCGCACTGCCTTCGCCAGCCTCACCGCGCTTTTCACCGGCCTGATCGTTGGGCCGATCGTGATTCGGCGCCTGCGCGATTTCCAGATCGGCCAGTACATCCGCGAGGAAGGTCCGCAGGCTCATCAGAAAAAAGCAGGCACGCCGACGATGGGTGGATTGCTGATTGCCATTGCCATCCTGGTGCCTACATTGCTCTGGGCGGACCTGAGCAATCCGTTTGTCTGGATCGCCATGTTTTCCACGGTGGCGTTCGGTGCGATCGGTTTTGCCGACGACTACCTTAAAGTCGTTCATCACCGCAATCTCGGCCTTACCGCGCGCGCCAAGCTGGGATTTCAGGTTGCGGCCAGCATCGTGATCGCGATTGTGCTGATCGTTTTGCAGCACAGCGGAGAGTACTCCACCCGGCTGATGGTTCCATTCTTCAAGCAGTTCCGCCCCGACCTGGTGATCGAAAGATGGGCGGTTCATCCGCAAATGTGGCCGCTGGCCTTCCTGCCGTTCGTGGCCTTCGTGGTGCTTGTGATTGTCGGATCGAGCAACGCCGTGAATCTTACTGACGGCCTGGACGGGCTCGCGATCGGCTGCACGGTGATCGCGGCCGGAGCGCTAGCGGTGCTGACCTACCTCAGCGGCCACGCCACTTTTGCCACCTACCTCGAATTGCAGCGCATGCCGCAGATCGGCGAGCTTACAATTTTTTGCGGAGCGATGGTCGGTTCCGCCATCGGATTTCTCTGGTACAACGCTCATCCGGCCGAAGTATTCATGGGCGATGTCGGCTCGCTGGCGCTGGGCGGCGCGATCGGCACCGTAGCCGTTATGATCAAACAGGAGCTGTTGCTGCCGTTCATCGGAGGTATCTTTGTTATCGAGGCGCTCTCGGTGATTTTGCAGGTTGGTTCCTACAAGCTGCGCAAGAAACGCATTTTCAAGATGGCGCCGATTCACCATCACTTCGAACTGCTGGGCTGGTCGGAGTCGAAGGTGATTGTGCGCTTCTGGATTGCATCGCTGGTGTTCGCGCTGTTTGCGCTGACCACACTGAAACTGAGATAAGAGAGGAATTTGTGATTTGTAATTTGTGATTTGTAATTTGAAAACTCAAGACCAATTGGCACGGGAACGGTTTTAAATTACAAATTACCAATTACAAATCACCAATTGAACCTGATGGACCTTAATGACAAACGCGTCCTTGTCGTTGGCCTGGGCAAATCCGGCGTGGCCTCCGCGCTCTTTCTGAAGTCGCGCGGCGCCCGCGTCACGGTGTCGGATTCCAAGCCCGAAGCCGAGCTTCGCGATGAAATCCTGCTCCTGCTGGAGCACGGCATCACGGTCGAAACCGGCGGACACGGCGACCGCACCTTCCGTGGCCAAGATTTGATCGTGGTTAGCCCGGGTGTGCCGGTCGATGCGCCGCAATTGGTGCAGGCGCGCAACCTCGGAGAGCCAGTCATCGGCGAAATCGAACTCGCGGCGCAATTTCTGGCCGGGCCGATCGTCGCCATCACCGGGGCTAACGGCAAAACCACCACCACCTCATTGGCTGGCGAAATTATTGCCGCCGGAAAATTCTCCACACTGGTGGGCGGCAATATCGGCACGCCCGCCATCAGTTTTGTGGGTCAGGCCGGTCCTGCGACTTGGACCGTGCTTGAAGTGTCGAGCTTTCAGCTGGAAACGATCGTTGAATTTCGTCCTCGGATCGCGGTGATTCTGAACATCACGCCCGACCATCTCGATCGCCACAAGACCTTTATCAATTACGTCGACGCCAAAGCACGCATTTTCGAGAACCAGCGGCAGGATGATTTCACCGTCCTCAACGCCGACGATCCCACCACTGCTGGATTGTCGGATCGCACGCGCGCGCAGGTGTTCTGGTTCAGCCGAAAGAAGGAAATTGAAAAAGGAGCTTTGGTTCGCGGCACGCACATATACTTCCGCGATGGCCGTAGTGAACGCGAGATCATGCCGCTGGCCGAAGTACCGCTGAAAGGCGCGCACAATCTGGAGAATGTGCTGGCTGGGGTTTCTATCGCCATGCTCGTCGGTTGCCAGCCGGAACAGATTCGCCATGCGGTGCGAATTTTCAAAGCCGTCGAGCACCGGCTGGAGTTCGTGACCAGGTTCGCAGGCGTGGATTACTACAACGACTCCAAGGCCACGAACGTTGACGCGACCATCAAGGCGCTGGAATCTTTCCCGGCTAATATTCACCTGATTCTCGGTGGCAAGGATAAGGGCAGCGACTACACCGTGCTCCATGAGTTGTTGCGACAGCGCGTGAAGCGCGTGTACACCATCGGGGCCGCAGCCGCTAAGATCGAATCGCAGATTCAGGGCGCTGCCGAAATCGATCATGCGGAAACTCTGGAAAACGCTGTCCGGCGCGCCAGCGAATCTGCCGTCGTGGGCGATGTCATTCTTCTGGCTCCCGCCTGCGCCAGCTTCGATCAGTTTCAGAGCTACGAACACCGCGGGCGAGTGTTCAAAGAGATTGTGCATTCCCTGGCAATGTCTCGATCCACGTAGCGCTGGTGGAGAGACGGGCGTCTCGCCCGTCCGGCCGGGGGGGGACGCCCGGCTCTCCACAAGCAAGCTACGTTGGAACCAACTCAGTTATCCCCATCGCAGAATCCACGGCCGAAACTCCTCCATGTCTTCGTCTCTCCGTGGTGAAATGAATTCTTATGGCTAAGCGCGTTAGCGTCGATCGCTGGATGTTTACCGTGACCACGCTCCTGGTTTTTATCGGGCTGGTTATGATCTTCAGCGCCTCGGCGGTGATGGCCAAGGAGCGCTTCGGGTCGGCCTACGAATTCCTGCTGAAGCAACTGGTTTGGGCCGTCGCGGGACTCGCCGTGATGGTGCTCGCGATGAACGTGGATTACAAGCGTCTGCGGCATCCGGCGCTGGTTTTCTCGTTTCTGGGCTTCACCACTCTGCTGCTCATCTCGGTTTTTTTTCTTGATCGCGCGCACGGCACGCACCGCTGGTTTCATGTGGGTCCGGTTTCGTTGCAGCCTTCGGAACTGGCCAAGCCCGCGCTTATCTTGTTTCTCGCGTGGTTTCTCGAAGACAAGACCAAGGCAGCGGCTATCGACGACTGGCGGAATACTCTGATCCCGGCGGCCGTGCCCACTGCGGTTTTTCTCGGACTGATTGTTTTTCAGCCCGATCTCGGCACCGCCATTGCCTGCGCGGGCATTACCGCTTGCGTGCTGTTCGTCGCCGGCATCCGGCTGCGCTACTTCGGATACGCCTTCGTGGCCGCGCTCGCGCCGCTCTATTTCCTGATCTTTCATGTGGCGTACCGGAAGGACCGCATCCTGGCCTTCCTGAATCCTTACGCCGACCCGAAGGGATTTGGCTTCCACATTATCCAGTCGCTGATTGCGGTCTCGACCGGCGGCGTGACTGGACTTGGCCTGATGGAAGGGAAGCAGAAATTGTTTTATCTTCCCGAGCCGCACACGGACTTTATTTTCGCCGTTACTGCCGAAGAGTTGGGCCTGGTCGGAGCGCTCACCGTCATCAGCCTGTTTGCGATCTTCTTATGGCGTGGAACGCGCGCGGCGCTGCGCACGCAGGATAACTTTGGCCGCTTCCTGGCGGTTGGAATCACGAGCATGATCGTGCTGCAGGCTTTCATCAACATCAGCGTGGTGCTGGGGCTGATGCCTACAAAAGGGATTCCGCTGCCGTTTGTTTCCTATGGAGGGTCGTCGCTGTTTGTGACCCTGATGTGCGTTGGCGTGCTGCTCAATATCACGAAGCAGGCGGAGTAGGCGACAGTCCCCGCAGTTGATCTTTTTTTTTATCTCGGACTGTTCACTTAGGAGTTATTAACGCGTGTTTACTACTACCCCCTACCCCCTCCCTAGTGGAATGATGGGGTTAGGGGGAGTCTTCCCGCCAAAATCTAGAGCGCCAAGGACTTATTTTCAAAATATTCCGGAATAAGGACTTAGCTCGATTTGGAGCTCAAATCTACCAAAATTCAGAGTTTTGGAATCCTACTCACACCCTCGCTGGCCCAAATTCAGTTGTCTTCAGTTACCAAAGAGTTATTAGCGTTTGCCGTCTGCCTTCGGAGACGGGCACACTTCTCGATGTTGCACTCTCGAAGAATTTTCGCAGGGTTGCGGTTGGGAGTCTGTGACGACCGTACAAGAAAAATGTGATGAAAGAAGGCGGGGCGTTCGTTGGTTGTGCGGACATTCCCACGCCCACCAACCGCGAGAAGTGCCGCACCCCCAGTTGTTTCAGCTCAACGGTCAAAGACAAAACCCGCGTTAGGCTTCCCACGTTGACGTGGCCACCCGCCAGGCATGAAAGTCCACTCGAGCCAAAAGCAGGCTTGAGTGGGGCACCCGTCAAGCCACCTTCGGGGCCCCTGCCCTTCGGCGGCGATGCGAAAAGAGCAGGGCTGCTTATGGTACGAGTTACTTGTGCGGATCAGCGACTGCTGCGCGCCGCAGAGCCAAAGGCTGCTTGGGAACAGGCGGCGGCAGAATCGGCGGATGTTGCAGGAGCTCTGTTGGTGCCACCGTCGGCGGCTCCGTGTTCTCCGGCACATGCATCTTTGATCTACGACTCTCAGCAATTCCCAGGGACTTAGGCATGCCGAGCTCGACAGGGTGGCGATACTTGCCTCTCTCGTCTCCGGTCTTCTCCACCTCGGGAATAATCGGATGGGCCTTGGCGTAAGCGTCCTGCCGGATGCCGGTCACCTGCCACGAGACTTTGCCTCCCGTTATGCCACCGGCGATCTGGAAACGATTGCCAGCGACTTCCTGGGCGATGTAGAGATTCGGCCCAGGCGCCCCGATTGCGGTCAGCTGGTAGCGGAAATCACGATTGAGAGTTTCCAAATAGTCTGGCAACGTGACCCATGCCGAGCCGTCCTGGCCGAGCACGACCACGCCGTCATAGATGTTCTTCATGTCGGGCGACTCGACGAAGGAGTGGTAGAGGTACCTGTTCGCCGGATCGAGCGGATGGTCGATCTTAAAGCCGCCACCGTTTTTGAATATTTCACCGTCAACCTCCAGGTTGCCCGAAACGGTCACGTCGTTCTCAAACTGCACAAAGCCATTGAATAGCCCAGCCCATCCGCCAGGACTCGATGCGAAAATGCCATAGTCAGTTCCCTCAGCGCATAGGCCTACGCCACCGCTGGGGCAGTCCACACCGCCGTTGCTGGCTAGCACCCCGACACTGCCCCCCGAGCCATAGACGCCGATATTCTTTGCGCTGTTGCCCCACACGGCGGTATATCCCGAGGCATACACGGCAATCCCGGAAGCATTTGTCCCATAGACGCCGTACCCGGAGGTGGAATTGGTCATCCCATACACGCCATAGTTGGTGCCGCTGGTGGAAGTGGCATCGCCAAACACACCGGCCCCGGTCGGACTCTGCGAGGTCCCGAACGCGCCATAATTGTTCCCGCTCGTGGAAGTGGCATTGCCATACACACCGGCTCCGGTCGAGCTCGCCGACTCTCCGAACACGCCGTAGTTGTTCCCGCTCGCGGAAGTGTCATCGCCAACCACACCGGCTCCGGTCGAACTCGTCGAGATCCCCCACACGGCGTAGCCCAGGCTGCTGCCGCCATAGACGCCAGTGGGGCCCGTGCCGGTTACACCCGTGCCGTCGGCGCTGCTACCATAGACACCATAAATACTTCCGGTGGCGGAGACGCCTGTGGTCGCTCCGCTTACGCTGAGTGCGTTCCCCGAGGCCAATCCGTTGATCGTCACGTTGTTGTTAATCGTCTGCGCTCCGGTGAAGGTATTGGAGGTCGCGAACTGCGGCACCTTGGTCGTGTCGAGATTCAGCATCACATTGCCGCCGGTGCCGCCGCCGGTGAGGTCGGTCCCAGCCGTGACCCCCGTGATCGTTCCTGTGCCGGCGCTGCTGCACGTCCACTCGCTTCCGCTCCATTGCAGGATCTGGCTTCCGGCACAGCTCGTCAGCAGACTCAGATTGAGCGTCCCGCTCTTGCCGCCACCTTGCAGTCCGCTGCCGCTCGCGGTGGTCACACCCGTGATCGTGCCGCCGCTGGCATACACAATATCCAACTCGGGCGGGTGGCTGGTCGCCGTGTTCTCCTTGCTATCAAAAGTCGCGACCAACGGACTGTTCGCCACGAGCGCGATGCCATCGTTGGGCTGCGTGCCGTTCAACCATTCGACCAGGGCCGGCGTGATGTCGATCTCCACGTATGTTCCCTTGTTCGTCGTGGCGAGCGGGACGCTGGCGGCAATCGTTGTTCCAAGCGCAGGCTCGTTGCTGTAGTCGATCGTCTTCTCTGTCCAGGCGCCGTTGACCAGATCAACGTTAAAGCTGCCGGTCTTGGTGCAAGTGTTCACATATAGTTTCAGCGTGGCCTTGGCGATGGAAGCGCCGGTATAGCCGGCGGGCACCGCGGTCAGGTCGAAACGAATGAAGGCGGTGTCGGCAGGGCTGCTGAGATCGAGTGTGACAGCGGTGCCATAGTTGGTGGTGGAAGCCGCCGAGTTTATGTAGGAGTCATCGGAGGGTGTGATCTGAGCATAAGTAACGGCTGCCATGAACAACAGGAGCATGAGCACTACTGCTCGGCGGGAGAGAGGGACGAAAGAAATAGAAGCGCGCATAAATATCTCCTTGTTACATGCGAATCGGGGGAAGCCAATCGCCGGACGGAGGCCTTGAGCTTGCGGGCCGAGAGTTCGGCCGAACAGGACAGCCTGGGGGGAACAAGCTGGCTGGGGGGTAGCTTAAATGGAGATTTATGAAAAGGTCAGTGACGAAGTTCACATCGTGATGTGACAGAACGGGCCAGCAGCGCGGTGTTTGAAGGCCCACCATGGAGCGGAAGCTCTGGACCGGACATTTCGGACCGGACACTTCGACTGAACAGGAGTGACGAGTCTCAGATGGCGCAACATCCTCATCTTCACCAGCAACGCTCTACGTTCCGGCCGCTTTCTCCAGCGCCAGCAATTGCCCCTTGCGCTCTATGCCCCAACGGTAGCCGCCTAATTCGCCGTCCTGGCGGACTACGCGGTGACAGGGGATGGCTACTGCTACCGGGTTGGTGGCGCAGGCTCGGGCTACGGCTCTGGTGGCTTTTGGCATGCCGATTTTTTTTGCTACGGCGCTGTAGGAACGGGTTTCTCCTCGGGGGATTTTTTGCAGGCATTCCCAGACTCGCCTTTGAAATGCGGTGGCTCTTATGTCTAGCGGAAGTGAGGGATTGGTCTCTTGTCCTTGAATCAGGCGGGTGAGGCTTTCTTGCCATGGGGACATAGCGGCATCGTCGCGGCGGCGAACTGCGAATGGGAACTCGCGGATCAAGCCCTGTTGCAGTTGCTGGTCGGAGTTGGCGAACTGGATGGCACAGATGCCTTTGTCGGTGGCGGCGATCAACATGCGTCCTAGAGGCGAGCCGGCAATGGTGTAACGGACGATGGCAGCCACGGCGCCGCGCCGGTACTTCTCCGGGGTCATGCCTAGCTGCGTGGAGGTGCGCTCGTAGAGACGGCTGCTGGAGCCGTATCCGGCGGCATAGAGGGCGGTAGTTACGGAGTGTCCGGCTTGTAAATTCTGTTTTACCTGGCGCAGGCGGCAGGCGTCGATGTAGGCCTTGGGCGAAACGCCTAGCACCGACTTGAAAGTCCGCTGCAGGTGGAAGGAACTGCGGCGGAATTCCTTGGCCAGCAGGCTGAGCGTGAGGCGGTCCTCTATGTGCTGCTCGATGTAGCGGCAGATGGCGCGAACCAGCGCGGATTGCGGATCTCCATCGACCGCTTTCGGACGGCAGCGCAGGCAGGCGCGATAGCCGGCTTGCTCGGCTTGGTGGGCATGATCGAAAAAGCTCACGTTCTCGCGGCGCGGGCGCTTTGCGGGACATGAAGGCCGGCAGAAGATGCCGGTGCTCGACACGCCGAAGACGAAGGCGCCGTCGAGTGAGCCGTCGCGATCAGCGACGGCCTGCCAGCGGCGGGCGTTTACTTGAACTGCGAGTGTTTCAACCGCGAGTTCCGGGGCCGGTTGTGGAGTTCGCTTCATCGCTTCTTCTTCTGAAAGTATCGCATTGGTGGCCATGCAAGTAACATAGGGCAGTCGCGGGGCGCGGACTATCCGAATGTTGCGGTCAAACGAATTTTCCCGTGCACCGCGGAGCTGGCGGAGAGCACACCTCCAAAGGCCTTGGCCGGCGCGGGTTCCCGGGCGATTTATTCCGGGGCGACCTTACGACGGCAGGGCTGGGTTGGTTACTCATAAAGTGCAGATGCTTGCACCCGGGGGATCGGCTCGATCCCGTTTCCTCTTGCTAACTCCATTCGCAACAAACACTTACGCTCGCCTGTCTGTATGGTTTCACGGGTGCACTATTCCTTGATGAAGCCCGGAGTGTAGGGGGCAAGTTGGGGGCAACTGTGAGCGTGGTTTACAGCACTGAGAGCGTGGCTCCTCGAAACACGACGCGGCCGGCAGCCATGCTGCCGCTGCTGGTGATTTTGTTCATTGTCTCCTATGGCATTCTGACCATGCTGGTTTTCGAGCAGGGCCAGACCATCGAATCGCAGCGCTCTTTAATCCGCGAGATGTTGAAGGACAGCACCCAACTGGCGGCGCTGAAAGACAAGCTGGCCCGAGATGAGAGCAAGAGGGTCCAAGACCAGGGCGCTGCGCAGGCGGATCACAAAGATGCGGATTCAGGTAATCCGGCGGCAGGGGTTAAAGGATCGGACAAAGGAACAAAACGACCTGGTAAATCGGAGCACTCCATGAAAGAAGTTCCCGGGAAGCCGGCCGGGGATCTGCAGGATGTGCGGCGCTCCACGGGAGTCATCTAGCGGCCCAGCTTGGGTAGTACGGATCAGCGAAAGCAATCCGAAGCTTTAAGAGAGAAAAAGAAACACGGTTCTGTGAAAACGCGGCCTCATGTGGTGGCCGCGATGGAGTGAGACCCAATCATGAAGGCCCTAGCCCTAGCTCTAATCTTGTCTCTCCCTGTCCCGAAGTTGGCGCCACCAGCCCAGCTTTCCCCCACCGCCAGCCAGCAATCGGCAAAGCCAAAGGGAGGGCGCTGGTACTTCGCCGCAACAGGGCACGCCGTGTATTGCTACGGACCGGTGATGACCATGCCCCAGGCACCAGGGCGGCTGTTAAAAGTCGCAACTTTCTGCCGTGGCGATCGAACCATGGTTCCGCTGAAAGATTAAACCTCGACACATAGGAAAACTTCTCGACGGGCCGCCCCGGTCAGACGCCACAAACCCACAGTAAGCCGGAACCTGCGAGCGGGACCACTTTCCTCAATGTAGACGCCGCGCGCTTCCCCTATAATCGGTAGCTGGAATGCGGCTTTGTTGAGGGCCCGTAGCTCAAGCGGATAGAGCATCGGATTTCTAATCCGAGGGTTGCAGGTTCGACTCCTGCCGGGCCTACCAGTCATCCCGCTCAATCATGACCAAACCCTGTTCAAACCAGGGTGTTCGCGCTTCACGGCTGCAACCATTTTCCGGTTGACAGAACAACGACGATACAACATAATCCTCCGCAAGTTTTGGGCACGCCCGCACTTCCTCCGTCGCCCGGAACCTTGTTTCCGCCCCGGCTTTTTGCGTACGCATTTGGGCCCCATTCCGAAAACAGGTTACTTAAAACAGGCTTCTTAAATCAGGGTTCGATTGTCGCGAAAAACATTCGGAGCGTGCGATGAAAAACTTGAGGATACGGCTGGCGGTAGTATTGCTTTCCACAGTATGTTTGTTGACAGGCGCCTACGCGCAGATCACGCCCCTTGGCGACACCTACACCAACAGTGCTGATCCCACCACGAACTACGGCGCCAAGACGCTGCTCGATGTCGATGGGGCCACGCAGATCGCCTACATTCAATTCAATCTGTCGTCGATTCCCACCGGCGCCAGCGTCAGCCAGGCCACGCTCAAACTTTATGTCAATACCGTCGTCACTGCGGGCGCCTTCGAGGTGTACGCCGTCAACGGCTCTTGGACGGAGAGCACGCTCACCTACAACCTGGCCCCAGTCCTCGGGAGTGTGATTGATTCCAACGTACCGCTCACCACGGCGGACAAGAACCAATACATCCTCATCCCCATGACCTCGACGGTGCAAGGGTGGGTGAACACGCCCTCGTCGAACAATGGAATTGCTTTGGTCGCCATTGGTTCATTCGATGCGACCTTCGACAGCAAGGAAAGCACGACGACTAGCCATCCGGCCGAGTTGGATGTTGTGTTCGCCGGCGCCGGCACGATTACGGGCGTGACCACGACCGCTGGCAGCGGACTAACGGGCGGCGGGACGAGCGGAACGCTCAACCTGAGTCTGCTCAGCGGTTGCAGCAGCGGTCAAGTATTGCAGTGGGACGGCGCGGCATGGCTCTGCGCTTCCGTGGGCGCGGGCACGGTGACCAGCGTAGCCGCAGGCACGGGACTGACTGCCAGCCCGAGTCCAATCACCGGAAGCGGAACGCTCAGCATCAACGCGGCTGTCGTGCCGCTGCTGGCGGCGGCCAACACCTTCACCGCTAATCAGACGGTGAACGGAAACCTGAGCGCTACCGGAGTGGTGACGGGCAGCAGCTACCAGATTGGAAGCAACCTGTTTGCCTTCGGCTCCTACATCGGTGAAAGCGCGTTCCTTGGCTTCGCTGGCAGCTCCGCGTCGACGGGTGCCGCTAATACCGGCATCGGCTACGGGGCGCTGAGTCTCAACGGTAAGGGTGCCTCTAACACTGCCAGCGGCGTTGGTGCGCTTGCCACAAACACCACGGGCAATTCCAATACGGCAAGCGGCATTGACGCGCTCGGTTTAAACCAGTCCGGCAGCTACAACACCGCCACCGGCGTTAACACGCTCTTGAACAACAGCGCGGGCAACTACAACACCGCCGCCGGCTACCAGGCGCTCTATTACACAACGGCCAACTACAACACCGGCATTGGCTACGAGGCGCTCTACCCCAACACCACGGGAAGCTACAACGCAGCCATGGGCTATAATGCCGGACAAACAATCGATACTTCCTTCCTGCAAGCGAACTATGACACCGCAGTGGGGGCGAGTGCTGAGTTCGGAACCGGAACGATCACAAATGCGACAGCCCTCGGCGCCTATGCGGCGGTAACCGAAAACAACGCCGTGGTGCTCGGCAGCATCAACGGGGTGAATGGAGCCACCGCCAGTGTCAACGTGGGCATCGGCACGACCGCGCCCAGGTCGACGTTGGACGTTGACGCTACCGTAAAGAGCGGGCTGGGTCCCACCGTGACGTTGAGTAACAACCAGAGTGGAGGCTCCGCGAGTAGCGTCTCACTCGACTTCAATACTTATCAGCCATCCACGTCGGGGACTTACAACCCTTCGGCTCGCATCCAGGTCGTGGATGCTGGGCATTACGACGACAGCGTCTATTTCCAATCCAATGCGGCCGGAGCTGCCAATAGTGGCCTGCAAGACACTATGTCGATCGATCCTGCCGGCGATGTTCATGTGTACGGCACCCTCACCAAAGGTGGAGGCAGCTTCAAGATCGACCACCCGCTCGATCCCGCGAACAAGTATCTCTACCACTCCTTCGTCGAGTCACCCGACATGATGAACATTTACAACGGCGTCGCCACGCTGGATGCACGAGGCTCAGTGTGGATCACATTGCCGGGGTATTTTGAGGCGTTGAATGAGGATTTCCGTTATCAGCTGACTTCGATGGGCAGGCCGCAGCCGAGCCTTTATGTGGCCAAGGAAATTTCCGGCAATCGCTTCAGGATTTCTGGCGGCAAACCGGGCGGAAAAGTTTCGTGGCAAGTGACCGGTATTCGCCATGACGCCTACGCCGACGCTCACCGCATCAAGGTGGAAGTGGAAAAGCCGCCGCAAGAGCAAGGGCGCTACCTGCATCCCGAACTATTCGGAGCACCGGCCGAACAGGCCATCGGCTACCACGCACCGCCGGTTCCGGCGCAGGCTGAGAGCGCCCGTGTATCGTCGCTGAAGACGCCGACCGCACCGCTGAAATAAGAGCGGGGCAGGCGGGTGTCGGGCGGCGACCCAGCCCATGCATCTTTATTCGTGCACGCTTCGGCTTCACACCGGGGGAGGGGGTAGTGGTAAACACGGGTTGACAGCTTCCTGCGCATCAACTCGATACCCATGACCATCTGACATCACCACTCAAAAAGATGGATGAGAAACAGAATCAGAGTCGCGGCCAAGGGCAACAGCATCCCAGCCCGCAGGCTCCCGGTGGCATGCGAGATGACACCCACCATCCACGGAATGACAGCAGGACCGAGCGACGCCAGGGAAAACATGAGCGCGCCAAGGCTGCGAGCGGCCACGCCGAAGCGCTCGGAAAGACGGGCCACGGTGATCGGATACAAGGTTGCGAAACTCAGTCCCGTAATCAGCGCCCCGCCAATTACTCCGGGCAGTGACGGAGTCCAGAGCATCACCCCGATGCCTGCCGCTCCCGCGGCAAAACCCGCCAGCAAAACGCGGCGTTCTGAAAAGTGACGTAGAAATGCGGTTCCCAAAGCCCGGCCCACGGTCAACGCCGCATAGAAAAACGCCGGCATCATCGACGCCATCGCCGCTCCGCGTAATCCTATCCGCGAAACATAAGACCCGACCCAACCTCCCACGGCCGTTTCCGCTCCCGGATAGAGAAAGAACACGGCTGCGAAAAGCCAAAGGGCCGGGGCCTTCGCCATCTCGCGCCATGAAGACGAAGCCGGCGATTCGGCGGACTTTGCCGCCGCGGGAAAAGGCAGGTTGCGCATGGCCAGCGCCAGCAATATAAGGAAGAGCGCCACGGAACCGAGAAAGACGGGCAGCAGATTGTGCGCCGCCGTCGCCGTTGTCGTCGTCGTTGTTGTTGTCCATGCCACCATCAGCGAACAAAACACCGCGCCCACGCCCCAGAAAAAATTCAGCAGGCTCACCGCGCTTGCTCTCGAACCAGGAGGCGAACTCGGGTGCGAACCCGAACTGGACCCTATCTCTGCAATCAGCAAATTGTCCGATGGGACAATCAGTCCCAGGCCCAGACCATACGCTGCCACCGACGCCAGCCCCAGCCCGAGCGATCCCATAGTGAGTGTCGCCACTCCGCACGCCATCAAGAGCAGCCCCGACAAGAACGCCGGACGAAATCCCCAGCGCGCCAGCAGAACTCCCGAGAGTTGCACGCCGACGAGCGACGCCAGGAATTGCACCAGAAAAAGATTGCCCGCCTGAGTGTCATTTATTACCCAGCGCGCAATAAGGATCGGCAGCATAGGGCCGAGCAGCGTCTGAAGGACGCCGGTGGGCAAAAAGGCAATCTGGCCGGCGAGGACCAATTTCCGGTTCGATGATGACTGGGAAAGCTCGGTTTGAGGGCTAGCCATGCGAAAGAGGATGTCCCCAACCTGTGTGAGGAATGTTCAGCATAACGCAACCGCCGCAGCTTCAGAAGCCGAGGGGCGGAAGGAGATTCTCCGCGCAATCGACGAACGCTGGCCGGTGAAGAGTGAATGCGGGTGGCCAATCGAAGGTCACTAACAGGACAAAACCCAACCCTTAGGACGAGCGCCTTTCGGAATCTTTCCGACCTCCGTCCGCAGATGTAATAAGGAGGTTGAGGTGCGTATGCCAATACCTTTGGAAGCAGCGTTGGTCAGGGCACGAAGTGCAGCCTTGATCCTTGCCGTTCTGTGCTCCTCAGCAGCATTCGCCAAAGATCCTCAGTGGAAAGACGCTAAGGTCATCGACATCACGTCCGAAAAGCGCGGGGCGGTCGTTGTTCCCATCGCAGCTCTGGTTGGAGTGCCTATAACAAAGACGTTCTATTGGATACAAACCGACGACACGATCTATGTTCTTGGCCCCGCTATCAGCAAGCGCCAGTGGTTGAACGTGACGCTGCACGAACCGACGAAGGTTGCCATCGACGGCAATAGCGCGCATATTCTGGACGACTACGGAAAAGACAGGAAGATGCCGGTTGTCGAGAAAATCATGCGCCCGAAACCCAAAGAACCGCAGTAGCGGCGCTGGGGAAACCTCGGTCCCGGACACCTAACAATGTAACTCCGCCGGCGCTGACGACATAACTGACAGTCATCGCCCCCGTCAATCCTCCCGGCCTAAGGCGGCTGTGGTGCTTGTTGCCCTCCAAGCAGAGTCGCTCCGAACGCTGTGCTCGTTTCGGCTGGCCGTCGACTATCTCGGTGGTGTAATATCGAACGTGAAATGCGCCGTGTTGCTCAAGGATGTGGCCTCGCTGATATCGCCCCATGGTGCCCTCCAAACACCTCCATGCTAGGGCGATTATGCAACGTCAATGCAACGAATCTTAGGTGACATTAGGGTAAGTGTTTGGTTCTAAACGCCGGAGAGGTGGCCGAGAGGCTGAAGGCGGCGGTTTGCTAAACCGTTATACGGGCTAACACCTGTATCGAGGGTTCGAATCCCTCCCTCTCCGCCAGATCCTTTGATTTCCGCTATTTACGGTGCTGCAACACTGCTCTATCTCGATCAGTCCGGAAGGACTGAGACCTTTAAGGTTCCCACGCGGTAATGCCAGCGTGTGATTTCACATTTGATCAAGCCTGCGATCAGCTTAGCCATTGCTGTGGTTTGCCGATTGCCTCGACCAAGTCCCGCAGAAACTCCGCTACCCGCGCACCATCCACGACACGATGATCGGCCGAGAGCGTCAAGGTCATCATGGGACGGACGCCAGGACGAGCATCAGGGCCGGCGCCGACCGGAACGACTCGGTCAGTGATCGCTCCCACGGCAAGAATCGCCGCCTGCGGCGGAATGATAATCGCGGTGAACGCGTCCACTCCGAACATGCCGAGATTGCTAATCGTGAAAGTTCCACCGGCGATATCCGATGGACGCAACTTGCCAGCGCGCGCCCGCTCCGCAAGGTCGCGTCGCTGCACCGCGATCTCGCCCACCGCGGATTTGTTGGCATTGTGAATTACCGGCGCCACCACTCCATCGCCCACTGCCATCGCTAATCCAATGTTGATTTCAGCATTTGCGCGAACGCCATCACCGGTCCAGCTTGCGTTCATGCGAGAGTGCTTCTTGAGGACGCGCGCAACTAGCGCTACCAGCAGATCGGTGTGCGTGAGTTTCAGTCCGCGCGATTCTTCAATCCAGGATTCTTCAATCCGTAATTTTTCAATCTCTGACCCGAGCTTCTGCCGCGCCTCGTTCAGGGCGCCTGCGTCCACCTCGCGGAAGACGAAGAAGTGGGGGACCGTCGTCCAGCTCTGCGTGGTGCGCTCCGCCATCAAGCGGGAGATGGAGGTGCCGCTGTCGACCTTAACGGGCGGCGCAGCGGCTTTGGATTCCGCGGCCGCAAGAACGTCGGAAGCGATGATTTCTCCGTCAGCGCCCGACCCGCGGACATCGGCTAGATTGACGCCGCGTTCGCTGGCAAGACGTCGCGCTTTGGGGGAGATCTTGACGGGCTGGGTGGCGGATTGCGTTGGAGTCGCGGTCTGACCAGCGGATGCCACAGTTGACGCCGGAGCTGTAGGCGCCGTCGTTTTTCTTCCCGACGCGGCGGCAACTTCATCGACCGGAGGAACTTCTCCGGGACGCACGATCCAGGCAATGGTTCGGCCCACCGGCACTTCGGCACCGGCCTGCACTTTGACGCCGGCCAGGACGCCGTCGCCGGGTGACTCGATCTCCATCACCGCTTTGTCGGTTTCGACCTCCAGCAGCGCCTCGCCCTTGGCAACGGGCTCGCCTTCTTTTTTCAGCCACGAAATGAGTTTGCCAGTTTCCTGAGCCATTTCGAGCGCGGGCATAACGACACTAATCGCCATAGTTAAGTCACCGTATGAAACCGTAGAGACGAGGCTTGCCTCGTCTCCGACTGCTGACACACGCGTGCGCAGTGATAGACCTTGTGAGCTGTGGCTGCCCTTAGACGCGGCGAGCCGCGTTTCTACGAAGATGCCGTCTTAGTCGCCTACGCCAACTCGCTCCTGCCGCGAGCTTGCTTCGATCATTTCGCGCACGCGCTTGCTCGGGCTGGATTCCGTCTCTCGAATGGCGGGAAGCGGACCATCCACGGTGAAATAATGTCTGCCCGCCACCAGAAGTTCCTCGGCCGGAAAGCGCGTGATGACCTCGTGTCCAGTTTCGGTGACCACGATTTCTTCCTCGATACGCGCCGCGCTCCATCCATCCGTCGAGGGCCAGAAAGTTTCAAGGGCAAACACCATGCCCGGCTTGATCTCGCAGGGGTGATCGAGCGAGACGAGACGGCTGATCACCGGCTTCTCCCAGATGGCGAGGCCGATGCCGTGTCCATACTGCAGCGCGAAGCAGGCCTCCTCGTTCGCGAAGCCGAATTCCTGCGCCTTCGGCCAGACGGCGGCAATCTCGGCCGTAGTACGCCCTGGGCGCACCAACTCAATCGCGGCATCGAGATATTCGCGGCACCGTTTATATGCGTCGTTCATCGCGTGCGAGGCGTATCCGACCGTGAAGCAGCGGTAATAGCAGGTGCGGTATCCCATGTAAGAGTGGAGAATGTCGTAATACACGGGGTCTCCCGGACGAAGCACGCGATCCGAGAAAACATGCGGATGGGGATTGCAGCGCTCACCTGAGATTGCGTTCACGGCCTCCACATACTCAGAACCGAGGTCATAGAGCACCTTGCTCACCAGTCCTACCGCCTGGTTTTCGCTCATGCCCGGCTTCATGGCGCGATAGAGTTCGTCATAAGCCGCGTCCACCATCATGGCGGATGTATTCAGCAACGTGATCTCGTCATGCGTCTTGATTAGGCGTGCTTCCGACATGAGCGCCTGCCCGTCGACGACCTTGATTCCTTCTTTTTGCAAAGCGAAGAGGACGGGCAATTCGATGATATCGATGCCCAGCGGTTCCTTATGCAGGCCGCGCATTTCCAACTCGATGCGAATTTTCTTCGCCACATCTTCTGCTCGCCCCATCTCCGGCGTCATGGCGCCGCGAAGCATGGAGATTCCGGCACGCGAGCGCTCTCCAAGCCACGGACAGTGCAACTGGTGATGCTTCGCCGCCGATCCGAAATCCCACAGGATCGGCTCGTCATTTTGCGGAAGGAGGGTGAAGCGATTCGCCTTGTCCTGCGCCCAGGTGCCGATGTGGGTCGCGGTCAGGTAGCGGACATTGTTCATGTCGAAGCACAGCAGTGCACCCATCTCCGACTTCTGTAGAAGATCTTTCGCGCGCTTCAGCCGTTCGCGGCGCAGGCGATCGAAATCGACCCTATTTTCCCAATCCACTGCCATCGTTCCGTATGTGGGTAGAGCCATAAATTTCTCCTTACTTCATGTGAAGCCGGCGAGCCGCCGGCGCTACCGTCCGCAGAGTGCGCGAGCGGCTTCAAACACTGTCTGTTCCGTCGGCACGGTTGCGTCTTCCAAAGGCGGCGAGAACGGAATTGGAACATGCATCGCACCCATGCGCTTGACCGGAGCGTCCAGATCGTAGAATGCGCCGGTGGCGATCACCGACGCAAGTTCGGCGGTGACGCCGTAGCGTTCGTAGCCTTCGTCGAGAACGATTGCCCGCGACGTTTTCTTCACCGAGTCAACCAGAGTTTTTTCGTCAAGCGGCCACATGGTGCGTGGATCGACCACTTCGGCGCTGATTCCGATTGCCTCCAGCAGCGTTGCCGCACCCAGTGCCACTTGCACCATGCTGCTGGTCGCGACCAGAGTGATATCCTCGCCCCCACGTTTAACATCCGCGACGCCCAGCGGTACGGTGTAGTCATCCGCAGGCACCGGGCCCTTGAGCTTGTACATCATCTTATCTTCGAAAAAGACAACGGGATTTTCGTCGCGAATCGCCGCCTTCAGCAGCCCCTTGGCGTCGTAGGGCGTCGAAGGCAGAACGACTTTCAATCCCGGAATGTGGCAGAACCACGCATGCAGCGACTGCGAATGTTGCGCGGCGGAGCGGCGAGTCGCTCCCATCGTGGTGCGCATCACCATCGGCACTTTCCACTTTCCGCCCGACATATAATGGACTTTTGCAGCCTGGTTGACCATCTGGTCCATGGTCAACGTGACAAAATCGCCGAACATGATGTCGACCACCGGACGCATTCCGGTCATGGCCGCGCCGACGGCGAGCCCGGTGAAGCCAGCTTCGGAAATCGGCGTATCGAGCACGCGCTCTTTGCCGAACTCCTCCAACAGGCCAGAGAGGACTTTAAACGGAGTGCCCGCCTCGGCCACGTCCTCGCCCATGATGCAGACGGTCGGGTCGCGGCGCATCTCTTCGGCCAGCGCCTCGCGAATGGCCTGCGCGAAGGTCAGTTCACGGTCGCCCTTTTCAGGCATACACGTCCTCGCCCACTTCATCGACGGCCGGGTACGGCGCCGCGATGGCGAAGTCGACGGCTCTCTTCATCTCCGATTCAAGTTCAGCCTGCACTCGGTCAAGCGCCGCCGCGTCGGCGAGTTTTTGCTCGACCAGCCACTTGCCAAAATTCGCGATCGGATCCCGCGCCATCTTCCATGTCTGTTCTTCCTGCTTGGAGCGGTAATATTCGCGGTTGATGTCACCCACGTGATGTCCGTGATAGCGATAGGTATCGCAGAGCAGAAATGCAGGACCGTCACCGCGGCGGGCGCGCTCGACCAAGCGCTGCGCGATGCTATGGACGGCGCGCACGTCCTGACCGTCCACGCTGGCGGCTTCCAGGCCAAAGGCCGTCGCCCGCATCAGAATGTCTCCAGCGGTGGTTTCCGAGTAATGCGTGTATTCCGTATAGAGATTGTTCTCGCACACGTAGATCACAGGAAGCTTGAAAAGCTGGGCGAGATTCATCTCTTCGTACAGCACTCCCTGGCCGAGCGCACCTTCTCCGAAGAAACATACCGACACTTGGCCGGTACCGAGACAGCGAGCTGAAAACGCCGCTCCCGTGGCAATGCCAGCGCTGCCGCATACGATCGCATTCGCTCCCAGATTGCCGGTGGCCGGGTCCGCAATGTGCATGGAACCGCCTTTGCCCTTGCAGTACCCGGCCCTTTTCCCCAGCAGTTCGGCGAACATTCGATCGGGGAAGGCGCCTTTCGCCAAACAATGTCCATGACCGCGATGCGTACTGGTGATGTAGTCGGCCGGTTCGAGTGCCTCACATACACCCACTGCGATCGCCTCCTCACCGATGTAAAGATGCGCCAGGCCGGGCATCAACGCGCGCGTGTAAAGCTCGTTGACCTGCGCTTCAAATTGGCGGATGGCGACCATCTGCCGATACATCCGGAGCCACAAATCGACTTTTTCCAGAGCTTCGCTCGGCTCGGTAGCAGTTGTCATTTTTGAACGCTCATTCTTGAATTCCCGACATGCGTGCCAAAACATCGAAGATGACGGCAAAATCCTGCTTCTCCCAGCCCATGCCGCGCGCGGCCGTAAGGAATTCGTTGCTGATGGCAGTGGTGGGAACAGGGACATTCAACTTGCGGCCCAATTCCATCGCCAGGAGCATGTCCTTCTGCATCATGTTGACGTCGAACCAGGCTTCTTCCGGTTGCTGCAAGACGAAAGGACCGCGGTACACGATCATGGGCGAAGCGATCGCGCTGTGAACCATTACGTCCACGGCAACCGCGCGCGCGATTCCACTCTTTTCCGCCAGCAGCACGCCTTCGCAGAAGGCCATCATCTGCACCGCTAACTGGAGATTCACCGCAATCTTCATCGACAACGCCACGCCGTTGCCGCCGACGTACGTCACTTTCGGACCAATATCCAGGAGCAACGGCTTCAGGCGCTCGAAGGTTTCTTTGCGGCCACCAACCATCACCGAGAGTTTGCCCTGTTGCAAAGTAATAACGCTGCCGGAGACCGGAGCGTCGATCATGTCGGCGCCTTTCTCTCTAATTTTGGAAGCCAGCGCCCGGCTCACTTCGGGACTCACCGTGCTCATGTCAATGTGGAACTTGCCAGCGCCCATGCCAGCCAGCGATCCATCGGGCCCGTCCGTTACCGCCGCGAGTGCTGCGGCGTTGGTGACCATGGTGAACGTCACGTCCGACGCAACCGCCGCGTCCTTGGGAGAGTCGGCAAACTTCATGCCTTTGTCAATCAACCACTGCGCCTTGGAACGTGTCCGGTTGTAGCCGGCCACGGTGTGCCCTTTTTCCATCAGGCGGGCGACCATATTCCCGCCCATCACACCGAGACCGATGAATCCAAGTTTCGCCATACCACAATTCCCCTTCTGCTATGAGTCCGCGCTCATGAATTCAGCTCGCGCCGGAACTACTTCTTGCCCAATGAAGACGAATCCGCCAGTACCTGCTTAAGATGAGCGCGCATCGCTTCTCGCGCTGCCTCCGGATCGCGCTTCTCGATCGCCGCCAGGATGCGCTTGTGGTGGAACTGTCCTCGCTTCGGCCCTCCTTGCACATTGAAGATTCGGCTGCGCTGCTCGCGCAAGAGACCGACGATCGAATCCAGGAGCGAAAGAATCAGCGGATTCCCGGCCGCTTCCGCCAGCGCTAAATGAAAATCGAGATCCGCTTCCACGTAGGCATCGGGGTTACGCAGATTGCGATCCATTACGGCGACGGCTTCCCGCATAGTGCTGAGCAGTTGCTCCTCAATTCGGGGAGCAGCCAGACTGGCAATCTCCGGCTCGAGCACCAGCCGCAACCCGGCCAGGTTCGCCAACCCCTCCTGCGGGTTGATGCGGATCATTAAATCCAGAGACTGCCGCATAGCCTGCGAAGTCCCGTTCGTAACGAAAGTGCCGCGCCCGGAATAGGCTTCGACCAAGCCCTTTTCTCGCAAAGTCTTTACCGCTTCACGCACCGCTGTCCGGCTTACCCCAAAGCGTTGGGCCAGATCGCGCTCCGCCGGCAACTGGTCGCCGGGCTTCAGTTGGCCCTTCAGGATTGAGTCTTCCACCTGCTGCACGATCAGCTCAAAAAGCCGGGACGTCTTTACTGTCCGGTACACCGGCTTGGCGGCCAGGGGATCTGGTTCGTTTGTCATTCGGCCTTAATCTCGCAATCCGATCCGCCATTCTATGCGGCACAGTGGTATTGCCACTATACCAAATTCCTACCAGCGATTGAATCTGACCGTTTTCACGATTCACAAAAACTCGCGGGTTTTCCCTGACGTACAGGTCGTGAATCGCCATCGCCATGCTCGATTCTCCCAGGAGTGGCGCAGCTACTGCCCAAGTTGTCCAGCCGAGGCCTCCGGCGAGAGGCTGGTTTGTGGTCGGACCACAATACTACTTGACGGGTAGGCCGCGTCAAGGTATATCTTCCAATCGCACTTCCGTTTGCACGAGAACCGAACTCGGTCGTATGGGTGTCCGGCCGGGAAAATGTTCGATTACCTACTGGAGGTCGTAATGCATTCTCGGTTGAATGCCATTCGAGTCTTAGGAGCAGTCTGCCTAGTGCTCGCCTTGTCTGTTCCCATGTTTTCCCAAACCACATCTGGCCGGATTCTTGGGAGCGTTAGCGATCAGTCTGGCGCCGCAGTGGCTGGAGCCGCAGTAGTGGTCACCGACGTTCAGCGTGGCACCACTCGAGCCGTAGCCACCGATAGTTCCGGAAACTACGCCGTCACGCAACTCCAGCCCGGAGTTTATAAGGTCCTGGCTGAAGCGAAGGGTTTCAAGACCGTGGAGCGCCCCAATATCGTCGTGGAAGTTGCCCAGGACGTACGCGTCGACCTCGCGCTCCCGACCGGGCAGGTTTCTGAGACGGTGGTGGTTACTGACGAAATTCCACTGATTAACACTACCACCTCCACCCTAGGCGGTACCCTGAGCAACGCGGAGATCAATGATTTGCCGTTGAACGGCCGCAACTACGAGAATCTGCTGCAGTTGCGTCCCGGTGTGGAGCGATATCCGGGAGGCGGATTCTCGACCACGAGCACGAATGGACTGCGTGCTGAAGACAACGCCTACTTCGTTGAGGGCTTATTCAACAGCGAGCCCTATTCCGGCCAAGCCATCATCAACGGCGCAGGCATCGCTGGCGATTCGGCGACCATTCTACCCATCGACTCGATTCAGGAATTCAACGTGGAAGAGAACCCACCGGCGGAATTCGGGTGGAAGCCGGGGGCGGTGGTGAACGTGGGTCTTAAATCCGGCACCAATAGCGTGCATGGGACCGCGTTTGCATTTGGCCGCGACGGCGACCCGTTTGATGCACGGAACTTCTTCAATGCCGTGCCGAATCCAAAGCTGCAGCGCACCCTGGAACAATACGGAGGCAGCGTCGGCGGCCCGATCGTCAAAGACAAGGCCTTCTTCTTTGGCGCTTACGAAGGACAGATCTATGACGTAGGAAACTCTTACGGAGGCATCACCAGCCCATCGATGGCCTCGATGGCAGCTGCCGCTAACTGCGTCTATCTCGCGACCGGCGACTGCCAGAACAGCATTCCGGACGTGATCGCCGACCTTACGTCGCCGGCAGCGGTAGCAGCGGGGGTCACGGTGAGCCAAGCCAGCTTGAACATTGCCGGGTGCACGCTCTCTGGCTCTGCGGTCACTTGCAACGGCACCGGCTTCCCCACGAATCAGCAAACAAATATCGGCAGCGGCCTAACCGCCGCGCAGGCCATCTCGATCCCGAATGGATTCCCCAACGACGTCACCATTTACAACGTGGTCGGCAAAGTGGATGTCAACGTAAGCCAAAAGAGCCGCATCAGCGGGATGTACTTCTTCGGAAACAACACGGGGACGGTTGAAGACTTTCCGGAGCTGCAATCCAGGTGGCGGTCGGATATTCACACCCGCGCCCAGGTGGTTGGCGGAAGTTGGGTGTGGGCCCCCAGTCCGCGTTGGGTGAATGAAGCACGCTTCGGATATAACCGCCTTTACCAGCCGACACTGCCCGGCGATCTGAACACACCCGGGTCCAGTTACGGGCTCGACACCGGCGTTTCGGGTCCAAACACAGGTGGACTGCCGCGCATCGGGTTTGGCGGATATTTCTTTCCCGGCCTGGGTGGCTTCAAATGGCCGAAGTTCCAGGGACCCGACTCCATCACCCAATTCATCGATCACGTTTCCTACACCGCCGGCAAGCACTCGCTCAAGTTCGGCGGCGAGTTGCATCGCAACGACGTCAGGAACGCCGCGTACGGAAATGCAAGAGGCAGCATTACGTTCCTGGGCTCAGTGTTGAACGGCACCACTTCTACACCGCTCGAGGACTTCTTTGCCGGCTTGCCGTTTAAGTCAACGTTGGAGGTGGGAGATCCGACGCTGCAACTCCATAACTGGGCCTACAGCGCGTTCGTTCAGGATGACTGGCGGGTCACCAGGGCCCTGACTGTGAACTTCGGAGTGCGCTATGAGTTCAGCAGTGTGCCCCAGGAAGCTCATAACCTGCTGGGTAACTTCGATCCGAACTCGACCTACGGTTTAGTGCAGGTGCAAACGGGCACCGGTCAGATCCCAAGCCTCTACAACCCCGACCACAAGAACTTCGCGCCGCGCTTCGGATTTGCCTGGGATACGAACGGCAAAGGCACGACGGTGATCCGCGGTGGCGGCGGCCTGGTTTACGAAACCGTGAACTGGCAGTCGTTCATCGCCTTCAACAACGCCTTTGGCCCGGGCAGTGTTCCCACGGCGAGCATCGTACCCGGTGGCACGATTACAACCGGGAACATCACCTATAAGAACTTCATCACCTTCGTTGATCCCACGACGACATGGGACAACACGCCGGTGTACGGCAACAGCGCCTCGGTCGTTTGCAATGCGAACAGTCCCTGCCCCATCATGAGCGTGGACCGCAATCTGACCACGCCCTACGTCTGGAACTGGACCCTCAGTCTGCAACACGCGTTTACTCCGAACCTTACGTTGGAGATGGCCTACGTCGGCAACCACGGTGGGAATCTGACCGGCATTCGCGACATCAACCAGCCCCCGGTAGGATCGGGCTGGCCGGCTGCAAACATCGCCACTTGCAACGCACATCTCATACCGAATCCGACTCCGGGCGGGCCGCCTCTTTATGACGTCAATAACACACTGAACAACGGTGCCCCTTGCCAGGTCGGGGCCGAAGTGGGACCGTTCACTCAGTTTCCATATTTAAGCAACATCTTCAACATGGCGAACGTGTACAGGTCCAATTACAACGGCCTGCAAGCGACGCTGAGCTCCAGAAATTTCCATGGCCTCAGTATGGTGGCCGGATACACCTTCTCGCACTCTCTCGATGACGTGGGCGCAAACTGGGATTTCGGTTACGGATCGGGATTACCGCAGAACGCTTATAACCCGGGAGCGGAATACGCCAACAGCGATTTCGATGTGCGGCATCGCTTCACGCTTTCGCTCACTTACGCTATTCCCGGCAAGAAGGGCTACGCACAAGCCCTGGAAGGTTGGGAACTGAACTCCATCGTCACCTTGCAAACTCCGCAAAAGTGGGGGGCGATGGATGAGGGAACGGATGCTGCCGGCATAGGTCCGCTGCCCGTCAGCCCTCCGGCCAACAGTCCCATCCGGTGGAATTTCTATGGAAACCCTGACGACTTCAAGTCGGGACCGGTAGGCACTCCGTTTTTCCCCGGGACTGACGCTCCTTCTGCCCCGACCAGCAACGCAGCCTGCAATGCAAAGGCTCTCGCACTGGATGGAGGATCCCCGGGTGCAGCAACCGAATCATTGGCCTTTCACGGATGCTACGCCAAAGGCGGTTCTATTATGATTCCTCCATCACTAGGAACCTTCGGCACCATGGGGCGCAACATTTTTCCCGATTCCGGTTTCAAGAACATGGATTTCTCGATCGCTAAGAACTGGCATTTTGGCGAGCAGTTCCACGCTCAGTTCCGGGCCGAGTTCTTCAACATTCTCAACCATCCCAACTTTGCCAATCCTTATGGCGGCCAGAATGGTTTCGGCTTTAACGATCCTTCAGCAGGTGGCTTTGGTTGCGGTTGTGCCACCCCGGACGTCGCTGCCGCCAACCCGGCCGTGGGTTCGGGAGGCCCGCGTTCGGTTCAGCTTGGTCTGAAGCTTACTTTCTGATCGCCCAGGTTTCGGTGAATCGGGGCCGGACCTACCTTCCGGCCCTATTTTTATTTTCAAGTCGAAAGGAGTCATCCCGTGCCGACACTATCAGGTTGCAATCATCAACCCGCACGACTGACGATGCCATTAGCAATGACGCTGGCCCTGATCCTCCCGCTGAGCATCCCTTCCTTCTCGCAGGAGCGCGCCGAGCGCACGATCGATGAGATCAAGACTGAGGCTGTCCATCGCGCGGAGAACGGAATGTATCCGCTGATCGGACTGGATCCCGGCGACGTCAAGGAAGCCTTCAACTCCATCCATACGCGCGACAAAGACGAATGGGCGGCGGCCTTTATGGGAGTCGCCGATCGCTACATGAATGAAGCCAAGTCACTGGAGAAAACCGACCCAACGAAAGCGAACGCCGACTACATCCGTGCGTGGAGGCTTTATTCCTTCGGACGCTGGCCCATCCCTGCCTCTGCCGGCAAGCAGCGCTCGTACGAGAGAGCCATCGACGCTTTCCTGGCACACGCGCGCTTCTGGGATCCACCGCTAGAGATCGTGAGAATTCCCTTCGAAGGAAAAGAAATCATCGGCTACCTGCGCTTGCCGAAAAATTCGAACGGGCCCGTGCCGCTTGTGCTGGCCGTGAATGGGCTGGACAGCCGCAAGGAGGATTTATCGGAGAGCTTCAGCGCAATCCTGCCGTTCGGCATCGGCTTTCTCGCCGTGGATGGCCCGGGCACGGGGCAGTCTCCGATCAAAGTCAGTGAAAATGCGGAACGCATGCTCTCGCGCGTGCTCGATTACATCGCGACCAGGCCAGAGATCGACAAGAACCGCGTGGCCATGCACGGCGTGAGTTGGGGTGCGTATTGGGCAACGAAGATGGCCATCGTAGAGCGGGCCCGCTTGAAAGGAGCGAGCGCCCAGTCGCCGCCCATCGACAGATTTTTCCAAAAAGATTTTCTGCTGAATTCCTTGATCGGCAACCGCGAATATCTCTTCGATCAGGTTCCCGCACTGATGGCGATTTTCGACAACGTGAAGACCGTGGATGAAATGGCGGAAGTCTTGCCGAAGATGTCGCTCGTCAAACAAGGGCTGCTCGGCAAGCCGATGGCGCCCATGCTCATTCTTGCCGGAGTGCTCGATACCCAGGTACCGATCTCCGACATCTACCTGCTGCTCGACAAAGGCGATGTGCCGAAGACCGCCTGGATCAATCCGCAGGGCGGTCACCTCGGGAGGCAGGTCAAAGTGTGGCCCGATCCTGTCATCTTCAAACAGGTGATCATTCCGTGGCTGGTGCGCACGCTTGAACCTGAACCCGCAAGATAGACGATTGAACAGAACGCCACGCCGGTGGCGAAGACGTGTCCAATGCTTTGGTCAATGATCAATTCCACAGGAACACGGGAGCCGGCGCGGGAGAGGATTGCGCCTCCTTAGTAGTCACCGGGTTGAGGAGAAAACTACTCCACAGGCTGCCAAGTATCGTCAGGGTTGAATGCGGCGATGGCCTTGGCGATATCCGTTGTGCTTTCCCCGAGGTTCTTTTCGAATACAACGCCCTCCCGGTCGATCAAGAACGACATCACTCCTGAATTGCCATACTCGGCGGGATACGCCAATATGGCGAAGCCACGCGTCATGGCTCCATTGACCACGTATTCTTTTGCCCCACCGTGGGCCCGATCGCCTTGTTTTGTCAAGATCCGGTAAAAGTAGCCGTGGAAGGGTTGGGGTGTCTGGGCACTGCCGGTGTAGCCCTCGGCGCTTGCGTAAGCAGCAAGTGGTCCGAGAGGGCTCTCCGGTTGATTCTCATCGGCGGGCTTCCAGTACAAACCGTTCTGCTTGCCGTCGTCGCTGACGAACTTCTGGGCATATTGCCGCACATGACTATCGTCGTGAGTCTGGCTGAAGTAATCCGCCTGGGCGTCCGCTATGGCATTTAGAGTTTCCACCGCTGACAGTTCGTTGCCGCCGATCCGGCGAGCCAGTATCTCTTGTTTTGCCGAGTTCGTGTCGAAATACCATTGCCCGGAGGAGTTGTTCAGCAGGGCGAACGGGAAGGGATAATTCTCGGCGCCAATATCAAGGACCATTCCGCCGTTTACCAACTTGCCCCAGCGGTGCATCTCGTCATAGCGACTGGTGAACAAATCGAGCGCTGCTTTGTCCTGAACCGGATCGCCTGAAACAATCAGTTCCTTCGCCTCGGGGCCGAAATTCGCCAGCACGACATTACTGTCTCCTGATTTTGCGGCGGCGTAAATCGCTTGGCCCGCGGCTTCCGGGGAAGCGAACGTTTGCGGTCCACTGGGGGCTGGCTGCGATTTGTTACATCCCGCCGAGAGGGCGGTGATGGCGATCAAAGTCACGAAAAGCAAATTGCGCGAATTGATCTTCATTATTGGAGCAAGCCTGATCAGGGCAAATCTGAGATGCGTCATACCACTCCCTCATTAGTAGTTCGCACCACTAGCGGCCTCCTCTGCCGCCCTTGGCTGCCATACTTTGATTCCCGCGCGCGCTCTGCGCGCGTCCGCCTCCTGATCCAGAAAATGCATTCGGACGGGCAGCTTGCGTGGCGCCAGCGTTAGACGTCTGTGGACGTTGATAACCGCGGGCCTCATTCGTGCTGGGTCGTGTGCCCGGAGTCTGGCTCGGACGGTTCCCTCCATTGGCGGGCAGAGTGCTCGGCGTCCCCCCGCCCGGCCTCGAACCGCCACCTGGGGCATTCGGACGATTGCCCGCGCCGGCAGGAAGGGTTGTAGCGGGAGGACGATAGCCGGGAGGACGACCGTACCCGGGATACCCCGGACGATACCCGGGACTGCCGGGACGATACGCGGGGTATCCGGGACGATAGCCGCCACCGTAATAGCCACCACGCCAATAGCTGTTTCCGACGTAAACGTTGCGATTGTAAACTATGGTGTGGCTGTGCCAGCTCGTGCCCCAATAGCCCCAGCCCCACCCGCAGCAACCCCCGTACACCATGGCTCCGACCGCGATCCCGACGCCGAAAGCAATCACCGCAGTCGATGGGGGCGGAGCGACATAGACATAGCCGGGGTACACGTAGGGAACACCGTAAATCACTGCCGGGTTGTAAACCGGCACATACACAATCTGCGGATTTGCAGGCTGAATGACGATTGTCTGTGGGTTCTCCTGGACGACTTTGATCTCTGGGCTCGATTTCAGGTTACCCGCTGCCTGTGCCTTAGCGCGCATTCTCTGGACAGCAGCCATAACGTCCGCCTGCTGTGTAGCCGAAGCCTCGCCAAGAGCCGAAGTCCAGGCGAGGTTCTTCGCCAGATTATCGAGCACCGAAGGAAACTGGGTCAGCGCTTTCACCGCAGGGTCCCATGATTGTTGATCGACCGTCTTCGCCAGCACCTCGCCCTTAAGCTGTGAGTTGTCCTTGAGCCAGAGCGTGGCGTCGACTATTTCGTAGGGAAAAGTTGCGGCACCAAGAATCTGCGCGACCAAAGCGTCGGGATAAAGGGCGATCGGAGCAACGATCCCGTCGAGATCGTCCGCAGTAAGGGTTCCATACTCCTTTTGGGTTCCCGACGGGGAGGCGTTCTGGGTTCCCGACGGCGACGCATTCTGCGCGCTTGCCCCGACGGGAATCGTCGTCAGGACGAGAAGAAAACTCAGCAGTACGGCAACTGTTTTCTGCATTCGAAGCATAGTGTCCTGACTTCTTGGGGCCGGCTTTTGTAAAGGGCCAGCCAGCCCGCCAGAGTAAAGTTCTCCGCATCTTCGGAAGCAGAAGCACGGAGGATTCAGTCACGAGAAGCAGGTGCAGCTTTCTTTTGGTAAAACCCTCACTTGCCAGGCGCAACCCAGACGTTGTCTGGAGCGGCTATCTCGGAATTCGATACCTCGGTTGTGACATTGACACGCTGGAGCCCCCCTTTCCCTTTCGGGGCAGCTTGGAAAACAACATAATATTGGTTGTCAAAGCTCTTCTGCAAACGATCCAGGTAGGGTCTGAAACTGACCAGACTTGAGGTGCCAAGAGAGAAGCAGTCACCACCAGTCTCATCCGCGAGCTTGCTGAGTCCGGAAAGGCCGATTTGCAGATCCCAGGAACTTCGGGCGGCGCGTCCGATGCCCACGGCGTACAGCGAGTAGACAAGCACGTTATAACGCTGGCTGATCTCGCTGGCAGAGTTCACGTCCGGGCTCACGGTAGGCATACTGTGATACACCGAACCATAGTTCGGGCCCAAGCGCGAAGGCGTGGGCTGGTTTCCGCGAAGCCGGTCGAGCCCGTCCGTCACCATCAGGACTTCACGCCGGACATTCTGCTGCTTCCATCCCTTTACCAAGCTGATCAGCGATAGATATGGACTGTCCATCGTTGACAAAGTCCCGCGCGGAAGGCGGAGCGCCTTCACGGCGAGGTCATGATCTGAGGTGAAATTCTGGACGATGTTGACGGTGGCGTTCGACATGTAGCCGATTCCAATCACGGTTGATGGCGGCTGCGCATTGATGAAATCCCGAACATCATTGAGGTTGTTTCCAATTCGAGAGTCGAGCGTATCGTCGATCAAGACAAATAGTTGGAGCGCCGCGTTATCTCCCTTCGCCGGGATCAATTGGTTCACTTTGAGAAAATTCTTTCCCTGTTTGACCTTTACGTCGCCCTGCTGGAGAGGCGGAACATCGTCGCCACGGGCTGCCTCGTTGGTGACAACCAAGTGGACTTGAACTGTGGCCGGAGCACTTTTGTCTTGTGCGGGCGTGGTCTGCGCAGTGAACATCAGGAGGCACAAAGTTCCCAACGACCCGAGAACAGCCTTGTAGTTCTTCATTGAGCGTTGTCCTTTGAATGAAGAATTTTGAAACCGATATAAGAGCTCTAAACACTGGTACGGGCTCATGTCTGCCCGGCGTCAGACACTCTAAATCGACAAATCTTTAACACGACCATGGCACCCCGGTAACTGTCAAAAGTACCAGTTCGCGGGAAGGGACACGGTGCTCAGATATTCGTTTACTCGCTAGAATGCGACGATTCGGCAGCATTAGCTCGCGGGTCCCTCTGCACGCGCGGCTGTACCCAAATGCTTGGCAACCGCAATCTCTAGATTGAAGTGCATGGCGTCGTGTCCGAGTGCTTCACCCAACCGCGATCTTTGCACCACGCCAAGCACACGTGGGTTCATCGCAACCAGCCACAGTGTGATTCCACGCTCACGCTGTCGCTTCTCGCCATCGGTCAACATCTCGAGGGCGGTGTACTCGAGATCGAAAACAGGACTGAGATCAAAGGCAACGACCTTGGGCTGCGCTTCCTCAATCAAGAGTTTTATTTTCTGCGCGATTTGTCCAGCATTGGCGAAGAAAACCCGGCCCTCCAACCTCAGCAGTAACAAGCCGGCAAATGTCTCATCTTCGGGATGTTCCTTTGATCGGGGCCGGAACACATTCGTGCCCGGCTTGCGACCGAGGACGTACACCGGCGGATCAGCCACCTGGTAAGCAAGTGCTACGAGGGAGACAATGATGGCCACGATGATCCCCTGCAGTGTTCCCACAAGCGCGACACCGGCAAATGCGATGAGAGCCCACCTGAACTCTGTTCGACGCACCCTGAGAATCTCACGGAACTCCGCCGGCCGTATGAGTCCGATGGAGTAGACAATGACCACCGCGGCAAGAGTGGCTTGCGGCATCAAAGCAATGAGCGGCGCCAGCAGAATCATCGTCACCAGGGTCACAGCCGCGGTTACGATTTCTGCCAGTTGTGTGCGTGCTCCGGCCAAACGATTCACCGCGGTCTGGCTGGTACCACCGCCACCGGGCATTGCGCCGAGAAGCGCGCCGCCGGCATTTGCTAGTCCGGTCGCCAGTAACTCCCTGTTAGCTTGCGGCTCGGGTTCATCGTTGCGCACAAAAGCACGCCCGGCTGCGATTGTCTCAGTAAAGCTCATGAGCGCAATCCCCAAGGCGCCGGGCCAGAGTCGAGCCGCGAGGGAGAAGGCCGGAGCAGTAAACCTCGGCAAGCCCTGCGGAATGTGGCCAACCAATTCAACTCCGTGTGCATGCAAGTTCAGGAGGTAGGCCCCGATAATGCCGGCCGCCACTGCGATTAGTGGAGATGGAGCTTTCGGCATGAGTCGCTCGATGGCGACCAAGAGAGCAATCATGGAGACTCCTACGGCTAGTGTTGTTAGCGACGTCCCGGGAAGGCCGTGGACCGTAGCAAGCAGGTTCTGGACGAACGAACCCTTTACAAAATGAATGCCGAGAAGTTTAGGGACCTGATCGAGAACGATGACGAGGCCAATGCCTGCCTTGAAACCAATCAAAACCGGTTCGGAGATGAAATTGGCAACGAAGCCCAGTCGCAGGATCGAAGCGAGTACAAGCATCAATCCCACCAAGAGCGTCAGCATAGCGGAGGCAGACAATAGCGATGCTGGATCTCCCCCCGGCACTGCCTCTCCCAGTTCGGCGGCGGTCAATATCGCGAGCGTAGTAGTCGTGCTTACGCTGAGTACGCGCGAGGTGCCGAGCACCGCATAGATCACCATCGGCAGAAAGGCCGTGTATAGTCCCACCTGCACCGGCAGTCCGGCGATCGTTGCATACGCCATCGCTTTGGGAATGACCACTGCAGCAGTGGTCAAACCGGCGATAACATCGGGACGCCGCCATTCTTTCCTGTAAGAGACGAGCCAATTTTCCATTGGAGGCAATCTACATGCTACGGAACTCCTGCCCCGGTCGGACACTGGCAAAAGTAGCAGGCAAGTAAATCTCCAGGGCCGCTTTCGTTGACGGCTGAAAGGGTTGGCTTAATTAAACTCTTGCCAATCCGAAGTAGGCTGAGTGATCGGCCCGGCGGGGCAACTCGAAGAGCAGCCAGACCTGAAAAAACCGACCGCACTGCGAGGGGTAGTTGGGGTTTGGGACCGCGAAAACGGTGATCGCATCAAGGGCTGTGCTCTTCAGGCGCACCTCTGCTCTCCTCCTCGATCATCTGTTCCCTCCGTCCGTTGTCAGGCTAGCGGACTGCGGAAAAGCTCGATTCGAATTACACTCCCTTGCCGAGGGGGATTCATGGCAAATCTAAGCGGGCTGGCGTCCTTTGTATCGGAGTTGAGAGCAGAGAGGACGAACCTGGTAGGTCGGCTGAGGCATGTCCATGCGGCTCTTTCAGTTATTGGCAAGTTTAACGGTGGGAGTTCCCACACGAAACCGAGGCACACTGTTTTTCGAGGGGCGGGCAAGAGTCCGCCAGGACTCTTGACGAGGACTTTGCTGGTGAAACGTCCGCTCGCTGGTTGCTTGTTGTTGCTCTGTGTAACGCTTGCGAGACCGTGCAGGCCTACCTCGATAGCTGCGGTTACACCCGTGCCGGGTGATCCGCTCACGGGGAATGGCAATGTAAGCCGGACTCTAATCACTCACAGCCAGCTTTTCTCGAACACTGTGCCCGCGGTTCCGGTCGATGACAGGGGCGGCTTTGCCGTGCCTGCCAATGCTGCTGCGCCTTCTCAGGCCTTCGAGGGCACACTAACGCTCTCCAACCCGGATTCGAGCGGGAGCGCCAAGATTCTGCGAGACGACTTCGGGGACGACAGCGCGAGCAATTCTCCGTGGCGCCATCTGCCCAGCTTTAGTTTTCAGTTCGTGGAGAATGGGAGCTACCTCATTCCCGTTCAGCAAGGTCTCGTCATCACGGGGAACGCGGCATGGAATTACATCCTCGGGCCCGGGCGGGTATGGCGGGAAAAGAGCGATAAGGGTTATATGCGCGCTTCGCTTCCTTTCGCGCTCGTCGAGAGGAATCAGAACTGCGTGCACAACGGGGAAATGACGTTCCTGTTCAATCGCAATAAGAGACCTAATATTTCGAAGGTCCGTTACCAAGTCACGCAGGAAACCTGCTTGTATTTCAAGCTCGACATGTGGGGACAACTCGCGGCAAGCTATACTCCCAGCAGCATCTCCAACGACCAAGCGGTGGAAAATGCGGAGGCTGCCGAAATGGCAAGCCGCCTACCCACCAAATCGTTCAGCGCACTCGCGACCGACTATCCCAACTCCGGGATCGAGATCGCGAACTTCACGCATGGCTTTCATTCCCCGGCTGACATTACCACCTATGGACTGCTGATCAATGGGGTTAACTACGTCAGCAGTTGCCAGACGCGCTATGGCTCCTACGCTTTCTGTGACAACATGCGCTTGCCTTCCTACTCGACAGCCAAGTCGTCGTTTGCCGGACTAGCGATGATGTGGCTGGGACGGCAGTATGGAAGCGAGGTTTACAACCGGTTGATTCGGGATTACGTCCCGGAGTATGTAGACGGTGGCGACTGGACGAATGTGACGTTCGACAACACTTCAGACATGGCTACCGGAAATTACAACAACGCAAGCGACGAAGCAGATGAGAACAGCCCCCAGGAGCATGCATTTCTGCTCGCTGAACCATACAGTACGAGGATAGCCGACGCATTTACATCGTTCCCACACAAGGCTGCTCCGGGGACCAAGTGGGTGTACCAAAGCCACGCCACTTTCATCCTGACACAAGCCATGAATAGCTACCTGCAGCAACAGCGGGGCGGCGGAGCGGACATCTTCGATTCGATTCGCGACGCCGTTTTCAAGCCGCTGAACATGAGCCAGGGAAGCTTGTCCATGCTGCGCACGGACAATAGTTCGTCCGGAAAGCCCTTTGGGAGCCACGGACTGTTTTTCATTCAGGATGACATCGCCAAAATCGGTCGCTTTCTCAACAACAGCGGCGGCGTGATTGACAACGTCCCAGTGCTCGATCCAAGACGGTTGCAGGAATCGCTGTTCCGTACGGCGAATGCGGCGACTCTGGGTGTGCAAGTACCGGATACGGGTACGCCCGTTGTGTCGAACACGTTCCGGTATCACAACCAGTTTTGGGCGAAACACATGACTACGGCCGAGTTCCCACAGTACGGCTGCAACTTCTGGGTGCCCTTCATGAGCGGCTACGGTGGGATTACGGTCTTGTTGTTGCCGAATGGAGCAACCTACTACATCTTCAGCGACGGCAATGAGTTCAGTTGGTACGCAGCCGTGAATGAGATCAACAAAATCGCGCCGCTCTGCCACTGAACGTGTGGTGCATGGTTGCGAGTTTAGAAAGTTGCCGGAGTGTTGACCCACAAGAGCAAGGTCTCCTTCCCGCTGAGGCTCCGCCAGCGATGCGCGTGTGTGCTCTCAAAGTACAGGCTGTCTCCCGCCTCTAGCGCGTAGTGCTCAATCTCATCGATCCACATTTCGAACTTGCCCTGAAGAACATAGATGAATTCCTCCCCTTCATGGCTGTAGGAGCCGCCACTGTCGGCGCCTGGAGCGATCCGGAAGAGGTGCGGTTCCATAGCCTTTTTGCCAAAGGCAAGCAGTTCCATTTGCACCCCGGGGTTGGGTACCAGGACCTTCCGCTCTCGCGCCCGCACCATGCGGCGCGAGTCATCCTCGTCGGCAAAAAAAGCCAGGACGTTCGTGTCATAAAGACGAGCCAGCTTTTGCAGGGTGGCGATGGAGGCATTGGAATACCCGCGTTCGAGGGAACTCAGGAAGCTGACACTCACTCCCGTTTTCTGGCCGACCTCGGCAAGAGTCAGGCCGTGTTGCCGCCGCAGTTCGAGCAGCTTTTGCGCGATCGCTTTCTGTTTATGCTTCGCCGCGGAGGGGGCCCGTTCATTCTCCTGTTTGCCCTGCAGGATGGCCACGATTCCAGCCGGATTGACGTGCTGTACGGTTCTCAGATACTTGATTTTCCGCAGCTTTTTCAGCCCCTCTCGGGAGTAGAGGCGATAGCGGCCCTGGCTGCGAGCCGCGGTAATCAGGCCCATGCGTTCCCAGTTCCGCAGCGAAGAAGCACTGATGCCGAGCATGTGTGCCGCTTCACTGATGCGAAAATAGACGGCGGTCTTTTTCTCAGTCATGGAGTGATACGGGGCTACTTTTGCCGGCATGTATCTTACGGCTGAATCCAGATCTATCGCAAACCTTACAACCTTACAGAACTGCACCAACCCACCAGAACTGCCCATAAAGCCAATCTGTCTATTGTTTTATGGATAATCCTGAAACGCCGATGAGGCGCGGAGTTTTCTCTTGACAGACATTACAGGAATCATAGTAAAGTATGCAAACATCCGGGAGGGTTCGGGGCTGGACCCGCTAAGACGCTGCCTCCTCTCCGGTGGAACGATACTGAAACACGGGCCCCAGTTCGAGATACCGACTACGAGGGGTGTCACGATGAAAAGCTTCGGCAGATGGGGGAAATCGCTATTGGTATTCGGGTTACTTACTTTCGCCGCCAGCATGGATGCGCAATTCACGGACGGCGATATTGCGGGGACTGTGACCGATCCGAGCGGCGCGACGATTATCGGGGCGACGGTCACAACGACCAGTTTGCAGACCGCGCGTGTGGACCGAACGCAAACCGACAAGATCGGCTACTACCGTGTGCGCCACCTTGCTCCTGGCACTTACCGGATCCGGATCGAGGCGCCTGGCTTCAAGGTGACGGTACTGAATGAAGTGGCAGTCAACGCCAGTGCGACGACTCCGGCGGATGCGAAATTGCAGCTCGGCACCGCCAGTGAGACCGTCGAGGTCGCCGCGGGCGCGGTTCTGGTTCAAACTGAGGAAGGGCGACTGGCGAATACCATTACTACCCGGGAGGTCGAGAATCTTCCCCTCAACGGCAGGCAGGTGTACCAACTGGTCACGGAAGAACCCGGGGTCACGGCGACGAATGCTCCGGTGGTCTCGAGCGTGCCCTCGCCAACTTCTTCGGTGACTTTCGATTCCGGATTCATCGCCAATGGTTCCACGCCCCGAGGCAACAACTTCGTGCTGGATGGCACGTCGAACAATAATGAGTGGCTGGGCGGAACGCCACTGATTTATCCCTCGCTGGATGCCATTCAGGAGGTACAGGTTCAAACTCTGAACTTCTCGGCCGAGTATGGGCGCAACAACGGGGCGATCATAAATATCATTACGAAATCCGGCACAAACGATCTTCACGGTTCCCTGTTTTACAACAACCGGAACACCGCTTTTGACGCGCGGAACTTTTTTTCCACGGTCGAAAAAGCTCCCCTCCAGTTGAGCCAGTTCGGCTTTGCTCTCGGCGGCCCGATCAAGAAGGACAAAACCTTTTTCTTCATGGACTACGAAGGCTCGCGGTTGAAGGATAGCGGTCCCGCCATCGTAATCAGCGAGACTCCTTACACCCGTAGTCTAGCGGCGCCGGGGAGTCTGGCAGCGATGTTCTTTCAGGATTTTCCCGGCCCCCCATGTCTCACCACCCCCGGCCCCACTGACCCCACGTGCCAGGCTGAAACACCGCAGATCGAACACAATCGAGCGGATCAATACATTGTCAGGGTGGACCATCACATCACTTCGCGGGACGAAATTTTTGCGCGTTGGACTTCTGACATAGCGTCCGGCGACGTGGCGCGGCAGGAGTTGTTCGGTGCGGGAAATCGTGGATTCACTGCGCCCTTCAACGGTTTGTTCAGTGATCTCGCTACCGGATACACTCATCAATTTTCTTCCAATACGCTCAACGACTTGCGCTTTTCCTACAGTCGAAACGGCAGCCATATCTCATTTGGCATTCCCAGCAATACCGAAACCGCCGGCATTCTGAAGAGCGCAGGCCTGCCACAAAGCGATTTCGCCTGGCTTTATATTGATGACGGCACGTTGCCGTTCGGCGGCGAACTTTACGTTCCCAGAGATTTCGTTTTCAACGCGTTTAAGCTGAACGAGACACTATTGCACACGGCGGGAAGGCATTCGTTCAAATTTGGTTTTGAGTTCAACCGCATTCAAGAAAACAGCAACTACAGGCTCTATAGTTCTCCTTTCATTGAGTTCGGCAGTATCAGCGCCTTCGCGGCGGACTCACCTTACCTCGAAGAGGCAACCGTGAACGCCGATTACGGCAGCCCGGATTACGGTCAATTCACAGACACTCCGCGCCATTTCCGGTGGAACCGGTGGGCCGCCTTTGCGCAGGATGATTGGAAGGTCACCTCACGCCTCACCGCGAATTTTGGTCTGCGTTGGGATGTATTTCCAGGCCCGAGTGAGGCCAACGGCATCCTCAGTAACATTATTCTCGGCCCGGGGAGCAATATATTTCAGCAAATCGCTACCGCCACCGTCGGCCGTGTGAAGCAGCTTTGGGACACCGACTACCACAACTTTGCGCCGCGAATTGGCCTTTCCTGGGATCCCTTTGGCAAGGGGACGTTCGTGATCCGAAGCGGCTTCAGCATCGCTTATAACGAGCCCTATTCGAACCTTTACACCAATGCGTCCCGCTTGGATCCTCCCGAAGCGAACACAGTTCTAGCCGAGCCAGGGGTGGGAGTGGGCGTCTCCGCAATCCCGTACACGTTTCCATTCCAACCCGACCCGGACTTTGCGGTGGGCCCGCCCACCAAGAATGGCGGCATTCCGGTTCCGGGCCTGGAGATCACGCCCAACGGGGTTGACCCCCACTTGCGCACGGCTTACGCCATGCAGTGGTTTCTGGGGATTCAGCACGCCTTAGGCCGCGACTATGGTTTCACTCTGAATTATGTTGGGACACGAGGAGTGGGAGGTTACACGCGGGAAGACTACAACCGTTTTGATGGAGATATCTGCAACCAGACCTCGTGCTCCTACGCCAACAATCGGTTGAACTATGGCTGGGGACAGATCACCTATATTTCGAATGAAAGCCAATCCAACTACGAAGGTTTGAATGCGCAGCTTCGCAAGAATTATTCGCACAACCTGACGTTCACTGCCAACTACACGTTCGGCAAGGTACTCGACAACCTTACCGAAGGGGGCTTAGGAGATTACTCCAACACAAACGGTTACGGTCTCCTTTACAGCGGTGTCTCCGATGTTGGAAATTCCCACTTGGACTATGGCCCTTCCGAATTTGACGCCCGGCATCGATTTACTTTGACCGGCGTTTGGAATATCCCTGCTCCAAAGGGCGGGGGAGCGTTGAATAAGGTCCTTGGCGGATGGGGGTTAAACACTATCCTCTCGCTGCAATCCGGCCGGCCGTTCGACGTCTATTGCGGGCAGTATTGGTTCAACGGCTGCGACTTTAATATGGATGGTCTGCCGTACGATCGTCCGAATCGCCCGGCTGGGATTAAGACGGCGGGCTTCAGCAACTCGCAGTTTGTAAATGGCCTCTTCGGCAATCCAGCGCTGACTTTCTCCCCAAGCGGTTTCAGCCGAACATCGCAGGCCCTCCAGGTCTTTTGCCCTTACGGGCTGAACTCGATTCTGGATTATGGACCCGTCAACTCCGGGCCAGGCGCGCAATGTGTTCCGGTGGGCGAGGACGGCAATCTCAGCCGGAATGCGTTTCGTGGACCGTCGTTCAAGGACGTCGATCTGGGTTTGGTAAAGAACACGGTGGTGTCTGATCGGATCAAGGTCGAGTTCCGGGCGGACGCATTTAACCTTTTCAATCGGGTGAATCTTTACAACCCGATTGGTGACCTAAGCAGCCCGCAATTTGGGCAGTCGACCGCAGCTTTTGCCCCACGGGTGCTGCAATTGGGTCTGAAGATAATGTTCTGAGCTGATGCTTGCGGCGGGCGCGGACTGGCGCTCGCCTCCATTCCTTGAGGACAAAGGCGTGAACACGATCAAGCTTCAAACGGAGATACCTGGACCGCACTCGGTTCGCTGGGGGGAGCGGCGACAGAGTGCCGTGCCGCGAGGGACGCACTCGACCGTGCCAGTCTTCGTTGCGAGGGCTGAAGGTGCCGCTTTGCACGACGTAGATGGGAATGTGTTTCTCGATTTCGCGGGCGGCATCGGCTGCATGAATGTCGGCCACTGTGCGCCGGCAGTCCGCGAGGCCGCCCAGGAACAGCTGGGACGCTTTAGCCATCTTTGCTTCGCGGTGACCCCATACGATACCTACGTTCGGCTGGCGGAAGAATTGAACCGGCGCACGCCGGGAAGTTTTCCGAAGAAGACCTTGCTGGTGAACAGCGGCGTCGAAGGCGTGGAAAACGCCGTAAAAATTGCCCGCGCTTATACGGGCCGTCCTGCGGTCATCGCCTTCGAAGATGCGTTTCACGGGCGAACGCTCCTGGGAATGAGCCTTACGAGCAAGGTGCATCCGTACAAGGAGAGCTTCGGCCCGTTTGCTCCCGAGGTTTATCGGGTTCCGTACGGCTATTGCTATCGCTGCTCGTACTCGCTTAGCTATCCGAAGTGCGAAATCCGCTGTGCGCACGCTCTCGAAGATGTGTTCCGACGCACTGTCGACGCCAGCGCCGTAGCCGCCGTGGTGGTCGAGCCGGTTCTGGGCGAGGGCGGTTTTGTGGTCCCGCCGCAGGAGTTTTTCCATGTGCTGCGTGAAGTTTGCACCCGGCACGGCATCCTGCTGATCGCCGACGAAGTGCAGACGGGCTTCGGTCGCACCGGTACGTTGTTTGCTTGTGAACAATTGGGTATGGAGCCCGATCTGATCGTCTCTGCGAAGTCAATCGCCGCGGGTCTTCCGCTCGGGGCCGTGACGGGCCGCGCAGAAATTATGGATGCCGCCACCCCCGGCGGCCTGGGCGGGACTTACGTGGGCAATCCGGTGGGCTGCGAGGCAGCGCTGGCGGTGCTAAAGATGTTCGATGGCCAGCAACTTGTTGCCCGCGCGGTTCAGATTGGCGAGTGGATCGTTCACCGCACACGAGAGTGGGCGGCGCGGTTCCCTCTCATCGGCGACATTCGCGGCATGGGAGCCATGCGCGCGTTTGAACTGGTCGGCGACCGTGGCACGCGAAAACCAGCCAAAGAGGAAACCGACAACATTATCAAGTATTGCTGGCAACACGGCCTCATCATCTTGTCAGCTGGAACATACGGCAATGTGATTCGGTTGCTGCTCCCTCTGGTGGTTACCGACGACCAGTTGGAAGAGGGGTTCTCCGTCTTAGAGGCTGCGCTAACGTCGGTCTCCGCACCGGCCGCTGGCGCCATTCGGAATTAGAAATACGGCATAGACGAGTACTTGGAAATCAAGTATTTGTGCTTCGGCGGGATCGGTAGCCAGCTGAGGGAGGATGACTACGACACTCTTCAATCGCTTGCCAAGAGTTTCTCCCAACAGCATGCCAGCGCGCGTATTGCTGGCATTTCTCGCCACCGCTGGACTGTTCTATGTCAACATCATGCCGGCACTGGTAGACGGGCTTAAGGTAGGACTCGGCTTCACCAACAAGCAGGCGGGGTTGGTCGGCTCATGCAATGTCTACGGCGCCGCCTGCGGCGCATTCCTGGTTGCCTTTCTGGTTCGACGCATCAACTGGAGAACGGCCGCTCACTTCCTTCTGCTGGGGCTGATCGGCATGGATCTGCTTTCCATGCTGGTCAAAGACCCATTCGCGCTCATGGGTGCTCGATTCTTGCACGGTTTTATCGGCGGCATGCTGGTGGGGATAAGCTTTTCGATCTTCGCCCGCACCGCGGCGCCAGACCGCACCTTTGGGGTGCTGCTCCTGGTACAGGTTTTTGCTGGCGGTCTTGGCGTAATGAGCTTGCCGTTACTCGTGCCGAAATTTGGCACAAATATTCTGTTTGTCACGTTGATTTTGTTCAGCCTGACGACATTAGTAATGCTGCAGTTCCTGCCGGATTATCCGGTAAAGACGCCAGTGCCCCGCGCGCCGGGTGCTGCGCCCGATGAATTGCAATTAAAACCGCTGTTGCTGGCATTGCTTTCCGTATTTTTCTTTCAAGCCGCCAACATGGGACTATTTGCCTTCATCATCGGACTCGGGGAGCGGCATGGACTCGAGGTCGCGTTCATCAGCGGAACCCTGGGCATCGCTAATTGGTGCGCCACGCTCGGCGCAGTATTGGTGATCGTGCTTTCCACCCGCTTTGGGATTTTCAAACCGATCATCGGTGGCATGTTGTTGACGCTCGTCGGCACTTATGTCTTTAACTATTGCGAGGTGAAGTGGATCTGGATTGCGGCGAATATCGGTACCGGCATCAGCTGGAACTTCGTGATCTCTCACCTGCTCGGCATGTGCGCCAGATTTGATCGAACCGGCCAGACCGCGGTTTGGGGCGGCTTTGCTTCGAAAATGGGCTTGGCATCAGGCCCGATGCTATTCTCATTTATTGTCGGAGCGAGTAATTACTCGGCGTTGATCGCGACGGCGCTCGTGCTGCTGGCTTTTGCAACTCTAGCGTCGGCGATCCCGGCATGGGTACTGGATCACGGCGCCGTCAACGATCTGCCTGACGCGCAGAATGCTCGAGCTGTTTCATAAGTCCGCATGACGTCCGCGCCACGGGTTCGAGCCGTGGTTATTCGTTTTCGTCCTCGGAGTTGAACATGTCATTGTTTTCGATTGCAGCATTACAGGTCGACTTGCCCTTCGGCGATAACCGCGATCGTCTGGAAAAAGAAACTGCGCGTGTGCTGGCGAGATTTCCGTGGGTAAGGATGGTTGTTTTGCCCGAGCTTTGCTCATTTGGCCCTGGGTTGAGTTTCGCCGAAGCGATGCCCGGACCAACGGAAACCCGCTATCAAGCTTTGGCCAAGAAGAACAATGTATGGCTCATTCCGGGATCAATTTATGAACGGGTTGGCGAGGATATATTCAACACCACGCCGGTCATCAATCCCGAGGGTGAGGTCGTCGCGCGATACCGCAAGATGTATCCCTTCCTGCCCTACGAAAAAGGGGTGAAATCCGGAACTGAGTTTGTCGTATTCGACATCCCGGAGGTTGGTCGTTTTGGAGTTTCAATCTGCTATGACGGGTGGGTTCCAGAGACGACTCGCGCGCTTGTCTGGAAGGGCGCTGAAATCATTATCCATCCGACCATGACAGGGACCATTGATCGGGCACAAGAACTGATCATTGCCCAGGCCAGTGCCATCACGAACCAGTGCTATTTCGTTGACGTAAACAATGCGGGTCAACTCGGCAATGGGCGATCCATAATCGTCGGCCCGGAAGGAGAAATCATTCATCAGTCGGGTGAAGTGGGAGAACAGATTCCTTTCCCCATCGATCTCAATCGCGTGCGGGAGGTAAGACGGTCTGGCACTCTCCGACTCGGTCAAATCCTTAAGTCATTCCGTGACACACCTATTGAATTTCCCTGTTATCGAGGGAAACATCAAGAATCTCCTTCGATGGCCGCATTAGGACCTCTAGCAATGCCCGAGAGATAGTTTAATGGAGCCGTGGTCTATGAGATCCCGGTCGGAGATTCGCTGAGCATCGCTCCCGGTTTGTCGATGAACCGGAAACTATCCAGAGACGGGCTTCCAGGCGATCTGCTCGAGGCCGACTTTTTCGGGGTCGCCCAGTGACATGGTGCTACTGATCGCCGCGGACTCTCCACCAGTCCGACTGTTCGAACTCGGCCATCTTTTCGGCCCCGTGTTGCGCATACCAGTCTTGCCAAGCCGCTGCATCGGCAGGCAGAGCCTTGTCCGTGACCTCCTGTAACGCGAGGAACGTCCAGTTGCGCATTTGCGGGGTAATTTGGGGATCTGCGGCCAGCTCTATCAGTTTGGGCACCATTCGCAGGCGCTGTTTGCGCATGAAGTTGCCGCAGTCGGACACGTTGCAGCCCGCGCGATTGCGGACCGCGTCGGAGGGGTCGTGCGTAAAAGAATCGAAGAGCTGGTCCAGAGCTTCATCGGTGCCCAGGTAGCGCATGCCTTCGACGGCCCACTGGCGCACCAGCGGGTCGGGGTCATTCCCGGCATAGTTCACCAGGACGGGATAAATGCGATCGTAGCCCACGCTGCGGCCGGCCAGCATTCCCATGGAGTACACACTGTAGGCGCGATGCGCGGGGTCGGCTTGCGCCTGTGCGATGAGGGCGTCCGCCGAGGCGTCCGTTTTCGGCACTCCGTTGATTGCCAGGTTGAGATCTGCATTGGCGTAGCGAACGCGGAGGTCGGTGGAGAATTGAGAGCGCCTCTCCAAGTCGTCCATGTGTGCGGTGCGCTGGAGATCGTGCCAGATGCCGATATTCTGCTCGAACAAGTCGAGCGCACGGGTATCGTGATGAATTGCCCGATCGAGCAATTCTTCCGCCTGCGCCTGTTCGGGTAGCGTTTGCAGATGTTGCTGATCCAGACGCTGCTGATCCAGACGCTGCTGATCCAGATGTTGCTGATCAATGTCTGTGAGCGGCGAGTGAGCCAACTGGTGTGGGGAAGATTTGGCCGGTGCCGGAACCTTGGCTAGACGGGTGGGCTTGCCGTAGTCCCGAGAGAGAAAACGGTAGCCGACGAAACCCGTCCAGGCGAGGAAGAGCGCAATCCCCACCGCGATCGCGGCCGGGCTATTGCGGCGAAAGGCTGGGAGAGATCCTGATGGTGCTTGTCCACGTTGCGGCGGCGAACCATAACCCCCCAGACCGGTGTCGACCGCGACGTGAGTGTCGAGTTTTAGGCCAGCGAGTTTCTCCAGTTGGGCGGCGACCCAGCGTGCCTCCTGACGGTTATCGATCATGTCGACGAGCGTCGCCTTCTCTCCATTCTTCATCTGCAAGCGAAGAGAGTAAGAAGCTGCTGTGCCTGGTTGTTGCGCCTTGGTGACGGGCAATATCTGAGCAATGTCGGAGAAGAGAAATTCACGAGCTCCTCCGATGCCGACGAGAGCCCTACGGCGCACAATCCTGGCGTTGCCTACCTGGATGCGGAAGGAGACCAGCGTCGCCTGAATAAGTCCGTAGATCAGCAGGAGCTCGGCCAGTCCGAACACCACGGTAAAGAGCAGTGGAGCTTTGGAATGTGCCAGGAAATAGACGATGGCCGTGCACACGGCCGTGAAGAAGATCAAAACCAGGATCTGGGACGGGTTGCGAAACGCCGGGAAATAGAATTCCGTGCTGCCGTCCATCCCGGCCGAGACCACAACTTTCGGATTCTGGGGAGCGGCCACGTCGGAGGCATCGGATTGGAAGGCTGGGGGAGCGGTTGCGCCCTGCGCGTCGCTCAGAAAAATTGGCGTCGGCTCTGCGGCTGAGGCCGACAATGGCGTCAGACGGAAAACCGGGACCTCGAAATCATCGGAATAATTCACGCCGGGGACGTCGGCCTGAGCGTGCAAGAGCCAGAGCAGCTGATCGTTCGGATCGTCGTGATTCGACTCGTAGGCGTCGCTCGGGATACCGAACTCCACTGGGATCGCGGCGTCACCCATGGGTCCGGGGGTCAGCGATGCCTGCGGCACATTCTTGTCAGCTTGCCAGAGAACGCTCTGGAGGGTGGAACGATTTTTCCCCCCGCCGGTGATGACTTGGCGCACGCAGGAAAGACTCAGGTCGATTCCATGTCTGGCATTGGTGTTGAAGCGCAGGTGAATCGCGCCCTTCAGCGTGCGGCCGGGCGAAAAGGGCAGCGAGGCGAACTCGAAATAGGTTAGGCCAAAACGTTTCCGCCGGATGCTGGCCCGCATGGCCGCGCCCGCCAGAATGACTCCACCCACACAGAAGGCAAGCACCAAGAAGGGCTTGGGGCCGGAGGTCCGCAAGAGTTGAGGCACGACCGAGACCGCGATTGTGAGCACAATCCCGTTTACAAAAATCGCCGCCGCCCAAAGACCGACGGCGCTGTTGCGGTTCTTGCTTTCCGCTCGGCTCGCCGCCCAGTCCTTCCGCCATAGCCATGGAGATTGGGGATTAGACACCTCGGCTGCCGCTTGCTCCTTTAATTTGCGGTTGCCATAGATTCCCACGCCAATGACCCCGCCCCCAATCAGAGCGAAGATCGCGCTGATGAGCACTCCCACCCAGCGATTCCCATGGACCTGGCTGGGAGCAGCGAAGAGAAAACCGCTTGCGAGAGCGAGTCCAAAGGCCATAAAAATCAGGCCAAAAACAATGGGGAAGACCTGCGCGCCTTTAGATGGTCTGGTCACAGCGGAATTATAGAGTTGCCTTAGATGGGAACCGAGCAGGATAGCAACATCTTAATTACCCCAGTCACAGCATCACGGGAGCACCATCGGGATCGGGCGCTTCCTGTCAGATGCCCGCATACCACGCGTAGCCCCCTTCAGAGCTAGCACCCCCCAGACCCTTGCCGAACGGTTTGAGGTTATCCGTCAGAGTCACGCGATTGATGTATTTCACATTTTTATAACCGAGCTGGCGCGGGACTCGCACGCGGACGGGGCCCCCGAACGGCACGGGAAGTTCGTTTCCGTTCATGCCGTGGGCGAGAAGCGTTTGTGGGTGCAACGCGTCCGCCATGTCGATGCTCTCCCACCAGTCAGGTTGGATCGAGCGGTATACAACGTAACGCACCTGGGGCAGCGCGCCAACACGGTCCAGGATGTAAGAGAGCGGCACCCCGGCCCATTCGGCGATGTAAGTCCATCCTTCTTCGCAGCCGATCATTGTGATCTGCGTACTGGTGGGGAAACTCCTAAGCTCTGCCAGCGAGAACGAGGCCGGCCGGGCCGCCATCCCGTCCACAGTCACCCGCCAGTCCACAAAACTGGCTGCCTGGAGTCGTTTGAATTCATCGCCCATCGGATCGACTTCATTGGCGAACGGATTCTTCGAAATCTCCGCGCGGGAGAATTCACGGGCCATGGAATGGCGGGTCAAAAGTCGCTGCGCAGCGTAGGTCAGCGTTTCTCCCGGGCCGTAAAGTCCTCCCGCGTCCGGCGGGATGAGCCCATGATGCCGCGCGCTTTTGGCAGCGGCGACAATCCCAGATGCACCGGCCGACACAGCCAGCCCCGTGATGATGAATTTGCGTCGAGAGATATTGCTCATAACTTCACTCCGTCGGTGGGGTAGCGCGGCCGGTGATCATGGCGCGCATACGATTTCGAAATCCGGCAACAAAGACCATCAGCACGTGAATCAACAGGAACAGCACAAGGAGTATCGTCACCAGGAAGTGCAGGCTGCGCGCCGCCTGCTGGCCTCCCAAGAGCTGAACGGCCAAGGGGAATTCCGAGGTGAATCCGAACGACATGGCCAGGCCCGTCCAGATCATCAACGGGAACAGCACGAAGATCACGAGCAGATACGTGAGGCGCTGCAGCACGTTATACGACCACGCTTCTTCCTTGCCCGGCCGCTCAAAGCGTAAATGTCGGACCAGCGAACCGCCAAGCTCCTTGATGGAAAAGTCAGAAGCCGCGGGAAACAGATGGCGCCGGAAATGCCCTGCGAGGAAGCCAAACAGCACGTAGAACAAACCCGTCCCAACTGCAAGCCATGCCGCCTGAAAATGGAGATAGCGGCTCCAACCGTTCTGATCAGGGAGCACGTACCCATAGCCGGTGGGGACGGTATCCCTTGAGGATGGCAGGTGAAGGTTGAGCCACGGGCGCGTGTTTACGTTGCCGGTCTCACCCCAGTAAAACCGTGGGTGCGAAAGCACGATCTCTCCTCCGCTGACCAGCAGCGCGAGAAACGCGGCCGTAGTAATCCAATGGGTCACGCGCACGAGCGCGGAGTGGCGCTTCCGGTGCGCGGCGGGCACTGCAGTAGCCGAAGAAGACAATTCGCGCGCACTGCGATCAGCGATCGGCAGACTCGCATTCATAAAGTGGGCCCCATCCCCGATGCTCGGGATTCTACAGCAAGCGCACAATCAGCGCCGCCGAGGAAGGCGCAATTAGTTGAACCTCAGGCTTGCGCCAACTCCAGACCAGATACTGCATTCACTTCTTCGTCTGCAAAAGAGCGACGGACCGTTTTTCGTCAATGAGATGGCGCCGGCCATCTTCGCTAACGCTTGCGCCTTGTTTGATAAGGTCGATGACCTGCGCGGGTGTGAGCGAAGGATCGAGCGCAAACAATTTGGCCGCGAGATTGACCACGTTCGGAGAAGCCATCGACGTGCCGGACAGCCTAAGCTTCTCTCCGCCAGGTACATAGCTTTCTACGTTGTAGCCGTCGGCATCGACAACCACCGTGTCTCCGTAACTGGTAAACGAGGTCTCATCCCCTGCCTGGTTCACCGCGCCGACGGCAATGAGGTTCGGGAGATGCAATGACGCCGGGACATCGTCGATGAAACCGCTGTCGCTGTCGCTGTTTCCAGCGGCGGTGACGAACAACGTGTTCGGGGCGTTTTTGATGGCCGTCTCGATGGCAGCGCGCCAAATGGCGTAGAGTCCGGCCGCCCGTTTCTTGCGCTCGGCGGGATCGGCGCCACCACCGGTCTTGGAAATCCAGGTCTCGAACTCCTGCGGCTCATCTCCCCAGCTCATGTTCACAACGCGCACATTACGGGTACGGAAGTAGTCGGACATCTGCTGGAAGTCAGCGCCAAGATGGCGAGCCCACTCGGGCGTGGGAGCAAACGGCAGGTCGGGCAACTGATCGTTGAAGCGGGCAACCACCAGGCGCGCGGCGGCATTGCCGCGGACGGCAATCCCGGCACAGTGCGTGCCGTGCAAATAGAACCCAAGCACCTTGTCCAACTCATTGAGCTCATGTAATTGCTCCGCAGTTAACGTGCTGAACCTTTTCTGCGCGGCATCCGCCGCGGGCGAATCTATGCCATTTTCAATGTCCAAACGCCCTTGTCGTACTTCGCGGAACTCCGGATACTCCTTTTGCTGCTCGGGTGTAAGCGGATACAGCCACATCGTAGATGGGTCCCCGCGATCATCGAATGCAAGGCCATGCGTGCCGCTGGCGGTTGGCTTTGGGTCGGTGAACAATTGATCGGGGAAAAGCGAAACGTCGATGCCGGAGTCCCAAATCGCGACCAACACCGGAGACAAGTTCTGATCTTTGGTGAGGGTGACTTCACGGGCGTCCCAGATATCGGGTTTCACGACGTTGTGAGCTGCAATGTACTGCTTAAGAACTTCGCCGCGGGCAGGGAGCAGCGGAATCCAGAATTGCAAGTCATTTCGCGCAGAGATCAACTCCCACGCTTCCTGATTATCGAGCGCTCCCGATTTCTGGACCGCGGGATCGAGCTCGGTTTTCACAAACCCCACAGCAGCCGATTTCGTGTAGAGCCGGGAGCCAGCGTAGGATGCTTTCGTGTCGTCCTGCACAACATCCCAAGGCAATGGGTCGATCGCTTCTTTGTAATGTTTGATGAAAGCCTCTTTGTAGGCGGGGCCATGGGTCGTGTGGGTGTCGGTTGCAGCCCGTAGCCTCGCTTGCGGGTAGAGAAAGGCGAGCAGCTTAGCCGCGGGCTTCTGTTGCAAAGAGCGCAGAGCGTCCACCGTCTGCAATCCGGCCTGGTACTCGCCGGCGAGTTCCTGTAAGTCGAGCCTGACCGAAAGCAGAGTCCGCAGGGTAGATTTGTCGTCGATATCGTAATCACGAAAGATGGTGTCGAGGTCGGCGCGGACTTTGCTCGCAAAGGCATTAAAGGTGGCATCGTCGGCTTCCATCAACTCCGAAGCTGGGCCGGTCAGCCTGTAGCTAAAGCGGGGCAGGTCAGCCTGACTGGCGACTTTCTTCTTACCGCTCGATTGTGACTGTGCAAAGGTCGCGAGGAGCAGCAGAAGCCAAGCAAGACTAGATGTGACCCGGTGACGTTTCAGCATGAGACACCTCTGGTTGAGATCGGAAACAGATCCTGCGAGTAAGCACTCGGGGAGTCTAGTGACCAAGTAATAGCCTGTCAATACGCTGGGCCTGTACCCGTCGCGAAATCGGCGCGGTTGAACAGAAAGGTCTGGGCGGAAGCCAGCGGGGCGGCCACTGTGGCCAGCACCGCAACGACAACCAGCGTCAGGATTGTCCTTGCCCGAAAAACTCTGGTTGCAAATAGAGTTGCCCGAAGTTGGTCATTGTCCTGCTCCTCTTATTCGGTTGTTTCGAATTCTGTCGTGTGCAGATCTCATACTTCCTGACCGCGCCGGGAGCGGGCATGGTTCGGAGCCTTGGTCCCCTCGACAGCGCAGGTTGACCAGCGGCTACTTTTGGTTGATCTCCGGTTTGCTGGCTTGTGCCGGAGGGGGCAAGGGAGCTACATGAGGCAACGGAGCTACGTTGGGTAGAACCGGCCTCCGTGGAATGCGAAGTTTGAGCGGCGTCGGCCCTACGACGGGCGAAGCCTCGCTGAGCCGTGGAAGGGTCGGGCGTTGGTGCGTGCCCGGTTTGCTCTCCGGTGGGATCGCTTCGTAGCCAATCCGCGCCGTTTCGGGCGCTCCGATGACTTCGGGATAGAGGTAGCGGCCGCGATCGGCAGGAGCCTTTTCAACTTCGACCGGAATCCGGTTTGCGTTGGCGAAGGCATCCTGGCGGATGCCCGTCACCTGCCAGGAGACTCTGCTTCCAGGTTTTCCGCCGGCCATCTTGAACTGGTTGTTGGCCACCTCCTCGGCAATATAGAGATTCGGTCCGGGTGCGCCGATGGGGGTGAGTTGATAGCGGAAGTCCTTGTTTAAAGCCTGAAACCAGTCGGGAAGAGCGATCACGGCCTCGCCACTGGCATCCAGTTCGGCCACGCCATTGTAGATGTTCATCATGTCGGGCGACTCGACGAAGGAGTGGTAGAGATATTTGTTGGCGGGGTCGAGCGGATGGTCGATCTTGAACGAGCCGCCTCCTTTGGAGAGCGTGCCGACCACGTTCACGCCGCTGCCGGAAGCCACCAGGGCGTCGACGTTGTTGACGCGGAGGTGCACGGTTTCACTAGCGTTTGCGTTAACGTAGGTTTCACCGTTGTTACCTGCGGTCAGGGTGTAGTTGGTACAGCTCCTCATGCCGTTCTGGCTGAGTTGGATGGCAATACGATTATCGCCTTGGCCGCATCCCGGGTCTCCAATGATCGCTAGGACTTTAGTGCCACTGGTCTCGGTATAAGGTACCTCGGCCACGAAGGCCGCGCCTCCACCGTTCCCTGTGGCGTTCTGGGTATAGAGCGTCTCTGCGAGGTTTGAAGCGCTGTAGAAAGCGCCGGCAAAAGAATTGTCGGAGGTCCCAACTACTCCAACTGAGGATGCGCTGTCACCCCACGAGCCGGCACCGGCAGCGGCAATGTCTTCCTCCATGCCTATAAGGCTGGCCTGAGCCGACTGCCCGTAGACGCCGATCGTAGGACCCGTACCCTCCACGCCATAGCCTGACGCGCTGGAGGTATTGCCTATGACGCCGTTGCCAGTCGCACTGGCCGTAACCGTGCCGTTCACCGCCTGGTTCCCCGTAAACGTGTTGGCCGCGCCCAGTTGCGCATACATGGCGTTGGTCGCCGTCGTGTTCAGGCTCAGCGTGACGTTGCCGCTGGTTCCGCCGCCGGTAAGATCGGTTCCCGGCGTCACGCCCGTGATCGTGCCCGTGCCCACCGCCGCGCACACCCACGAAGTGCCGTTATATTGCAGAACCTGATTCGCCGCACAGGCGCTGGTCAGCGATAGGTTCAGCGTGCCGCTGGTGCCGCCGCCCGTCAGGCCGCTGCCGCTGGCCGTGGTAATTCCGGTGAGCGTGCCACCGGCGAACACGATGTCCAACTCGGCCGCGTGGCTGGTGGTTGTGTTCTCCTTGCTGTCGAAACTCGCATTCAGCGGACTGTTCGCCACCAGCGCGATGCCGTCATTCGGGGTTCCGCTGAGCCACGCCTGCACCGCCGCCGTCACGTCCACCAGGATGTACTGATTCTTATCGGCGGCGACGAGCGGGACGCTGGCGGCGATCGTGGTTCCGAGCGCTGGGGCGTTGCTGGCGTCGATCGTGCTCTCGGACCAGGTGCCATTGGCGTAGTCCACGTTGAAGCTGCCGGCGGTGGTCACGGCGTTGACGTAGAGCTTGAGGGTGGCCTTGGTGATATCGGCGCTGGTGTAGCCCGCGGGGATCGATGCCAGATTGAATTGAATGAAAGAAGTCTGCGTGCTCTCGACATCGAGCAGCGTCTTGGCGCCATAGTTGGTGGTCGAGGCGGCGGTGTTGGTGTAAGAATCGCCGGTGGGAGTAAGCTGGCCAAAAGCCAAACTGCACGCCAGCAGCATCAGAGACAGAAGTGAAGCTAAGCGCAACTGCCTTTTCAGGTTTTTCATTGTTTTCTGGAAGTGTGTTTTCGATTGGTAATTTCCCGCGAACAAAATGAACGGAATAAACCCAGCGGGCGGTTCGTTCCCCGCGAATCCGCCCGCCACCGCTCCAGATGAACTTCAAAATGGAAGATCATCTGATAAGGTCCCCACTTCGGAGAAAACGTCGCCGTTCACAGCTTGCGAATGGCGGTCGTTAAGGCCCCGTTATTAGGATAAAGTGAAATTCCCGTAAGAACGGGGCCATGAATAATAAGAAATTCCTGGCGTCTCGCATCGAGCGCATGGCAAGCTCCGCGGCTACTCGACGAAATACATGCGTTTCGACGGCTTGACATTGGTCATTGGAGAGGCTAATTTGCTACCCACGAACTCCGCAGGGAGTTCTGGGGGCCCGTTGTCGCAGGTGCAGTCCAAAATCGTCTCCCAGTTGCTTGACGACTGGCATGCCGGCGATGACGAGGCGTTGCGCGCCGTGGTTCCGCTCGTTTATGAGGAACTCCGGCGGGCTGCGCACCACTATCTGCGGAAGGAACGCGCCGACCATACCCTGCAGAGCACCGACCTGGTGCACGAGGCTTATTTGCGTCTGGAGAGACAAGGCGCGGCCAAATTCGAGAACCGCGCTCATTTCCTGGCGATCTGCGCCCAGTTGATGCGGCAGATTCTGGTCGAGTACGCGCGCCGCCACAATTCCGCCAAGCGGGATGGAGGCGATCGGGTAACGCTGGATGGGCTGGCGTTCAAGAGCCGCGGCGTGGATATGGTCACTCTCGACGACGCTCTGAATGAACTGGCTAAACTCGACCAGCAACAGAGTCGCATTGTGGAGTTGAGATTCTTCGGCGGTCTTTCCGTCGAAGAAACCGCGGATGTGCTCAAGCTGTCGCCAAGGACGGTGAAAAGACACTGGGCTAGCGCACGGGCTTGGCTGTATCGCCAGATCTCCGAGCCAACAGGCGCATAACTACCAGGCATATGACACCCGAGCGTTGGCAACAGATTCGTGATGTGCTTGAAGAAGCGCAGGAACGGGAGCCAGCCCTGCGTTCCGCCTTCCTGGCTCGTGCCTGTTTGTCCGATCAATCCTTGCGGCAAGAAGTCGAAGTCCTGCTCGCCTCTGGCGATGACGCCAGCTCCAGCTTCCTTCAATCTGCACCGGCGCCGGACGGATTGATCGCGAATCTGGATGGCATCCTTTCCAGTGGCGCATTGCAAGCGGGACAGCTCTTTGCGGAACGTTTTCAACTTGTGCGCAAGCTTGGTGAAGGAGGCATGGGGCAAGTGTGGCTGGCCGATCAGACTTCTCCAGTGCGGCGGCAAGTTGCCCTTAAGCTGATCAAGGCCGGGATGTACGACGAGGCGGTGGTGCAACGCTTCCAATCGGAGCGGCAATCGCTGGCGATCATGGATCATCCCGTCATCGCCAAGGTGTTTGATGCAGGGTCGACACCACAGGGTCAACCGTACTTCGTGATGGAGTACGTGCCTGGGCTGCCGATCACGGAGTATTGCGATCGGAAGAAGCTCAATATCAGAGATCGTCTCGAACTCTTCATTCAGGCCTGCGATGGCGTGCAGCACGCGCACCAGAAAGCGATTGTCCATCGCGATCTTAAACCGGCAAACATTCTGGTGGTGGAAGTGGACGGCAAACCAGTGCCACGGATCATCGACTTCGGGTTGGCGAAGGCAACTACGCCTCAGATTGACGGCGAGAGCTTGTTCACGCAGCTGGGACATTTTGTGGGTACGCCCGGATACATGAGTCCGGAGCAGGCTGATCCCAGCGTGCAGGACATCGACACGCGGGCCGATGTCTACTCGCTGGGGGTGGTTCTCTACGTGTTGCTGGCCGGGTCGCAGCCGTTTGAGACCAGGCACCGGCAGAAGCAACCGCTCGACGAGTTGCTGCGAAAGCTACGCGAGGAAGAACCGCCGCGACCGAGCACCAAGTTCAGCACCGATCGGGACACTTCGAGTACGACCGCTGAAGCGCGCGGTACCGAGCCCAAACAACTGGTGAACCTGCTGCGCGGCGATTTGGACTGGATCACGATGAAGGCGCTGGAGAAGGATCGCGCCCGCCGCTACGGTACGCCTTCAGAACTGGCCGCCGACATTCGACGGTATCTGAACCATGAGCCCGTCGTGGCGTGTCCGGCAAGCGCCGGCTACCGGTTGCGGAAGTATGCCCAACGGCACCGTGTAGCCGTAGTTGTGGCGTCTGGATTAGTGCTGCTGCTTGTCGCATTCACCGTCTTGCAAGCGGTGGAGTTGCGCCGGATTACTTCTGAACGTGACCGCGCCAACCGCGAACGTGACCGTGCCACCCACGAGCGAGATCGCGCCACACGGATCACCGATTTCATGACCGGCATGTTCAAGGTGTCCGATCCGAACGAAGCGCGCGGCAACAGCGTGACTGCCCGAGAGATCCTCGACAAAGCCTCGAAGGAAATGGAGACAGGTCTGGCGAAGGATCCTGAGGTTCAATCGCAGATGACGGAGGTCATGGCGAGCACATACACGAACCTGGGGCTATACCCGCGTGCTCATGAACTGGCAAAGCGAGCCTTGGACGCTCGTCTGAGCCTTCTCGGACCGGATGACCCAAAGACGCTGGAGTCGATGGCGCAGCTGGGCCGGATTCTGAATAGTGAAGGACATTATGCCGAAGCCGAGAAGCTGGAGCGCCAGGCGCTGGCGGGCGAGCGGCGCCTTCTCGGACCCGAGGACCCGCTAACGCTAGAGACCGCGGGCACCCTCTCCCTCATCGTGCAGGGCGAGGGCCATTTCGACGAGGGAGAGAAACTGGCGCGCGAGGTGATCGAGGTTGCAACTCGCAGACTGGGCCCGGAGAGTGCTCTAGTGCTAGGGTCCATGAGTGCTCTGAGCAGTGCCCTTTGGAACCAAACCCGCTATGCCGAGGCTGAACGAGTGTATCGCCAGTTGCTCGATGTCGAGCGCCGCACCTCGGGACCAGATCACCCTGAAACTCTGAGAGCGATGTCCAATCTGGCGCTCGCCCTCCAGGCGCAAGGTCGCGGGGCGGAAGCCGAGCAGATGTATCGCGAAGCATGGACCGCCGATCAGCGTGTACTTGGGCCCGAACATCCAATGACGACCCACGTTATGTCCAACCTTGCGGGCCTCCTCTTTACCGAACGCCGCCTGGCCGATGCCGAGAAACTGTACCGGGAGGTGTGGGCGATTCAGTTGCGAACCCTTGGGCCCGAACATCCAGACACGTTGAACTCGAAATCCGAATTGGCAGATGATCTCTTTATAGAGGGGCATGTCCGCGAAGCGGAAAAACTGCAACGGGAAACGCTTGAGACTCGGCTTCGCGTCCTCGGGCCGGAAAATCCTCGTACCTTGGCGTCTCAGGGCGCTCTCGCCAGAACACTGATCAAGGAGGGCCGCTACGCGGAGGGCGAAAAGCTTGCCCGGGAGGCTTTCGAAGTCGAGATTCGCATCGTGGGGCCGCAACATCTCGGTACGCTGTTTGCATTGCGGCAACTCGTGACCGCGCTGACCTACGGGGGGCGCTCTGCCGAGGCCAGCAAGCTTTTTCACGACGTGATGGAGAAGGGGAAAGATTCAAATTCCGGGGGGAAGGCGAACGCCGGATGGTGGTATGCCTTCGCCCGCATGGCAGCGCTTACCAATCACCCCGATGAGGCGCTTCAGTATCTTCGGGAAGCCATCGATCGCGGATACGCGGACGCCGATGTCTTGATGGCCACCGATGATCTGAGGAATCTCCACCACAACCCTCGTTTCCAGGAACTCATCGCCGAACTCAGACGCCCGGCCACGAGAATTCGAGCCCAATGATGCTGCGTGGGTTCGCCCGGCATTCATAGGACTCAAGCGACCGGTTTGTTAGCGAGAGGCACGCTATTCGTCGGCATCGAACTGTTAGTTCTGCCAGTTTTGTCGTCAGGCTAAGCTGTTAGCATGAAATGAGGAGTGAACGCCCGTTATGGCGCCGTTGGAAAAGACCGTGTCCCAACGCTCGGAAGTCTTTACTGTAGCGACGCTGAGTGATAGATTCGGTTTCGCTAATTACGAAGTCGCTGAGGTAGACGGGTTATGGGCGGAGAACTGCCCTGCCGGGTGACCGGTGCGGAACAGTTTCAGCGGAGTCACATGCGCTTTGAGTTCAGAGTTGTGATGTCAAGCCATCCGCGCTTTTTGTCTATCGTCCGCGCCACCGTGGGCCAGCTCGGCGTGGTGTACGGCTTGACGGAGGACTCGTGTCGAGAGGTCACTTTGGCGGTTGACGAGGCCTTGGCCAACATCATTCGACACGCCTACAAGAACCGCTATGACCAGGAGATCGAATTGAACTGCCAAGCTGGTGCCGATCAACTGGAGTTTACGTTCATCGATCGGGGCGAACCAGCGGACCTGGCCAGGATCTGTGGCCAGCCGTTGGATGAATTCTCACTGAGCGGGCGGGGGACGCACTTGATCAAGGCGGCCATGGACGAGATGCGCTACGAGCGAGTTCCGGGAGGAAATCAACTGAAGCTCATCAAGCGGTTGCCCACTGCCCAGGTAGCTGCTGATGGGGCGTGATCGCAGCGGTGCCTGCGACCAAGCCTCAACGTGACCGGGGCGCTGATAGTTAGCGTTCCGTTGAGATAAGAAAGCTGATGAAGGCCGTGGTTCCTGAACCGATGGAGGATGGACATGGAAAGATATATGGCGTCTTCGACCCGTGTTGAGAAAGGGACCACGATCGTAGATGTTGTAGGTCAGATTGACTTGGGCAATTCACCAGCCCTGCGCAAGACACTATTGGACTCCTTGCAAGGGGCAGACCGCGTGGCCGTGAACATGATCGCGGTCAAGTACATCGATAGCTCCGGGATTGCCTCACTGTTGGAGGTTCTCAGGGCGGCGCGGCAATCCAAAAAGCGGTTTGTCCTGTTTGGCTTGACCGGGGCTGTTAGCCAAGTGTTACAGCTCACACGCTTGACCGGGGTTTTTGAAATACGCGAAACCGAGGAGCAGGCCCTCGAAAGTTGAATCCTGCCTTCGAAGACGGGCGTCCATTGAAGGCGCCCGCCAGGGAAGTGCCCGGCAGAACTAAGGCGGAATGAGTTCCTTGGAAGGGGAACGGTTGGCGTGAAAGTGGCGGAAAAAATCGCAGTCGTACCGAGCGTGGTCGGCCTCTGGACGCTGAACGGGCTCACCTATGTTGGCGGCTTGGCGGTGCTCGCGGGACAGTCCGCCTATTTCACATTCGTGGGTCCTTTCCGGGGCCAGCGCCTGCGCCCGCATCGGGCTTTCCATCAAGCTATGGCGGTCGGCGTCGAAGCCATACCCATCGTTTCCCTGATCACGTTCTTTGTGGGCCTGATCATGGCCCTGCAGAGTGCGTACGAGTTGCGGAAATTGGGGGCGATGCAGTTCCTGGCCAGCGCCGTAGCGCTTTCGATTCTTCGAGAACTTGGCCCGCTACTTACAGCCATCGTCGTCATCGGTCGTTCGGGATCGGCCTTTGCTGCGGAAATCGGCACCAAGAAGGTGACCGAGGAGGTGGATGCGCTGAAAACGATGGCTTTCGATCCAGTGGCCTTTCTGGTCGCGCCCAAGTTCCTGGCCATGCTGGTGATGATGCCGTGCCTCTCAATCTGGGCTGACTTCATGGGGATTGTTGGCGGATGTGTTTTCGGCGTTACCGCCGCCAATTTTACGATCACTTCGTATTTCCAAGCGACGCGAGATGCCATCGTCGCGCGCGACATATATACCGGCCTCATTAAAAGTGTGTTATTCGGTTTGGTCATCACGGCTGTCGGCTGCAAGGAGGGCTTCGCCACCGGGGCCGGCGCTGAAGAGGTTGGACGCTCGACTACGGCGGCGGTGGTCACCTCGATTGCGCTCGTGATCGTAGTCGATCTGGTGTTCACTGCCTTGTTCTATGTGATTAACCCGGGTTAGCAAATGAATGTGCACATAATGTCCGAATATCGACGGCCCTGGAATTCGAACCGCGTGCGGGTCCTGATTTGCCGGGCGAAACAGGCAAATCCAGGAGGTCTGGGATATGACTGAGCCCGGCGCAGACACGCCAGCTATTTCGGTGGTCAATCTTCGAGTGAGCTATGGAGAGCGCGAGATTCTTCACGGCGTCAGCTTTGACGTTCGCCGCGGCGAAACCATGGTGATCCTGGGGGGATCGGGCTCGGGAAAAAGCACCTTATTGAAAACGCTCGTCGGTTTGGAGAGACCAAGCCAGGGTGAGGTGTGGATTAATGGCGTGGACACGGCGAAAATTTCGGAACGCGAAATGGATACGATTCGAAAGAAAATCGGCATGTCGTTTCAAGGCTCAGCCCTGTTTGGCTCAATGACGGTTGGAGAAAACGTTGCGCTGCCCTTGCAAGAGCATACCGATCTTGAAGACTCGACGATCGAGGTCATGGTGCGGATCAAGCTGGGGCAAGTCGGTCTGGGGAATTTTCAAGACTATATGCCGTCAGAGCTCAGTGGAGGAATGAAAAAGCGTGCCGCGGTGGCGCGTGCCCTGGCCATGGACCCGGAGATCCTGTTTTTTGATGAGCCGTCAGCGGGGCTTGACCCCATCATCGCCGCGGGACTCGACGAACTCATCCTGAACCTGAAGAAGGCTTATTCCATCACCATCGTGGTGGTGACGCACGAACTGGCCAGCGCTTTTCTGATCGCTGACCGTATGGTTTTGATCGACCGAGGCCACATCGTGGCGCTCGGGACCAAGGAAGAGCTGCGGGCGAGCACGCATCCGCGGGTGCGCCAGTTTCTGGACCGGGTTCCGGAGCCTGAGGTTACCGAGGAACTGGACTACTTGCAGATGCTCACCGGGGACCGCAAGGCCGCGAAGAGTTGAGAACTTGAAGCCATTTAAGAGGGCGTTATGAATAGCAAGCGCGAGCAGACTTGGGTTGGACTCTTTGTATTGATTGCCGCGGGTTTGCTGATTGGGACGGTCTTGGCGGTCTCCGGCGCATTCAGTGGAGGCGAAATTCCCCACCATGCGTTTTTCAAGTCCGCCGGAGGTCTGGTGGCGGGCGCCACGGTCCGCTACGGAGGCATGAAGGCCGGCAGGGTTGAAGGGGTGCGCGTGGATCCTCAGGATTCGACCCGTATGGAGATCGATTTCAGCGTGGGGCGTCACATTCCCGTGAAGACGGACAGCATAGCGAAGATTACCAGCCTAGGGGCGCTCGACGAAAATTATGTGGAAATCGGAACCGGAACGAAGGACGCTCCGCTCGCTGCTTCGGGCAGCGAGGTGAAGGGTGTGGAGACGGTCGGAATTGGCGCCATCGGCGACATGCTGGGCAACCTGGAACCGGTTGCCCAGCAGGTTCTGCAGAACCTGAACCAACGCCTTACGGAAATACAAGTTACGGTGGCCCGCGTCAATGACCTCCTGAACGACAAGAACCGGGTGAACGTCAGCAACGGATTGGAGAACATGAACGCGATGCTGGCGGAGGATCGCCCCAAGGTTTCGGCGAGCTTAACAAACGTGCAGGCTGCGAGTGCCAAGGTTGTCCCAATGCTCGACAACCTCCAGAAAACCATCAATCAAGCGAACCTTGTACTCTCACACATTGACCCGTTGGTGGTGGAGAACCGCGAGGATATCCGAACCGTGGTCGTCGAGTTGAAGCAAACGCTGCTTACGGCTTCAGCTCTCATGGAGCAGCTTAAGAATACGACGGATTACAACGCGGACAACATCGACCAGATATTAGTGAACCTCCGGGTCACGACCGAAAACGTAAAACAGCTGACCGACACGTTGAAGTCGAGGCCATCGACACTCATTCGTGGAAGCTCCGGGCCGGATCGCCAACCTGGGAAGAAAGACTAGGGCTCCAGAGCAGGGGGATGGCCGATCGATGTCGCGACTCGCTTGACGTCTAAGCAAAGTGGCAAGAGAGTTTTTGCGCTTGAGGAGTAAAGCAATTTCAAGGCCCATGAGTCTTCAAGGGCGCAGGAAGAGGTGATCTATGTATCGACCGACCGGTATCATGCTGATCTCGTTGTTCGCCTTGGTTTTGAGCGGGTGCGGCACTGGCCGACCCATCAAGTATTACACGGTCCAGGTCCCGGTGGCCCCCACTCCTTCGACGAGCACCTACCCTGTCTCCCTACTGGTTGCCAGCATCGGTGGGCCAGATATGTATAAGGATACGCCGATTGCCTATCGCGTCGGCGCCAATGAGATTGGTGTTTACCATTACAGCCGTTGGGCGGAGCCGCCCGTCGAAATGCTCAAGAGCAAGTTGATTCTTATACTTCGTGGCTCAGGGCATTATCGGTCCGTGAGCGGATTGGGAAGCACGCCGGACGGACAATACGTGGTTCGCGGCAGGCTCTACGATTTCGAGGAAGTCGACGGCGACGGAATCGTTGGACTGGTGTCCATGGAGTTTGAGCTCTATGAGCGAAAATCGGGCAGGGTCGTCTGGTCGCATTTCTATTCTCAAAAGGAGCCAGTGCAAGGCAAGGCGATGTCAGCCATAGTTACGGCGCTCGATCTTAATCTCGACCGCGGACTGACCGAGATAGCCGCTGGGCTCGACCAGTATTTTGCCGCAACTCTTGCCAAGCAATCGTGAGGGCATCGGATTACCGTGATGGCAAAGAGTGACAACAGCGAGCATGGAGAAATCGAGCGGCCATGGGCTTGAATGAACTCCCGGTAGGAGCCCGGCCCTGGTCAGTCGGAAAGAGGCAAAGCGATGGACGCCGAAGCGAAGACTGTACTACTGGTGGACGATGCACCCGCAAACCTCCAGGTGGTGAACTCGATTCTCAAAAGCACTTACAAGATTCAGATCGCCACCAGCGGCGAGAAAGCATTGAAAATCGCAAATCAAAGTCCGCCGCCTGATTTGATCCTGCTGGATGTCATGATGCCGGTGATGGACGGCTACGAGGTTTGCTCGCGCCTTAAGTCAGCTCCCGATACACGGGATATCCCCGTGATCTTCCTGACGGGTCAGACTGAAAGTGACGATGAGACCAAGGGTTTCGAGGTGGGGGCTGTCGACTACATTCACAAGCCGTTCTCGCCAGCCGTCGTGAAAGCGAGGGTGCACACGCATCTCGTGCTGCGCGGCATACGCGAACAACTGGCCAGCCAATTACTTATGATCCAGCACGAAATGGAGACCGCACGGCAGATTCAACTGTCGATCTTGCCGCGCGAGATCCCATCCATCGCGGGGCTGGACATTGCTGCCCGGTATATTCCGATGACGTCAGTGGCAGGCGATTTTTACGACTTCATCGTGATCGACGAAACGCGAATCGGCGTCCTGGTGGCGGACGTATCCGGCCACGGCATGCCCGCGGCGCTTATCTCCTCCATGCTCAAGATTGCTCTAGCCGCGCAAGCCGGTTCTGCATCCGATCCCGCGCGTGTATTAACTGGTCTGAATCAAGCTCTGTATGGAAAGTTCCAGGGGCACTTCGTCACCGCAGCGTATGTATTAATCGACACCGGCAAAAGAACCCTCCGCTATGCCGGCGCGGGACATCCACCGCTTATCATCTGGGACCATGCGGCAGGGGAGACCCGCGAATTGGTGGAAAACGGTTTGTTCCTCGGCTTTTTTCCCGACGCTGCCTACACTTCGGTAGAGATACCTTTCCGGGAAGGCGACTGGAGTGTGCTCTACACCGATGGCATCCCGGAAACGACTAGCCTTTCGGGCGAACAATTTGGGGTAGACCGCTTCAAGCTCTTTCTTCAGAGCCATCATGACTGGTCAGCGGGCCAAGTCGTTGATGGGGTCCTTGATGAATTGTCGCGCTGGTCTGATACCGCCTCCGGCCGGGAACCAGAGGATGACATCACGCTCCTGGCGATTCACTTCAATCCCGAGACAGTTGCGTGATCTTGAGGGCGATGCGGATGCCAGGCGGTTTCATTGCTTGCTCGCCTTCGGAGTGCAGCACTGTTCGGCGATGGCATCGAGTTTCAGCAACGCTGCCTCAAAATCGAAGTCGCTGATGGATGCGCTCAGGGCGTCCATGTGCGCCTTGTCGACAACACCCGCTACTACCTCCCGCAACCTGCGAAATGCCTCTTCGGATTCACCATCACTCGCATCGAGTAAGGACTTGAGGCGGGCAATTGCGGCGGAGGCCGCTTCTCCGTCGAAAGACGATGGCAGCACTTCCTCCGGCTGCGCAGGTGCTGATTCCTGTAGCGCTCGCTCGATGGCATGAACCTGAGCGCGAAGTAGGGATGCTAACGCGTCGAGCGGCGCCGCGACAGAATCCTGTCCGTCGCGAATTGCTTTTTCCACCTTTTGCGCCGCGGACTGCACCTCTGTGATTGCAAGATTGCCGGCCACACCCTTCACCGTATGCGCGATGCGTTCCGCCAGTTTGAGGTCCTTGCTTTCGAGCGCGGCTGAAATCTGCGCGGCCGCATCGCCTTGCTTTGCGGCGAACTGGCCCAACAAATCGCGGTAGAGTCTCCGATTGCCCGCGACGCGGTTCAGGCCATCGGCCAAATTGATCCCGGCGATTTCCGGCAGAATCACTTCGTCGGCCGCTTTTGCGGGGGTCGGTAACGGCGCCTGGGGATCGACTACGGGCCTGGGCCGGGGCCGGGGCTTTGCCCATCGCAGCAAGGTCGAAAACAGGTTGTCGGGATCAATCGGCTTGGACACATGATCGTTCATGCCTGCATCGAGGCAGCGCTGGCGCTCTTCGACCAGAGCGTGCGCCGTCATGGCAATAATCGGGAAGCGCTGCAAACGCGGATCACGCCGCAGCAGCCTGGTTGCCGTAAACCCGTCCATCTCGGGCATCTGCAGGTCCATGAACACCACATCGAACGGCGGAGCCTGATCGCCTGCGGTCAGGATTTTCACCGCTTCCCCACCGTGGTTGGCAACGGTTACGATTGCTCCGGCGCTCTCCAGCAACTCGGTTGCAACCTGCTGGTTCATCTCGTTGTCTTCGACTAGTAAAACCCGGATTCCAGTGGCGTCATGAATAGGCGCGTCGTCTTTCTTGACACGGGAGCGGTGATCCTCGACTCCGGCGACGCCGAACAGATCCACCAGCGTGTCGTAGAGCAGCGACGAATTGACCGGCTTCAGCAGGTAGTTTTCGATTCCAATCTCGTCAGCCTGTGTCCTGATATCTTCCCGGCCAAATGCGGTCACCATCACGATTTTCGGAACGTGCTGGAGACGATCATCGCGCTTGATGATGCGACTTGCCTCCAGTCCATCCATTCCCGGCATGTGCCAATCCATCAACACCAGTCGATAGGGATCCTGGGAATCTGCACTGGCTATTTCCCGCACGGCATCTTCCCCGGAGGAAACCGACTCGGCTCTGAGCGCAAATACCCGGAGCGCATCGGTGAGAATCTCGCGTGCCTGCGCATTGTCATCGACAACCAGGGCCCGGATTCCCGCCAGGTCAGGGATGAAGCGCTTGCGTTTCTCCTCCGACCCAACACCGAACCAGGCAGTGAAATGGAAGGTACTGCCCACGCCGGGTTGACTCTCGGCCCAGATGGCGCCCTCCATCATCTCAACCAACCGCTTGGAGATGGAGAGTCCAAGCCCGGTGCCGCCGTACTTGCGCGTCGTCGAAGTGTCTGCCTGCGCGAACGCCTGAAACAGCTTAGCGCTCTGCTCCGGCGTCATGCCGATACCACTGTCGCGGATCGAGAACCTCACCTTGACTCGGTCCGCCAGCTGCTCCTCGGCCGCAACCGTCACTAATACTTCGCCACGTTCCGTGAACTTGATCGCGTTGTTCACCAAGTTGATCAGGATTTGTCCCAGGCGCAGCGGGTCGCCGACCAGATTGGGCGGAATGTCACGCTGTGCTGCGATCAGAAACTCGAGGTTCTTGTCTTGAGCTTTCTGACTGACGATCGATGATAGATTGTCGAGCACATCCTCAAGCCGGAAGCCTGTCTTCTCCATGTCCAGTTTGCCCGCTTCGATCTTCGAGAAGTCGAGGATGTCGTTGATGATCCCAAGCAACGCGTGGGCAGCGGACTTCACCTTAATCAGATAGTCTGCTTGTTTCTTAGATAGATCGGTCTTCAGAGCCAGGTGCGTCATGCCAATGATGGCGTTCATCGGCGTACGGATTTCATGGCTCATGTTGGCCAGAAAATCAGACTTGGCTTTGGTGGCGGCTTCGGCGGCTCCTTTTGCTACCTCCAGGTCTGCCGCCTGAACCTGCGTCTGCTTCAGCAGTTTCTTGGCCTCTATCGTGCCCACGAGAATTTTCGCGCTAAGGGCGACTCTTGGTAACAGCGCGTCCAGCAGCGCTTGCTGACCCTCCGACACCGGCGCCGAAGCTGCCAGCTCGATGACGGCCAGCACAACGTCCTGATTTATGAGGGGGACAAAAAGGACACACGCAGGCGTCACCATGCCTACGCCCGTGGAGACTTGAAGAGGCCTTTCGGTGGTGGAGACAATCCGAAGACTGCGCCGCTCAACGGCGGCCTGCCCCACCAGGGCTTCGCCAACCGCAAATTCTCGCGGTTCCGTTGCGACGTCTGTCGCGAAAGCGCCAACGCGAGTGAAGCGCGTATGACTGTCGTTTGCGAGATAGAACGCGCCGTACACCAGATCCCACGTTTCCGCCATCCGTGACAGCAGGATCGTGGAGAACGCCGCGAAGTCCTCGGCCACCTGCAATCGTGCCAGCGTAGCCGCCACCTCGGTCTTGATCCAACCCTGCGTGTGCTGCTCCTTTGCCGCAACCTGCAGGACCTTTAGCGCTCGGCTCATATCTCCAATTTCATTGGTGCAGTTGAGATTCGCTATGGGCTGGTCCAGACGTCCCTCCGCCACATCCAGAATCCGATGCCGAAACGAAGACACGACCTCCACGACTTCGAACTGCACGATGGAGAGCGCAACCATGAAGGACACGAGCAACCCGAGCACGATGACAATCCAAGTAATCAGAATTGCGCGGTGCGTCCGGACGGTGAGTTCGTCGTTTTCCTGGTTTGCGGACTTTTGCATCCCGTCCACCAGGTCGGTCATAGCCTGCCGTGCCTGCCGCAAATCGGCATCGACCCCGCTGTGCATGAGGTTCATGGCCTTTTCACGGTTGCCAGCCAAGGCGGCAGCGCGGACGGGGCGTGCACTGGAGGCAGCTCGGTCGAACAAGGCCTCGGCCGCTTTGATTTGGTTAGCGCGACCGGGGCTCTGCCGTTGCGCTTCGGTGAGCAACGCCCGGTAATCGGCTTGCACCTCGTCCAATTCTCCGTCGTTCTTCTGCCTTTGATCGGGGTTGTCCTCGGCGACGAGTTGGTAGAGCAACAAGCGGAACCGCATCGTGTTCCCTCGCGCCGCGGTCACCGATTGAAATGTTTTGACGTAATTGTCGATCAAATCGCTATACCAAGTGTCGATCTTCTGGCTTTCGATCGACGAATACACCCCCGCCCCGATCGCCATCAGCGCCAGCGGAAGCATGGCGCCCAGCACCTTGTTCCGGAATTTGAAATTCGCTAAGAGACCCATATCATCCGTTCATATCCCAGGAGTTATCATATGGTGGCGCCAATCGAAATGCTGTTGCATCCGCCAAAACTGGGGACCTTCCCGCCGATAGAAAACCGGAGGCCTGCTTCGAGTAGAGTCCCGGGCTTTCCCAAGTCCCCTGGCGGAAGGATCGAGGGCGGAGCTTCCTTTGGAGAATACGAACGCACCCATACGTGGAGTAAGTTTATAAGCATCGTGGTGCCCCAATAACTGGCAAAACTGCCAGTTCGCACGGAAATCGCCTGAGCATCGTGGGCGTACGCGTCAGAGCAAACATACGCTTGAAGGATTGAATCCGCAGCCAGCGTGGCTTCACCACTTGATCAGCAAATTCTCTGGCGGCGAGTCTTCGTTCCTCCGTTCACGGCGGATTACTGCCGGTTTGTCCGTGATTTGCCCGGAAACTGCCAAGCCCCGGCTCGGGCCTGGCGCCCCGCGGACAGTCCACGCAAGCGGTGGTCGACGACGGTGTCAAGGCAAATTCGACAACGGAAACTGCGTGGTGCCGTGGCGCAAAGAACTAATACTGGCTGACCGGCCCCAGATACTGATCCAGCCAGCTGGTCGATTCCTTTATCAGCTCGTTGCGCGGAAGTGTGTGGCTCGTGTCGTAGATCAGATGCTTCTTCTGGTCTTTCTTCGAACCCAGCATCTGGTAGAAAGGTTCCTGGGTTGACTCTACCGGAAAATAGAAATCGTAGCGGCCATTGAGCATCAGGACCGGTTGTTTGACACGCGACACAAAGTTAATGACATCGACTTCCGGCAGCGAATGCTGGAAGTCGAGTCCTCCCAGCGCGAGCACGGAAGCCTTAATGCGCGGCTCGACTGCTGGCACAATTCCGCCCATCTCCGCTCCCCAGCTGTAGCCGTAGTATGCGATCTTGTCGTGATCGAGGTCGGGGCGGCTTTCCACATAGTCGATCGCCCGGGAGGCGTCTTTCACCCACATGACCACGTGATCGCGCCACGTGTTGCTCATGTTGGCGACGTCGGACTCCATGCCATCGCCGCGCTCGTAGGTGCCTTTATAGATGGGATAGATCACGGCGCGCCCGCTGCGAATAAAGCCGTCCAGAGCCGCAGTCGGGTAAATTGAAAATGTCCGCAGCAGCAGCGCGTTCGATCCGGGAAAGAAAACCACCGTCTGGAACGGTGGTTTGCCCTTCTTCGGTAGCAGCAGATAAGCAAAAGCCCGCTCCTTTCCGTAGGCGGCGTTGTACGTGATCTTCTCCAGACTCCACCCGTCCCCGTCGGGCAACTTCTCCACTGCCGCATCGAGCGGCAACTTGTCATAGGAGTAAAGGCTGCGGTAGGCCTCGAAGAGTTGGTCCGGCACCGGCTTTTCTTTGCGCAGATCGCGCCGCGGCGACGGTATCTCCGCCATGGCCGTGGACATCGCAGGGTCGGCCTCAATGACCTTCATGCAGCGGAAGCCGATCTCCGCCTCACGGAGAAACGCCGACTGCGCATCCGGATCCACAAACATGTAGTTCGGTTCATTCCACGCCCCGCCGAGAACATACCGCTTGCCCGGGTCCGCTTCGTTCCATACCCATTCCTTCACGTTGCCGGCCATGTCGTAATTTCCCCATGGGCCCATGTCCGGCTTGCTTCCCACCGCCACTGGGCCGGCGCTGCCGAAGTTGCTGGCGGGCACAATGAAGGCAGCCGAAAACGGTCCTGCCGCGCGGTTCCAGTGATAGATCGTCGGCAGGCTTTTTTCCGCGAATTCCGCGTAAGCCGCGGCCTCATACCAGCTGACCCCGCTTACCGGGAAATCGTCCTGCCCTTTCGGATATTCGCCTTGCACCCAATCTTTCGGCCCTGGGCGCCCCGTCGCATCGCGGAACAAAGCCATGGCGTCGTCGAAGGAGAGTGGCTTGCCGTCGCGCACGAAGGCGACTTTCCAGTAGTCGCGTTTCTGGTAGCCACCCCGGTCCAAAAACTCTTTGTATTGCCGGTTAGTAACCTCGTGTTCGTCGATCCAGTAGTCTTTCAGCCCCAACGCCGGCATTCCTTCGTATCCGGGGATGAAAAGCGTTTTGAAGTACTTGGCCGTTTCGACTCGCACCATGCCCGGCGGAATCTTACCCAGTTCGTCGAGTGTAACGTTCGCTTCAGCGGGCTCGCCCGGCGGAGGAGGCGGAAGCCGCGGGATAAATGCGGGTGTCGTGCGGTAGACCGTGCCATACCCAGGTTTTTCCAGCTTCCAGATCAGCATCCCGCGTGGCACTCGCAGGCTCTTTAACGGCGTCCTGCCCACCGGCGTCCAGGAAGCATCCGGCTCGAGGTAGTTCTTGTAAGACACGTCCGCGCCCTCAGGCGCGGTATCAGCGGAAAGCTGGTAGGAAATCGCCGGCCACAGTTTGGCCAGGGTGGGATCACCGGGGATCGACCTCTCCGCCTGCGCTGCGAGCTCGTAGGTTTCCGGCAGCCTGCCTTCATCGGCCAGCTGCGCGATCTTAGGCAGAGCGACTTCTCGCGCCCAATGCATATCGCGCGACCGCTTGACCAGCCAAACCACCCCGGCAGCGAACGCAAAAGCAATCACTAGAAGGGGCACCAAAACCCGCGCCCGCCGCACCTCACGGGCAATCCGCGCCGGGGTCAGTGCCGCGCCCGACTCCGGAAACAAGACCTCGCGGGCCGCCTTCAGGGCCGCCCCAACTTCGCTTCCCGAGGCATATCGCTCGGCAGGATTCTTTCGCAGGCACCGCGCCGCGATGCTCCGGATTTCCGGCGGAATCGCCGGCCGGATGGCGCTGACCGCGCGCGGATCGTCACGGATGACCGCAGCCAGCACGGCGGCGTTCGACTGGCCCTCGAATGCACGTTTCCCTGTGAGCATCTCGTAAAAAACCGCGCCGAAGGAAAACACGTCGCTGCGTGGATCGGTTGGCTCGCCCTCCGCCTGCTCCGGCGACATGTATGCCGCCGTCCCGACGATCATGCCCGGCATGGTCGCGACCGTGGCGGCCTGGCTCTGCTCCAAAGCCGGCCCTGCCAGCTTGGCCAGACCGAAGTCGAGCACTTTCACCAGGCCGGAGTTCTCCACGACGATGTTCGAAGGCTTGAGGTCGCGGTGAGTGATGCCGGCGCTGTGAGCGTGCGCCAGCGCGTCAGCGATCTGGATCGCGTACCTGACTGCGACATCCGTGGCCAGAGGCCCAGCCTGAAGGAGCTTGTCGAGCGTCTGGCCGGAGACCAGCTCCATCACCATGAAGTCCATGCCATCCTGTGAGCCAATGTCATGGACGACGCAGATGTTAGGATGCTGCAGCGCGCACACTGCCTGCGCTTCCTGCACGAAGCGCCCACGCGGGTCAGCATCGGAAGTAAGGTTGGCGCGCAGAACCTTGATCGCGACTTCGCGCTTGAGCCGGGTATCGCGAGCGCGATAAACCTCGCCCATCCCGCCCGCGCCGAGTGGCGATAGAATCTCGTAAGGGCCAATCTTTGTGCCAGGGGTTAGAGCCATTCGTGGGCGCAATTATAGCCTGTGCAGCACGTTGCACGCCGGAGGCGACGATTCTGGGTGTGTTGTCGGCCAACCTTACCTTGCGGTTACTTCAGAGTGGCCCGTCAGTCGCCCAGAATCGTTTGAATATCTGACTGACTTCCAGCTCTTTACCCGGAAGAAAAATGGATGGCCTTATGGAACGGGTTGGCCACAGAGAAGCAATGCCTGGCGTATATTCTTAGGACGGCCTGCTAACTGACAATCCCTTCGCGGATCTGTGTGAGGGTTGGTATTGACCCATCGAAGAGATCTGCTCCGCCCCTTAGAATCGCTGGGGACTGAGGGATCACCGTGCTGTGCGAAATCTCAGGCCCCGTGCGCCTGAGTCCATGAAAACTGAAACCTACCCCGACCGTAAGCTTTATCCCGAGAAGGTGCGGCTCGTTATCCTGGACCTGGATGCCTTTCTCTACCCTTACGATAAGGCATACCGCAACGCCGTTCTGCGAGCCTGGAGGGCGGTAGAAAAGGAATACGGCCTTCCCATATTCCGGAAGAGAATAGCGCAAAAATTGATTGAAGAGGCAAGGCAAGAAGCGAAGAAGAATCCAGATGACGCGTTATGCCAGTGCATCAGCGAGATGGCGGAACGCCTGGAAAGCACGGGCCACCCCGGCGCGTCCGTGATCGGCATGCTGGAAGCCTATCGTCGCGCCCGGAGGTTGGCGCGCTCGGGTGCGGCGGAAGAAGGTATGCAGCCCGATCACTCCCTTGAGCCACCTTACCTTGATCCGCCCTACAAGGACATGATCGCCATGGCCTTTAATCTGAGGCTCCTTCAGGACCACAGGAACGAAAAGAAAACAGGACTCACGCGCGACGAACTGCGAGGAAAAATCCTGGAGGGAGAAAAGGGGATTACGCGGCTGTGGAACAGGCACATGGGCAGCGGGTTCATCCGTCCCGATGCCGGGCTGGTAAGCAGGATACAGCGGCTAACTGACGCGGGGGTCGAGGTTGCTGTGCTTTCGCATTCGTTCAAGCAGGGCGAAGG
>Ga0187890_10000032_pt1 | contig 102794 bp, 93 predicted proteins | sample June2016WEW_21_1_FD_133005 | JGI IMG/M metagenome (GOLD analysis project Ga0187890, IMG submission 133005) | Peatland microbial communities from SPRUCE experiment site at the Marcell Experimental Forest, Minnesota, USA - June2016WEW_21_10 | ecosystem: Environmental > Terrestrial > Soil >... | reverse complement strand
GAGACCCCACCACGCCGTACCAGCCGAGCACGCTGCCGAAGCTGGTCTTTCCCCGCAGCGGATCCATGATCCATCGCGTGAGACGGGATTCCTCGCTCATGCGAGCGTGGCGCATGCTTGCCTCATGTGAAATCCACAGTAGCAGGCGGCGCCTCGCGGCGCTACTTACGCCGGTACGCCGCGAGCTTACTGTGAGTGCGGTTGGCGTCTTCCTGAGTGAAGGGTTCGGATTGCGCCGCATTTTCGCGCACGACGCGCTCGAACTCGCGCGAAGGCACGGGGCGACTGAAATGATAGCCCTGATACTCATCACAACCGACCGCCTTCAAAAAATCCAGCTGCGCCGGGGTCTCCACTCCCTCCGCCACCACCTTGAGCCGCAGGCTGTGAGCGAGCGAGACGATGGCACGCACGATCGAAGCATCTTCCGGCCGGCTCACGATCTCACTGATGAACACACGATCGATCTTCAGCTTATCGATCGGCAACCGGCGCAAATAGCTCATACTCGAGTAACCGGTGCCGAAGTCATCCACGGACACGAGCACGCCCATGGCGCTCAATTGCTCGAGGATCGCAATGGACTCCTCCGGATCGCTCATCACCGCGCTCTCGGTCAGCTCCACCTCCAGATACTGCGGCTCGAGTCCCGCGTCGTCGAGCGCACGGCGTATCGTGTGGATCAAGCCGCTACCGCGGAACTGCGACGGCGAGAGATTCACCGAAACGCGCATGGGCGCCAGCCCGGCGAGTCGCCAAGCGCGTGCCTGCCGGCATGCCTCCTGCACCACCCACTCGCCGATGGCGCCGATCAGGCCGCAATCCTCCGCAAGGGGAATGAAGGCGTCGGGGGTGATCACGCCCCGTTCCGGGTGCACCCAGCGGATCAACGCCTCGGCGCTGCGTACGGCTCCCGTGTTCGTGTGGACCTTGGGTTGATAATAGAGCTCGAACTGCTTCAGAGCGATGGCCTGATGCAGGTCGCTCTCGAGCTGAACGCGATTGTCGAGACCGGCGCTCATGTCGCCTTCGAAGCATTGCACGCAGCCGCGCCCGCGCTGCTTCGCGCAATACATGGCCGCGTCGGCGTGGGCGATCAACGCCTCGATGGTCTTGCCGTCCTGCGGATAAAAGGCGATGCCGATGCTCGGCGAGGTATGCACGTCGATCTCCGCGATGCGCACCGGTGCCTGCAGCACCTCGACTGCGCGAATCGCCAATCCCCGCGCATCGTCCGCGTGGTGCACGGATGTGATCAGCATGACGAACTCATCGCCCCCCATGCGCGCCACGGTATCGGTCAAGCGCACCAATCCCGACAAGCGGCGGCCAACCTCCTGCAATAGCTCGTCGCCCGCGCCGTGTCCCAAGGAGTCGTTCACGAGCTTGAAGCGGTCGAGATCGCAAACCATCAGCGCGAACGAGCGCCCGTCGCGATCGGCGTGTGCCATCGCCTGCGTCAGGCGATCGTCCAGAAGGACGCGGTTCGGCAGGCCGGTGAGTGAATCGTGGGTCGCGAGATGCCTCAGCTGCCGGGTCGCGGCCTCCAGACCCCGGGTGCGGACGCTGATCACCTGCTCGAGTTGCTGCATGTGATCGCGCACCAGGCGCTCGTTGTGCCACTTGCGCGTCAGAGCGGTGGCGCACTGCAGGACCTCGATCGGCTCGGCGGGCTTGCGCAATACCAGGAGCTTGTCCGAATGATTCAGTCGCTCGACGACTTCCGACCAGTCATAGTCGGTGTGCGCGGAGCAAATCACGACCTGTACGTCCGGATCGACTTTCCAAAGCTCTTCGATGGTCTTCAAACCATCCCAGCCGGGCGGCATGCGCATGTCGACGAATGCCATGGCGTAGGGCTCATCCCGGTCGAGCGCCGCGCCTGCCATCGCGACACCCTCCTTGCCTTGATAAGCCGAGTCGACGTTGAAATTCGGACGCGCGCCGAGGCCCTTCTGCTCGCCGAACAGGTCCGCCTCCAGCTCGACGAGCGCCATTACCGCGGTATCCCCCGGATCCGAGCTGAGTACCTTGCGGAAATCACCGTGGATGGAGGCGTTATCGTCGATGAGCAAGACGCGGTTGCTTGTGGGGATCGGCTTAGACACGGGACTCCGCGGACGACGACCTTGACTGTGGCTAAGCCAAGGATATCGACGCGCTGGCCCCAAAACTGAAGCCGAGTTCACAGTTGTTCGCCGGGGTTGTGCGCTAATTTGCAGTGTCAGTGCACGTTTCACATTCCTTGGATGGCTTTCTGCCCGGGGCCTTCATTGGGATGCCGCGCTGCTTTGCAGCTTGGGCAACGCACCCTCGAAATCCGAGGCTGCCTTGTCGATGCCCGCGGCCACGTTCTCGATCACCTGTGCGACCTGCGGCACCTGAGCTTCCGCCTCGCGCCAGCGCTTCTCGTCCATGTACTCGCGCACGGCAGCGATGGGCTTGGCACCGTATCCCGTGTAGGCACCCGGGGCGTACACCTGATTCTTGAACCAAGGACGTTCCGGAAGCCCCTTCTGGTTCAGAAACAAACGCGAGACGCGCAGCAAGTCCGCGTTGATGAGCGTCACGGACTGGCGTGGCAGTTCGGGCGAGCCCGCCGCCTCGTAGGCGGACAGTAGCCGGGAGTAGCGCTCCGCACTTTTCCTCAAGAGTGCGACCGCGTTCTGCATGGGCGCAAAGTTGATGAACGGGGGAATGGTCTGCGGCGGCGGCGGCAGCAGCGGGCGATGCGGGTCGTTGGTCGCCCGGAACACCCCCTCTTGCAGCTCGAGATCGAGCTCCTTGAACTCGTCCTGCTTCTCCTTGAGGAGCTTCTCGAGGTCCGTCTCGTATTTCGCCACGGCCTCCGCCTGGGGCGAATAATCCACGGGGATGAAATCTGCATCCGCGAGCCGCATGATGGCCGTGCCCGCGGTCTGGGACAAAGCCCGCCCGTAGGCGAAGTCGGTGTCGACGAAATGGGTGTACCAGTAGAAGTCGTCGTAAATGGAATGATACTGCGTGCCGTCGTCCTCATCGCCGAACTCCACGCTCAGAGTGGAGACTCCGGCATAGTCCTGGAACGCCGTGAAATCCGAGCCATCGCCCAGAGCGGTCACCTCGAGGGCGTTGCGCTTGCGGATGGCAGCGCGCTCCTCCGCGTTCTTTGCCCTCGACAGGCTGTAGAGGTGCGAGCGCTGATATACCGTCATCTGCGTTTCCGGATCGGTCACCACCCGGGCGACTGCGCTGATGAAGCTCTCGAGGTCCTGCGTGCCCCCCGGCAGCATGTAGCCGCGCTCGTTGGTATCGGAATTGAGATATGCGACCGCGTGCTTCTGCAGCTCGGTGAGATGGGTCTCGACCCACTCCACCGAGCCGAGCAGCCCCGGCTCCTCGCCGTCCCACGCGCAATAGACGATGGTGCGCGCCGGCATCCAGCCGCGCGAGCGCAGCTCACCCAACGAGCGCGCCTCCTCCAGCATCGCGGCCTGTCCCGCGATAGGATCGTCGGCGCCATTCACCCAGGCGTCGTGGTGGTTGCCGCGCAGAACCCATTCATCCGCGTCCGTCGAGCCGTGCAGGATCGCGATCACGTCGTAGATCGGCTTCAGGTCCCAGTTCGAACTCACCTTGAGGTGCACGACGGCAGGTCCTGGCCCGACGTGATAGGTGATCGGCAAAGCACCGCGCCAATCGGGGGGCGCGACGGGACCCGCGAGCGCCGACATGAGAGGCAGTGCATCGGCGTAGGAGATCGGCAGCACCGGGATCTTGGTGATGGTCTTCGCATCCTTGATCGCGAGCCGCTTTGCCTGCGCCGTAGCACCGACGCCGGGCGTCAAGGGATCTCCCGGGTAATCGGTGTCCATGACACTGCCGCGCTGAACTCCTTCTTTGGGGCGCCAGCCCCCGTTCGGATACTGATCCCCCGGAAAATAACCGTCGGCCTTGGGGTCGGAGAAGATGATGCAGCCGATCGCCCCATGCTCGGCGGCCACTTTCGGCTTGACGCCACGCCAGCCGCCACCGTAGCGGGCGATGACGATGGCACCTTTCACCGATATTCCGAGCCGGTCGAGCTTCTCGTAATCGTCGCGGTTGCCGTAATTGACATAGATCAGCGAGGCAGTCACATCGCCGTCCGCAGAATAGGCGTTGTACGTGGGCAGCTGCTCGGAGGTCTGCGCCGAAGTCGGGTCCTCGGCGATCGGCGGCTCCTTGAGCGATGCGTGAAATGCCGTGGGCTTGACCATCTCCAACACCCGCTCCCTCGGCGTCGGAAACAGCACGTCGAAGGTCTCGATGTGCGCATCGAATCCCCACTCCTTGAACCGGGCAAGGATCCACTCCGCGTTGTCCTTATCGTAGGGAGATCCGACGTTGTGCGGCCGGGCGCTGAGCCGCCGCATGTTTTCGCGGACCCTGTCCGCCGATATGTCGGCGCGGAATTTCTCCTCCCACGCCGACTCCCGTGCGGAACTCGCGGCACTGTAGCCGAGCAGCATCGAGGAATCTCGAGGTTGCGACTGCACTTGCACAGGCGGGGACTCGGATGAGGCCGGCTGGGAAGAAGTGGAAAGCCATGGAGTCACCGCAAGCGCTATCAGCCCGAACCGTCGCCGCCACATCAGGACCTCTCCCCATTCCCATTATGCGTCTCGAGTGTAATGTTCAGCGCGGGACTTTGCAGGGGTCAATGGAAGGGACGCGGTGGCGCCGCCCCGCCGAGCGACTCCGTTGCGGGGAAGTCGCCGACGGCGCGGCTAGAGCAAAGCCGCGTGTGCGCGGCCGTCAGTCCTCGTTAGGGCCGTGTATCCTTATCGGCGTCCTTCACGTTGCTCTTGAATCGCTCCTTCGCGTCGCCGAGCTCCGCTTGCGCCGCACCCACGTTCTTCTTCACCTTGCCTTTGAGCTCTTGCGTCGGATTGCCCACTACTCTGCCGGCAACCTCTTGAACCTTACCGGTAGCTTCCTTGACTCGGCCGTCAACCTGATCCTTATTGATGCCCATTGATCTTGGCTCCTACGTTTTCGGCACGCTGCCGACGAAACCAATATGACACTGCACGCTCGATGCACCTGTAGGAGCCCATAGGATCCCGCTGTCAGACCTGCCCGCGCCGAGCGCAGGACGGCAGGAAGTGATATCCGAGGCGCGGACCGGTATGTTTGTCCCTCATGGACAATCCGACATGAGCCCGCCCACCTCTCGAGCCACCCGGCACGACAACTTGGTACGCGTGCGCGGCGCCCGAGAGCACAACTTGAAAAGCGTCGATGTCGACGTTCCGCGTGACGCTCTGGTCGTGTTTACCGGCATCTCCGGATCCGGAAAGTCCTCGCTCGCTTTTGGCACGCTTTACGCCGAAGCGCAGCGGCGCTATTTCGAATCGGTCGCGCCTTACGCGCGCCGTCTCATCGATCAGGTCGGCGTGCCCGATGTCGACTCGATCGAGGGATTGCCTCCCGCGGTCGCCTTGCAGCAGCAGCGTGGATCGCCGAGCACGCGCTCCTCGGTAGGAAGCGTGACGACGCTCTCCAATCTGCTGCGCATGCTCTACTCGCGCGCCGGCACTTACCGTCGCGGACGCCCGATGCTGCATGCGGAGGATTTTTCCCCCAACACACCTCAGGGGGCCTGCCCCACCTGCCACGGACTCGGCTACGTGTACGAGGTGACCGAGCGCTCGATGGTGCCCGATGACTCACTCACCATTCGCGACCGCGCCATCGCGGCGTGGCCGCCTGCCTGGCATGGGCAGAACTTGCGCGACATCCTGGTGAGCTTGGGTTACGACGTCGATACGCCGTGGCGCGATCTGTCGCGGAAGGACCGCGATTGGATCCTGTTTACCGACAAACAGCCCACCGTGCCCGTGTATGCGGGCTACACTCCTGCCGAGACGCGCCGCGCCCTGCGCCGCAAGGAGGAGCCGAGCTACATGGGGACTTTCACGGGCGCGCGCAAATACTTGCTGCAAACTTTTGCGACCACCCAAAGCGGGCTCATGAAAAAGCGCGTCGCACGCTTCATGACCGGCACCTTGTGCCCGAGCTGCAAGGGCAAGCGATTGAAGCGCGAAGCGCTCGAGGTCAGGTTTGCGGGCTACGACATCGGCGCATTGTCGCGGCTTTCGCTCACGGAGCTCGCGGAGGCGCTGTTGCCGGCTGCTCAAGGCCGATTCGGTACGGGCGCCGAGGCACCGGCCGCACTCACGGAGGAGAAGCGTATCGCCGCGCAACGCATCGCGCGCAACGTCAATGAGCGCGTCGAGACCTTGCGCGCCCTGGGCCTCGGCTATCTCTCGATCGAGCGCAGCACGCCCTCGCTCTCGCCAGGCGAGCTGCAGCGCTTGCGCCTGGCGACGCAGATCCGCTCGGACCTCTTCGGCGTGATCTACGTGCTCGATGAGCCCTCCGCCGGCTTGCATCCGGCCGATACCGAGGCGCTCATCAGGGCGCTCGATGAGCTGAAACGGGCGGGTAACTCGCTGTTCGTGGTCGAGCACGATCTCGATTTGATGCGGCACGCGGACTGGATCGTCGATGTCGGCCCCGAGGCCGGCTCGCACGGCGGACGCGTGCTCTACAGCGGTCCGCCTGAAGGGCTGCGCGGCGCCGAGCGCTCGCATACGGCACGCTATCTGTTCGGTCACCGCACCATTTTGCATGAGCGACGCACGCCGCGCGGATGGTTGCGCCTGAAGGATATTCGCCGCAACAACTTGCAGGGAGTGGACGTCGATTTTCCCATCGGTGTGTTCACGGCGGTGACCGGCGTGTCGGGTTCCGGGAAATCGAGTCTGGTGAGCCAGTCGCTCGTCGAGCTCATGAGGGCACATCTCGGGCACGAGCCGGCCGCCTCATCCGAGGAGCAGGACGAGCTCGAGGTCGCTTCCCTGGCGCCGGTCGGCGGGCGCATCGAGCCCGGACTCGTGGGAATCAAGCGCCTCGTGACCATCGATCAGAAGCCGATCGGCCGCACTCCGCGATCGAATCTCGCCACCTACACCGGTCTCTTCGACACCGTGCGCGCGCTGTTCGCCGCGACCCCCGCAGCGAAAGCGCGGCGCTACGGCGCAGGACGATTCTCGTTCAACGTAGCGGCGGGCCGCTGCGAAACCTGCGAGGGTGAGGGATTCGTGTGCGTCGAGCTTTTGTTCATGCCGAGCGTCTACGCACCGTGCCCCACTTGTCACGGCGCGCGTTACAACGCAAAGACCCTCGAAGTGCAATACCGGGGGCGCAGCATTGCCCAGGTGCTCGACATGACGGTCGAGGAGGCCCAGGGGTTCTTCGCGGAATCCCCTGCCGTCGCCCACCCTTTGAAATTGCTGCGAGAGATCGGGCTGGGATATTTGCGCCTCGGTCAACCGGCCACCGAGCTCTCCGGCGGCGAGGCTCAGCGCATCAAGCTCATCACCGAGCTGCAGCGCCAGCAACGCGGCGCGACGCTTTACGTCATCGATGAGCCCACCATCGGGCTGCACCCTGCCGACGTCGACAAGCTCATGGTCCAACTGAATGCGCTGGTGGATGTCGGCAATACCGTGATCGTGGCCGAGCACGAAATGCGCGTCGCCGCGGGCGCCGATTGGCTCATCGACATGGGGCCCGGTGCAGGCGATCTCGGCGGCCGCGTCGTCGCCTACGGACCGCCGGCCGCCGTGGCCGCCGCAAAAAAAGGCCCCACTGCCTCCTATCTCGCTGAATGGCTGGCGTCCGAGTGCGGGATGGCGGAGCGCCCGCTCACGGCACCGCCCGTGAGCTAGCGTTCACGAAACACCTTGCTTTGGAAAACGACACGTGTCATTTTCGCGCGCGTGAGCGAAACCAGCAAATCCGTAGAGCAGGACGCGCCCCCCGTCCGTCGCGTGGGGCGACCGCGGCGAGGCACGGAGCAAGAGCGTACCGATGCGCTCGTTGCGGCGGCCACCCGGGTCTTTCTGCGCGAAGGTTTCGGCGCCGCCAGCGTCGATAAGGTGGCGCACGAGGCCGGGGTCTCGACCCGCACCATCTATGAGCGCTTCAAGAACAAGGCGGATCTGCTGGTATCGGTCATCTCACGGTTGGTGGAGCGTGACATGGCGAGCGTTTTCGCCACCGCGGAGCTCGATCGTATGGAGGTACGCCAGGCGCTGACGGCCATCGGCCGATCCATCACGGGTCGTGCCTGCGATCCGCAGGCGGCGGCGCTCTTTCGCATCGTCGCGACCGAGGCGCAGCGCTTCCCGGCCCTTGCCGAGAACATGCGCGTCGCGACGCAGGATCGCATCGTGAGCGCGGTGGCGCAGTATTTTCGCGGTCAGATCGCCCGCGGCCGTCTGGTTCTCGCCGATCCCGAGCGCGCCGCCGCGCTATTCACGCACATGCTGAAGGCGGAGCTTCAGGAGTGCATGCTGTTCGGTTCCATCCAAGACGTCGCCCGACTCGACTTCCAGAGCCACATCGATCAGGTGGTCGAGATTTTCTTGAACGGCGCCGCGCCGCGCCGTGCCGCCGAAGGCAGGGGTGCCTGAGGTGATGGGCGATTTGCGGAGCCGCGCGGGAAGGCCGGCATGCCTCACGCTCACGGGCGCTCTGCTTGTCGCGTGCGCCGTCGGACCCAACTTCAAGCCCCCGCCGTCCCCGCCCGACGCCCGTTATCTACCGGCGGACCCGCCCGCGGCCACGGTGTCCGCCAGCGTCGGCGGCGGCGAAGCGCAGCGCTTTGTCGCCGGCGAGGACATCCCCGGACAATGGTGGACGCTGTTTCAGTCTGCCGAATTGAACGCCCTGCTCGAGGACGCACTCAAGCACAACCCGACGCTCGAGGCGGCGCAGGCGGCCCTCAGGCAGGCGAACGAGAGTGTCGCCGCTCAACGGGGCGCGTTCTTCCCGAGCTTGACCGGCACCTATCAGGTGCAGCGTGCCGACGCGTCGCTCGCCTCGTTCGGCCTGCCCGGCAGCGGGAACTATCTCTACACCTTGAACAGCGCCAGCGTGAACGTCGCCTACATGCTCGATGTATTCGGCGGCATTCGCCGCCAAGTCGAGGCGCTGCAAGCGCAGGCGGATTACGAGCGCAGCTCGCTCGAGGCGAGTTATCTCGCGCTGACGGCCAATGTGGTGACCGCCGCGGTCACTGAAGCCTCGCTCCGTGCTCAGGTCGCGGTGACGGAGGAGGTCGCCCGGTCGCAGCGCGCGCAGCTCGACATCACCGAGCGGCGCGTGACGGCGGGCGGAGCATCCCGCGTCGACGTGCTGCAGCAACAGGCCACGCTGCAAGCGACGCTCGCGACATTGCCGACGCTGCGCACCCAGCTTGCGCAGGAGCGCGACCTGCTCGCGACCTACGTAGGAACTCTTCCCGCGGGCTATGCAGGCGCGTCGTTTCAGCTCGATGCGTTGCACTTGCCGCAGGATCTACCCCTCAGCGTGCCCTCGCACCTGGTCGAGCAGCGGCCGGACGTACGCGAGTTCTCCGCTCTCCTGCATGAGGCCACTGCGCAGGTCGGCGTCGCCACGGCGAACATGCTGCCGCAATTCAACCTGACGGGCGGTTACGGCGCCGCCTCGGTGAAGTTCGCGGATCTGTTCTCGCCGAGTTCGGCCGTGTGGAATCTCGCCGGTGGGATCACGCAGCCGCTATTCAAGGGCGGACAGCTGCTGCACCAGCGGCGCGCGGCCGTGGCCGCCGCCCAGCAGGCGGCGGCGAACTACCGCGCAACGGTGCTCACGGCCTTTCAAAACGTCGCGGACAGCTTGTTGGCTCTCCAGGGCGATGCCGAAGTCCTGGCGGCCCAGACGGGCGCGGAACAATCGGCTTCGGAAAGCCTGCGATTGGTGCAAGCGCAGTACAAGGCCGGCGGGGCGAACTACCTGCAGGTGCTGACGGCCGAACAGGCCTACCAGAACGCGATGCTCGCCCTGGTCAAGGCGCGCGCGCAGCGCTTCCTCGACACCGCGGCATTGTTCCAGGCGCTAGGCGGCGGCTGGTGGAATCGCTCAGACACGAACGCGCCGGTCTCGGCCGCGCAAGGAATCTCTTGATGATGAATACCCCGGTGCTCGAGGGCCCCCGACCGCCCGGGCCGCGACGGATGGCGTTGGCGCTCATCGTCGTGGTACTGCTCGTCGCCTTGGTCGTGGGTGGTGTGTTCGGCTGGCAGGCCGTCGCGGGCTCGTTCTTCAAGAAGTTCATGGAACAGGCGGCGCAGGCTCCTCAGATCGTGTCTACCGTGACGGCCGCGAGGAGCCCGTGGCAGGCGCAGGTTCACGCCATCGGGTCGCTCCGTGCCGTGCGCGGCGCGGACCTGTCCGCACAGGCTTCCGGCGTCGTCGACTCGATCGAGTTCGACTCGGGCAACGATGTCCCGGCCGGCAAAGTCCTCCTCAAGCTCAGGCCCAACGATGACTTTGCCAAGCTCGAGCAACTCGAGGCCGCCGCGGAGCTTGCGGCGCAGACCTTGAAGCGCGATCAGGAGCAGTTTGCGGCTCAAGCCGTGAGCCAGGCCGTGATCGACACGGACGTCTCCACTCTCAAGGCGGCACGCGCCCAGGTGGTCGCGCAGCGCGCGCTCATCGACGAGAAGATCGTCAAGGCCCCCTTTGCGGGACGGCTCGGCATCCGCCAGATCGATCTCGGCCAGTACCTTGCGGCGGGGACCACCGTTGTCACTTTGCAGGCCCTCGACCCGATCCTGATCGATTTCTACGTGCCGCAGCAGGCCCTCCGAGACGTGCGGCCCGGCCAAGGCGTCAGCGCGAACGTCGATACTTTTCCCGGCGTCGCCTTCCCCGGCGTCATCGAGTCGATCAATTCGAAGGTCGACCCGGCGAGCCGCAACGTGCAAATTCGCGCCTCGTTCCGCAACGCCGACCACCGGCTCGTGCCGGGTATGTTCGCGAGCGTATCGATCGATGCCGGCGCGGCGACGAGCGAGGTCACTCTGCCGCAGACCGCGATCACCTATAACCCGTACGGCAACACGGTGTATGTCGTCGAGCACGGCACGAGCGGCGGCAAGCCGCGCGATACGGTGCAGCAGCGCTTCGTCAAGCTGGGCGATACCCGCGGCGATCAGGTCGCGGTGCTGAGCGGCGTTGCGCCGGGCGAGGTGGTGGTGTCTGCCGGACAGATGAAGCTACGTAACGGCACGGCGATCGCGATCAACAATGCGGTGCAGCCCACGGACGACTCCCATCCTTCCCCGCCGAATGAATAAGGCCGGCGCCGCGGCATGAAATTCACCGATATCTTCATTCGCCGGCCGGTGCTCGCCACGGTGCTGAGCCTCGTCATCCTCGTGGTCGGGCTGCGCTCCTTCAGCTCGCTGCAAGTGCTCGAGTATCCGCACACCGAGAACGGCGTCGTCACTATCTCGACCAGCTTCCCCGGCGCCGATCCCGACGCTATCGCAGGCTTCATCACGACGCCCATCGAAGCGGCCGTCGCCCAGGCGAACGGCATCGACTACATGACGTCGACGAGCCAGAGCAGCACGAGCACCATCACGGTGTATCTGCGGCAGAACTACGACACATCGAAGGCGGCCGCCGAGATCAATATCAAGGTGAACTCGGTTCTCAACCAGCTGCCTTCCGGCACGTTGCAGCCGACCATCGACGTGAAAGTCGGGCAGACCATCGATGCGATGTTCATCGACTTTACCAGCCAGACGCTGGCCTCGAACGAGATCACGGACTATTTGATTCGTGTGGTGCAGCCGCGCCTGCAGGCCGTCGAGGGCGTGCAGACGGCCGAGATCTTGGGCGGCCAGACCTTCTCGCTACGCGCCTGGCTCGATCCGCAAAAGCTCGAGGCCTATGGGATGACCGCGAGCGATGTGGCGGCCGCCCTTGCGAACAACGACTACGTCTCCGCGGTCGGCAACACCAAGGGTCAGATGATCCAGGTTACCTTGACCTCGACCACAAACCTGCATTCACTCGAGGAATTCCGCGATCTCGTCGTCAAATCCGTGAATGGCGCGAACGTGCGATTGAGCGACGTCGCGCAGGTGAGCCTGGGCGCCGACAGTTACGAGGCAAGCGTCGTGGTCGACGGGCACACCGGTGTGTTCATCGGCATCCAGGTGGCTCCGGCCGCGAACCTATTGGCCGTCATCAAGGGCGTACGAGACGTTTTTCCCGACATCCACGCCCAGCTGCCGCGCGGCCTCGAAGCCCACATCATGTACGACTCCACGGACTTCGTGAACGCCTCGATTCACGAGGTGGTGCTGACCTTGGTCGAAGCCCTGGTCATCGTCATGCTGGTGATTTTCGCTTTCTTAGGATCGCCTCGCTCGGTCTTGATCCCCGTGATCGCGATCCCGCTGTCCCTGATCGGCTCCCTCGGCATCATGCTCGCCCTCGGCTTCTCGATCAATCTGCTCACACTCCTTGCGCTGGTGCTCGCGATCGGTCTCGTCGTCGACGATGCAATCATCGTGGTCGAGAACGTCAACCGCCACCTCGAGGGCGGCATGCCACCACTGTCTGCAGCGATCCAGGCGGCACGTGAGCTCGGCACGGCCATCCTCGCCATGACGGTCGTACTGTTGGCCGTGTACGTCCCCATCGGGTTTCAAAAGGGCTTGACCGGCGCGCTGTTCACCGAGTTCGTGTTCACGCTCGCGGGGGCGGTAACCGTGTCAGCGGTCATCGCCCTCACCCTCTCGCCGATGATGTCCTCACGGCTGCTCCGGCCCCACCGGGCGGACCAGAAGGGCTGGGAGAACCGTCTCGTCAAGTTCATCGACGCGCGCTTCGAGACCCTGCGGGCGTGGTACGCGCGGCGGCTCGAGCGCAGCCTCGATTACACGCCGGTTACCGCCGTTTTCGTCCTGCTGGTGCTGGTCAGCATCGCGCTCTTGTATCGCAGCGCCAACAGTGAGCTCGCGCCCCAAGAGGACCAAGGCTTCATGGGGGCCCAGCCGACGTCCGCGCCCGATGCGACGTTGCAGCAGAAACTCCTATACGCCGCGGAAGAGTACAAGATACTGAAAGCTGAGCCCGCCATTCAGAACGTCTTTCAGGTGGCGGCCCCCGGCCAGCAATTCGACGGTCTGGTGCTGAGCCCGATTACGCAACGGGACGGCTCGACTCAGGTGGCCCAGCGCCTGCAACAACACATGAATTCCGTGGCAGGCGAGAAGATCGTGGTATTCGAGCTGCCCTCTCTCCCCGGCGCTTCGGGACTGCCGGTGCAGTTCGTGATCAAGACCACCGAGCCCTCCATACGCTTGAACGAGGTGTCGCGCGCCTTTCTCGATGAAGTCAACGCAAGCGGCCGATTCCTCTTCTTCGACACGGACCTCAAGTACGACTTGCCGCAATCGATCATCGAGATCGACCGTGACAAGACGGCGCAGCTCGGCCTCACCATGACCCAGGTGGGCTCCTCGCTCGGGAGCCTGCTCGGCGGCGGCTACGTGAATTACTTCAGCATGCAGACACGCTCCTACCGAGTGATCCCGCAGGTGCAGCGGGTGTCGCGCCTCAACGTCGAGCAATTGCTCGACTATCCCATCGCGAACGTCGGCGGCGTACCCGTGCCGCTCTCGACCATTGCTCGCATTCGTACCGAAACCGTTCCCGAGACCCTGAATCACTTTCAACAGTTGAACGCGGCAACCCTCTCGGGAGTCGCATCGCCCGGGGTGTCGGAAGCGGATACCCTGGACTATTTGCGCAACGTGGCCGCACGCACCCTGCCCTCGGGCTATAGCATCGACTATGCGGGCCCCTCCCGGCAGTTCGTCCAGGAGTCGAGCGGTGTCCTCGGCACGTTCGGTTTCGCCATCATCATCGCGTTCCTCACCCTCGCGGCGCTCTACGAAAGCTTTCGAGACCCTCTGGTCATCCTGATCTCCGTGCCCCTCTCTATCCTGGGTGCGCTCGTCTTCATCGCCCTCGGGGTGCGCGGCGCCTCGCTGAACATCTACACTCAGGTGGGTCTGGTGACGCTCATAGGCCTCATCAGCAAGCACGGCATTCTGATCGTCGAGGTCGCAAACGAAGAGCAGCGCAGCGGCAAGAGCAAGCGCGACGCCATCGTGACCGCAGCGAGCGTGCGACTGCGTCCCATCCTCATGACCACCGCCGCCATGGTGCTCGGCGTGATGCCATTGGTTTTCGCACGCGGTGAAGGCGGCGCCTCGCGTTACGCCATTGGCCTGGTGATATCCAGCGGACTTGCGATCGGCACCCTTTTTACGCTGTTCGTAGTGCCTGCCGTCTACCTTCTCATCGGGGCAACCCACGCGCACGCCGGACACGAACCGGCGACATAATTCAGCCCCCATCGGCTAGTCGCCATGCCGCGTCGAGCGCGCGGATCTTATTATTCAGCTGCTTAGCGGTTCTTTGCCAAGTTCTTTCTAGAAAAGGCCCGTTAGGAGGTTTTCTCAATGCGTGCAAACGGCGAGTGAAAACCTTGACAAAGTCCGCGTTGCGTTTTGTCGATTCTCTTGTATATTCCACTCGCAGAATGTTGATTTAACAAGATTCCGAGGCGACCATAATCCTCGAAATCACTTTAAGTCCCGCAGCTCGAGGCGAGGTCGTCGGCAATGGTCAATGCCTGGGAAAACGTGCACTGTGCGGCCCTGGAGTTGGTGCGCTCCACCCCGATCAAGCAGCGCTTGATCTCAGCCTCCCGCCACTTGACCCCCTTAATCCAAAATGAATTGCCGACCGAGATCCGCGGCTCGTTCGCTCAGCTGATGCAAGCCCTCGCCGGGGTGACACCCCAGCGCGGAGAGGACGTCGTGGTGGCCTCAGTGCGCAAGATGTCCAGCCAGCAAGCGGACGACTGCGCGGCACTCATCGTCGAGATCTTCGGCGCGCTCTGTCGCGAGGAGTCACTCGCGCAACGTCCGCAGCTCGCCTCCATCGTGCAGCTGCGCAGCGTCGAGCGTCCGCCGGAGGAATTCGCGGCGCCGGCGCTCATCGCGACCAACTAGCCGGCCGACGCCTACGCGGCCGCGCCTGGTCAGCGAACTCCCTCAGTCGTCGAGCTTGAACTCGATCGTGTCCCAGCGCGTCGTGTCCTCGTGCCGCGCTTGGCGAATGAGCGCATCGATCAAGTTGCGCTCGTTCCACGCGCTCACCTCATCCGCGAGCTCGGTGATCGCCTTGGCAAGCGGCTGCGTCGAGCCGAAGTTCTCCATGGCTACGATGGGACGATCCGCAGCCTTGGCAAACTGCATTTGAAATAGCACGAGATCCGGAGCTGCGCGATAGGCGGCCGGAAGCACAATGACCACCTCGCAGGGCGAAATCTGTCGCCGTAGATCCTCACGCTCGCTTTCCTTGTCGATCGGGCGCTTGGCGTGCGGCAAGCTGGTGGTGTGATAGTAAAAAGTTCCCGGCGCCTCCAGATATTCGAATACGCGCGAGTAGTCGTCATTCTCTTCCCACGCGTGGGTGACGAACAACCGAATCGGATTGACGCGGGTCGACATACGTCTAGTGTATCGCATGAGGGCCCTGCGCGAAGCACTCCGCGTCCGATACAATGCCGGGGTGCGCTTGATGATCTATAACATCCGCTATGCGACCGGAACGGGTCCTGCGTTTCACCTTCCGGTGCCGGGGGCGGGATATCTGCGCTCGAGCCGGCAGGTCCTGTCGCGGATCACCGAATTCATCAAGGCGCAGGATCCGGACGTGGTGGGCCTGATCGAGGTGGATACGGGATCGATTCGTACCGGAATGGTCAACCAGGCGGATTTCATCGCGCGCTCGATCGGCCATTACTCGACCTTCGAATGCAAGTATGGCCAGTCTTCCGTGAACCAGCTGGTGCCCATCGTGCGCAAGCAGGCCAACGCTTTCCTCGCTGCGCCGCGGGTCCGAGGCGAGCGCTTTCATTATTTCGACACGGGGATCAAGCGCCTCATCATCGAGCTCGAGCTGGATGAGATCGCCATTTTTCTAGTGCATCTATCGCTCAAGTTTCGCCACCGCCAGTATCAGCTGCGCTATCTCTACGACCTGGTGCGCAAGACCAAAAAGCCGGTGATCGTCGCCGGGGATTTCAACACCTATTGGGGGGATCACGAGATCTACCTGTTCATGCAGGCCGCTGGCCTCACCAATGCGAACGCCCGGGGTCTGCCCTCCTATCCGAGCTCGAGCCCGCGCAAGGAGCTCGACTTCATCCTGCACAGCTCGCAGATCGAAGTGAACCGCTTCGAGATCCCGGATATCCAGTTATCGGACCACTTACCGCTCATTTGCGATTTCACCATCCACGAATCGGCGCAGGAAGCAGCGTGACACCATGACCAGTGCTTGGACCCTCGACGTCGACGCCGACCGCATCGCCTGGCTCACTTGCGACATGCCGGGGAGTTCCACCAACGTGCTGTCGGCGGCCGTCATCAAGGATCTCGCCGCAGCACTCACGCAGGCCGCCGCGCAGAAACCCGTCGGCCTCGTCTTGTGCTCTGCAAAGCGCAGCGGCTTCATCGCCGGCGCCGACATCAAGGAGTTCGTCGACATCCGTACCCCCGAGGAGGGCTACGCACTGGTCCGCGCCGGGCAGACGGTCTTCGATCAACTCGAAGCGCTGCCGTTTCCGAGCGTCGCAGCCATCCACGGGTTCGCCTTGGGCGGTGGGCTGGAGCTCGCGCTCGCCGCTACCTACCGCATCGGCAGCGACGATGCGCAGCTCTCCCTCGGATTGCCGGAGGTGATGCTCGGAATCCATCCAGGATTTGGCGGCACGGTACGCAGCGTGAGGCTGCTCGGCGTGCGGCCGGCTTTCGATCTGATGCTGAAAGGCAAGCCTTACCGGGGATCGCGGGCGCTCGCAGTGGGGCTCATCGACCGACTGGTGCCGCCCGCTGAGCTCAAGACGAGCGCCAAGCGGCTACTGCTGGAGGCGCCGCCGAGGAAAACCCCGCCCTTCGTCGAGAAACTCCTCAATTTGAAGGCGATGCGGCCCTTCATCGCGCGCCAGGCGACCGCGGCGCTGCGCGGCAAGCTGCGCAAGGAGCATTACCCTGCTCCGTACGCCATGATCGATCTGTGGCATCGCTATGGCGCCGTCGGAGCCGAGAGCTACGAGGCCGAAGCCCATTCCATCGCAACGCTCATGTGCTCGGCCACCTCGCGGAACCTCGTGCGGGTATTCCTTCTGCAGAATCGACTGAAGGGGCTGGGAGGCAAGCCGGCGACGGAATTTCGCAACGTGCACGTAATTGGTGCCGGTGTGATGGGCGGAGACATCGCGGCATGGTCCGCGTTTCGAGGCATGAACGTCACCCTGCAGGATCGCAGCGCGGAGCTGATTCAACCGGCGCTCGACCGGGCCCGGGATTTCCTGCAGAAGCGCTTGAAGGACCCGCAGGCCGCGGCGGAGGCCGTCGGGCGCCTGCGCGCCGACGTGGGCGGTGAAGGCGCAGCGCTCGCGGACGTCGTCATCGAGGCCATTTTCGAGAACGTCGAGGCGAAGCGCGCCCTCTATGCCGAGCTCGAGCCGCGCATGAAACCGGACGCGGTGCTCGCGACCAATACCTCGAGCATCAAGATCGAGGTGCTCGCGGAGAAGCTCAAAGATCCCACGAGGCTGGTGGGCATCCACTTCTTCAATCCCGTCCCCCAGATGCAACTGGTGGAAATCGTGCACGGCACGGCGACTCAGCAGCTCGCGCGACAGCAGGCCCTGTGGTTCGCCCGCAAGCTCGACAAGCTGCCGCTTCCCTGCCGCAGTGAGCCCGGATTCGTCGTCAATCGCATCCTCATGCCCTATATCAACGAGGCGCTTTTTGCGCTGAGCGAAGGTATACCCGCCACGGTCATCGACCGGGTGGGAACGCGCTTCGGCATGCCCGTCGGACCGATCGAGCTGGCCGATGTGGTCGGCCTCGATGTGGCGCTGCACGTCGGGCGAGTGCTCGCCGCGGCGTTCAATCGCCGCGTGCCCGACATCCTGATCGAGCGAGTGCAGCAGAAAAAGCTCGGGCGCAAATCCGGCGAAGGCTTCTACGTCTGGAAGGACGGCAAGGTGGTGCCTCCCTCCGGACCCGTCCCCGAGGCTCCGCCGGATCTTGAGGATCGCCTGATCCTGCCCATGCTGAACGAAGCCGTCGCGGTGCTGCGGGAGGGTGTCGTCGAGGACGCCGACTTGCTCGACGCGGCCGCGATTTTTGCGACCGGCTTTGCTCCATTTCGAGGCGGCCCGCTTCAATACGCCCGCTCCCGAGGTGTGACGCAGGTCATTCAGCGGCTGGCCGAGCTCGAGGGGCGGCACGGCGAGCGCTTCAGGCCGGATCCAGGCTGGAGCGCACTGGGCCTCGAGAGCGCTCCAGTGTGAACCATCCGTGACCTGCGGGGGGCCCGGACGCGTATGATAGTGTGCTCACAAATCATAGACTTGTAAGGACAGCTGCGGGCCCATTCTCAAATGATCGAACGACCGGTGGACATCTCGATCTTGACCGCCTTCTCGCCGCTCGACGGCCTCAAGGCGGAGAACCTGCACGCCCTCGCCCGCAAGACTCAGATTCGCGAGCTCGACGCAGGGCGCGCGCTGTTCAAGGAGGGCGACACCGAGAAACGCACGTTCTATCTGGTGTCGGGCACGGTCGAGTTGCGCAACGAGGAAAAGGTTGCGATGACGATCCGCTCCGGTACCCCGGAAGCGCGACCGCCGCTCGCGGCGGGTCTGCCACGCAAGTTCACCGCGCGTGCCATGACCGACGTGTCCTACATCATGATCGACAGCGATCTGCTCGACGTGCTGATCACTTGGGACCAGACCGGCCAATACGAGGTCGCGGAGCTGAACGGCGACCAGGCGGCGATGACCGGCGACTGGATGACCGCGCTCCTGCAAACCAAAGCCTTCCATCGCATACCCCCGGCCAACATCCAGGCGATTTTCATGCGCATGCAGCGCATCAACTATCGCGCGCGCGACGTCGTGATCAAGCAGGGCACGGAAGGCGATTATTTCTACGTGGTCGTCTCGGGCAAGTGCGTCGTCACTCGCGAGACCCCGCTCAACAAGGAAGGTATCAAGCTCGCCGAGCTCGGCACCGGTGACAGCTTCGGCGAGGAGGCGTTGATCGCGGAGGCGAAGCGCAATGCCACCGTCACCATGCTCACCGACGGTACGCTCATGCGCCTCGGCAAGCAGGACTTTCAGACCCTGCTCAACGAGCCTTTGCTCCAATGGGTGAGCTACGATCAAGCCAAGCAGATCGTGGCCGGCGGAGGTAAGTGGCTCGACGTGCGCCTGCCGAGCGAGTTTCAGAACTTCCGCATCGAGGATGCGCTCAATATCCCGCTGTATTTCATCCGTTTGAAGCTCAACGCGATCGCGAAGGATATTCCGTACGTCCTGTGCTGCGACACCGGCCGGCGCAGCTCCGCGGCCGCGTACATCCTGAGCGAGCGGGGGTTCGAGGCCTATGTGCTGAAGGGCGGTCTCTCAGCCAGCGGCCAGTCACGCGGAAGCTGAAACCGTGAAGATGCGATGGAAGGCGGATCTGCCGAAGATGCCGCGGCTGCCCAGGGTGCCGCTCGAGGACCCCGGGGGGCCCGCTGCGCTCGGAACTCCCCCCTCGCCGAGCGCCTATCGCGAGAGAAATCCCGCCGAGGCACCGCCCGTCGAGTACCAGGCTCCGTCGATGCTCGTCGAGCACAAAGGGGTCGCGCTTCTGTTCCTGGCCGCGGCGATTGCCTTCGCGTTGTACTGCTGGAAGGCGCCGCGCTCGATGGCGCCGCAGCGGTCCGTCGCGCTCGATGCGTCCCCCCAGGCCGGAGTTGCAACGCACGGCTCCGAGACGCCGCAGTCACCGATCTACGTGGAGACGCTTCCGGACAAGGAGCGTTAACTACATCGTGTGCGTCGGCTTGTCCCCGCCGAGCGCGCCGGCGAGGTAGTTCTCGATCTTTTTCTGGGTGTTGCCGCGGTCCTGATCGCTGAATTGAACGCCGATGCCCGCCGTGCGCTTGCCCTGGGCGCCCTTCGGCGTCATCCAGATGACGCGTCCGGCGACGGGAAGCTTCTCTTCCTCGCCCATGAGATTCAGCAGCATGAAGACCTCGTCTCCGAGGCGATAGTTGCTGTTGGTGGGAATGAACAGCCCGCCGTTCTTCACGAAAGGCATGTAGGCGAGGTAGAGGGCGCTCTTGTCCTTGATCGTGAGGGTCAGCAGACCGGGTTTGTTACTGGGACTTCGCAACGCGTTTCTTTCCATTCCGCTCTACTTCGCAAGCGCCTTGAACAGTGCCGCCCTACCGCCGAGCAGGAGCGCTTCCAGCGCCAATTGCTGATTGAGCCCGGTCGCGGCAAAGCGCCGCAATTCCCGAGCGGCGTCGAGCAGTTCGAACAAGGGTCTTATCTTGGGCTTAAGTAAAGCGGCAGGCAAGCGGACCGGTTCCGCACTTTGAGATGAAGCGGCACCACCCAGCTCGACTTGTACGCGCCGTGTGATCCAGTTCTCAAGCCAAATGAGACGCAGCACCGGATCGGTTTTCATCCACGCATCCGCGACCGCCGTGACGTCGCAGGCGTTCTCCGCCAGCCGTTTCAAGGTCGTTCGCATCTCGCGGTCGAGCTCGGCGAGTTCCGCCGGCGGCAGCTCGAGCGCAAGGAGCGGCGCGCCGGCAGCGAGTGCGAGCGCAGCAGTCCAGTCCTGTACCGCGGGGTCGCGCTCCCGGAGCCATGCGAGAGCCTGCTCCCTCGCAGGCGCCTTGAGGGTAAGTTTCTGGCAGCGACTGGCGATGGTCGCGGGCAAGCGATGGCTGGGCTTGGCGATGAGCATCAACAGCGTATCGGCGGTGGGTTCTTCCAGCGTCTTTAAGAAAGCATTCGCGCCGCTCGCGTTGAGAGTCTCCGCATTCTCGACGATCGCGACCTTATGACCGCCGCGATAGCTCGACAGTGACAGAGTCTCGATGAGCGAGCGGATCTGATCGACCTTGACCTGCTGAGCATCGTCCGAGAGGCCGACCGTATGCAGGTCCGGATGACTGTCCGCGCGCAGTAGTACACACGAGGGACAGGTGCCGCACGGCGGCGCGGTCTGCGACTCGCACAACGCGAGCGCTGCGATCCAATGGGCGAGTTGCTGAGCCCCGAGACCCGGGACGCTCAGGATGAGCAAAGCCTGCGGCAGGCGTCGCGCGGCGCGACTCGCACGCATCCGCCGCTGCGGCTCGTGCAGCCAGGGCAGCGAGTCCGCGCTCAGGAAATCCATTGCCGCATCCTCAAAGCCTCGAGGATATCCCCCGCCACCGCGTCGATGCCGCCGGCGGCATCGATCACCGCGATGCGTTCGGGCTCCGCCGCCGCACGCGCGAGATAGCCCTCGCGCACGCGCTCGAAGAATTCAGCGCGCTCGCGCTCGAAGCGATCCGCGGCGGCGAGCCCTTTGTCGGCGTTGCGTTGCCGCGCGCGCTCGAGGCCGGCTGCCACATTGATGTCGAGCAGCAAGGTGAGATCCGGACGCATCGTGCCCTGCACGAGGTGCTCGAGCTGCGAGATGCTGTCGAAGGCGAATCCGCGCCCCGCTCCCTGGTAGGCGTAGGTGGCGTCGGTGAAACGGTCGCAGACCACCCAGGTACCCGCCTCGAGATGCGGCTTGATGAAGTTCTCGAGATGCGCCGAACGCGCCGCAAACATGAGCAGAAGCTCCGCCGCATCAGGCAACACCTCGGTGCCGGGCGCGAGCACCAGCTCGCGGATCTTCTCGGCAAGCGGGGTGCCTCCGGGCTCGCGCGTCAACACGCAGGCGATGCCACGCTCGGTGAGCGAGCGCGCGAGCCGCGGTACCTGAGTGCTCTTGCCCACTCCCTCGATGCCTTCCACGGTGAGGAACCGGCCGCGCTGCTTCATTTCCCGGTCTCCGCCGCTTTCTCGCGCAGGTGCGCCACGTACCGGGCGACGGCGGCATTCTGCTCCTCGAGGGTCGCGGAGAAGATGTGACTGCCGTCGTCCCTGGGTGAGGCCACGAAGTATAGCGCGTCGGTGTTTTCCGGATGGGCGGTGGCGCGGATCGCCGCGGCGCCCGCCAGCGCGATCGGCGTCGGCGGCAGCCCGGCGCGCATGTAGGTGTTGTACGGTCCATCGGTATGCAGATCGACGCTGTGCAGCTGCCCGTCGTAGCGCTCGCCCAGCCCGTAGATCAGGGTGGGGTCGGCCTGCAGTCGCATGCCGATGCGCAGGCGGTGCAGATACAAGCCGGCGATTCTCGGCAGCTCTTGCGGCAGGCCGCTCTCCTTCTGAACGATCGAAGCGACGATCAGCAGCTCCGCGGCATTCTTCAGCGGCAGGGTGGGATCGCGGGCCGCCCAGGCAGACTCGAGCTCGCGCACGAGCGCCGAGTGCGCCTGGCGCAGGATCTCGAGATCCGGCGTTCCTTCCGGAAAGCGATAGGTCTCCGGCAGGAACTGGCCCTCGGGATCGAGTCCGGGTGCGCCGAGCTTATTCATAAACTGCGGCGGGGGATCGGCGAGCGAGACCGAAATATCCGGGTCGCGGCGCAGCGCCGTGAGCATATCTTGCACCCGCCATCCATCGACGATGGTGAACGAATGCAGCACCACCTGTCCGCTCACCAGTTTCTCGAGAAGGCTGCGCGGAGTGGCACCCGGATCGATCTCGTATTCACCGGCCTTGATCGCCGCGGCGAGACCCTTCCATCGGGCGTAGAGCACCCAGGCGCGCGGTTGCTCGACCAAGCCTTGCGCGGCCAGCTCCGCGGCCACGCGGGCAAAACGGCTCCCCGGAGCGACCTTGAATCGCAGCGGAGCGCTCACCTTGAGCGGTTCGTCGAGGCTCTGCACGCTCCGCAGCACGATGAGACCGACCGCCGCCGCTGCCGCACCCGCGACAAGCGCGATGAGGAGCACCCGCTGCAGTCCCCTCATTCGAGCTCCAACCGAGCGCGCAGCCGCTCCGCGGTCTCGATCGAGGCCAAGCGCAGATCTTGTCGGCCGGTCTCGATGAGGCCCACCGGCACCACACCCGCCACGGCGTTCGTCATGAACACCTCCTCTGCATCTCGAAATGCCTCGACGGGCAGACGCCCCTGCCACACGCGTAGGCGCAAATCCTTCGCCTGCTCGAGGACCCAGCGGCGCATGACGCCCGCGATACCGCAACGATCGAGCGCTGGCGTCAGCAAAGTCGAGCCGCGTCGCAAGAATACGTTGGACATCGTGCCGCAAACCACGGTGCCCTCCACATCCCGCATCAAGCCCTCCCAGATGCGCTCATCGCGCCACTCCGCCCGAGCCATGACTGATTCCAGCCGATTCAGTGTCTTCATCCCCGCCAGGTCCGGATTGAGGCCCAGTCGGGTGCGGCATAGCCGCACGCGGACGGGCTTCGGCAGCACCTCTGCCGGGGGCAGGGCATGCAGCGACAGCACGCGCGTACAGCGCTCCTTTCCTGTCGGGCGATAGCCGCGTACCCCTCGTCCCCGGGTGAGGATCAGCTTGAGCACCCCGTCGCTGCATTGCCGCGCCCTTGCCGCCGCCTCGCGCTCGAGCGCCGCCCCCGGGACGTCGATTCCTAAACGCCGGCAACCCTCGGCGAGCCGTTCGAGATGCAGATCGAGCAACCGAATGCGCCGCCGCCGCACGCGCATGGTCTCGAACAGCCCGTCGCCGTACTGCAGGCCGCGATCGCGGCAGTCGATGAGCGTGCCCCTTCGGCCGTTGATCCAGATGCTCATGCCCCGCCTCCCGAGCGCAACGCGCGCAGGAGCCCCTCGGCCTTGGCGCGGGTTTCTGCGAGCTCCTGCGCGGGGCTCGAGTCGGCGACGATGCCGGCGCCCGCGCGAAACGACAACACCTGCCCATGAGCGGTGATCGTGCGGATGAGGATGTTGAAATCGCAGCTGCCGTCGCGATTGAGATAGCCCAAAGTGCCGGTGTACGCGCCGCGTCCCACCGCCTCGAGTAGGGCGATGATCTCCATGCAGCGCACCTTCGGGCAGCCCGTGATGGTGCCGCCCGGGAACACCGCGCGCAGAATCTCCACGGGCGAGACGCGCTCGAGCTTGCGCCCGCTCACGTTGGAGACGATGTGGTGCACGTGGGCGTAGCTCTCCACGGCCATGAACTCATCGACGTGCACCGAACCCCCGGCGCAGACCTTGCCGAGGTCATTGCGCTCGAGATCGATGAGCATGACGTGCTCCGCGCGCTCCTTCTCGTTCGCGAGCAGGGATTCGATGAGCGCGGCATCGCGCTCGGGCGAGGCGCCGCGCGGCCGGGTCCCTGCGATCGGCCGGGTCGCGACCCGATCGCCCTGTACCGACACGAGTCGCTCGGGAGAGGAGCTGATGACCGCAAAATCTCCATCCCGCAGGAGCGCCGCGAAGGGACTTGGGTTGGCGGTCCGCAGGCGCCGATAAAGCGCCACCGGATCGAGCGGGCCGCGGGTGCGTCCCTGCCAGCGACGCGACAGGTTCGCCTGGTAGATGTCCCCCGCGGCAATGAACTCCAGCGCGCGGCTGACCGCCGTCTCGAATCGCGCCGGATCCTCCTCCTGGATATCCAGGAATTGCACCGGGTCCGACGAGAGCCCCGGGCCGAGGCTCCGCACGTCGCGCGCGAAGCGATCGAGGAGCGCCTCGCAGCCTGGCTCGGCCACGAGCCAGGCCGCGCCGCTCTGTCGATCGCGTATCCAGGCCGCGGGGGTGCGGATGGCGAGAGCCGCCGTCGAGTCCTCGCTCCGCGGCAGGGCGAGGCGCGGCTCGATCTCCACCGCAACCTCGTATGCCAGGTACACGAGCCAGCCGCCCGAAAAAGGCACGCTCGCCTCGCTCGGCGGCGTGTGGAGCGCCGCCCACCAGCTCTCGAGCGCAGCGAGAAAGCCGGGCGCACCGCCAGCATGCGGTCCGGACAGTCGTCCATCGGATGCAAGCCGCAGCACCTCGCCCGAGGCAATGGGGAGAATGTCGAAGCGCGCCCCGCCCGCGGCCGGGCCCAACGGCGCGCTGCTTTCGAGCAGGCCCGGATAGGTCTCGGGAAGCTGCGCGACGAGCCCTAGAGGCTCAAAGTCGGCGGAAAATGAGCGAACCGTTGGTGCCACCGAAGCCGAACGAGTTGGATAGCACGGTCTCGAGTTTCATCTGGCGGGCGTGCTTCGGCACATAGTCGAGATCGCAGCCCTCGCCGGGCTCGTCCAAATTGATGGTCGGAGGTGCGACCTGATCGCGCAGCGCGAGAACGGAGAAGATCGCTTCCACGGCGCCGGCGGCGCCCAACAGGTGCCCCGTCATCGACTTCGTGGAACTCACCGCGATGGACTTTGCCGCCTCGCCGAAGGCACGATGAATCGCGGTCGTTTCGGCGCGGTCGCCGAGCGGCGTCGACGTCGCGTGTGCGTTGATGTACTGCACTTGATCCGGATTGATCTTCGCGTCTCTAAGCGCGTTGGCCATCGACTTGCGGGCCCCCTCGCCGTCCTCGGGCGGCGCGGTGACGTGGAAAGCATCTCCGCTCATGCCGAAGCCGATGATCTCGCAGTAGATGTTCGCGCCGCGCGCCTTGGCTTGCTCGTATTCCTCGAGCATCATCGCGCCGGCGCCATCGCCCATGACGAAACCGTCCCGGTCCTTGTCCCATGGACGGCTCGCACCCTGGGGGTCGTCGTTGCGTTGCGAAAGCGCCTTCGCCTGTGCAAATCCGCTCATGCCGGTGACGCACGTGGCCATTTCTGAGCCGCCGGCGAGCATGGCATCCACATCGCCGTATTGGATCATGCGCATGGCCATGCCGAGCGCATGCGTGGAGGTCGTGCACGCGGTCGCAATCGCCAAGTTCGGACCGGTGATGTTGAAGGCGATCGACAAATGTCCGCTCACCAGATTGATGATGCTCGCGGGGATAAAGAAGGGCGACACCTTCTTCGGCGAGTGCGTCTCGAGATACTTGTCGTAGGTGTCTTCGATCGACTCGAGTCCGCCCATCCCTGAGCCCATGAGCACGCCGATACGCTCGGTGTTGGCGGGCGTTACCGCAAGCCCCGAGTCGCGCATCGCCTGCATCCCCGCGACTACCCCGTACTGCATGAAGGCATCCATGCGGCGTGCATCCTTCGGGGTCATGTACGGTGCGAGGTCGAGGTCGCGAATCTCGCCGCCGAAGTGGGTCGGAAAGTTGGCCGCATCGAACCGCACGACGGGCCCGATGCCGCTGCGGCTCGCGAGAATGGACGCCCATGCCGACGCAATGTCGTTACCGACGGGCGAGACGATTCCCAGACCGGTAACGACGACTCTACGTTTGCTCAAGCGCGCGCCTCGTCAGGCCTTGCCTTTGTGCGAGTTGATGTAATCGATGGCCTGCTGGACGGTCGTGATCTTCTCGGCGTCCTCGTCCGGTATCTCCGTCTCGAACTCCTCTTCGAGAGCCATCACCAACTCAACCGTGTCCAGCGAGTCTGCGCCGAGGTCGTCAACGAACGAGGCGTCATTGGTTACTTCTTCTTCTTTGACGCCCAGTTGTTCGGCCACGATCTTCTTAACCTGCTGCTCAACAGTACTCATCGTTATGGTGTCCTTTCGGGAAAGCCCATTGGGAAAACTGATCTATCTACGCCGCTTCTCGTCGGGGCCCGCGGCCAGCCTCTTATCGGCAGGGCGCGTATTTTATGTGAACCCGACCCCGACGGCTACCCGCATGCAATCGGCGGGCACGAGATGCGCCGCCGCCTTGACAAAATCCCAAGGTTTAGGGTCGCGCGGGCCTTCAGCCCATATGCATGCCGCCGTTCACGTGCAGCGTTTCACCGGTGATGTAAGAAGCCTCCGGGGATGCCAGGAACGCTACCGCCGCGGCGACGTCGGCCGGGTCTCCGAGGCGTCCCAAAGGGATCTGCGCGCCGAGCGCGGTGCGCTGCTCCTCGCTCAGCGCGCGGGTCATATCCGTGTCGATGAATCCGGGCGCGACCACGTTGACGGTGATCGCGCGCGAGCCCACCTCGCGGGCGAGCGACTTGCTGAAGCCGATCATGCCGGCCTTCGCGGCCGCATAATTGGCCTGACCTGCGTTACCCATGACTCCCACTACCGAGCCGATGCTGATGATGCGGCCCTTGCGCGCCTTCATCATGCCCCGCAGGACCGCCTTCGACAGCCGGTACACCGAGGCGAGATCGGTCTGGATGACGGCGTCCCAGTCGTCTTGCTTCATGCGCAACAGGAGCATGTCGCGGGTGATGCCTGCGTTGTTGCACAAGATGCCGATCGCACCCTCGCGCGCCTCGATGTCGGCGATCAGGGCATCGATGGACAACTGGCTCGCCACGTCGAGCACCGCGCCGCGTCCGCCGCTCGCGGCGAGGGCCTCGCCGATGCGCGCGGCGCCCTCGGCCGTGGTGGCGGTGCCTATGACGCGGGCGCCCTCCGCGGCCAGCCGCGCCGCGATGGCGGCGCCGATTCCGCGCGAAGCCCCGGTTACCAAGGCCACCTCTCCGCTCAATCTGGAGGTCTCGTGCATGACAGCTTTTCCTCTTGCGGCGTGATCTAGGCGCGCGCCGCGGCCAGCGCGGCGTCGAGCGTCTCGGGATCCTCGAGCGCGAGCATTTGCAGATCGCGATTCTTGTCGATGCGCCGGTTGAGCGAGGTGAGTACCTTTCCCGGACCGCATTCGACGATGACGGTCGCGCCCGCACTGATCATAGTGCGCACCGTGGACGCCCAGTAGACCGGTGTTTGCAGCTGCTTGACCAGCGCCGCGCGGATCTCGTCGGGTGTGCGGTGAATCTTGATGTCGACCCCGTAGACGTCGATCCCCTCGGCGGGCTTCACGGCGATGCGCGCGAGCCGCTCACGCAGCTTTTCCGCCGCGGGCGCCATGAGCGAGCTGTGCGCTGGCACGCTCACGGGCAGGGCTATTGCGCGTTTCGCGCCCTTGGCGGTCGCGGCTTGGATGGCACGGGATACGGCGGCGGCGTTGCCCGCAATCACGACTTGACCGGGCGAGTTGAAATTCACCGCCTCCACCACGTCCCCCGCGGCGGCTTCTGCACATGCTGCCGCGACATCGATGTCCTCGAGACCCAAGATGGCGGCCATGCCGCCTTCGCCCGGCGGGACCGCGGCCTGCATCGCCTGCGCCCGAAACCTCACCACATCGACCGCATCCTCGAAGTCGAGGCACCCCGCCGCCACCAGCGCGCTGAATTCACCCAGGCTGTGTCCGGCCATCAATGCGGGGGCGGAGCCGCCGCGCTCGCGCCACACCCGGTAGGTAGCCACCCCTGCGGCGAGCATCGCGGGCTGCGTGCACTCGGTCTGGTTGAGAGCTTCCTCGGGCCCCTCCTGGCAGCGCTTCCAAAGGTCATAGCCGAGCACATCGGAGGCCTGAGCGAAGGTCGAGTGGACCACCGGCGAGGCGCTCGCCAGCGCGCTCAGCATGCCGACCGATTGCGAGCCTTGTCCCGGGAAAACGAACGCCAGCGACATGCGTGGAGCACCTCTTGTTTGCGGATTCTTGTCTGCCGATTCAACCGCGCGACGGCCCGGCCGCGCGCGAACGGAGGCGGATTATAGCCACACGCCATGAGAGAAGAGCCCCCACCACGAACCCGCACGCGGCTCCGTAGAGATGCGCATCCACCACCACCAGGGGCGGCTCGCGCCCCCCGAGCTGCTCATAGGCGAGCTTGCCCGCTAGACAGCCGATCAGGATCCAGCGGTCCCAGGCCCGCTCGGCGAGATGCCGTGCGCATCCGGCCCCCATGATGGTGTGCAACACCCCCGATAGGCCCACGTACCAGCTGACGCGCGGGCTGAGCCACCATAATCCCGAGCTGATCGCGAGGGCTCCCGAGAAGACGATGATCGACCACTCGATGGGATCGTAGTCGCCGGCAAACAGGGCCCACATCAAAACCAAGCCGAGCTCGTTGAGAAGGAGATGATGCAGATCGAGATGCACGATGTGGGCTGTGAGCAACCGCCACCAGCCTCCCGCTGCGATGGCGCTACGATCATAGCGCAACATCGCGGCCACGCTGTCGCCAAGACCCAACACCAGGTCGAGGGCCAGCACGGCTCCCAAGAGCCAAATCCAACGCGCCCGATCCCACTGGAGTGCCGCCGCGATTTGTGCAATCCGCTTCGCACCTTCATCGGGCATGGTTGTCTCTGGTTTTGGTATCATTGATAAATGTCTGAGGAGTCTATGCGCAAGCGTCAGCTTGGTTTCACCCTGATCGAGATCATGGTGGTCGTGGTCATTCTGGCAGTGTTGGGTGCGCTCGTCGTTCCCAAAATCCTGGAGAACGTCGACAAGGCGCGTGTGACGCGCGCGGCGAGCGACATCCGTGCCATCCAGACGGCGCTCGACCTGTACCGCCTGGATAATTTCAAATACCCGACGACCGAACAAGGCTTGCAGGCGCTCGTGACCCAGCCGTCGGACCCGGCCATCACGAACTACCGGAGCGGCGGATACTTGCCTTCGCTCCCCAAGGATCCCTGGAACAACCTGTATGTGTACGTGAATCCAGGCCCCAACGGAATGGATTACGACATCACCAGCTACGGGCGCGACGGCAAGCCCGGCGGCGAGGGCTACGACGCCGACATCAGCGCCTCGACGCTCAACCAGCGCTAGTGGGCTGCGGGTGCCGCGCGATGCGCAGCAAGGGCTTCACGCTCATCGAGATCCTGGTGGTGCTGGTGATCATGGCCGTGGTCATCTCGATCGCCGTCCTCTCCATCGGCACCACTGGACGCGACGCCCAGCTCGATGAGGAGAGCCGCCGCATCCAGGGCCTGGTCGATATCCTCCACGAGCGCGCGCTGCTCGAGGGGCGCGATTTCGGGCTGCGCATAGAGCCTGCCGGCTACGGATTCGTCGTCTACTCGGCCGACCGAGACCGCTGGCTGCCGCTCAGCGACGAGCACGAGTTCCGCCACCGCGACTTGCCCAAGGGCGTCACCTTTCAGCTCGAGCTCGATTCCGTGAACGTCGTGCTGAAGCCCGTCGAGCAAACTCTGTCGAGCGATGATCCACCGCCTCCGCCGCAGGTGGCCATCGCCGCGAGCGGCGAGGGAACGCCGTTTCACCTCACCTTGGTGCGGGACGAGACCCAGGCGCGCGCCTCCGTAAACGGCGATGCCTTCGGCAAGACCAGTCAGGAGAGCTCGGATCACGCGCCGGCCAAGCGTTCATGAGTTCGAGCCCATGAGCCCGTACGGCCTCCCGCCACGCGCATCGAGCCGCGGATTCACGTTGATCGAGGTGCTGGTCGCGCTCGCCGTGGTGGCGCTCGGTCTCACCGCGCTCATGGTCGCGGTGAGCGGCACGGCCCGAACCAGCGGCTATTTGCGCGACAAGACCGTCGCTCAGTGGATCGCCCTCAATCGGCTAACCCAAGTGCGCCTGCAGGTGAACAAGCTCGGCGACACCCAGGATACGGGGCAAATCGACTTCGCCGGCCAAAAGTGGCACTACGACACGCGCTATTTCGATACCCAGTTCCAGAGCATGAAACGGGTGGTGGTTCGCGTGTATCCGGGCGATACCAAGACCAAGAGCAACCCCATCGCCGAGTCGACGGGATTTCTCGGCAGCTCGTTGGGCATTCCGGGCGGCTCGAACGTCGATTGGACCGTGGGCTCGACCATGACGGCGGCACCCTGCGTCAACGCAGCGACCACGTCCGGCGCCGGCGGATTGGGCGGCAACACCGTTTCGAGCCAGAACCAGCAGCTCGGCGCAGCCCAGAGCCCCAACTGCACCCCCGCCTCGGGCACTCCGGCGACGCTCCCCGGCACGAATCCGACCAGCCCCGTGACGTCGCCGCAGGGTCAGACCACGCCGTGACCACCCTTCCCGCCCGACCCATTCTGCGCGCACGCGGCGGCGGCTTCACGCTGGTCGAGATCCTGGTCGCGCTGCTCATCCTCGGCATCATGTCGGCGCTCGGCTACGAGACCTATCGCAGTGCGCGGATCTCGGCCGAGCACAGCGAGGAGGTCATGAAGCGCTCGCGCGAGGTCGAGTTCGGCATGCGCATGATGGTCATGGATTTCGCGCAAATGGTGCCGCGTCCCGTGCGCGACCCGCTCGGCCAGTCGCGCATTCCGGCGCTGCACGGCTTTGCCGGCAACGGCACCAGCGCGGGGGTCGGCAACACCACGCTCGGCAGCGGCGGCGCGCTCGGGTCCGACTTCACTCAGCAATTCCAGACCCAGCACTTCGCCTCCGGCCCAGGATTCCAGTCAACGCTCAACGGCAGCTCGAGCACCACCACCCTGCCCCTCGCGGAGCTCACGCGCGCCGGCTGGTCGAACACCGCCGGCCAGCAGCGCAGCACCTTGCAGCGGGTGTCCTACACGCTGGTCGACGATGTGCTGAAGCGCAGCTACACCACCGCGCTCGACACGGTGCTCGCCACGCAACCGCAGGTTCAGAGTTTGTTCGGCGGCGTGAAGACGGTGCAGCTGCGCTACCTCGACGGCAACCAAACCTGGCAGACCCAGTGGCCGCCGCCCAATTTGCCGCAGAACGAGGGGCTGTGGGTGCGCCCGGTAGCGGTCGAGATCACCATCGAGTTCAAGGACTGGGGACGCGTGCAGCGGATCATCGAGGTGGCCGGATGAGCTCGGCGCGGCGCTGCGCGAGAGTCTTCCGCCCGCGTCGCGAGCGCGGCGTCGCGCTCATCATCGCGCTCATCCTGGTCGCGCTTGCCGCGATTCTCGCGACCAAGCTCACCTTCGACGGCTGGATCGAGCGGCGCCGCACGATCGGCATCTTGGCTACGGAGCAGGCGTTTCACTTCGGCTTGGGCGCCGAAGCGCTGGCTGCCGATGTGCTCAGCCAATCGATGCAAGGCGTGCAAGTCGGCGCCAACGGGCAATCGGCGGCGCCCGCCGGCAGCACGGGAGGCGTGGGCACGTCTCCGACCCAGTCCGGCAGTCCCAGCCAAGTCACACTGGCGCAAGCCTGGGCGCAACCGACGCAACCCATGCCTATCACGCCCGACGACAATCCCGAGGGCGAGCCGATCGGAGTGTTGCAGGGCGCGATCGAGGACATGCAAGGCCGCTTCAACCTCAACAATCTGGCGCATGTCATCACGCAGAACGGCCAGGTCGTTCAGGATCCGCAACCGCTGCAGCAGTTCCAGCGCCTGCTGGTCGCCGTGGGACTCGAGCCCAAATGGGCGGCAATCGCGCGCGACTGGATCGACGCCGACGATCAGCCGGGCGAGCCCGACGGTGCGGAGGACTCGGTCTATACCTCGCAGACTCCGCCCTACCGTACCGGAAACTGGCCGATGATGAGCCCGAGCGAGCTCATGAACATGCCCAGGTTCGGCGCCGACCGCTACCGCAAGATCGCCCCGTACGTGACGGCGCTGCCAACCGCCACGGCGAAGATCAACATTTGCACTGCCTCGGCACAAGTGCTGCAAAGTTTCGCGGAAAACTTGGGCAGCGACTACACTCCCGAGCTTCTCGCGAGCGAGCGCAAGAGCGGCTGCTTCCCCGACAAGCAGACATTTGCCAACGTGCTCGGGCCCACCGTGGCGGCGGCGATGGCGTCGCAGTATTCGGACACGAGCACGTATTTTCGCCTCACGACCCGCGTCACGCTTGGCACTACCGAATTCACCTTGTACAGTCTTTTGTGGCGAACGGCCGGCGGCAAGGTCACGCCGTTGCTGCGCACTTTCGGAACACTCTAGAAACCATGCCTCACACATTGTTGCTGCGCCTTCCCGCACCCGGCGAAGAGGAAACCGAGTGGCTCAGCATCGAGGACTCGGGGGCGCCGAGCGCCGCGCGCCAGCGCGGTCCCCTGAGCCTGGCTGCCGCCGTGGCGCGCTCGGCGCGCGTCGTGGCGCTGGCCCCCGCCTCGCATATCCTGCTTGCGGAGCCCGAACTGCCGCCTGGGAGCGGAGCGAGACTCGCCCGCGCGGTGCCGTTCGCGCTCGAGGAGCAGCTCACCGAAGATGTCGATCAGCTGTGTTTCGCACTCGGCCGACGCCTGCCCAACGGGCGCACACCCGTCGCCGTGGTCGCGCGCACAACGCTTCAGGGCTGGATTGCCCAGCTCACGGCGGCTGGCATCGAGCCTGTCGCCATCTATGCCGATATCTCGCTGGAGCCGGAGAATCCGGGACAGACAGTGCTCTGGCTCGAGGGCTCACGCCTCGCGGTGCGCCGCCCCGGCGCGCTGGCGTTCGCAGTGGAGCTCACCCCGGTCGCGGAGGCATTGGTGGTGGCGGGTGTGATTCCCGACCCGCTCGCCGAGCCGGCGGCGGACGGTCAGCCGCCGGCCCTAGAAAGCGCGGTGCTGTACACCACCCGAGAGGACTGGACGCGAGTGCAGCGCGAGTTCCAGGACCTGGCGGGTCTGTTCGCATCGCTCAAGGTGCAGATCCTGGCGGACGGACCCCTGCCGTGGCTCGCGCGCAGTCTGCAGGGCACCGGCGCGGTGAACCTGCTGCAAGGCGAATTCGCCCGCTCCACCGACTACAACGCCCGCTGGCTGCGCTGGCGGACCGCTGCGATGCTCGCCGGCGGCCTTCTGATTGCGCACATCGCGGCCGCCGCGATCCGTATCCACCAAGCGAATCACGAGACGAAGGCGCTCGACACCCAGATCTCTCAAATTTTCCAGCAGGTGATGCCCTCCGAGAAGATGCTGGACCCGCGTCGCCAGATGCAGTCGCGTCTCGATCGGATCCGGCACTCGGGCGCCGGGCCCGAGTACTTTCTGCACGCCTTGGAGGTGCTGAGCGGCGCCATGTCGGCGGCGACCAAGACGCGCATTGACTCGCTCAGCTATCGTGAGCAGGCGCTTGACCTGCGCGTGACCGCCCCGAGCCTCGCGGCCCTCTCCCAGCTTTCTCAGCAGGTGACCAAGCAGGGCTTGACGGCCGACATTCAGTCCTCCCAGCCCGTCGAGGGCGGCGTCGATGCGCATCTTCAGGTGCGCGCAGCGGGGGCAAAAGGACATCCATGAACGAGCTTCTTGCCAAGCTCAAGGCCTGGTACGGCGGCTTGCAACAACGCGAGCAGCGCGTGGCGGCGGTGGGCGCAGTGGCGCTTGCTATTTTGATTCTCGTGATGGGCTTGCTGCTCCCCTTGCACTCGGCGGTAACGGATGCGGTCAAGCGCGCCGATTCGAGGCGCGAGGACCTCGCCTGGATGCAGGTGAATGCCGCCGAGGTGCAATCGGGCGGCGCCACGCTCTACAACGACACCGGCGAGGCCCCCATGGTGGTGGTGGACCGCGTCGGCCGGGAGGCCGGCCTCGGCAGCTCGCTGAAGGGCACGCAACCCAGCGGCGCCGGCGTACGCGTGCAGCTCGAATCTGCACCCTTCGATACGTTGGTAACCTGGCTTGCTACGCTCGATCAGCGTTACGGTCTTGCGATCGATTCGATCACGGTCGATCGCGCCGCCCGCCCGGGAATAGTCAATGCCAACGTCACGCTCTCCGCGACGCGTCACTAAGGGCGCTCCTGCGGGTGCCCCCGCCCCCATCGCCCGCGCGCGACCGTTATGGCCGCTCATCGCGCTCATCGCGCTCATCGCGATTCTCGCCGTCATCGTCGTCGTTCTGCCCGCCTCGCTCGCCGCCAAATTCCTCCCCAGCCTCGTGAGGGCAGAGGATTTTTCCGGGACGCTCTGGCACGGCTCCGCGGGCCGCATCACCGTCGGCGGGCGCGACGCCGGGGCGCTCGAGTGGCGACTGCGTCCCTTCGCCTTCGTCAAGCTGCGCCTCGATGCGGATCTGCACTGGGTGAAAGGCGGCTTCGTGGTCGACGGCACCGCAGACGTCGGGCGCAGCGACATTCACGCATCGGACCTGCGCGGCGGGGGCCCGATCGCGGATCTGTCGACTTTGGGCGTGGCATCCGGATGGCGCGGCATCGCGCAGCTTCGTATCCGCGAAATCGCGGTGGACCTCGCAACCAGCGCCCCCGCGCTGCGTTCGGCCGTGGGGGAAATCGACGTGTCGGAGGTGAGCTCGCCGCAGGTGGCCGGTGGATCCGATCTCGGCAGCTATGCGTTGACCTTCGACGACGCGGCGCTGTCCGCAAACGGCGATGCGCGCGCCGCACTCGTCGACAAAGGCGGCCCGTTGAGTCTCGATGCCTCCCTCACGCTCACGCCGACGACGCGCACCGGAATGCTCTCCGGTACCGTGAAGGAGCGCGACGATGCGCCGCCCGCGTTACGCAAAGAACTGGATAATGTCGCGCAGTTGCGCGCCCGCGACGCACAAGGAAGAATCCCGATCGATCTCGAATTCACATTTTGATGATTGTGATGCGCGTCACTGATTTAACATACGGTCCGTCTATCGTAGACGCTAACGACTTGCACGAGGTTCTTGGATGTTGCTGCTCGCCCTCATAGCCCGCTTGATGCCTTACCCTGCGGAACAACCCGATCAAGGAACGTTACCGTGGTATCCGGCGCTTGGGCACCTGGGTCTGACGGTCATCGCCCTCGTGTATGTGCTCGTGGTGATGTGGCAAGCCTGAGTCTTGCCCGCCCGCCCAGGACTCCGTCGTATGCCTCGGTCCATCATCGCGCCGCTGCGTGATTTTTTCGGACTCTACAATGCAGAGTACTTGACGCTGTAGCATGGAACCCCTTAAATTCGTTTCCCACCACCGATAGCGCGGTCGATCATGCAACCCGACTTTCCAATCCGGATCGAGACACGTGCGCTCGGCACGCTTGCCTACATTCGCCGTTCCATGGACGCCTCCACCTCGATGGCGGTTCCTGGCACGGCAGGCGTCGTGATGGGCCTCATCGGCTTGCTGGCGGGTGTCCTCTCCTCGCTGCCGCACTGGGGCGCGTACTGGGTACGCATCTGGATGTGTTCGGGAGGCGTCGCCGTGCTCGTGGGAGGCGCGCTCATGGCGCGAGAGGCTGCTCAATCGGGACACGCACGCTACCTTGGCCCGGTGCGCAAGTTCATGCTGTGTCTGTGCCCCGCCCTGTTCGCCGGGGGGGTGCTCACGGCCGTGCTCTGGCACGCGCACCTCGAGGTCCTGCTCCCCGGAACCTGGCTGCTGCTTTACGGCTGCGCGGTGCTTTCGGCGAGCACGGTCACCATCGCCAGCACCATGCGGCTCCTGTGCATCATGGGCGCACTGTTTTTCATTCTCGGCTCGTTCGCTTTCGTGCTGCCCTCCGGCAGCCATATCGCAATGCTGGGTCTGGGGTTCGGGGTTCTGCACATCGTGTTCGGCTACCTGGTGGGCAGATCCGACCATGCCGCATAAGTCGCCCGCGGCAAAGCGCCACGAGGCGCACGCGCCGGGGTCGTCCCGGCCGACGGCAGGGTCAGGCCGCCCGCGGCCCGTCGCCGTGCCGAATGCTGCGGGTATCAATGCGGACGGCGGTTTCGACCGCTTGATCTACGAGCGAGTCCGGCTCGGCATCATGAGCGCACTCGCGATGAACGACCAGCTGACCTTCAACGAGCTCAAGGCGCTCTTTAACGCGAGCGACGGCAACCTGGGCGCGCATGCGCGCAAGCTCGAGGAGGCCGGCTACGTCGAATGCACGAAATCCTTCGAGGCGCGCCGGCCGAAGACCATCTATCGGATCACCGGCATCGGACGCAAGGCGCTGCTGCGATACCTCGAGCACATCGAGGCCGTGATCAAGGCGACGCGGCGCGCTTGAGCGCTTACGAGAACCGCATGCACGTCGCGATCATCATGGACGGCAACGGACGCTGGGCGACGCAGCGCGGCCTACCGCGCACCGCCGGCCACGTCGAGGGCGCCAAGGCCGTGCGCACCGCCGTCGAGACGGCCGCACGCGCAGGCGTCGACACCTTGACCATGTACGCCTTCTCCGCCGCGAACTGGGCGCGTCCCGCGGCGGAAGTCGCGGCGCTGATGCGGCTATTCGGGCAGTACCTGTTCACGGAGACTCGCCGCTGCGTGGAACAGTCCATCCGGTTGAACGTCATCGGCCGTCGCGATCGGTTGAGCGACAGCCTGCTGCGTTCCATCGAACAGTGCGAGCGCATGAGCGCCTCCTGCTCGGGCATGCACCTGCGCATCGCCGTGGACTACTCGTCCCAGTACAGCATCCTGCAAGCGGCCCGTCGCGCCGCGGGCGATCCGCATCTCGATGCGGAAGGATTTCGGCGCTTGCTGAACGAGGTGGATCATTGCCCGCACGCTGCCGGCGAGGTGGACCTGCTCATCCGCACCGGCAGCGAACGACGGCTGAGCGATTTCCTGCTCTGGGAATGCGCTTACGCGGAGCTGCACTTCGCCGATTGCCTCTGGCCCGATTTCGACGAGGTCCGATTCCACCAGGCACTGCGGGATTTCGCCGGTCGGCAGCGTCGCTTCGGAGCGCTGAGCGGGGACTGACCGGCCAATGCCGAGGAAGGTCCTTGCCGTCTTGATGCGCGTCTTGCTGCTGTCAGGCGCCGCGGGACTTGCGGCCGCGCAGGGCGCACATCCCACGGCGGCAGTCGGGACCGCCGATCGACTCGAAGAGACGCTGGCGAACGGGATGCGCGTCATCATCTTGCGCAACACCCTGGCTCCCGTAGTGACCGTGGAGATGAATTTCCTGGTGGGGGGCAATGAGACCCCGCCTGGATTTCCCGGCACGGCGCATGCCCAGGAGCACATGGCTTTCCGCGGCTGCAGCGCCATGAGCGCGGACCAGACCGCCGCCATCTATGCCGAGCTCGGCGGCCAGAACAACGCCGATACGCAGCAGAACATCACGCAATACTATGCGACCGTTCCGGCGGCGGACCTCGAGGTGGCGCTCAAGGCGCAGGCCGCATGTCTCGAGGGCGTTGAGGACTCGAACAGCGAGTGGGCGCAGGAGCGCGGTGCCATCGAGCAGGAGGTTGCGCGCGACCTGTCGAATCCGACTTACAAGTTCATCGATCGGCTCAACCGCGACATGTTCGCCGGAACGCCGTATGCGCATGACCCGCTCGGCACGAAGGCGTCCTTCGATGCCACCACGGGGGACATGCTGAAGTCGTTCTACCGCGCCTGGTATGCGCCCGGCGCGGCCGTCCTGGTCATCGTCGGCGACGTCGATCCGGCCGCCACGCTCGAGAAGGTGCGCCGCCTCTTCGGCGCCATCCCGGCCCATCCGACTCCGCCGCGGCCCCCGTTCGAGCTCAAGCCGGTGAAGTCTGAGAGCTTCACACTGGACAGCAACCTTCCCTATACGCTCGCGTTCATCGCCTATCGCTTTCCGGGAACGAGCTCCCCCGACTTCGCGGCCGCCGAAGTGCTCGCGGACGTTCTCAACAGCCAGCGCGCGGATCTTTACGGCATGGTGCCGGCGGGCCACGCTCTCGCCGCGGAATTCGGGCTCGCCGAACCCTATGAGAAGGCGAGCGTGGGCTATGCCGTGGCCGCGCTTCCGGCGACGGGAGACGCCAAGACGGCGCTCGCGGAGATGCGCAAGATTCTCGAGGCATACGCGCTCAAGGGGGTGCCCGAGGAGCTTGTGACGGCCGCCAAGCGCCGCGAGGTCGCGGATGCGGAGTTCGAGCGCAACTCCATACCGGGGCTCGCCAACGTCTGGTCGAACGCGATCGCCGCTGAAGGCCGCGCCTCGCCCGACGAGGACGTCGAGGCCATCCAGCGGGTGACTGTCGCCGACGTGAATCGCGTCGCGCGGCGCTATCTCGCCGCGGCGAGCTCGATCACCGCCACCTTGAAGTCCGTGCCGTCGGGGCAACCGGTCGCCACCAAGGGCTTCGGCGGGGCCGAGCAGGTGACCGCACCGCCGACCGCCCCGGTGCGCCTGCCGCCGTGGGCGAGCGCTGACTTGGCTCGGCTCGAGGTGCCGAGCGAGTCCTTGGATGTGTCGGATTCGACGCTGCCGAACGGCCTGCGGCTGATCGTGCGCACCGATCGGACGAGTCCCACCATCTCGGTGAGCGGCTCGGTGCAGCACGACTTCGCTCTGCAAACACCGCCGGGGAGAGAGGGCGTCTCGGACCTCTTGAGCTCACTGTTCTCCTATGGCACCCAGACCCTCGACCGGCTCGCGTTCAGCAAGGCGCTCGACGACATCGCTGCCAATGAGAGCGCGGGCTACAGCTTCTCCCTGACTGTCCTCAAGGCCGATTTTTCGCGCGGCGTCGAGTTGCTCGCGGACAATGAGTTGCGACCCGCGTTGCCCGAAGCGGCGTTCGCCGTCGTGAAGCAGCAAACCGCGGAGTTCGTCGCGGGCAATCTACAGAGCCCCGAGTACCGCGTGCATCGCGCGCTCGATGTCGCCCTGCTGCCGCCGGCGGATCCGGTGTTGAGGCAGGCCACTCCCGAGACCATCGCACGGCTCACGCTTGCGGACGTCAAGGCGTTTCACGGTGCGACCATCCGTCCCGATCTCACCACCATCGTGGTGATCGGCGACATCAGCGCTCAGGAAGCCCGCGACGTGATCGGGCGCTGGTTCGGGACGTGGCGCGCGACCGCTCCCAGGCCCGACACGACGCCTGCCCCCGTGCCTCCCAACGCGCCGGCCGCGGTGGCCGTGGCCGACGCCGAGGCGGTGCAGGACACGGTCTACCTCGCCGAACAATTGCAGCTGAACCGCTTCGATCCGGATTTCTATCCCCTCGAGCTCGGCACCCATGTGCTGGGCGGTGGATTTTATGCGACGCGGCTCTATCACGATCTGCGTCAGATCGCAGGCTACGTCTATACGGTGGACGTGCACCTCGATGCCTCCAAGACCCGATCGACGTACGAGGTGACCTACGGCTGCGATCCCAACAATGTCTCGAAGGCGCGCGCACTCATCGAACGCGACCTCGATCAGATGCGCACCCAGCGGGTCTCCGAGGACGAGCTGCATCAGGCGAAGGCGCTCCTGTTGCGCGAGATCGTGTTGAACGAGTCGAGCGAAGAAGCCGTGGCCCACGGGTTGCTGACACGTGCCGAGCTGGGTCTGCCCTTGGACGAGCCGCTGATCGCCTCGCGCAAGTTCTACGCACTCACGGCGCCTGAGGTCAGAGAGGCTTTCGAGCGGGCAATCCGGCCACACGGCTGGGTGCAGGTGGTGCGCGGACCCGCGCCGCATTGAGCGGCCTCGCCTCTTAGTTATCGGTGTCCACGGGCGCGCAGTCGGTACGCCCCTGCATCAGGCAGTCCTGCAGGTGGCGCGGCCGATCAGCGCTGCGCGCTGCGAATGCGCGTCGTCATTCATGATTTCGCATCAATCCGGCGGCGCCCATTCCCGCCAGGCACGCATCAGCGGAAAGTATAGCGCCACGCGCACCGGTTCCGGGCCGAGGCGACGCGCCAGCGCGGCGTACCGCTCGAGTTGCGGCCGGTAGCGCTCGACCTGCAAGTCCAGGAATTCCTCGCGCCCGCCGCCGGAGTGCTCGCTGGTCTTGTAGTCGATCACCCAGCGAGTGCCTTGCTCGTCGATGAAGCTGCGGTCGAACACCGCGCGCACCACCTCGCCGTGCCAGAGACCCGAGAGAGCATGCTCGCGCAGATCGTCGCGATAGCCCGTCTTGAAAATCCAGCGCGCGCGTGCATCGCCGTGCACGCCGCGGAGTGCCGCCATGACGCTCGCGACCGCCCCCTGAAGATGCTCATCGGGCACGCCGTGCAACGCGAGCCAGCGCTTGAAGTGCTCCTCGCGGGCGCGCACGGCGGCCTCGTCGTGCCGACCCAGATCAAGACTCTGCAGCTCCGCGTGCACGAGGATGCCCACCCGCCGGGCAGTCTCCCCCGCCCAATCGAATACCACCGGCTCCTCTCGCAGGGAGGCGGCGAGCGGCAGATCGGTCTGCATTGGCTCGCGCCGGCGCGGTGCCCAACCGCGAGGCACCCGCCGCAGCGCCCCCCCCCGCAACCCCGCGAGATCCTCATCGGGCTCCTCGTCTGCAGCCGGCGTCTCGACCGCGAAGCTTGCGCTTTGCGTCGGCCACAGCACTCGGAGCAAGCTGCCTTTGAACGGCGACCAATGCTTTGCGCCGTCCGCCGGCTCCTCGACATCCTCCATAGCCTCGATGGGCTCGCCGGGCCAGTCGGGGTCCACGCGCAAACCGACCGTCGCGGTCAGATGGAGCTGATGCTTCGCGCGGGTGCAAGCCACGTACAGGAGACGCTCGGCCTCGAGCTGAGCAGCCTCGGATGCCTGCCTGCGCAGGAAAGCGGACAACCCGCGCCGATCGCCGGGGTGTGCGATGCATGGCTTTGCTGCCATGACGAGGCCGTCTCGCTCGCTGCGCGCAAAGGGATGCATGAGCAGCATCGGGCCGCCTGCGACTCGGTTATGCCGATGCAAAGCCGGCACGATGACGCAGTCGAACTCGAGCCCCTTGGCCTTGTGTATGGTCATGATCTCCACACCGCATTCGGCGCCATCGTCGGCATAGAGATCCGTAAAGCTGCGCGCCAAGACCGCTGGATCCGGTAGACGCTGCCGCTCCAGCTCGCGCAAGCGCGCAAACACGGCCCGTACCTGATCGAGCTCACGCGCATCCTTGGCGCAGCTCGGTCCGCCCAACGCGAGCCATGCGCGCTCGATCCAGCGCGCGATGCGGGTATGCGTCTGCACCTTGAGCGCCGCAGCGAGCACACCCCGCAACCGAGCGCAGCGCGATCGCCCGTCCTCGCTCAAGCGCTCGAGCACCGCCGGGTCGTTCAGCGCATCCCAGATGAGGGGACGCGAACGGGCGACCGCCAACAGATCGCTCAACGTGAGACCGCACCAAGGTGCCCTCAGGATGGCGAGCCACGCGATCCGGTCACCCAGGTGCAACAGCGCGCAAGCGAGCATCACGGCGTCGCGTACCGCGGGACGATCCTGCAACGGCTCGATCTCGACGGCGCGGAAGGCGGTGCCGCGGGCGCGCAGCGCATGCGCAATCTCGCGCGCATGCGTGCGCGCACGCACGAGGATGGCGATGCGCCATTCGGGATGCCGCTCGCGGCACTCCGCGACCGTCTGCGCCACGGCATGTGCTTCGTCGGCGACGCTCCCGAATCCACGCAAACTTACACGCGCATCGCCCTCCCCGCTCGGCGGAACGGCCGCCGTGCTGGGCCGGAACGCAATTGCGCCGCGCTCTCGATCGTCGCGTTGCGGCAGGATTTGCGCGAAGCAACGGTTGACCCAGGTCACGATCGCAGGATCCGATCGAAAATTGCTGCTCAGGCGCTCGACATCGAATTGCACCGCGCCGAGCCCGTTCTCGGCCAGATCGAGAAAGGCACGCACCTCCGCCTGACGAAAGCCATAAATCGACTGCATGGGGTCGCCGACGCAAAAGACGCTGCGCCCGTCGCCTCGCTGCCAGCCTGCCGTGAGTTGCTGCACCAGGTCGAGCTGGGTCACCGAGGTATCTTGAAACTCATCGAGCAGCAGATGCTGCAGCCGGTAGTCGAGTCGCAAGCTCAAGTCCGTGGGCGCTTCCGAAGTTCCGAGCGCGCGCAGCGCCGTCATCGAGACGGCCGGGAAATCCACCGTCCCTTGCTCCCGAAACACGCCGTCGAGCTCCGCCGCCGCGAGCACCAGAACTTGGGCCACGTCGCGCACTCGCTCCCAGTCCGAATCGTCATAGCGCGGCTCCGGCAAATCGCGAACAGTGCAAAGGGCAGCGACGACGTGCGCTGCGGAGGCTCTTTGCTCGAGCTCCTCGAGCAATGCCTGAATGACCGCTTTCTCCGCGCACCCGGGCGGGAAACCGAGGTTCCTGTCGACCTTCTTGCGAATCTTGTTGCCGCTCGTCAAAAGCACTGCCGCGACAGCACGCCAGCGACCGAGGTCCTCGAGATCGGCGCCGAGCGGAGAAGGATCGGTCTGCCAGGGAGCATAGTCGACGCGGGTCGCACTGAGACTTCGCGCAGCCCCACGGAGGCACGACGCCAGCGCCGACAAGAACTCGATCCCAAGAATCCCGTGGGCCCTTGCGAGCTCGCGCCTCACGAGAATTCCCAGATCCTCATCGAAATGCGCCCGCACGTGCGCGAGCTGCGCCTCGTCCATCTCGACGGCAGCATGCAGGTGTCCAACCAGAAACGGCAGCCACCGGTCTCGCTGGGGCAGCATCTCGACGATCAAATCGACGAGGGGATTCCAGCGCTGATCGCCCACGGCGAGCACACGCTCGACCGCCCCGCCGAAAGTGTCTCCTCGGTCATGCAGCAGCGCACGGCGCGCGGCTTCCTGGTAGAGCGGCTTCGCATTGTCGATGAGTGTGAGCCGTCCGCCCGCGCCGGAAATGATCGGCAACTGCGCCGCGAGCCAGGCATTGAAGGAGTCGATGGTCTCGATGCGCAGCCGCGACGGATGGCGCTCGAGGTCGATGCCGAGGCCGCCGAGATGGCGGCGCGCCGTAACGGCGAGCTCCCAGGTCTGCCGATTGAGGGTGACAGGGCACTGCGCCAGGCCACCGGCCGCGAGAGCGCCGATCACGCGCGCGCGCATCTCCTCGGCGGCGCGCCTGGTGAAGGTCAGCGCAAGAATGCGCTCGGGTGCGTCGACCGTCGCGAGCAGGCGCAAGTAGCGCTGCGCCAGCAGCGTCGTCTTACCGCTGCCCGCGGGCGCCTGCACCAGCACCGAGCCGGTCCTCTGCACCGCACTCGCACGGGCGGCGGCATCGGCGATGGGAACGGAACTCTGCGTCATGCCGTCGCCACAACGGCCGCGAACGGTTCCAGGGCATCGAGAGTCGAGGGTACCCGGCACAGCCCCTGGAGACGGCAATAGCGGCAAGCTGTATCTTTGGGTGCGACTGCCGCGACGCCGCGCGCGAACTCCTCCGCAAGGCTCTCGACGCGCCGTTCCCAGGCGGCGACCACCTCGGCAAAGCTCGCCATGCCCTCGAGCCGGCTGGCCCTGACGCTCGGGAAAATGTCGGCACGCGCGGACTCCGCCACGAAACGACACTCGGCCGCGCTCACGCGGCCATAGGCGACGGCGACAAGATTCTCACGGTGCAGCAGCGCGTACATGGGAAGCTGCAGGTTGTCCGGCCGTTCGCCCCGCCAGTCCGTCGTCACCCACCCGGTTTTGTAGTCGATCAAGACACGCGAGTCGTCCTCGAGACGATCGATGCGATCGATGCGCACCGTGTACTCGAGCCCTCCGTGAAGAGCGGTCTCGCCTCTTCCCTCGATGTGCTCCACTTGGAAGGGCGCGCGCAACGATTCCAGCTCGAGCCAACGCTCGAGCAGTCCCTGAAGACGCCTGCGCTCGCGTTCCGCCCAGCGCTCGCCGGGATTGCGCTTTGCGCACTGCCTCTCCACGGCGCGGCGCACATGGTCGCCGATTCGCGCCGCGCTCGTCTCGGGCCGTGCGATGAGATTCTTGAGGCTGCGAGAATCGCGCACCTCGGTGAAAATGCCTTGCAGCGCGTCGTGCAGAATCTGTCCGCGCTCGCGCTCGTTGAAGCCGGGCGTGGGCTGCTCGAGGGCGCATGCGTCGAGCCGCGTTTCAGCGAAACCGCGAAACGGACATAGCGATTGAGCCTTCAGCGTCGCGACCCCGCGCGTGCCCTCCTCCGCGCCCACGGCCGGAGCGCGCTCGTCGAGCAACTCCTCGAGCGCGGGCGCCTCCATCTGCTGTGCCGACCAGAGGGGCGGCGGAGACACGGACCGCGTCTCGGCCGGCATGGCACCCGGCAGCGCGCTCGCAGACTCCGGCAGGGCCGCAGGTCCGGCAAGCTCGGCGAGCAGCGGGCTCGCCGGCACATGGCGCCCCTCTCCCGGGTTGGAACAGCTGAAAACGCAAGCCGCGGCGCGCGCCAGCCACCGCGATTGCAAGTCCGCGGCGAAGGCGAGCTGCGCCTCGGCGCTCGCGGCGATCACTCCGTGCTGTCTCTGCAACACTGGCGGAATGAGCGCAATCGGATCGACGGGCGGCGGCCACCGGCTTTCATCGCAGCCGCTAACCCAAATGCCGTCATAGGCCAGCCAGGGATCGCTCAACTGGCTGCTCACCCAAATGGGCGGGACGCCGGTCTGTATTTGGAAGAGCGTATCGCGCGCCGCGCGCTCGAGAATGCTTTCGGCGGCGCGGCGCGAGAGGTACTCGAAAGTTCGATCCCCGAGCGCCAGGGTTTCGAGCAACTCGCGAAACCGAACGGCGGATTGAAACTCGGCGCTCGACCAGCGCGCCCGCAACGACCACGGCCCCGCCTCGAAGGCGTCGATCCAGATCGAGAGCCAGCGGCTCATACGGTGATGCCCCTGCAGTCTCCCGAGCACACGGAGCGCGCCCCCGACACGCGCCAGGGCGGCCGGAGGCTCGAGCGACTTGCCGCGGGCAATGGTCTCCGCAAGACTCAGCCAGTCGCGCAGCGTCGCCTCGCTCGGCGCCCGGCTCCGGAGCAGCGTATCCAATCGCGCCGCAGCGCTCGCTTCGGCCGGCGAAGCCTGCAACTCCGGCGCGCGCAGCAGCGCACTGAAGCGCTCGAACGGCACGGTGCCTGCGGCCGCTGTGAGCAAGTCGAGCGCCGCGCGCACCGCTGCGTGGTCGCTGAGAGGCGTGCCGCCCGCCACCGCATAGGGCGCCGCCGCCTCGGATTCGTCGAGGGAAAAGCGCTGCGGAGCGAGTGCGGCATCGAGCGCGTCCACCACGTCCTCGCGGCAGGCCGCAAGATCGCGAAAGCTCACCCAGGCGCGAAAGGACGAATCCACCTCGCACTTCGCGCGCAGCCATTCCGCGAGCGCCGCGAGCTCTGCCGCGGGCGAGGCCGCTTGCACCGTCCGCGGGGCGTCCCGTCGTCTCTTCGGGGCCGCCGCTTCAGGCCAGAGCGCCGGGCCGGCATTGCATTCGAGCCAGCGTCTTGCCACCGGCCGCCACAGCGGACTTTCGATCCAGGTCACCGCGGTCGCGCGCTGTGGGTCGGGGCGATCGAGGCCGCCCAGCAACTCATCGGCGCCGATGACTCGCAGCTCTCGACATCTCGACTCGAACGCAGCGCGCCAGGACTCGAACGCCTGGGTCTCTTCGGTGCCGTAGGCGCTAATTGCGCTGCGCGGAATTCCGTACTCGAACGTGGCGCGCCGCGCTCGCTGCGCGGCACGCGCCGCTCCCGAGGGCTCGAGGAACTGCGCGCTGGGTGCGCTCTCGAGCACGACACGGCGCCAGAGCTCGCGCTCCTCGGCGTCGGATAGACAGCGCGGCAGGGACGAATCGATGAGCTGTCGCTCGAGGTGCTGCGTTATCAGCCACGTGCCGAAATCGAGGATCTTGGGAGTCGGCCATATCTCGTGTCCTGCCTGCCGGTGCGCACGCTCGACGGCGTCGACCAACGCCGCGGCGAGCTCCGTGCTCGGCGCCAGCACGATGCGTCCCGCAGCGGCGGCTTCGATCAACCGAGAAGGCATGGGCTGCGGCTTAAGGCTTGCCCGCGCCACGGACCAGGGACAGGGTGGGCGCACCGGACGCGTGGGCGTCGAGCAGCTCCTCGATTCGTGTGAAAACGGTGCCGAGCACTTGCGACTCGGGGAGGTTGGTGATGCGGAAGCAATTGCGGTACGGCACGTTGAAGCTTACCCCCGGAGCCACGAGAACGTGCTTGTTCTCCAAGAGATCGAGGGCGAAGGCTTGATCGTCGAATTCCGGCAGCACGTCGCTGCGCACCTCGACGAAGGCGTAGAGCGCGCCCATCGGACGGGCGAGCCGCAGATACTTGCTGCGCGCCACGGCCTCGAGGATGGCTTGGCGCGATTCATATAGACGTCCACCCGGACGGGTCAGCTCGCGAATACTCTGGTGGCCGCCGAGCGCTGTCTGCACCGCCCATTGTCCCGGGACGTTGCTGCAGAGTCGCAACGAGCTCAGCAATTCGAGACCGTGCAAATAATCCGTAGCATTCTCGGTGTCGCCGGAGAACACCGCCCATCCGACCCGATAGCCGCACGCGCGGTAGACCTTGGACAGGCCGCTCATCGTGCAGCAAAGGGTCCCCTGCACGAGCGTTGCCATGGGCACGAACTCGGCATTGTCATAGAGAATCTGGTCGTAGATCTCGTCGGAGAGCACCACCAGGCGATGCTTCTCGGCGATGCGCGCAATCGCCTCGAGCACCTTGCGCGGGTACACCGCTCCGGTTGGATTGTTCGGGTTCACCACGACGATCGCACGGGTGCGCGGGGTGATCAGGGATTCGATCTCGAGGGGATCGGGAATGAAGTGCCGCTCGGCCCGGCAGGGATAGTGCACGGCGCGGCCCGCATTCAAGTTGACCGCCGCCGTCCACAAGGGGTAATCCGGGCTTGGCACCAGCACCTCATCGCCCGCGTTCAACAGCGCCCGCAGCGCCAAGTCGATGAGCTCGCTGACGCCGTTGCCGATGAATACCTCCTCGGCCGTGACGCCTTTGACACCGCGCTCCTGTTGCTGCATGACCACGGCTTCGCGGGCCGGGAATATGCCCTTCTGGTGCACGTATCCCTCGCTCATGCGCAGATTCTCGATCATCGCGAGGCGCATGGTCTCGGGGGTGCGAAATCCGAAGGCGTAAGGATTACCGATGTTGAGGGATACGACGTCATATCCCAAGCGCTCCATGTCGAGTGCGCGGCGCGCGAGCTTGCCGCGAATCTCGTAGCGAACGTGGGCAAGGCCCTCGCTCGCCTTCACCGGACGCCGCTGGCTCATCGATCGGCCCGCGGGCGGGCGCGCTGTGTTTGGAGGCTCATCGTTCGTAAGAATACACGAGGGACTCGCTCGCAGGGCAGAGTGCCGCGTCCGGATCGGGAACGGCCGCGAGCAGCGCCCGGGTGTAGGGATGCGCGGGTGCGGCAAACAGCGCATCGCGCATCGCGCTCTCGACGATGCGTCCTGCGTACATGACCATGACGCGATCGCTCAGATGCCTGACGACCGCGAGATTGTGACTGATGAAGAGCAGGGCGGTGCCTGAATCCCGCTGCAGATCGCTCAGTAGATTGACGATTTGCCCCTGAATGGACACGTCCAGCGAGCTCACGGGCTCATCGCACACCAGCAGCTTGGGCCGCGGCATCATCGCGCGGGCGATGCCGATCCGCTGGCACTGTCCGCCGCTGAACTCGTGCGGATAGCGCCCGACCACCGAGGTCTGAAGGCCCACCCGTTCCAGCATCTCAGCCACGCGCGTGTGCCGTTCCCGCCGCCCAAGCGTCGGCTCGAAAATCTCGAGGGGCTCCGTCAGGATCTCGCCCACGGTCATGCGCGGATCCAAGCTCGCCAGCGGATCCTGGAAGACGATCTGCAGGTCCCGCCGCAGCCGACGCAAGGCTCTCCCGGTGCAGCCGAGCAGGTCCGTACCGAGAAAGCTTACTGTGCCTCGGTTCACGGGCACGAGACGCAAGAGAGCGCGCGCCAGGGTCGATTTGCCCGATCCGGACTCTCCGACGAGCCCCAGCACTTCTCCAGGCGCGATCTCGAAGCCGACGTCGTCCACCGCCGCGCGGCCGTCGAACTCCACGCGCAACCCGCGCACCTCGATCAAGCTCTCGCGGGCCTGCGTCATGGGTGAAGCGGATGGTGGCAGGCGACCTGCGCGACAGCGACCGCGGCGCCATCGACGCGCCTCAGCGGGGGTCGCTGCTCGCGGCAGAGATCGGTGACGCGCGGACAGCGCGGTGCGAAGGCGCAGCCGATTTCCGGGTCGAGGGGATTGGGCGGCACTCCCTGAAGACACGGCATGCGATCGAGACGCGCGCGATGCAGGCTCGGCGCGCACTCGATCAGGAGTGAGGTGTACGGATGGCGCGGCGTGCGCAACAGCTCAATCGTAGGCGCGCTTTCGACGACGCGGCCGGCATACATGACCACGATGCGTTCGGCAAGCGAGGCCACGACGCCGAGATCATGGCTGATGAGCACGACGGACATCCCGGATTGCGCGCGCACCTCACGCAGCAATGCGAGGATCTGCGCTTGCACGGTCACGTCGAGCGCGCTGGTCGGCTCGTCGGCGACCACCACCTTGGGCCCGCACATCAGGCTGATACCGATCATCACGCGCTGGCGCATTCCGCCGGACAGCTCGTGCGGGTACTGGCGCATGCGGCGCCGCGCCTCGGGCACGCGCACGCGCACGAGCATGTCGAGCGCCGCACGCTCCGCATCGGCCCAGGTGACTCTCGCATGATGCACCAGCACTTCGGCAAGCTGTACGCCGATGCGAACGTGGGGGGTGAGCGAGCTCATCGGATCCTGGAACACCATCGAGAGCTTCGAGCCCCGAATGCGGTTGAGGTCCGCCGCAGGCAGGCCAAGCAGCTCCGTTCCCTCGAAACTCACGCTGCCCTCGACCCGTGCATTCCTCGCGAGAAGCCCGAGAGCCGCGAGAACCATCTGCGATTTGCCGGAGCCCGATTCGCCCACGATACCGAGGCACTCGCCTGCGGCCACTTCCAGCGACACTTCGCGTACCGCCGCGATTGCGGCGCCGTCGAGGGCATAGCACACTTTGAGCGCGTCGACGCGCAAGATCGGCGCTGCGCGCTCGCTTGCCGCCACTGCAGGCGATGCGCTCATCCGGATTCCCGGACGTCGAAGGCATCGCGCAGCCCGTCGCCGAGTACGTTCAGTGAGACGAGCAGCAGGGCGAGAAAAATTCCGGGCGCGAGCAAGATCCAGGGCGCCGCTTCCATCTCTGCGGCCCCCTCGGCGATGAGCGTGCCGAGGCTCGCGTGCGGTTCCTGGGTTCCGAGCCCGAGGAAACTGAGGAAGCTCTCGAACAGAATGATCTGCGGCACCATGAGGGTCGCGTACACCGCCGCGGGACCGAGCACATTCGGCACGACATGCCTCCAGATGACTCGCGCCGGCGCCGCACCGCCGGCTACTGCGGCTTCGATGAACTCGCGCCGCCGAATGCTGAGTGTCTGCCCGCGCACGATGCGCGCCATGGTGAGCCAGCCGACCGCGACGACGGAAGCGTACAGCACGTAGCCGTTCCGACCGAGGATCACGGTCAGGAAAATCACGAAGAACACGAGCGGCAGCCCGCTCAAGATTTCGATGATGCGCATCATCAAGTAATCCGTGCGTCCGCCGAAGTAGCCCGCGATCGCGCCGAAGCCCAATCCCAGACTCAAGCTCACCGCCCCCGCCACCAGGCCGACGGCCATGGACGTGCGCGCACCCTCGAACGTCCGCACGAACAGATCGCGCCCCAGCCGGTCCGTTCCGAACCAGTGCGCGTGCTCCATGCCCGGCGCGGACGCGATCCGAGTCCAGTCGAGCGCTTCGACCGAGTTCGGATTGAGCGCCGGTGCCGCGAGCGCGAGGATTACGAGGATCGCGAGCACACCGATCGCAGCGACGGCGGCCGAATTGGCGCGCAGTCGCTCTCCTGCCCCGCGCCATAGGGTCGCGCTCATTGTGCGAATCTGACCCGCGGGTCGAGCCAGGCGTGCAGCAGATCGACGAGGAGACCCATGCCGATGAGAACGCTCGAATACAGAATGACCATGCCGAGCACCAGCGTGTAGTCGCGATTCAATGCCCCTTGCACCAAATACCGACCGACGCCGGGCAAGCCCGCGATCGACTCCACCACTAGCGATCCCGTCATGATAGAGGCGACCGCCGGTGCGAGATAACCTGCCACGGGCACGAGGGCCGGCCGCAAGGCGTGGCGCGTTATGATGATCCGAAGCGGCAGGCCCTTCGCGAACGCCGTGCGGATGAAGGGACTCCCGAGCGTCTCGAGCATGCCGCCCCGCGTGAGTCGCACGATGTAGGCAAGCGGCGGCAATGCCAGGGCGATCACGGGCAAAACGATATAGCGAAGCGACCCGGGCTCCCAGCCGGCGACCGGCAGCCAGTGCAGTGCGATGCCGAATATGAGAGCGAGCAGCGGCAAGACGACGAACGAGGGAATCGCGATGCCGAGCACCGCGAGCGACACCGCCGCGTAGTCGGCGGCCGAATGCCGGCGCAGCGCCGCGAGCGTGCCCAAGGGAATGCCGATCGCCAGCGCGAGCGCCATGGCGATCGAGCCGAGCTCGAGCGTGACCGGCAAGCCCTGTGCGATGAGCTCGCTCACGGTGAAATCCTTGTACCGGAAGGATGGACCGAAATCGCCGTGCGACAGCGCGCGCAGGTACCGTCCATACTGCACCCATACGGGCTGATCCAGGCCGTAGGCGCGCTGCAAATTCGCCATGATTTCCGGCGGCAACGCCCGCTCCTCCTCGAAGGGTCCGCCGGGCGCCCATCGAGTGAGGAAGAAGCTCAAGGTGACGATGATGAAGAGCGTCGGAATCGCGGCTCCCAGACGCTTGAGAAAGTAGCGCGGCATTGCTGGCCCGAATCCTAGCCCCTTGACCGCGAGGTGGACAAGTGCCAATGCGATCCTTAGAATCTTCGCCTCACCTGTCGAGGTTACATGGAATCCACACGTCCCATACGTGCGCTCATGCGCGGCCTGGATGCGCTCACGTTACTCAACATGCGCGACGGCGCGACGGTATCGGAGATCGCACACGAGATCCGCCTGCCGCGCACCACCGTGTACCGCATCCTCGAGACCCTGTGCAGCGCGGGATTCGTGTTTCGCGACGAGAGCGACGATCGCTATCGCTTGACCATCATGGTGCGCTCGCTGAGCGGGGGCTTCGACGATGATGCGTGGGTTTCGCGCATTGCGAAACCGCTGATCGAGGAGCTCGGCCGGGAGATCGTATGGCCGGTATCTATCGCGACTCTCTCAGGCACCACTCTGGTGGTGCGCGAGACGACCGATCATTCGAGTCCCCTCGCCACGGACCGCTATTCACCCGGCCATCGCCTGGCGCTCCTGTCGAGCGCCTGCGGACGGGTGTTTCTGAGCGCAAGTCCCCCCGCCCAGCGCGACACGCTCATCGACATCCTCGCGCGTTCCGGCAAGGAGGAGGACCGCTTGGCACGCGCGCCCCGCGCCGATCTGCAGCGCATACTCGCGGAGATCAGGACTCAGGGTTACGCGGTGACCTCGCGCACCCGCCGGCTGGTCGAGGAAATCAGCCTGAGCGTGCCGGTCATGACCGGCGAGCGCATACTTTGCAGTCTGACGGTGAGATTCACGGCGACGGCCGTGCCGCTCAAGACGGCCCTCGAGCGCTTCCTACCGAGGCTCAAACACTGCGCGGGGAGAATCAGTCATTCATTCGTCGAACTCACGGCCGAGGCGCAAAAAGATGCGCCGGAACGGTCTGCCTAAGGAGCGTTGATGCAGAAAATCATGGTGTGTATGAAGCGCGTCGTCGACTACAATGTGCGCGTGCGGGTCAAGCCCGACGGCAGCGGGGTCATGCTCGACGGCGTCAAGATGAGCCTCAATCCGTTCGACGAGATCGCCCTCGAGGAGGCTCTGCGCATCAAGGAACGCGTCGGCAACATCGAGGTGCTGGCCGTGAGCATCGGCGTAGCAGATACGCAGCAGCAGCTGCGCACCGCCCTCGCCATGGGCGCCGACCGGGCCATCCTGGTGCAGACCGATACGGCCGTCGAGCCGCTGATCGCTGCACAGACCTTTCTCGCCCTCGTGAAAAAGGAAAACCCGGACCTCGTCTTCCTGGGCAAACAAGCGATCGACGACGATGCCAACCAGACCGGCCAGATGCTGGCCGCCATCTGGGATAGGCCACAGGCCACCTACGCCTCGAAGGTCGAGATCAACGGTGCCACGGTGCAGGTCACCCGCGAGGTAGACGCCGGCCTCGAGACCATCGAGGTGGATTTGCCGGCCGTCATCACCGTGGACCTGCGGCTCAACGAGCCGCGCTACGTGAAGCTGCCCGATATCATGAAGGCAAAGAAGAAGCCGCTCGATGTGACCTCGCTCGATGCGCTCGGCGTTGCCGCGGGGCAGCTCATCAAAACGGTGAAGACCGACCCTCCCCCGCAGCGCCAGAAGGGCGTGATGGTGAAGGATGTCGCGGAGCTCGTCGGCGTGCTCAAGAAGAAGGGTTTGATCTAATGCACAAGATACTCATCATTGGTGAACACGACGGCAAGACGCTGAATCCGGCGACCGCCAAGTGCGTCACCTGCGCGAAAGCCATTCCGGACTCCGAGATCACCATTGCGCTGCTCGGTGTCGACACCGCGAGCGTCGCCTCGCAGGCGGCCGCGCTTGCCGGCGTAAAATCCGTGTTGCGCGTCGATCGAGCCGAGAATGCGCATCCGCTCGCCGCGACGTTCGCACCGCAGATCGTCGCTCTTGCGGCGGACTACAGCCATCTCTTCGGGCCCTCGACGAGCTTCGGCAAGGATTTGATGCCGCGCGTTGCGGCGTTCCTCGGCGTGCCGCAGGTCAGCGACCTCATGGCGGTCGAGAGTGCCTATCGCTTTCGCCGGCCGATCTATGCCGGCAATGCGATCGTGACCGTGGAGGCCGATGCCTCGCGCAAGCTCGTGGCCACGGTGCGTGTCGCATCGTTCGAGGCTGCCGGCGGCGGCGGCAGCGCCGCCATCGACTCGAAGAGCCAGAATGTCGCCCTGCCCTCGCACACCCGTTATATCGGCGCGAAATCCGGCTCGACCGACCGGCCCGACCTGCAGACGGCCTCCAAGGTGGTGTCGGGCGGCCGTGCCCTCGCCAGCGCGGAGAACTTCAAGCTCCTGTTCAGCTTCGCCGACAAGATCGGCGCCGCGGTCGGCGCCTCCCGAGCGGCAGTCGACGCGGGATATGCGCCGAATGAGATGCAGGTCGGCCAGACCGGTAAGATCATTTCGCCCGAGCTGTACATCGCCGTCGGGATCTCCGGCGCGATTCAACACCTGACCGGCATCAAGGATGCGCGCACCATCGTGGCTATCAATAAGGACGCCGAAGCGCCGATTTTCGAGGTGGCCGACGTGGGACTGGTGGGCGATCTGTTCCAGGTCATGCCGGAGCTGGAAAAGCTCGTCTAAAAGCCCTCGCCCTCGAGGGCGCGCGGGGTGGGCAGTATCTGGGCGATTGCGTCGGATTCAGCGCTTGACGCGCCGCGGGGGTGAGGCGCCATATACAGCTGAACGAGAAACTGCTTCTGCCGGAAGGGCAATCCAAAGAGCGCCCTCACCTGCGGTCGAGCGCGGGGGCATCCGATACTCCCGGGCATCGAATCGTGCCGGTTTTCCTGCCTTTAACCCCCCGGTGGTAGCAATTTTCTTTCCACCTCCCCGTCGAGCACCCGGGATAGCCCGACAACCTGACTAGGCGAGCGCTGAGCCGAGGATGGCGGCGGCCGCATCGAGAGCCTCGGCGAGCTGATCGGCATGCTCGCGGCGAAACGGCATCGGCGGCCGCAGCTTGAGTACGCTCGCATCGGGGCCTTCGTACCCGATCAGCACGCGCGACTCGGCTGCGAGCCGGTTGATGATGCCCTTCGCGCCCAGCCGCGCGGGCCCGACGCTGCTCTCCTTCACCTCGAGCCCCAGCAATAGACCCGTACCGCGCACCGCCCCCAGGCACGAATGACGGCTCGCGACCGACCTGAGCTGTTCGGTCAAATAGCGGCCGGTATCGGCGGCGTTCTCCGGGAGGCGCTCGCGCTCAAGCACTTCGAGTACCGCGAGCGCCGCCGCCGCCGCCACGGCATTGCCGCCGAAGGTCGAGAAAAAGCCGAACTTGTGCTGGAACGCCTCGATGAGTTCGCGACGCGCCACCACGACTCCCATGGGGTAGCCGTTGGCCACGGGCTTGCCGAGGGTGACGATATCGGGCTCGAGCCCGCGCCGCTCGAATCCCCATAGGTGCGAGCCGGATCGCCCGAGCCCGTACTGCACCTCGTCGGCGACGATGATCGCGCCCGCCTCGCGCAGACGCGACGAGACTGCGGCGCTCCATGCCGGCGGCGGATCGAAGATGCCCGAGCTCGTAATGGCGGTGTCGATGAAGAATGCCGCGGGAGCATGGCCCCGCTCGGCGAGGAGCGCCACGGCACGGTCGACGTCGGCCCGCGCAGCTGCAATGGCGGCCGGCCGCAAATCATCGTCGCGCGTCAAGCCGGACGGCGGAGAGGCCAAGGTCACGACGCGCGCATCTCGCGGCTGGCCTTTGCTCGGGGTGAGCGCGGCCACGGCGTCCGTAATGCCGTGATACGCATACTCCATGACGATGCCGCCGTCGCGTTGGGTCGCGAATTTGGCGAGGCGCCACGCGACATCGTTCGCCTCGCTCCCGGAATTGACGAACATGCACGCATCGAGATGCGCCGGCAGCGTCGCGGTGAGACGCTCGGCGTACTCGAGAATGCGCGCGTGCAAATAGCGCGTGTGTGTCGCAAGCAAGGCCGTTTGTTTCTGGATCGCGGCCACGACCGCCGGATGCGCATGCCCGACGTGCGGCACATTGTTGTAGACGTCGAGGTAGGCGAGCCCCTGCGCATCGTAGAGCCACACCCCTGAACCGCGCACGATGTGCAGCGGCCGCTCGTAGAAAAGCTCCGCGCCCGCCCCGAGCAGGCGATGGCGGCGCGTCAGCGGCACGGGCTCGTAGGTCGGCTCCGTGTCCTCCCGAAGAGCGCGTACCCAGCGCTGCATCAACGCATCGCGGCCGGCCTCCTCCAGGCGCGCGAGGGACCGTGCCGTTTGTGGGATCGACCCCGCGAGCGCCCGCGCCCCGACGGCATCGTGGCGGGCACGCCAGGCATGCACCAGGATCGTGGCCGAATGGCGCCCGAGGATGAGATCATAGAGCAGCTCCAGTTCGGCCGGCTCGAGGGGGCTGCGCCGCGCGTAACCCGCCAGAAGGACCGGGAGAATCTCCAGAGACACCCGCTCCTCGGCGAGCAGCTCCGACATCGCCACGGCGGGCTCGAGGATCCGGGGCGCATGGACCATGTCGCCGAAGTCCAGAATGCCGCTGACCGCCCCCCCGGCGGCGTCGACGAGGAGATTATGCGCATGGCAGTCGCCGTGGATCGCCTGGCTGCGCATCGATCGCAACGCGGGAAGACGCTCCCGCATGGCCGCCGCGGCATTTTGCACGCTGCGTCTCAAATCGGGCGAGTCGACATAAGCGATATGCTCCACGAGCTCCGGCAGCCGCCTGACGTCCCAGGCGATGCGCTGCCCAAGGGCCGGGTGGAAGAACCCTCGTAGCGCCAGGTCCAGCCGAGCGAGCATCTCCCCCAGATTCTCGAGGAGCGGCGCATCGGCGGAGCGGCTGGCGAGCAGCTCGCCCGGCAGATACCCCATCAAGCAAGTCGCATAGCTCCCCTCGCGGCCGGCCACGGTGCCGATCTCCCCGCCCATCACGGTCGGAAAGACGCGCGGCACCGGCAGCGAAGGTTCCTGCTCGGCCAGATGATCGAGAACCCGCAGCTGGCACTCCGTGGCCTCGGGACTCGAATTGAAATCCAGGATCTTCAGCACGAAGTCCCGCCGGTCCGCGGTGTGCAGATGGAAGTTGCGGTCGCGCTCGCCGGGCAGCGAGCGCACCGTCACCAGAAGTCCGTAGGTATCGCGCGCGATGCGCTCGACTTGCGCCTCGGTGAAGACCGGCGGAGACGTCCGCAGGGCGAGCAAAGTTTCAGCGCGCTAGAGCTGTTTCAAGACGTAATCAGCGGCCGATACCTTGAACTCACCGGGGGCCTCGACGTTGACGTGTTGAGCCACGCCGTCCTTGACGATGATGGCGAAGCGCTGGCCGCGAGTTCCCATGCCGAAGCCAGAGGCGTTCAATTCCAGCCCCAGCGCTTTGGCGTAGTCGCCGTTACCGTCGGCCAGCATCAGGATCTTGTCCCCGACGTTGCCCGACTTGCCCCAGGCGTTCATGACGAACACGTCGTTGACCGCGGTGCACGCAATGGTGTCCACGCCCTTCGCCTTGATTTTGTCCGCGAGCTCCACGAAGCCCGGCAAATGCTTCGCATCGCAGGTGGGCGTGAACGCGCCGGGCACGGAGAAAAACACCACCGTCTTGCCCTTGAAGAGCTCGTCCGTGGTGATCTTCTGCGGTCCATCCTTGGTCATACGGGTGAACTTGCCTTCGGGCATCTTGTCGCCGGCTTTGATGGTCATCGAGATTCTCCTGAAATTTCCCGCTCTCAGCCGGCCGTCGGCACACCGAGGGTGGCGGAGTACAGCTCCCACAGCTTCAGCACGCGAGGACTGATGTTGGGTACGTTCTTGAGGTTCGCCAGGGCCTTCTTCGCATCCGCGTAGTTTTTGAGCTGCGCGTCCGCGAGCGCCTGGTACACATAGGCCTCGTCCATGTGCTTGATATTCCCCTTCTGCAGCGCCTGATTGATGGCGTCCACGGTCTTCTGATAATCGCCGAACCCGTAATAAACCTCTCCCAGCTTCACACTCAGCTCGCCGGCGGCGTTCTTGCCCGCCTCCGCCTCTTGCTGGGCCAGGCCCTTCTTGTCCGCATCCGCACGATCCTGCAGCGCCTTGAGCAAGCGCGTGGTGCGCTCCTTGTGCTCATCCTTGATCACGCCCGTCGACATCGCCTTGTTGAGCACCGCCGCCGCCTCGCCGGGTAGTGCGGCGTCGCCGAGGAGCTGCGCCATCTCGATGTAATCGGTGTCGGCATTCATGGAGTTGGTGTTGTACATGATGCGGTAGATCATCAGGAGGTTGTGATCGTCCCGCTCGTCCTGCCGCTCGAGACGCAACAGCGTGTTCCAGTACTGTGTCTTGTTCGTGAGCTTGATGAGATCCGTCAGCGGTCCTTCCATACCCGCGTTATCTCCGGCATCCGATGCGCACTGCAACTTGAACTGATACGTGTTCTCCTTGGGAACCTCGCCGGCCTTCTTGGAGGCTGCCAGCGCCCTATCGGCCCACACGCCTGTGTTCTTGCAGTCCTTCTGCAGGTAATAGAGCTGCGCCATGATGTTGAGATCGTCGGGCGTCACGGTCGCCGTTTCAGCGACCTGCTTGCCGTACTCGATTGCCTTCGCGTACTGCTGATTCTGCGCGGCTACGCGGAACAGGAGCTTGGTGGTCTTCGCCGCCTCCTCCGGCGTGTACTGGCCCGTGGCGACAGCGGCCTCGTAATCCGTCTCGGCCTCCTTGTACTTCCCGAGCTTGAACTCGGCGAATCCCTTGAAATCGTAAATTGTCTTCTTGTCGAACGGCGTCAGGCCCGATTTCTGCTCGGCGTCGTTCAGGTTTTTCAGCGCCTCCGCCCACTGCGATGCCTGCAGCGCTTTTTGCGCGGCAGTCATTTCCTTGCCAATGGTGCGGCTTACTTCCTTCTTCGGAGCGTCAGCGCCGAACGATGCGCCCGGATGTAAAGCGAGGCCGACGACCAGGGCCAGTGCGGACACCACCGCGGCGGGACGTTGCAGGGATCGTTGTGCTCTTTTCTTCATCGATACAATCATGATCACACCTTCAGATCTAACAAGTTATTGGGTGGCGGTGAAACAAACGGCGCGTGAACCCGGAGGGAATCGGGTTGACGCGCCGCAATACCCGCTAGGACCCTAATCAGAAATAATCGTTGTTGACGAACCCGATCTTCTTGAGGCCCCGATGCTGCAAGTCCGCAAGCGTCTGAGCGACGATCTCGTATTTGGCAAACTTGTCGACCGTGATATGCACCTCGGGCTGCGGATCTTTGGCCGCTTCCGTCGCGATATAACCCTGCAGCGTCGGACGATCGACGGGCGTCTTATTCCACAGCAATGTGCCGTCGAAGTCGATCGACAGGTCGATTACTTCAGGCGGCGGAGGTGGTGTGAAATTCGGCGGCGGAGGCAACGGATTATCGATCTTCACCGCATGCGTCTGACTCGGGATCGTGATGATGAAAATGATGAGGAGCACCAGCATGACGTCGATCAACGGCGTCATGTTGATATCCGAATAGGACTGCCCCTCGCTCGAGCCTACTGCCATGGCCATGTTGAATAGCTCCTATGTCCCGGGGCCGAAATGATCCGGCGTCGTGATGAAGGCGACTTTGCGAATGCCGATCTGCTGCGTCGCCACGAGCACCTGCCCCACGAACTGATACCGCACGTTCGAATCCCCGCGGATATGCACCTCCGGCTGGGGCTCCTCGCGAGCGATGCCGCGCAAATGGGTCTTGAGATCTTCAGTCCCATTGAGCTTCTGCGTATTCCAGAAGATGTCGCCTTCCTTGTCGACCGCGATCGTGATGTTCTCAGGCTTGGTCTGCGTCGGCAGATTGGTGGCCTTGGGCAGCTGCACCGGCACTTGCTGGATGATCACGCGAATCGTGATGATGAAGATGATGAGGAGCACCAACATCACGTCCACGAGGGGCGTGACGTTGATGTCCGACATCGCTTCGGCTTCTTCAGCGCCGCCGACATTCATCGCCATGGCAGCGTCCTTAGCGAGCGGCCACGGGGGCGGGCTTCACCACCGGAGGCGGATTTCCGCCTTTGTCCATTCCGAGGCCCATCTTGGCGCCGGCAATCAGGTACGCGTGCAGCTCGTGCGTGAAGTGGCTGACGCGCTCCTGCACACCCTTGTTGCGGCGCAGGAGGATGTTGTAGCCGAGCACCGCAGGCACGGCGACCGCCAGACCGATGGCGGTCATGATCAGCGCTTCGCCGACGGGACCCGCCACCTTGTCGATCGAGGCCTGGCCCGCGACGCCGATCGCGATCAGCGCGTGGTAGATGCCGATGACGGTGCCGAGGAGGCCGACGAACGGCGCTGTCGCACCCACCGAGGCAAGCACCGGCAAACCGGACTGCATGCGGCTGATGACGGTATCCGCCGTTCTCTGCAACGACTCGGTGATCCACTCGCTCGTGCCGATCGCACCGGAAAGCCGCGTCTTGTTGGTCTCGTGGTACTCGTACGCCTGCTTGCCGGTTTCGGCGAGTGCGCGGAACGGATTCGAGGTGCCCTTGAGCTTACTGATCGCGTCGGTGAGGCTCGAAGATGACCAGAACTCCCGCTCGGCCGCGATGGCCTGAAGACGGGTGCGGCGCTGGTCGAAGAACTTGGTGATCATGATGAACCATGTCAGGAGCGACATGAACAGCAGAATGACGAGAATCGATCGTGCGATTATGTCGCCATTCGCGATCAGGGCACCAAGGCCATATGGGTTATCAACAGCTGTCTCTTGCATTGACCGATTCCCTCTACATTTAGATTAAGCGTAGTAACAAGCGAGATTCACACCAGAGTCGTAACTATTTATTCGTAAGCTTCCACACGATGGGCAACGCCGCGGTCGTCTCCACCGGCTTGCCGTCTTCCGTGGCGGGCTTCATGTGCTGATCCTTCACGCCCTTCAAACACGCCTCGTCGAGGCGCGGAAATCCCGAGCTTTGCTGAATGGCCGCATTCGTGATGCGCCCGTCGGCGGCGACCGTGACGGTCACGATGCAGCGCCCTTCCTCACCCGCGCGCTTGGACGCGTCCGGGTAATAGTCCTCGCCGATCTTGAGCGGGTGTCTCGGATCCATCGAGATTGGAGTGCGCGCGTGCTGCACAACCGGCGCCGCGACGGGGGGCGGCGCCTGCTTCTGAACTTGCGTCGTTTCGGTGATCGCGTTCGTCTGCTGCGGCGCTGCCTGGATGTCGACGAATTCCGGCGGCGGTACGAAGGGTTTTACCTCTTCGAGCTTCGGCGGCGGCGGCGGCGGCTTGTCGACATCCTTGGGCTTATCGATCTGCGCGATCTCGACCGGGGGAATGATCTTCTGCACGAGCTTACCGGCCAGACCGGTATAGAACGCCCAGACGATAACTACGTGAAGAAGGATGACTGCGATGAGCGCCGCGCCACGCGGCCCCGAAAATATCGACGGCTCTTCGTATTTGTACATAAGTCTCGTTCGACTATCGCCCCTAGCTAGTGGTTGATGCGCCGTACGGCACGTCAACTTTAGTTCCCGCGCACGTTAAAAAACGCGCGAACCGCAGATCGCCCCTATTTTCTAGAAGCGTCCTTCAGTCCCTGCGGCAAGTAAAGAGCCTGACACATATCCCGCCCGCACTGCAAGCAGGTTTTAGAGCCGAAGGACGCTCCTCCAATCAGCGACGGCGCCGACGGATGTGCTGCTCACCGGGCGCCTCCAGATCGGTGACCGCGCCCAAGGATGCACTGCTTACTTGCCTGGCGTACTTCGCCAGCGCGCCGCGACGCGCATAGGGCTTCGGCGCCCGCCAGGTCTTCAGCCGACGCTTGAGCTCGGCCGCGGCGACATGCAAGGTGATTTCACGACGCTCTGCATCAATCGTGATTTCGTCGCCATTCTTCACGAGTGCGATCGGACCTCCGAGCGCCGCCTCCGGCGCTACGTGACCCACCACGAAGCCGTGGCTGCCGCCGGAAAACCGCCCGTCGGTAATGAGCGCGACGCTTGAGCTCAACCCCTTGCCGACGATGGCGCCGGTAGGGCTCAGCATCTCGCGCATTCCGGGGCCGCCTTTCGGCCCCTCGTAGCGGATCACCAACACCTCGCCCGGCTTGACCTTACCGTCAAGAATTCCCTGGAGCGATGCTTCCTCGGACTCGAATACCCGCGCCCGCCCAGTGAACCGCACGCCCTCTTTTCCGGTAATTTTTGCAACGGCGCCCTCGGGCGCGAGATTACCGTACAACACCACCAGATGACTGTCCCTCTTAATAGGGTCGTCAAACCGATGCACGATATCCTGCCCCGGCGGGTACGGCGCCACATCTCTCAGATTCTCCGCGACGGTCGCCCCGGTCACCGTCAGACAGTCGCCATGCAGTAGCCCCGCCTCGAGCAATGTTTTCATCAGCGGCCGGATGCCGCCGATCGCGATGAGCTCGGACATCGAGTAGCGCCCGCTGGGGCGCAAGTCGGCGAGCACCGGCACCCGGCGACCTATCCGCGTGAAATCATCGAGTTGCAATTTGACATTTGCCGACGAGGCGATGGCGAGCAAGTGCAGTACGGCGTTGGTCGATCCGCCGAGGGCAATGCTCACGGTGATTGCATTTTCGAAGGCTTCGCGGGTCATGATGTGCCGCGGCCGAATACCGCGTTTGATCAGCTCCACCACGGCCGCGCCCGCCTGCGATGAGTCCGCGCGCTTGTGCTCGGAAACCGCCTCCTGCGCCGAGCTGTTCGGCAGACTCATTCCAAGAGCCTCAATCGCCGAGGCCATGGTGTTGGCGGTGTACATGCCGGCGCAGGATCCGGGCCCGGGAATCGCCGTACGCTCGATGAACTTGAGCTCGATGTCCGAGACCTTTCCCGTGGCGTGCCCGCCGACCGCCTCGAATATCGACACGATGTCGCGCCGGTTGGCGCCCGGCCGGATGGTGCCGCCGTACACGAACACCGCCGGGCGATCGAGACGGGCGAGCGCCATGAGGCATCCCGGCATGTTCTTGTCGCAGCCGCCGAAGGCGACCACTCCATCGAACCCCTGGGCGCCCACCACGGTCTCGATCGAGTCCGCGATCACTTCGCGCGACACCAGCGAGTAGCGCATGCCGGGGGTGCCCATGGAAATACCGTCCGAAACGGTGATGGTGCTGAAAGTCACGGCCTTCGCGCCCTGCGCTTCGACGCCGGCCGCAGCCAAGCGCGCGAGCTCATCGATGTGCATGTTGCACGGCGTGAGATTGCTCCAGGTCGACGCAATACCCACCTGCGGCTTTTCGAAATCGCCCTCGCTGAAGCCCACGGCGTGCAGCATGGCGCGCGCGGGCGCCTGTTTGACACCGTCGACCACCAAGCGAGAGTAAGGACGGACATCGACGGAGCCGGATGGAGTCCGGAGAGTTCGAGTCTTGGGTTTTTGCGGCATGGTCAGACTGTACCGTAGCGATCGAGTAGGTAGCTGTACACCCCGCGCACCGCCTGCGCCTCCGCGCCGACGGCACGTCCGGGACGCTCCTTCGGGTTCCACGCATAGAGGTCGAGGTGCAGCCAGTCCGGCGCTGCGGTGATGAAGCGCCTCAAAAAGAGCGCCCCAAAGATCGCACCTGCGAGCCCCGAGGCAGCGACGTTGTTCAGGTCTGCGATCTTGCTGCCGAGCTCCTCGTCATACCCCATCCACAACGGCATGGGCCACACGGGATCGTGCACGGCCGCACAGCTTCGCGCGAGATCCGCCGTGAGAGCATCGCTCGTACCGAAGACCGCAGGCAGCTCGGGGCCCAGCGCAACGCGCGCCGCACCCGTCAGAGTCGCGAAATCGATGATGAGATCGGGGCGCTCAGCGTCGGCGAGCGCTAGCGCATCGCACAACACCAGACGGCCTTCGGCGTCCGTGTTGCCCACCTCGACGCTGAGGCCCCTGCGAGTGGCGAGCACATCACCCGGGCGATAAGCGTTGCCGCCGATGGAGTTCTCGACGATCGGCACGAGCACCTGCAGTTCCGCACGCAAACCGCGGCTCATGAGCATGTGCGCGAGGGCGAGCGTAACCGCAGCGCCGCCCATGTCTTTCTTCATCAGCGCCATTCCAGCGCTCGGCTTGATATCGAGGCCGCCGCTGTCGAAGCACACGCCCTTGCCGACCAGCGCGAGGCGCGGCAACCCCGCCATGCCGTGGTGCGGCGACCATCGAATCTCCGCCAGGCGCGGCGGCTCGGCGCTCGCGCGGCCGACCGCATGAATAGCGGGGAAATTGGCGCTAAGCAGCTCATCGCCCACCCATTCGCGGTAGTGCGCCTCATGGCGCTCGGCGAGGGCACGCACCGCGGCGGCGAGTTTCGAGGGCCCCAAGTCGCTCGCCGGCGTGTTGATCCAATCGCGCGCCCAGGTGAGCGCCTCGATGGCGAGCGCGACGTAGCCACGATCTGCATTTTCCGGGGGCTCGAGAATGGCGAGGCGCTCGGGCTTGGCAGGGCGATACCGCTCGTAGCGGTACGCTCCGTAGGCGAACCCGAGACATATTGCGGTGGCTTCGGCGGCCGTGAAATCCTGCGCCAACCTGTAGCGGCGCGGCGGCAGGCGCTCGGCAAGTCCCGCGACGTGCCAGAGCGAGAGCTCTCCCTGACGCTTGCCGAGACCGGCAATCGCCAGCATGGCAGAGCCATGCGAATCGGGTACCAGCAGCACGCGATGTTTCTCGGCTTTGAATTGATGCTCACCGAGCCACGCCGCGACATGCGCGGCCTGTGCGCTTTTCCAGCCCTCGATTTCCTCTTCATACAGGAGCCACAGCGGAAGCGAGGCGCTACCTTCGACGGTCATGAGTTTCTCGATCCTTCCAGAACGCGCGACGCGACACGCGTCGGTCGCTGGATGATAGCCGGTCCTTGCATGATAAGAGATTCTGTGTTGGTATTTCCGGCTACTTTCACGGAGCTCCCCATGCGTTTGTACTCTCACAAAGACGTTGATAAGAAAGCCTTGCGTGGAGCACGCATCGCCGTGCTCGGCTACGGCAGCCAAGGCCGCGCCCACGCGCTCAACCTGCGCGACAGCGGCTACGACGTCGTGGTCGGGGTGCGCAAGGGCCCGAGCTTTCAGAAGGCGAAGAAGGACGGCCTGAAGGTCTCGGAGCCCGCCACTGCCGTCAAAGGCGCGCGGCTCATCGCCATGCTCGTGCCCGACATGACGCAGAAGGCGCTCTATAGCGAATTGAAGCCGCACATCGAGAAGGGCGCGGCACTGCTCTTCGCGCACGGTTTCAACATCCACTTCAAGCAGATCAAACCGCGCAAGGATCTGGACGTGGTGCTGATCGCGCCCAAGGGTCCCGGCGATCTCGTGCGCCGGCAGTATCAGCAGGGCCGTGGCGTGCCGTGTCTGCTCGCCGTCGCTCAAGATGCCACCAAACACGCCAAAGCGATCGCGCTCGCGTATGCCGACGGCATCGGCGGTACGCGCGGCGGTGTGCTCGAGACCACGTTCGCCGAGGAGACCGAGACCGATCTGTTCGGCGAGCAGGCCGTGCTCTGCGGAGGCGCCACGGAGCTCGTCGTGAAGGGTTACGAGACGTTGGTGGAGGCCGGCTATCAGCCAGCCGTTGCCTATTACGAGTGCCTGCACGAGCTCAAGCTCATCGTCGACTTGTTGCATGAGGGCGGCATCACCAAGATGCACCGCTTCATCAGCGAGACCGCGAAGTACGGCGACCTCACGCGCGGACCGCGGATCGTCAATAAGGCGACCAAGCGGGAAATGAAAAAAATTCTCTCGGAAATCCAGCAAGGCAAATTCGCGCGGCAATGGATCTCCGAAACCAAGCGTGGCCGGCGCAAGTACTCAAGACTCCTGAAGAACGATCTCAACCATTCGATCGAAAAGGTCGGCGCTAAGCTGCGCGCCCGCATGCCCTGGCTCGAGACCGCGAAGGCCTGACGGGCTGGCGATGCCCCCGAGCACACTGTTCGAGAAAGTCTGGCAGGCGCACGAGGTCGTGCCCGAGACCGCCGACACGCCGGCGGTGCTCTACATCGACTTACACCTCGTGCACGAGGTGACCTCGCCTCAAGCCTTCAGCGCGCTGCGCGCGCTGAAGCTTCCGGTGCGCCGCACGGACCGCACGCTCGCGACCATGGACCACTCGACGCCGACCTCGAGCGATCAGGTGTTCGGCCGAGTTCCGATCAAGGTCGATGCCGCCGCCCGGCAGGTGCGTCAGCTCGAGCAAAACGCCGCCGAATTCGGCGTGGAGCTCTTCGGGCTCCAGGATGCGCGGCGCGGCATCGTGCACGTCATCAGCCCCGAGCTCGGAGCGAGCCGACCCGGAATGACCATCGTCTGCGGCGACAGCCACACCAGCACGCACGGCGCCTTCGGGGCTCTCGCGTTCGGCATCGGCAGCACCGAGGTGGGCCATGTGCTCGCCACGCAATGCCTTCTGCAGCGCAAGCCCAAAACCTTCGCCGTCAACGTCGAGGGCCGATTGCTGCCCGGCGTCACCGCGAAGGACCTGATCCTCGCCATCATCGGCGCGATCGGAGTTTCCGGCGGTACCGGACATGTGTTCGAGTACCGCGGCTCGGCCGTGCGCGCGCTCTCCATGGAGGAGCGCATGACGATGTGCAACATGTCGATCGAAGCCGGCGCGCGCGCCGGCATGATTGCGCCGGACGAGATCACGTTCGACTACTTGAGGGGCCGCCCGCGCGCGCCCGCCGGCCGCGACTGGGAATTGGCTCTCGAGCGCTGGACATCACTCAAGAGCGACGCGGGCGCCGCCTTCGACCGCGGCGTCGATATCGACGCCGGCGCGATCGAGCCGATGATTACCTACGGAACCCACCCCGGTATGGTGCTGCCGATCAGCGCGACCATCCCGGACTGTGCCGGCGATGCGGTTCTGGACAAAGCGCTCGCCTACATGGGGTTTCACGGCGGCGATGCCATGCTGGGCAAGCCGGTCAACACGGTGTTCATCGGCAGCTGCACCAACGGGCGGCTCAGCGATTTGCAGGACGCCGCTAAGATGCTCAAAGGACGCAAGGTCGCCGCGGGCGTGCATCTGCTCATCGTGCCGGGCTCGCAGCAGGTCAAGCGCGACGCCGAGGCGGCGGGACTTGCCGACATATTCAAGACGGCCGGCGCCGATTGGCGTGAGTCCGGCTGCTCGATGTGTTTAGGGATGAACGGCGACACAGTGGCGGCAGGACAATACTCGCTCAGCACGAGCAATCGTAATTTCGAGGGCCGTCAAGGTGCCGGGGCGCGCACGCTCCTCGCAAGTCCTTTGACGGCGGCAGCGAGCGCCGTGCGCGGTCGGATCACGGATCCGCGGGAGTTCCTGTGATGCAACCGCTCAAGATGGTGCGCTCGCGCACCATGGTGCTGCCGTTCACCAACGTGGACACCGATCAGATCATTCCCGCACGCTTTCTCACGACGACGACCAAGGAAGGGCTGGGACGACAGCTCTTCAGCGACTGGCGCTACCGCGCCGACGGCAGCGCCAACACGGATTTCGTGCTGAATCGGCCCGAGGCCCAAGGTTGCGAGGTGCTGGTCGCAGGCCGCAACTTCGGCTGCGGCTCCTCGCGCGAGCACGCCCCGTGGGCGCTCCTCGACTACGGCATCCGCGCGGTGATCAGCACCGAGATCGCGGACATCTTCCGCGGCAACGCTTTGAAGAACGGCCTTCTGCCCGTGACGGTCGACGAGAGTATCTCAGCCTGGCTGCTCGCGCACCCCGGCGCCTCGGTGACCATCGATCTGGAGACTGCGCGTCTCACATTGCCGACTGGAGTCTCGGTCGCGTTTCAGATCGAGGCCTTCGCGCGCCATTGCCTGCTGCACGGTATCGACGAGCTCGGCTATCTGCGTGGCAGGCTGCCCGAGATAGAGCGCTACGAATCCCTGCACGCGGGTTTCTGAGTGCGGGCCCTCATCGCTGTCACCGCCGGCGACGGCATCGGACCGGAAGTCACCGCCGAGGCGGTGCGCGTGCTCGAGCGGATCGGCACCCGCTGCAATCACTCCTTCCGGTTCGAATCCGCGCTGCTCGGCGGAGCGGCCATCGATGCCACGGGGGAGCCGCTCCCGCAAGCGACGCTGGCGCTCTGCCGGCGCGCCGACGCAGTGCTGTTGGGAGCGGTGGGCGGCCCGCGCTGGTCCGACCCGAATGCCAAGGTGCGGCCCGAGCAGGGGCTCCTCGAGCTGCGCAAGGCCCTCGGTTTGTTCGCGAATTTGCGGCCCGTCGCGCCCCACCCCGCCTTCCTCGATGCCTCGCCGATCAAGGCGGAGCTCCTGCGCGGCGTCGACATCATGGTGGTGCGCGAGCTCACGGGCGGAATTTACTTCGGCGAGAAGCACCGCTCCGCGACCGAGGCGTTCGACGTCTGCCGCTACACCGTGGCCGAGATCGAGCGCGTGGTGCGAGTCGCGGCAGAGCTCGCGCGTAACCGACGGCGCAAGCTCACCTCAGTGGACAAAGCCAACGTGCTCGAGACGTCGCGCTTGTGGCGCTCCGTGGTCGAGCGCATCTTGCCGAGTGAGTTTGCCGACGTGAGCTTCGAGCACATGCTGGTGGACTCGGCCGCGATGCACTTGCTCAAGCGGCCACTCGACTTCGACGTGATCGTCACCGAGAACATGTTCGGCGACATCCTCACGGATGAGGCTTCGATGCTCGCCGGATCGATGGGGCTGCTGCCCTCGGCCTCCCTGGGAGCCGCGCTCGGTTCCGGCCGCGGTGCCGGGGCGCCCGGCGCGGCGGCGTCCGGCGGGATCTTCGAGCCCATCCACGGATCGGCGCCCGACATCGCCGGGCGCGGCATCGCCAACCCTTATGCGGCCATTCTGAGCGCGGCAATGCTGCTGCGCTATGCGCTCGGACTCCATACGGAGGCACGGCTGGTCGAGGCCGCCGTGGCCCAAGCCATCGACGGAGGCGCCCTGACCGCGGACCTCGCTCCTCGGGGAGCGGCCCCGGTCACGACCCGTGACGCCGGAGCTGCAGTTCTGGCCGCGCTTTAGCGGCGCGCGGCTCAGCGGGGCGCGCCTTCGCGGCGCGCTCGAGGCCGGCGGCTATGTCCGCCACCAGATCCCCCGCATCCTCGATCCCGACCGACACCCGCAACAAGCCGGCGCCGATTCCCGCCTTGACGCGCGCGGATTCCTCCATACCGGCATGGGTCATCGTGGCCGGATGCGAGATCAGACTCTCGACGCCGCCGAGCGATTCGGCGAGAGTGAAGCACTCGAGCCCCTTGAGGAACGCGGCGACCGCCGCCTCCCCGCCTTCGAGCTCGAAGCTCAGCATGGCACCGAAGCTCGATTGCTGACGGCATGCGATGTCGTGTCCGGGATGCTCCGCAAGACCTGGATAGAAGACCCGGCTCACCGCCGCGTGCCGCTGCAAGCAAGCGACCACCTCGACCGCGTTCGCCGCGTGAATCGCCATGCGCGCGTGCAAGCTGCGCACGCCGCGCAAGGTCAGAAAGCTGTCGAACGGCGCGCCCGTGACGCCGATGACGTTGGCCCACCAGAGCAGGCTCTCCCCGAGCTCGGGTGTTCCCGCGATGACGGCACCGCCCACCACATCGCTGTGGCCGTTGATGTACTTGGTCGTCGAATGCACGACGAGATCCGCTCCGAGTGCGAGCGGTTGCTGCCACAGCGGCGAGAGGAACGTGTTGTCCGCCGCCACGAGAGCGCCCACGGCGTGGGCCGCGTCCGCCACGGCGCGAATGTCGACCACGCGTAATAGCGGGTTGCTCGGCGTCTCGATCCACACGAGCGCCGGCTTGGAAGCGAGACCTGCGGCGAGCGCGGTCGCATCGGTTTGGTCGACGAACTCGGCCACCAATTTGCCCTGCGCATGGAGCGCGGCGAGCAGCCGGTAAGTACCGCCGTAACAATCGTGGGGCGCGAGGACGCGCGCGCCCTGCGGCAAGGTCGCGAGCACGAGCGTGATCGCCGCGAGACCCGTACAGGTGATCACGCCCGCGGTGCCGCCCTCCAGATCGGTGAGCGCCACGGCGAGCTGATCGCGCGTCGGGTTGCCCGAGCGCGAGTAGTCGTACTTGCGCGGCTTGCGGTAACCCTCGAACGCGAAGTTCGTCGACAGGTAGATGGGAGGCACGACGGAGCCGTGCTGGGCGTCGGACTCGAGGCCCGCCCGCACCGAGCGCGTGGACAATGCTTTGCGGGGTTTTTCTTTACTCATAAGAGCGGCTCCGAAACTGCGCGTTTGACGATCGGTGTGAGCGCCGCGCCCTCTTTGAGGAACGCGTCGTGACCGAAGATGGAATTGATCTCGATGAGCTGACGAGGCCCGTTGAGCCGGGCCGCCAGGCCCTGCATGTCGTGGAACGGGACCAGCTGATCCTCACGGACGGCAATCAGCGTCGCCGGCGTGCGCACGAGCGTCGCGTCCATCCGATGCAAGTCGATCGACTCGCTCAGCGCGAGAAAGCTCTCAGCGCGATAGCTCTGGACGTAGTCATCGCCGCGGGCGAACAGATAATCCTCGATGGGAAATCTGAAACCGTGCGCCTCGCGCACCGGCGCCGCGCCGAAGCGCAGCTCGAACTCCACCGCGCTGCGGTAAGTCGCCATGGCGAGCGCGCGGGCGAGCTTGAGGCCGGAGGGCCCATCGCCGCGGGCAATGGCCTCGCGCACGATTTGCCGCTGCACGCTGCGCCACGCCGTCGACAACACTTGGGACTTGTCGGCCGCGCTCAGCACCACGATGCGGCCCACGCGCTCTGCATACGTTTCCGCGAAGCACAGCGCCACCATGCCGCCGTAGGATGCGCCGACGATGGCGTGCAACGGGGCGACACCGAGATGCTCGGCGATGTGATACAAAGCGCGCGCTTGATCGTAAGAGCTCAGCGGCGGAAACTTTCGTCCGGCCGCCGGGGCGGAGCTACCGCCCCGGCCGCCTATATAATCGATGCCGAGCACGCGGTACTGCGTCGTATCGATGCCGTGCCCGGGCCCCACGAGCTCGGGCCACCACCCTTCCTCGCCGCTCACGATGCGATGCGCGGAGATGCCACCCAGTACTGCGACGAGCGGCGCATGGGCGGGACCGACCAGGCGAAACGCGACGCGGGCATCCGGCAGCTCATCACCGTAGTGCAGTTTCCACGGGGCGGGCAGCGTGAGAATCTCTTCGTGCACGAGCGGCTCGCCGCCGCCACGAATGGGCGCGACCTTGCCGGCGCTTTTCTGCGGCGCCGCGGCTTGGGGCTTCTCGGGATATCGACTCGGCACCGACCGTTCCTCCTGAGGTTGACATAAACCCCTGAGGAGCGGCACCGCTCGCTCGGCCGTTGGGACGCCTTGCGCCCTGCAACCCGCCGCCCATCTATCGAAGTCCGCCCTCCGGCCGGCCGCTTCGCAGGAGTTGGCACCGTTCCTCGAGGATCCTTGGGGGATCTTCGGGTGGTTGCCCCGGCTTCTAAGGGCCTTTCCCTCAGCCGGTCTAGATAGGCCCGCAAATGGTATCAGGCGCCACGCGCCCGTCAAGCGTCTTCGCCTCTTGCACCGCCGGCCGGCATGTACTAATGTATTAGCGTATTAATACATTAGAGCGAGCTCGTGAAGACCAACCGTCCGGTGACCCAACGACAGGAACAGCAGCACGAGCGAGCGCTCTTCACCGCGATCCTCGCGCTGCGCAGCGTGGAGGAATGCCGCAGCTTCTTCCGCGACCTGTGCACGCCCACCGAGCTGCAGGCGATGGCGGATCGCTGGGCCGTGGTGGAGCTGCTCGAGCGCGGTCTGCCCTATCGCGACATTCATAAGCAGACCGGGGTGAGCGTCACCACCATCGGCCGGGTCGCGCGCTACTTGATGTCGGGCAACGGCGGATATCGCGCGGTCACCGATCGGCTGAAGATGCACGCATGAGCGCCTCGCCGCACACGCGCCTCAAAGTCGCCGTGCAGAAAAGCGGGCGTCTTACCGACGCCTCGCTCGAGCTCCTGTCCCGATGCGGGCTCAAGTACACGCGCGGCAAGGACCAGCTGATGTGCTACGGGGAAAACATGCCGCTCGACGTGCTGTTCGTGCGCGACGACGACATTCCCGATCTGGTGCAGGAGGACGTGTGCGACCTCGGCATCGTCGGTCTCAACGTGGTCGAGGAAAAACGGCTCGCCTTTCGGGCGCGCAGTCTCGCGCCCCTGTTCGAGACCGTGCAAACGCTCGATTTCGGCCGCTGCAAGCTGTGCGTCGCGGTTCCCGACGGGTTCGTGTATCGCAGTGCCGAGTCGCTCGCGGGCAAGCGCATCGCGACCACGTATCCGTACATCCTCGGGCGGTTCCTTGCCGAGCGCGGCATCCGAGCCGAGGTCGTGGTCCTGTCGGGCTCCGTCGAGATCGCTCCGCGGCTCGGCCGTGCGGACGTCATCTGCGACTTGGTGTCGACCGGCTCGACTCTCGCGGCCAACCATCTGCGCGAGGCCGAGATCGTGCTCGAGAGCCAGGCGGTCCTCATTCGCACACCCGTCCCCATTCCCAGCGAGAAACGCGAGTGGACGCGACGCTTGCTGATGCGTATCGACGGTGTCGAGCAAGTGAGGGGCAGCAAGTACATCATGCTGCACGCTCCGCGCCAGGCCTTGCCGGCGATCGCGAAGCTCCTGCCAGGAAGCGAAGCACCGACCGTGATTCCTCTCGAAGGCCTGGGGGATCGAGTGGCCGTGCACGCCGTGTGTCGGGAAAATGTGTTCTGGGAAACTCTCGAGCAGCTGAAGAGCGCGGGCGCCAGCTCCGTGCTGGTACTGCCCGTCGAGAAGATGCTCGCGTAGGGCCATACGTTGCGTGTGCTCGACTGGACGACCCTCTCGACCGAGGAACGGCACGCCGCCCTCGAGCGACCGGCGCAGCGCGGCGCCGAGCGCATCGCGCGCGAGGCCGCCGAGATCGTCGAGGCCGTGCGCCGCGGCGGCGATGCGGCGCTTCTTGAGCTCACCGAGCGGTTCGATGGGGTGCGCCTCGGCGCGCTCGAGGTATCGGAAGCGGAGTTCGAGGCGGCAGAGCGTTCCTTGAGCACGGCCCAGCATCGAGCGCTCGAGTTCGCGATCGGCACGGTGCGGGCCTTTCACGCAGCTCAATCGAGCGCCCCGCTTTGCGTGGAGACGGCCCCCGGCGTACGGTGCGAGCGGCTGAGCGTTCCGGTGCGCGCGGTAGGCATGTACGTCCCTGCGGGCTCCGCCCCCCTCCCGTCCACCGCCGTCATGCTGGCGGTGCCGGCCGCCATTGCGGGCTGTCGGCAACGCATCATGTGCACGGCGCCCACGCGCAGTGGCGCGGCCGATGCGGCCGTTCTCGTCGCGGCTCGCAAGGCCGGTGTGCAGCGCGTCTTCAAGGCGGGCGGTGCACAGGCCATCGCCGCCATGGCCTATGGCACCCCCTCGATACCCAAGTGCGACAAACTCTACGGACCGGGCAATGCCTGGGTAACGGCGGCGAAGCTGTGCGTCGCGCGCGATGCCGCCGGTGCCGCCGTGGACCTTCCGGCGGGTGTCACCGAAGTGATGGTCATCGCCGACAACGGCGCGCGCGCCGATTTCGTGGCCGCGGATCTGCTCGCCCAGGCCGAGCACGGCACCGAGGCGCAGGCGCTGCTCGTCACGCCGTCACGAACCCTCGCCGCGAGGGTCGAGCGCGAGGTTTGCGCGCAGTCCGGGACGCTGTCCCGGCGGGAAATCCTCGCGACTTCCATGCGCGAGATGCGTCTCATCACGGTCGATTCTCTCGACACCGCTCTCGACATCGCGAATGAATACGCGCCCGAGCATCTGCTTCTCCAGGTGCGTGAACCACGGCGCTGGCTCGCCCGAGTCGAGGCCGCGGGTGCGGTGTTCCTCGGGCCCTGGTCGCCCGAGCCCATCGGGGATTACTGTAGCGGGCCCAATCACACGCTCCCGACCTACGGCTACGCGCGCGCGTACAGCGGGTTGTCGCTCGAGGATTTTCAGAAGCGCATCACCGTGCAAGAGCTCACACCCGCCGGCTTGCGGGCGCTCGGTGGCGTCGCATGCACCCTTGCCGGCCTCGAAGGACTCGATGCGCATGCCGCGGCTGTGAACATTCGGTTGGCGGCGCTCGCGGAGCACGCCACATGAACCCCGTGCTCGTGCTCGCGCGTCCCGAAATCTTGCACTTGCAGCCATACTCGCACGCCGCATGGTTGCCGTCGCTCACGCGCCTGCATGCGAACGAAGCGCCTTGGCGTCCGCCGGGCGATGACACGGCGGCCGGCCTGAACCGCTATCCCGAGCCGCAGCCGAAGGCGCTCGTGGCACGTTTGAGCGAGCTCTACGGAGTGCCGCCCAACATGCTGTTGGTCGGACGGGGGAGCGATGAGGCCATCGATCTCCTCTCGCGCATTTACCTGCGCGCCGGGATGGATGCGATCCTGCAATGCCCGCCGACCTTCGGCATGTATCGCGTGGCCGCTCACATCCAGGGCGCCGACGTCATCGATGTGCCCTTGGAGCGAGCCCGGGGTTGGAGCCTTGATCCCGACCGCCTTCTCGCCGCTTGGCGCCCGTCCATGAAGATCGTGTACCTCTGCTCGCCGAACAACCCCACGGCCAACGCCTTCGACCTCGCGGCGCTCGAGGCGGTATGCGCCGCGCTCGACGGCAAGGCCATCGTCGCGATCGATGAGGCCTACATCGAATGGTCCGCCCGTCCCAGCCTCGCGGCCTGGCTCGGCCGCTTCTCGACCCTGGCCGTGCTGCGCACGCTCTCCAAGGCGCACGCCCTCGCAGGCGCACGAATCGGTGCGCTGCTCGCCCATCCCGATCTCATCGAACTGGCGCGACGAGTCATTCCGCCCTACTCCCTCGCCCAGCCCACCATCGAAGCGGCGCTGCGCGCCCTCGCGCCCGATGCGCTCGCTGCGGCCCGCGCGCACATCGATGCGCTGCTTGCGGAGCGTGATTATCTGCGCGCATGCCTGGAGCGCTCGCCGCTGGTCGCCAAGGTCTGGCCGAGCGACACGAATTTTCTTCTGATCGACAGCGAGGACGCGGATCGCTTCCTGCGCTTGAGCATGGCGGGTGGCACGCTGGTGCGTGACCTGCGGGCGAATCCGGCGCTGCCGAGCGCGTTGCGCGTCTCGGTGGGCACGCGTGCCGAGAACGACGCCCTGATCGAAAGTCTGGAGGCGGCATGACCGCTGCCCGGCGCGTGCTGTTCGTCGATCGCGATGGCACGCTCATCGAAGAGCCGCCGGACGAGCGCGTGGACCGTGTCGATAAAATCCGCTTGGTGCCGGGAGTCATCCCGGCGCTGCTCGCCCTGAGGCGGGCGGGCTACAGTCTGGTGATGGTCACGAACCAAGATGGCCTGGGCACGCCGGCCCTGCCGCAAGAAGCCTTCGATCGCGCGCACCGTTTCACGCTCGACCTGTTCGCCTCGCAGGGGATCGACTTCGAGGCGGTGTTCGTGTGTCCGCACTTCCTCGAGGATGCCTGCGGTTGCCGTAAGCCCAAGCTCGGACTGGTGGAGGAATACCTGAAGAACGACCCGATCGACCTCGCCCGCAGCTTCATGGTGGGCGATCGCATGACGGATCTCGAGTTCGCGCGCAACATCGGCGTCGAGGGACTTCGAGTGCAAGTCGCCGGAGCCACCGCCGAGAGCTGGCCTGCCATCGCGGACCGGATTCTCGGCGTGGCGCGCCGCGCGCGAACCGAGCGCAGAACTCGGGAAACGCAGGTGGTGGTCGAAGTGGATCTGTCACGCGAGGGTCCAAGCCGCATCGCCACGGGCCTCGGCTTCTTCGATCACATGCTCGAGCAAATCGCGAAGCACGGCGGCTTCGCGCTGGCGCTCGAATGCCAAGGGGATTTGCAGGTGGACGAGCACCATACGGTCGAGGACAGTGCGCTCGCGCTCGGCACGGCGCTGCGCGAGGCGCTCGGCGACAAGAGCGGCATCGGGCGCTATGGTTTCGTGCTCGCGATGGACGAGGCTCTGGCGCAAGTAGCGCTCGATCTCTCGGGCCGGCCTCACTTCGTATGGAACGGTCGATTCAACCGGGAGCGGGTCGGCGACCTGCCGACCGAGTTGGTGCCGCACTTTTTTCGCTCCCTGTGCGACACGCTGGGAGCCGCCCTGCACCTGCAGGTGAGCGGCGAGAACACGCACCACATGGTCGAGTCCTGTTTCAAGGGGGTCGGCCGGGCCCTGCGCCAGGCGATCCGCCGCGACGGCAGCGAGTTGCCATCCACCAAGGGCGCCCTGTGAACACATGCGACATCGTCATCGTCGCCTGCGGCGGCGCCAACATCGCATCGCTCAGATTCGCCCTCGAGCGGCTCGATGCGCCGGCCGAGCTGTCCTCGGACCCGCAGCGCATCCGGCGCGCGAGCCACATTATCCTACCGGGAGTGGGCGCCGCACCCGACGCCATGGTACGCCTGCGCTCGAGCGGCCTCGATAGCCTCATTCCGTCGCTCACTCAACCAGTGCTCGGCATCTGTCTCGGCATGCAGCTCCTCCATGAGTCGTCCGCAGAGGGGCCCACCCGCTGCTTGGGCGTGATCCCCGGGGAGACCATCCGGCTCGAGGACGCACCGGGCCGTCCCGTTCCGCACATGGGCTGGAACACGCTCGACATGGAGCAGCCTTCACCGCTGCTGGAGGGTCTCGGCGCGCGCGACCATGCTTACTTCGTGCACAGCTACGCGGTGCCGCAGGGCGCTGCGACCCTTGCGACTTGCCGCTACGGCGCGGCCTTCAGCGCCTGTGTCGCCTGGCGCAATTTCTACGGCGTGCAATTTCATCCGGAGCGCTCCGCCGCGGCCGGCGCGCGTCTGCTGCGCAATTTCATCGGCCTTCATTGACTCGCCGAGGTTCCTTCGCCGCCCCGCCCATGCGTCTGCTTCCCGCCATTGACTTGAAGGACGGTCGCTGCGTGCGCTTGTTGCAGGGCAATTTCGCCCGCGAGACGGCGTACGCCGCGTCCCCGCTTGCGCTCGCGCGCAAGTACCGCGCGATGGGGGCGGATTGGCTGCATGTCGTCGATCTCGACGGCGCTCGGGACGGCCGCACGGACTCGGGTAACCGCGCACTGATCGCGCAGCTCGCCCGGGAATCGGGCCTCAAGTTGCAAGTGGGTGGGGGCTTGCGTACCCGAGGGGACGTCGAGCGCGCCCTCGAAGCGGGCGCCGCGCGGGCCGTGATCGGCAGCGCGGCGCTGTCGGATCCCATGGCGGTGCGCGAATGGCTCGAGGATTTCGGCTACGATCGCATCGCCCTCGCCTTGGACGTGCGCCTGGACGCAGACGGCACGCCTTGCATCGCCACCCACGGGTGGCAACGGCAAACGACTCGCCCGCTGTGGGACGTTCTCGCGGCATTGCCGGCGCCCGCACCCACGCACGTGCTCTGCACCGACGTAGGGCGGGACGGCGCACTGTCGGGTCCGAATGTCGCGCTCTATGCCGAGGCCGCGCGGCGTTTCCCGGACATCGCCTGGCAGGCATCCGGCGGCATTCGCTATGCGGCCGATTTGCTGGCTCTCGCCTCGAGCGGCGCGGCCGCGGCGATCAGCGGCAAAGCGCTGCTCGAAGACCTCATCCCCGTCGAGGAGCTGCGGCCATTCTTGCCAAACGCATAATCCCCTGTCTCGACGTCCGCGATGGCCGAGTGGTCAAGGGCGTGCGCTTTCGAGAGCACCGCATCATCGGCGAGATCCTGGATCTCGCGCTGAGATATCGCGACGCAGGCGCCGATGAGCTCGTGTTCTACGACATCACGGCGAGTCCGGACGGGCGCTCGGTGGATCGTCTCTGGATCGAGCGCGTTGCGCGCATTCTGGATATTCCCTTCTGCGTCGCCGGGGGCATCCGCAGCGTTGCCGATGCCGAAGAGGTACTCGGGTGTGGTGCGGAAAAAATTTCCGTCAATTCACCGGCGCTCGTGGATCCGGAGCTCATCGATACGTTGAGCCAGCGCTTCGGCGCCCAATGCGTCGTGGTGGGCATCGACAGTCAGACGGTCGATGGCACCTATCGAGTCCAGCAATTCACCGGCGACGCCAAGCGCACTTGCGACACCGGACGCGCCACCTTAGATTGGGTGATGGAGGCGCAACGGCGCGGTGCGGGCGAGATCGTTCTGAACTGCATGGCGAGCGACGGTGTGCGTCAGGGGTACGACATCGAGCAGCTGAGTGCGGTGCGCCGCATTTGCCGCATACCGCTCGTGGCATCCGGGGGCGCGGGCCACATCGAGCATTTCGCCCGTGTGTTCCGCGAATCGACCGTCGACGCGGCGCTCGCTGCGGGCGTCTTTCACTCCGGAGACATCGCCATACCCGATCTCAAGCGCGCACTGCGTGCAGACGGCATCGAGGTGAGAATTTGAGCGCCCTGGACGCACTCGACTGGGCAAAGGGGAACGGACTGTTGCCTGCCATCGTGCAGGATCATGTGGACGGCTCGGTGCTCATGCTCGGCTGCATGAATCGCGAGGCGCTCGCAGCGACACAGGCCAGCGGCCGGGTGACTTTTTTCAGTCGCAGCAAACAGCGGCTGTGGACGAAGGGCGAGACCTCCGGGCATTTCCTCGAGGTGCGCGCCATCAGCGCCGATTGCGACGGCGACGCTCTATTGATCCTCGCTCATCCCTTGGGCCCGACCTGCCACCGTGGCACGCTCACCTGTTTTGGCGAGGGGGCGCCGCAGAGCGCCGCGCAACCGTACGGCTTTCTCGGTGTATTGACGCGGACCATCCGGCAGCGCATCGACGCACGGCCGCCCGGCAGCTACACGGCAAAACTCCTCGACCAGGGTCCGCAGCGCATCGCGCAGAAAGTCGGCGAGGAAGGACTCGAGCTTGCCCTCGCGAGCGTCGCACAGAGTGACCACGAGGTCATCTCCGAAGCCGCGGACCTCCTCTATCACGTCATGCTGCTGCTCGAATCGAAGGACTTATCGCTTGCGCGGGTGGTGGCCGAGCTCGAGGCGCGCCACCTAAGCTCGAGCGACGGCGGGCGCGGATGATCCCGCCGGCGCAAGCGCCCGGACACGATCATTGGATCGTGATCGAGAAGACCCGCCGCACGCTGCACCTGCATGTCGGGATGCGCCTCGAGCGCAGCTACGCGGTTGCCCTCGGCAGAAACTGGGCGGTCGACAAAGCGGTGGAAGGCGACGAGGCCACGCCCGTCGGCGAGTTCTACATCTGCAGCAAGAATCCGCGCAGCAAGTTCTTCCTGTCCATGTGCCTGAGCTATCCGAACGCGGAGGACGCCGAGCGTGGACTGGCAGCCCGTCTCATCAGCCCGGAGGAGCACGGCGACATTCTCGCGGCGCTGCGCGGCAAGCGGCTGCCGCCGCAACACACCCGCCTCGGCGGAGAGATCTACATCCACGGTCAGGATCCCGCCGCCCGCAGCGGGGCACCCAAAGACTGGACGCGCGGATGCATTGCCCTCGACAACCAGGCGATGCAGGATCTCTATGCGCGCATCGCGCTGGGGACGCCGGTTCTCATTCGCGAGTGACCGAGGGCGGCGCGCGGCGCGAATTTCGTTTCATCGCCACGACCGCGATGCCGAGCCACACGACGTTGAGGCCGACCGACGGCCAGGCACTGTTCCAGCCGCTGTTGATGATGAAGCCGATGGCGCCGGCGAGGTTCATCCACTGATACAGCGCCGAGCGCGCCTGCAGCTTGCCGGCAGAGATCAGGCCATAGGCGCCCAGGATCAAAGCGGCTCCGGACCATCCGGCGACGTCGACGACCGTCTTCAGCTGCAATTTAGCCCGCCTCGAGCGCCGCCGCGGTGTCCGGCATGCGGCGTTGAAGTTGCCAGCGAACCAGCCAGAGACTCGCCACTGCCTGCACAGTCATGCTCGCGATAGAGATGTACCACAACTCCACTAGGCGAAACTGCGGCTGCTGCTTGAGCCACAGAGCGGGCACGATGAAGCTCACGATACGCGTGGCGGCGCTCAGGACCGCCGGCACTGTATTGCCGAGTCCTTGGAACACCGCGGAGCAGGTGAATACCAGCCCGGAGGCGATGAAGTTCAGGGAGATGAGCTTCAAGAATTGCGTCGCCACCGCGACGGCCCCCGGCTCGGTCGTGAAGGCGCGCACCAGCCATTCGGCGCGCCACTGGCACAACAAGGTCAGCGCCCCCATGATGACCGCGCCGATGAGCGTGGCACGCACGAAGGTCTCCCGCACACGCGCGAATTTGCCGGCCGCATAATTCTGGCCGACGATGGGAGCGGTCGCGAACGCAACGGCCATTGCAGGCAGAAAAAGACTCTGGTTCAACCGCATGCCGACTCCGAACCCCGCCTGCGCGTCCTGCCCGAAGGGCCGGATGATCCAGTAAATGACCCCCATGTACACGAACATCAATGCGAACTCTCCGCCGGCCGGCAAGCCGATGCGCATCAGGCGCCCCCATACGGAGAAATCCCAACGCCACACCGTTGCATCGAACGCCACGTAATGCTCCAACCGATGAAAGTAAATGCCGAGTAGCACCACCCCCACCGCGAGGGACAGGGAGCTCGCCAGGCCGGCCCCCGCGACGCCGAGCGGATGTCCCGTGCCCCATCCCGCGATCAGCACGGGTGCCAGTATTGCGTTCAAGATGACCGTGAGCACTTGCACGACCATGGCCGGCTGCACGATTCCGGTGCCTCGCAGCGCAGAACCCGTAGCAACAACCGCGAACTGCAGCGCCAGGCCCGGCAAATACCATCGCAGATAGTCGATGCCGGCCCCCACCGTGGCGGGGTCTGCCCCTAAAGTGTGCATGTAGGGCGCCGCGACGAGGTAACCGATGACGAGCGTCAGGAGCCCGCACACGGCCGACAAAGAGCAGCTTTGGTTGAACACCCGCGTCGCATCCGCCTGGTCCTTGCGGCCGGCGGCATGTGAGATGAGGGCGACCGTGCCCACCCCGAGCACTTGCGTCAAAGCGAAAATGATGAACATCACGTTGCCGGCGGCGCTGACGCCAGCGATCGCCGCGTCGCCCAAATGGGCGACGAAATACAAATCGATCAGAAAATAAAGCGTTTGAAACAGCATTCCCGCCGCAATGGGCAGGGCCATTTGCAGGATATGCTTACCGATCGAGTGAGCCGTCAGATCCTTCACGGGAACGCACTTATAGCACATCGCGCCGGCTTACTTGAGGAGCCGCGCATGCTACGCTTTCCCCATGACGAGCTCCCCTGTCGAGGTCAAGCGCTACCCCGACGCCGCTGCACTGGCGGATCGGCTGGCGGCGGATATCGGCGCGAGTCTCTCCCAGGCGATCGCGCAACGCGGCCTCGCGAGTCTGGTGGTCTCCGGCGGCAATTCGCCCGCCAAGTTGTTTCAGGCGCTCTCCACCCGACCGCTCGACTGGAGCCGTGTCTGCGTGGCGCTTGCCGATGAGCGCTGGGTGGATCCCACCGATGCCGGCAGCAACGAGAAGCTGGTTCGCAATGCGCTGCTACGCGACGTTGCCGCTACCGCTCGCTTCACGGGCCTCAAGAATGCCGCGCCCTCGCCGGAACTCGGTGCGGTAGCAGCCTGGGAGACCTTTGCCCGCGTACCGCGACCGTTCGACGTGACGGTGCTCGGCATGGGCGACGACGGCCACACCGCTTCACTCTTTCCGCACTCGCCAAACTTGCGCAACGCACTCGATCCAAGCGCCGCGCCGGGCTGCGTCGGGATGCGGGCGCCGACCGAGCCGCATGCGCGCCTCAGCCTGAATCTGTCCGCCCTCCTCGACTCGCGACAGGTGTACATCCTCATTCTCGGCGACGCCAAATGGCGCACCTTCACGACGGCCAACGGCCCCGGCGCCGTCGAGGAGATGCCGGTGCGCGCCGTCCTGCGCCAAGACCGCACGCCCGTCGAGGTGGTATGGGCACCATGAGGGAGCCCGACGATGAGCGCACGGCACTCGACAAGGAAGCCATCAAGAATTCCTTCATCGACGACCTGTTCTACATGCAGGGCAAGTTCGCGGCCCTCGCTACTCGCAACGATTACTACATGGCGCTCGCCTATGCCGTGCGAGATCGGATGCTGCAGCGCTGGATCAGCACCGCAGCGACTTACACTCGGGAGGCCTCGCGCACCGTCGCCTACCTGTCCGCCGAGTTCCTCATGGGTCCGCAGCTCGGCAATAACCTCTTGAATCTAGGCATCTCCGAGACGGTGCGCAAAGGCATGGCCGAGCTCGGCCTGAATCTCGATGAGCTGCAGCGCCAAGAGGAGGAGCCCGGATTGGGAAGCGGCGGACTCGGGCGTCTGGCGGCATGCTTCATCGATTCACTCGCCACGCTCGAGATTCCCTCCCTGGGATATGGCATTCGCTACGAGTTTGGAATCTTCCAACAGCAGATCGTCGACGGCTGGCAGATCGAGAAGACCGACAAGTGGCTGCGCTTCGGCAATCCCTGGGAGCTTGCCCGTCCGGAGTGGGCGGTGAGCGTGAAATTCGGAGGCACCACCGAGCACTATATCGACGACCAGGAACGGCCGCGCATGCGCTGGATGCCGCACAAGGTCGTGCACGGAGTGCCCTATGACACGCTGATTCTGGGGTATCGCACCAACACTGCCAATACCTTGCGCCTCTGGAGCGCCGAGGCGCCGGAGTCGTTCGATTTCGCCGCGTTCAACAGCGGCGACTACTATGGAGCGGTGAACCAGAAGGTCACGTCGGAAAACTTGAGCAAGGTGCTCTATCCGAACGACGAGCAGCTGCGCGGCAAGGAGCTGCGCCTCGAGCAGCAATACTTCTTCGTTTCGTGCTCCATGCAGGACATGTTCCGCGTCGTGCGCACACAGGATGTGCCGCTCGAGAAATTTCACGAGAAATTCGCGGTGCAGCTGAACGATACGCACCCGGCCATCGCCATCGCCGAGCTCATGCGGCTGTTCATCGACGAGTATGCCCTGCCTTGGGCCGAGGCCTGGAGCGTCACTCGCTGCACCTTCGCCTACACCAACCATACGCTCCTGCCCGAGGCGCTCGAGCGCTGGCCGCTCGATGTGTTCGGCCGCGTTTTGCCGCGTCATCTACAGATCATCTACGACATCAACGCGTATTTCCTCGAGGAGGTGCGCATGCGCTTCCTGGGCGATGAGGATCGCATCCGTCGCATGTCGATCATCGACGAGAACGATCAGCGCTACGTGCGCATGGCGCATCTGGCCTGCGTCGGCAGCCACGCGATCAACGGCGTGGCGGCCCTGCACACTGAGCTCCTGCAACGCGACGTGCTCAGGGACTTCTATGAGCTCTGGCCGCAGAAGTTCAGCAACAAGACCAACGGCGTCACGCCGCGCCGCTGGATGGTGCTGTCCAATCCGCGGCTCTCCGCGCTGATCACCGAGCACATCGGCGACGGCTGGATCAAAGACCTCGCCGAGCTCAAACGGCTGGAGCCCCTCGCCGAGGATGCCGCGTTTCGCACCCGCTGGCGCGACATCAAGCGCGAGAACAAGCGTAGCCTCGCGGCGCTGGCGCTCGAGCGCACCGGCATACGCATCGATCCCGATTCGATGTACGACGTGCTCGTCAAGCGCATTCACGAATACAAGCGGCAGCATCTCAAGATCCTGCACATAGTCTCGCTCTATCACGGATTGAAGTCGAATCCAGGCATGTCCGTCGTGCCGCGCACGTTCATCTTCGGCGGCAAGGCGGCGCCCGGATACTACCTCGCGAAACTCATGATCAAGCTCATCACCTCGGTGGGGGATGTGATCAATCGCGATCCGGACATGCACGACCGGCTGAAGCTCGTGTTCCTGCCGAACTTCAACGTCACCAACGGCCAGCACGTCTACCCGGCCGCCGACCTGTCGGAACAGATCTCTACGGCCGGCAAGGAGGCGTCGGGGACGGGTAACATGAAATTCTGCATGAACGGCGCGCTCACCATCGGTACGCTCGACGGTGCGAACATCGAGCTGCGCGAGGAGATTGGCGCCGAGAACTTTTTCCTGTTCGGGCTATCCGTCGAGGAGGTGCTCGCGTTGCGGGCGCAAGGCTATCGGCCCATGGATTATTACGCCGCGAACCAGCATCTGCGCGAGGTCATCGACCTCATCCGCAGCGGCTTTTTCACGCGCGGCGATACCGCGCTGTTACAGCCGCTGATGGACAACCTCTTGCACTACGATCCGTACATGCTGTTCGCGGATTTCGCCTCGTACATCGAGTGCCAGGAAAAGGTGTCGGCGGCCTATCGCGACCCGGAGCGCTGGACCCGCATGGCGATCCTCAACACGGCACGCAGCGGTAAGTTCTCGTCGGATCGCTCCATTCGGGAGTACAGCCGGGATATCTGGCATGTGCAACCGGTGCCCATCACGCTCCTCCCGCAGGAGCAATCGCTCACTCGAGCAGAATACGCATAGTGCGTCGCAGGGGCTCAGCCGCTCCCCAGAGCAGTTGATCGCCTACCGTGAAGGCTGAGAGATACTCTCCACCCATGGCGAGTTTGCGCAGTCTGCCGATGGGGATGGTCATGGTGCCGCTGACGGCCGCGGGAGCGAGTGCCGCGATGGACGCCTCGCGCTCATTCGGCACCACCTTGACCCAATCGTTGCCACCCGCGATCAGCCGCTCGATTTCCGCCAGGGGCACGTCGCGCCGCAACTTGATAGTGAGCGCCTGCGAGTGGCAGCGCATCGCGCTCACCCGTACGCAGATTCCCTCCACGGGTACCGGATTCGCCTCCGTCCCCATGATCTTGTTCGACTCAGCGCCAGCCTTCCACTCCTCGCGGCTCTGACCATTGCCGAGGTCCTTGTCGATCCACGGAATCAAGCTGCCGGCGAGCGGCGCGCCAAATTGCGCCTGCGGGAAGTCCGCTCGGCGCAGTGCGTCCGATACCGCTCGGTCGATGTCGAGAATGGCGCTCGCCGGATCCCCGAGCAAGCCAGCCGCCGCGCGGTGCAGGGCCCCCATTTGCTCGAGCATCTCGCGCATGTTCTGCGCGCCGGCGCCCGAGGCGGACTGATACGTCATGGCCGTGATCCATTCCACGAGACCGGCGCGCATCAGCCCGCAGACGGCCATGAGCATGAGCGAGACGGTGCAGTTGCCGCCGATGAAGTCCTTGATGCCACGCTCGCGCGCCGCGCGCATGACGGGCAGGTTCACCGGATCGAGAACGATCACCGCGGAATCCGCCATGCGCAGCGTCGAGGCGGCGTCGATCCAGTAGCCCTGCCAGCCCGCCTCGCGCAGCCGACCATGGACGGCCTGCGTGTAATCGCCGCCCTGGGTGCTGATGAGCATGGGCGGGCGCGCGAGCGCGGCGAGATCATGGGCGTTCTGAACGGGGCGCGCCTTGCGGCCGATGTCGGGCGATGCGGCACCGGCTTGCGATGTGCTGAAGAACACCGGCTCGATGAGATCGAAATCGCCCTCGGCGCGCATGCGCTCGAGCAATACCGAGCCGACCATGCCGCGCCAACCGATGATGCCGACTTCCGTCATAATGCGATTACGAACTCCGCTGCCGGGGGCCGCAGATTATAGTGAGAAGCCATCGCGTAACCATAGGCGCCGCAATTGGCGATGAGAAGCACGTCGCCCTCTTGGCTCGGCGGCAGCCAGCGGTCGCTCCCCAGTTGATCCGCCGTCTCGCAAATCGGTCCGACGACGGTCACTTTATCGGTCAGCGGCTGCTCGAGGCGCGTGAGATTGCGGATATCGTGATGCGCGCCATAGAGCGCGGGCCGGATGAGTGAGTTCATGCCGGTGGCGATGCCCACGTAACGCGTCTCACCTTTGCCCTTCAGCTGCGTGACCAGCGCAACGAGCACGCCCGCCTTGGCCACCAGGAACCGTCCCGGCTCCATCCAGAACTCGATGTGCGGAAAGCGCCGCGCGAGCTGCGCGACGCCGGCATCCAGGGCGCCCAGATCGATGCCGCTTTGACCCAGCTGCTCCGGAACGCCGATGCCGCCGCCAAGGTCGACCACGCGGACGTCCGGGAAGTGACTTGCCAGCTGTGCGAGCAAGGCACCCGTCTCGGTCCAGTTGGCGACGTCCAGAATGCCGCTGCCCGTATGCGCATGCAGTCCCACGACGCGTACATCGGCGGCGCGCGCGAGGCTCGCGAGCTCCTCCATCTCCGACAGCGGCACGCCGAACTTCGAGTGCTCGCCGGCGGTGCGCACATGGTGATGATGGCCACGGCCGGTGCCGGGATCGACACGAACGAAAATGTCGCGGCCCGCGAACACCGCGGGCCACGCCTTCAGCGGGTACAGGTTGTCCAAGGTCACCCGCACGCCCCGACGAAACCCAAATTCGTACTCGGTGCGCGGCGCAAAATTGGGCGTGAACAGGACTCGCTCCGGCACGAGACTGGGAACGTGCGTGAAAGCGTGCTCGATCTCGCCCTGCGATACGCACTCGAGCGAGAGGCCCGCCGCGTAGACGCGACGCAGGATTTCGGGGTGCCAGTTCGCCTTCATGGCGTAGGCCCAACGCGCGATAGCCTTCACGTTGCGCAAGGCGGCCGCCGCCGCGTCGATGCTCGCGAGGTCGTAAACGAACGCCGCGGATTCGCGCGCGGCGATCTCGAGGAGTTGCCGCCGCTTCGCAGCCTCTTCCCACCAGTTGAGCGCGACGGGCGCGGCGCTCACGGGCGGCGCAAAGAGCTGCAGCCAGGTCGGCCCGAGAACCTTGTCGGACCCGATGCTCTGGATGAGCCGCTCGTGCAGCTGCTGCACCAGGCGCTCGCCCTGCGACTCGTCGATCACGAAGGTAAAGTTCAAATCGTTCGCCGCCTGGCTCACGAGATACACCTTGTGATCCTGGAAAAGCTCGAAGGCAGAGCCGAGCTCGTGCAGGATGCCGCGGATGTTGCGCCCGAGCAGGCTCAAGGAGGCGCACGGGCCCAGTATCTCGACGCGGCACAGCTCGCCGAGCGCCGCCGAAAGTCTCGCAAGCGCCGCGGGATCCAGCGTATTGGCCGTCGGATCCAGCGACACGGTGACGTTCGTCTCCGAGGTCGAAATGAGATCGACCGAGATGCCCTGCTCCTTGAAAACCTGGAATGCGTCGGCGAGGAAGCCCACCTGATGCCACATACCGGGGCTGTCCATCGACACCAGCGTGATGCCCTTTTTAATGGCAATGGCCTTCACCTGGGCCGCTGTGTCGGCGACATCGGCGCCGATGACCGTGCCTTCGAGGCCCGGGGCCTGCGTCGCGTAGACATGCAGAGGAATTTGGTATTGACGCAGCGGCAGCACGCAGCGCGGGTGCAGCACCTTGGCGCCGTTACTTGCGATTTCCTGGGCCTCATCGTAATGCAGAGCACGCAGCAACCGCGCGGTCGGGATGGCGCGCGGGTTGGCGCTGAAGAGGCCCGGAACGTCTGTCCAGATTTCCAGGCGTGCGGCCGCGAGCTTGGCGGCAAAGTACGAGCCGGAGGTGTCGGAGCCGCCGCGCCCGAGTAGCACCGTATCCCCGGAATCGTTCGATGCAATGAATCCCTGCGTGATGATGACGCCCTCGACCGCCTCCCACGCCTCGAGCAGGATCGGATCGGGCGCGAAATCGCAGGTCGCCGACAGAAAGCTCGCCTTCAGATTGGAGCCGGCACGTTGCTCGGCGCGCAGCACGTTGCGCGCGTCGATCCAGCGGGTGGGAATGCCCTGGGCGTTGAGAAACGCGCAGCCGAGCGCGGTCGCGAGCAGCTCGCCCATCGCCATCACCTGCGCGCGGCGACGGTCATCGACCTCGTGACTCTCGGCAATGGCGCTCGCGAGACTCTTCAGCTCCGCGAGAAACGCCTCGAACACGGGCCCTGGCTCGACCTCAAGTTGCCGCGCGAGGTCGCGGTGCGCGGTCTCGATGCGCTCGAGCCCCGCACGGTGCGCACCCGCCGTGGCGGCATTCAGGAGGGATTCGAGGCGATCGGTGATACCGGAAAGCGCAGAATGCACGACCGCGGGGCGCAGGCCCTCGGCGATGCGCTCGCGCAGAACCCGGGCAATGTTGTGCCAGTTCGAGGCGGACGAGACGCTCGTGCCGCCGAACTTGAGGACAACCCATCGGTGTCCAACAGAAAGGAGCTGTCCCCCAGACAAGGGGCGTCCATCAGATAGAGACCGGTCAGACATGAATGGCAGTGCGCGAAGCGGAGGGCAAACCGACTCGCGCGCTCAAGGGTTCAATCGTCTTCGAAAATGTCGCGCAGCTCTTTCTCCAACTGCCGCTCGGCGAGGACGTCTTCCACGCGGCTCCAGGCGGCTTTGCCGCGCTTGGCGGCCGGTGCCGACGCTTTGGGGCGCCGCTCGGCGCGCTCCAGTACGGGGTCGAATTCGTGGGATTCTTCGGCTTCGCCGAGGAACTCGTCGTCGATGTCAAAATGTTCGTCTTCGCGTGCACTCATTTTTCGAGAAAAGCCCTTGAAATCAATGGGATCGAACAGGCCGACACATGAAGTTGCGCACTATAGCGGATTTTGCATGTCATTCAACTAGTTCCCGGCCACGGCGTTTCGCGGCGATGCGGCAAGCCCCAGCCAGAGGCAACGGACCCGCAACTCCCTTTTCGGGGCGCGAGGCGCGATTTCAAGCCGCCCGGGGTTTGCGGGCCGCCTCAGGTGCCGGTTCGCGCGCTCTGGGAGCTCAGCACGAGGGCGCCCGAGGCAATAGCGCGGTTCACCGCCGACACCACAGCGAGCAGGGAGGCCGTGATGATGTTCGAATGCATCCCCGCCCCGAACAAGGTGCGGCGCGAGCGCGTCGTGATCTCGATGTAGGACACCGCCATGGCGCCACTCCCCTGACCCCGGGAGTGCTCCTCGTACGAAAGCACGTCGAAAGGCAGGCCGATGGCGGCCACCATGGCATCGATGGGTCCGGAGCCTTGCCCGAGCCGCGTCTCGATTCGCCCATCCCGCTCGATCTGCAAGGACAGCTTCTCGGTGTCCTCGCCGTCCGTCGAGGCGGCGAGCTGGTGCCCGCGATATAGATACGGGGTGCGCGGGGCGAGATATTCCTGTTGGAACAGATCCCACAACTCCTTGGATGTCAGTTCTTTACCGGTGATATCTGCGGCAGCTTGTACGACCTGGCTGAATTCGATCTGTAACCGCCGCGGCATGATCAACTGATAATCGCGCTCTAGGAGATACGCCACTCCGCCCTTACCCGACTGACTGTTCACCCGGATGATGGAATCGTAGGAGCGGCCCAGATCCGAGGGATCGATCGGCAGGTAGGGTACGTCCCAGAGGTCTGATTCAGTTCGCGCCGCCAGCCCCTTTTTGATCGCGTCCTGATGCGAGCCTGAAAAAGCAGTGAACACGAGGTCTCCTACGTAGGGATGACGTGGGTGGATGGGCAATTGATTGCAGATTTCCGCGCACCGTGCGGCCTCGTTTATGTTGGAGAAATCCAACTGCGGATCAATGCCTTGCGTATATAAGTTAAGCGCCAATGTAACAATGTCCACGTTGCCGGTGCGCTCGCCGTTGCCGAACAGCGTGCCCTCGATCCGCTCGGCCCCGGCCATCAGGGCGAGCTCGGCCGCCGCCACGGCGGTGCCGCGATCATTGTGCGGGTGCACGCTCAGCACGATGCTGTCGCGCTTGCCGATGTGCCGTAGGAACCACTCGATCTGGTCCGCGTATACATTCGGGGTGGCCATTTCGACGGTGGCCGGAAGATTCAAGATGGAGCGGCGCTCTGGAGTGGGTTCCCATACCGCATTCACTGCATCGCAGATCTCGACCGCGAAGTCGAGCTCGGTGCCCGTAAAGCTTTCCGGGCTGTATTGAAATACCCAGTCAGTGCTGCGGTCGCGCTCGGCATGCTCGCGCACGCACGCAGCACCCCGCACCGCGATATCGACGACTCCGGCGCGGTCGGTACGAAACACGACGCGGCGCTGGGCGATGGAGGTGGAGTTGTACACATGCACGATGGCTCGGCGCGCACCCTTTAGCGACTCGTAGGTGCGAGCGATCAACTCGGGACGTGCCTGCGTGAGCACCTGAATGGTCACATCGTCCGGGATGAGCCCCTTCTCGATGATGTCCCGCACGAAGTCGTAGTCGGTCTGAGACGCCGCCGGAAATCCCACCTCGATCTCCTTGAAGCCGACGCGGATCAGCATGTCGAACATGCGCCGCTTGCGCGCGGCATCCATGGGCTCGATCAGCGCCTGATTACCGTCCCGAAGGTCGACGCTGCACCACGTCGGCGGGGTCTCGATGACGGTGTTGGGCCAGCGGCGGTCTTGCAGCTCGATGGGCGCGAAGGCCCGATACTTGGTCGATGGATGTCGCAACATGATGTTCTCTGCTCGTTAGGTCCTGGCCCAGCCCTTCTTGCACAAATCGCGTGTTCGATTTGTCAGTGAGGGATTGGTTTTCGGTCTTGTGGGGGCGCCGACCGATGGCGCGTGTGTGAGTGGCGCCTAGCGGCGCAGCAGCAGCGCAAGCGAGTCCAGGCACGAGGTGCCGAGCGCATCGCCGAGACGTAGGGCTGCCGAGAACATATGGGCCTGAATCTAGCATCTCGCGGGTCGGGCCGGCAAGCGAGCGATCTTCACGCAGGCCCTTTTAGCCTTAATATGGAGCCCTCATGCCCGATCCCGCCACATCCCTGTCGCCGGCGGTCCCCAATCAGACCCCGCCGCTCTGCAATTACAACCTATTCACGACGGACGAGGCACTTCAGGAGGCCGTGAAGCGCGAGGGAGCCGCCGCCCACATCGCGCAACTCGCGCGCGATGGTGCCGCCATCGGATCTGCGGCGAGCTTCGAGCACGGACGGCTCGCCAATCGCCACCCGCCCGTCCTGCAGAGCTTCAACGTGCGCGGCGAGCGCGTCGATGCGCTCGAATTTCATCCCTCCTGGCATGCACTCATGGAGGGCATCGCGGCCCGCGGCTATCACAGTGCCCCATGGGTGCGCGAGGGCGGTCGAGCCGTCATCGGCGCTCACGTCGCGCGCGCGGCGGGTTACTTGATGCAAGCGCAAGTGGAGTGCGGCACGTTGTGTCCGACGACCATGACGTACGGCGCCATCGCGGCGCTGCGTCGCGATCCCGATCTCGCACGCGAGTGGCTGCCGCGGTTGCTCACACGGACCTACGACAGCCGTGATCTTCCGATCGACCGCAAACACGGCGCCCTGATCGGCATGGGCATGACCGAAAAGCAAGGCGGTTCCGACGTACGCGCAAATACCACGCGGGCGGAGCGCACGGCGGACGGATCGTATCGGATCAACGGCCACAAGTGGTTCTTCTCGGCTCCCCAATGCGATGGGCATCTCGTGCTCGCTCAGAGCGGGGCGGGACTCTCCTGCTTCTTCATGCCACGCCGTCTGCCGGACGGCAGCCGCAACGGCATCCTCATTCAACGACTCAAGGACAAGCTCGGCAACCGCTCCAACGCATCCTCCGAGGTCGAGTTCGTCGACGCCTTTGCACGGCTGTTGGGCGAAGAGGGTCGCGGCGTACCGACGATTCTCGAGATGGGTACCTATACGCGTCTCGATTGTGTCCTTGGCAGCGCCGGCATGATGCGTCAAGCCGTCGTGCAGGCCCTGCATCACGCGCGGTTTCGCAGGGCTTTCGGCGCGCCGCTGCGCGAGCAGCCGCTCATGCGCAGCGTCCTTGCCGATCTGATCCTCGAATCGGAAGCCGCCACTGCTCTGTCGATACGGCTCGCGCGGGCGTTCGAGAGCGATGCACCGAGCGAGGCGACCCTGCGTCGCGCGCTCACCTCGGCCGCCAAATTCTGGGTCTGCAAGCGCGGCTGCGAGCTCGCCGCCGAGGCGATGGAGATTCTGGGGGGCAACGGCTACACGGAGGAGCTGTCGCTCGCGAGGATCGCGCGCGAGATGCCGGTGAACTCGATCTGGGAGGGCTCGGGCAACATCATGTGCCTCGACGTGCTGCGTGCGTTCGGCAAGTCGCCCGAGACGGCCGAGGTCGTGCTGCGCGAGCTGTCCGCAGCGCGCGGACAGAATCGGCATTTCGATACCGCATTCGAGCGCTTCGCCGCCTTCCCCTCCGACGGTTTCGGCGAGGCACTCGCGCGGCGCTTCGCCCAAAGCTTCGTCACGCTCATGCAGGCCCAACTGCTGCTCGGTGCCGCGGCAGGCTCTGCCGGGGCGCACGCCGTCGCGGAGGCGTTCTGCGCGACGCGCTTGAATCCCGAGGCAGGCTGGGGTGCCGTCTTCGGCGCGGGCAGCGCGCCCGCGGATGCGCGGCTGCTGCTCGATCGTGCATTCGAGGAGTAACGCTCGTCGAGAGCGACTTCAATATGAGCGGCTCTTCCAGCGCGCACCCGCCCCGGTCCACGCAGCGACCGCCGAGCCCACCGTGGCCGCCATGTAGAAAAGCGCGATGAGCGGCAGGCCGAGCGCCCACGCGAAGCTGCGACGGTAGCGCGCAAGTGTCGGCAGATAGCTCACGGCCGCGAGCCCGCAGGCGGCGAGCCCGCAGGCGCGCACCCAGCCGTGGCCGAGCAGCGCGGCTGCGGGCGGCACAAGCCACACGAGACTCAAGCCGACGAGCGTGCCGAGCAGGAGCCATGCCGAACGACGCAGCTGCGTGAACGCGGTCCGGGCGATCATGCGCCAGATGTCCGCGAAGGCGGGATACGGGCGGATCGAGGCGGCAAGCCCCGAATGGCCGAGGAAGATCGCGCCGCCTCCGCGTCCCTTGATCGCCTTGGCAAGCGACACGTCGTCGATGAGCGCGCCCTTGATGGCGCCGATGCCGCCGATACGCGCCAAGGCGTCACGCCGGATCAACACGGTGCCTCCGGCCGCCGCCGCCACGCTCGAGCGCGCGTCATTCACCCTGGCGAAGGGATATAGCATCTGAAAGAAGTACACAAACGCGGGAACGAGCGCACGCTCCGCGAGGCTTGCGCAATTGAGGTGCACCATCTCGCTCACCATATCGAGCCCGGAGCTTTCCAGGCAGGCAACGAGGGTCGATAGGTGCCGCGGCTCGTGCAGGATGTCGGCGTCGGTCAACAAGACGAGCGGCGCATCGCCCGCGGCAACTCCCTGCTCGAGCGCCCACATCTTGCCTACCCATCCGGCGGGCTTGGGCGCCCCGCGCAGAATCTTGAGATTCGGTGCACGCCCGGCAAGCTCGGCGGTTCCGTCGGTGGAGTTGTCGTCGACGAGCGTCACCGCAAACGGCCCCGGCGTGCCCGCGCCGTAGTCCTGGGCGAGGAGCGATGCGATCACGGGCCCGATGCTTTGCGCCTCATCGCGCGCCGGTACGACGATATCGACGCGCGGGCCGCGCGCGGAAGACACCGGCGCAAGCTCCGGGCGCGACAGCCAGAATTTTCCGTGCGCGGCGATGAGGTAGGTCCAGATGACCAGCCCGGCGACCACTACCGCGTCAATAAACGCCGACATAATATGTCAATAATCATACTATTACACCCATCCTTGCAGGTGATTTCTCACAATGCCACTGAGCGCGTCGACGTGTCTATCGTCATCGTTGAGGGCGGGCACCAGCGCGAGCGACTCCCCGCCGAACTCGCGAAACTTGTCGCGATATTCGAGAGCCACCTCCTGCAAGGTCTCGAGGCAATCCACCGCGAACGAAGGCGACACCACCGTGAGCTTGCGCGTGCCACGCTTGGCGAGCTCCCGCAGCGTGTCCTCCGTGTAAGGCTGAAGCCAGCGCACTCGGCCGAAGCGTGATTGATAGCAATGTGACCAGTCCTCGGAGGCGAGTTGCAAGCGTGAAACGACCGCGCGAGTCGTCGCCTCGGCTTGGGCTTGGTAAGGGTCGCCCTCGCTCACGTACGAGGCGGGCACGCCGTGATAAGAGAACACCAGGTGCGTGCGCTCGCCGATACGCTCCCAATGCTCCCGAATGCGCATGCACAGCGCGTCGATATAGCCGGCATCGGCATAATAATCGTTGATGAAACGCAGCTCGGGCACCCAGCGCCAGCGGCCGAGCGCCGTGGCTGTGCGATCGAGCACCGAGCCGGTGGTGGATGAGCAGTATTGCGGATACAGGGGCAGCACCAGGAGCCTGCGCACGTTTTGTTCCGCGAGGATACGCACTGCGCTCGCGATACTCGGATTACCATAGGTCATGCCGAGCGCGACCCGCACCCGATCGCCGAGCATCTCGTGCAACCGATCGCTCAGCTTGTTGGTCAAGCGGCGCGAGTACACCGCCAGGGGTGAGCCATCCTGCATCCAGATCTTGCGGTAGTTCGCGGCGCTACGCAGCGGCCGCAACGGCAGCACCACGCCGTACAGGATGGGCAACCACACCCCGGGGGACGTGTTGATGACCCGCCGGTCGCTCAAGAATTCCCGCAAGTAGCGCTGCACGGCGAAATAAGTGGGCGAGTCCGGCGTGCCGAGATTGGCCAGCAAGACACCGATACGCTCCGGTGTCGACGCTGCCGCCTGCGCCACGGCGCGGTAATAGGCCATGTAGAAATCCTCGTCGGTGCCCCGCGAACCCTCGTCGGTCCCGGGCGAATCTGAAGCACATCAGTATACTGCGTGGCGCATGCAGCCCTGGATTCTTCCGACTCACCAGGAAATCACCGCGCTCGAGCTGAGCCTGAACGTCGCACTGCGCAGCGTCGTGTTCAGTCTGCCTCCTGCAATCCTCGTCGCATGGGTCCTAACGCGCGGCCGATTCCTCGGCAAGACGCTGCTGGATGCCGTCGTGCACTTGCCCCTGGTGCTTCCGCCGGTAGCCGTGGGCTATATCCTGCTGCTACTGTTCGGCACCCGCGGCCCGATCGGCGGCTGGCTCGATCGATCGTTCGGGATCGTCCTCATTTTCACGCGCAACGGGGCGGCGCTCGCCACGGCGGTCATGTCCTTTCCGCTGATGGTGCGCGCCATCCGAATCTCCCTCGAGAATGTCGACCGCGGGCTCGAGGATGCCGCACGCACGCTGGGCGCGGGGCCGTTCGACCGGTTCATCAGCGTGACGTTGCCTTTGATGCTCCCGGGCCTCTTGGCGGGGGCGATCACGGCCTTCTCAGCGGCTTTGGGGGAGTTCGGTGCGGTCATCACGTTCGTGTCGAACATCCCCGGCGAGACGCAGACGCTGCCGCTCGCCCTGTACTCCGCCCTGCAGGAGCCGGGCGGGGAGCACGCCGCTGCGCGGCTGGCCGTCATGTCGGTGGTGCTGGGGCTCGGCGGCTTGCTGCTGTCTGAATGGTTTGCACGGCGAGTGCGCCGGGTGCTGGGCCGATGAGTCTCAAAGTCGCGGTCGAAAAGCGGTTCGAATCGTTCGCCCTAGACGTGACTTTCGACGCCCCCACGCCCGGAGTGGTCGCGCTGTTCGGGCCTTCCGGCTGCGGCAAGAGCATGACCATCAACATCATCGCAGGGCTTCTCGTGCCCGATCGCGGCAAGATCAGTCTCGATGACGGGGTTCTTCTGGACACCGCTCGGCAGGTCGCGGTCGCAGCGGAACGGCGCGGCATCGGCTACGTATTCCAGGACGCCCGCCTCTTTCCGCACCTGAACGTGGCCTCGAATTTGAAATATGCGCAGCGCCGCGCGCGGCGTGCGCCCTACGTGAGTCTCGAGCGCGTGCTGTCCCTGCTCGATCTCGAGCCTCTGCTGGAGCGCCGCGTGCATCAGCTGTCGGGCGGCGAGCGCCAGCGCGTGGCGATCGGGCGCGCGCTGCTGTCGCAGCCGCGGCTGCTGTTGCTGGATGAGCCGCTCGCCGCTCTGGATCGCGAGCGGCGCGAGGAAGTGCTGCCCTATCTCGAGACCTTGCGCGATCAGCTATCGATTCCGATGATTTACGTGAGTCATCAATTCGACGAGGTGCTCCGGCTCGCGACCGATATCGTGCTCATGCAGTCCGGGAAGGTCGCGGCCGAAGGCAGCATCACGCAGATGAGCCTCGACCCGAAGCTGCGCGCCCTCATCGGTCCCGATGCGGTCGGAGCGGTTCTGGATGGCACCGTGATCGGCGAAGACGCCGCGAGCAGGCTGGTCCGGGTTCGGGTGGGCGACGGCGAGATCCGGGTCGAGGCCGCGCTACTCGCAGCAGGAACGCGGCTGCGCGTGCAACTCCTCGCCCGCGATGTCATCGTATCTACCCGCGCGCCACAGTACTTGAGCGTGCGCAACAGCTTGCAGGGCGTCGTCACGTCCGTCGAAGACGACGGTGAAGGCTCCGATCTGATCGCCATCGATATCGGCGCGGGTGCCTCGATTCTCGCCCGCGTCACCCACGCGGCGACACGCGAGCTCGCCGTTGCGAACGGAATACCCGTCTGGGCGCTCATCAAGGCCGTGTCATTGCGCGGACATTCCTTTCCCGCACCGAGCCCGGCTTCCGCGTCGAGGCCGCCGCTCGCGCGCGGTACGGCTACTTGACGCGCGTGCCGAGATGCATGATCCCGACGATGTGGTCGGTGGCGCGCAAGCCCACTTCCGCCTTGACGTCGGGATCGTAAGCCGCGGCCCCGGTCTTCCACATAACGCCGTAGCCCAAATCATGCGCCGCCAGGAACAGATTCTCCGCGGCAGCGCCCGCCGCGATCACCTGCTCGATCTCCGGGACCTTGGGATTCTCGCGCACCGTGCAGCCGACCACGACGAGAGTCGGGGAACGCAGCATTTTCTCGCGCTCGGCGGCGAGCTGCTCGTCACTCATCGAGGCCGTGCGGCGACGCTTGGCCTCCGCCGCCGCGGCGGCGAATCGCTCCCGCGCGGAGCCCTCGAGCACCACCAATTGCCAGGGTTTCATGCGCCCGTGATCAGGCGCCCTTCCGGCGGCCGCGAGGATGCGCGCGAGATCCGCAGGTGAAGGTCCGGGCGCGGTCAGGCGAGCGGCCGAAGCGCGCGTCTCAATAGCAGTCAATAGCTCCATTTCGTCCTTAAGGGTTGGCGATAAAAGCAGGACGGCATCGTCCAATCGGCTATGATTCGAAATTATACCCACAGTCGTTCAAGGAGCCTTCATGAACCGTATCGTTTTGGCGTCTATCGCCGCGTTCGGGTACGCGACCGCCTTCGCTGCACCGGTGACCTACGTGCTCGATCCGAAGCACACGTATCCCAGTTTCGCGGCGGATCACATGGGGGGACTCTCCGTGTGGCGCGGCAAGTTCACCGAGACCTCCGGCAAGGTTGTCTACGACAAGGACACGAAGACGGGATCGCTCGATGTCACGGTCAACTTGAGCTCGGTGGATTTCGGCAACGCAAAGCTGGACGAGCACGCGAAATCGGCCGAGATCTTCGACGTCGCAAAGTTTCCAGCGGCCACTTACGTCGGCAAGTTCACGAAGTGGAACGGCGACAAGCCCACGGAGGCGGAAGGCACGTTCACGCTGCACGGCGTGAGCAAGCCGCTCACACTCAAGATCGACTCGTTCCTGTGCAAACCGAATCCCATGACCAAGAAAGAAGTCTGCGGTGCCGATGCCAGCGCCACCTTCGATCGCTCCGACTACGGCGTCACGTTCGGGCAGGCGTACGGGTTCCAGATGTGGGTGAAGCTCGAGATCCAAGTCGAAGGCAGTCCCGCGACCTGAAAGCCGCTGCGGGCGGCGCCGGACCAGGCGCCGCCTGCTCTATCAGGCGCCGCGGGCCCCGACGGGAGTAAGCGTCAGCTCTTGCGTTCGAGATAAGGAAACCACCAGGGCTTCGGCGCGATCACCGCGCTCACCCGCTCGACGCGCGACGGCAGGTTGTGGGCAGCCTCGGGCACAAGGGCCGCGAGAATGCGCCCGGACCGCAGGCCGCCGAAGGGTCCTGCCCGCAGATCCCCCGGATCGTTGATGAAGCATCTAGCGCCGCTTCGCGCCTGCATGCCGCGACCTACCGCCTCGGGGTCGCCCGTATAGATCCAGGCGCGCACAGGCGCTGCCGCCTCGCCCGAAAGCTCGAGCGCCTGGGCGAGATCACTCACCGGCGTGAGAGTGATCACCGGACCCAGGATTTCCTCACTCACCGGCGTACTGCGCGCAGGCACGTCGGCGAGTATCGTCGGCTGAAAAAAATGACCGGGCAGGCCCGACGGGCGAAAGCGACGGCCGCCGAGGATCAGCTTGGCCCCGGCGCGCAGGGTACGCCCCACTTGGTCCTCCACCCGCTGCGCGGCTTCGAGCGAAATGAGAGGACCCAGGTCGGTGGGCAACTTCGCCGGATCGTCGACGTCGAGAAATCCCACATGCTGATGCATTCGCTCGGCGAGCTCGCTCGCAATCACACGCTCGACGTAGATGTGGCGTGGCGCAGCGCAAGTCTGCCCCGCGTTCATGAGACGGGCCCATGCAATGGCAGGCACGGCATGCTCCAAGTCGGCGTCCTTGCAGACGATGAAGGCATCGAGCGAGCCCGTCTCCAGATCGAGCTGCTTGCCTCGGGCGAGCGCTTGCAGGCGGCAGCCCACCGCGGAGGAACCGGTGAAGCTCACTCGGCTCACTTGCGGATGCGCGATGAGCCGCTCGGCGGTATCGGCGCCGCCCGTGACCACGTTGATCACGCCCGCGGGCAAGGTCTCACAGAGACGCATCAACTCGAGGGTGGTGAGCGGATTCTGCGGCGGCGGCTTGCAGACGAGAGTCGCGCCGCCCGCGAGCGCCGGGGCGGCCGATGCGGCCATGGCCAGGAGAGGAAAGCTATACGGCGCGATCACCGCCGTCACGCCCGCGTGCATGGCGGGTGCGGCACGCTCGAAGATGTCCGCGACGGCCTCGATGCAATCACGCGACTCGCACAGCGGCTTGCCGGCCTCGCGGGTCAAGGAAAGCGCGAGCGCGGCCCGCTCCGCGCGGACGCGGAGCGCGATTTCACGAAGCAGCGCGACGCGCTCGGGGGGCGGCGCGCGGCTCCACGCGGGCTGCGCGGCGCTCGCCGCGGCCACCGCCCGCTCCACCTCCTCCGCACCGCATTCCGCCACGACAGCCAGCGTCTTGAGGGTTGCGGGATTCTTGATTTCGCGAGCCGCCACTCCCGTATCATGCCTGAGCGTGCTCGAATTCGATCAACTGTGTCGGCGCAGCGCCGCGAGCGGTCTCGCGGTGCGCGGTGCTTTTCACCCGGAGCCCGGTGAGCTCAACATGCCGCCCCGCGAGGCGCAGCCGGGAACCGTCGTCTTGCTCGGCTTCACGGGAGGGGCACAGTGGAGCGCCTTCCAGGAATCGAGCGAAGCGCGGGACGGACTGCCGCATCCCCTCGATCGGTGGTCGCGGCGGGTGATCGGAGCGCTCGCGAACGAGCTCGGCGCGGCGGATTTTTATCCGAGCGGGTCGCCCGCATCACCGCTTCCCTTCCAGCGCCTCGCACGGCGCTGCGAGCCCGTTCATCCAAGTCCCATCGGATTACTGATTCACGACACGTACGGCCTCTGGCATGCCTACCGAGGTGGCTTGTTCCTCCGAGAGGGCATCGCCCTGCCACCCTCCTCTCCGCGCCCCTCTCCCTGCGAAAGCTGCGCGCATCGGCCCTGCCTCTCAGCGTGTCCGGTACAGGCGTTTCGCAACGGCTCGTTCGATCTCGATGCCTGTGTGAGCCACGTGCTGAGCGCGGCCGGAGCCGACTGCCGGGACGACGGCTGCCTCGCGCGTCGCGCCTGCCCGGTCGGCCCGCACTTCCGCTACCCGGCGGCACAAGCACGCTTTCACATGAGCGCGTTTCTGTGCTCCGTTGGGGACGTGTAGCGGCCTCCGCGCCTGCCTGGCCGCCGGCCGCTGTCTGAGCACGGGCGCCGTCGTGGACTGTCGCCGGTCCTTGCTCGGCGAGCAGTCGAACATCCTGCGATACAGCCGGCAAAAATATTCCGGCGATGAGAAGCCGCAGGCAAACGCGACCTCGGTCACGGGCAGGTCGGTCTGCTGCAGCAGCTGATGCGCCTTGGCCATGCGGATCGACCGGTATCGCTCGAGCACCGAGCATTGCAGAACATCGCGAAAGCGCCGCTCCATTTGCCGCAGCAACAAACGGACTCGGCGCGCGATCTCGCTGCAGGACAGGGGCTCATCGATGTGCTCGCGCATCAGCGCTTGCGCCTCTGTGACTGCGGCATCCACGGCGGAGGGGGCACCGCCTTGTTCCATGTCCGGTGCGCGCAAGTGCCCCAGCAGGAGATGCTCCGCAACTTCGGCCGCGAGCTCCCCCTGTCCGTGCCATCCCATCCAGGCAACCATCAGGTCCAGAATCGCCGAGGCGCCCGCGCAGCTGAGGCGCATACCCGAGCGGCAGTAGAGCTGAGCGATCGCGCGTGTTCGTCCATAGTGCTCTTGAAAACCCAGTAGGTTGTCCCGGTGCACCGCAACCGGATGGCCGTTGAGCAGCCCCGCCTCGGCAAGCACCACACTGCCGTTCTCGATCCCGCAGAGCTCCACGCCGAAGCGCGCGAGGCGTTTGAGCCAGCGTCGCACGCTGCGCTCGCGCGCCGCCTGAGCAGGCTCGAAACTCGCAAGCACGAACACCGTCCTGGCCGCGGAGGCCGCCGCGAGATCGCCGTCCACGGATATCGTCATGCCATTGCTCGCACGTACCGCGTTACCGTCGATCGAGATGATCTTCCACTCGAACACTCGCTCCTGGGCGAGCCAGTTGGCGATGAACAAGGGCTCGATCGCCGCGGCGAGGCCGAGGTGAGAGAACTCGGGCAACAGCAAGAAGGCCACTTTCCGCAAGAGACGCTCCTTGGATCGAATTCGACATCATGATGACGCTTTCAAGCAGGCGGGTCCAGTCGTTGCGCCGTAGCTTGACCTCATCGGATCAACGGAGCCCGACAGCATGCAAAGCGACACGGCGGAATGGAGCCTCGAAGATCAGGCGGCGGGCTATTCGCTGCCCGCGCGTTTCTTCTATGATGAGGAAGTCTTCAAGAAAGAACGCACGAGCATTTTTTTCAAGTCCTGGCATCTGGTCGCGCACAGCAGCGAGCTCAAGAAACCGGGCTGTTACGTGACCCACGACATCTTCGAGCAGAGCGTGCTCGTCGTCGCGGGCCGCGACGGGGAGCTGCGGGGATTCCATAATGTGTGTCAGCACCGCGGGAATCGCTTGATCGAGTCTCGCCGCGGCAAGGCGCCGACATTCACCTGCGCCTATCACGCCTGGAGCTATGCGCTCGACGGATGCCTGCGCGGCGCCCCGAACACCCAGGGGATCGCGGGCTTCAACAAGGGCGCGCACGGGTTGAAGCCGGTGCGCGTGGAGACGTTCGCGTCGTTCGTGTTCGTGAATCTCGACCTGCAGGCCAAGCCGATTGCGCAGATGGCGCCCGGCGCGAAGGAAGAGATCCGCCGTTACATTCCCGATCTCGACCGGCTCACCTTGCTCGAGGAAGTCGACGTGCCCGTCGCCGCCAACTGGAAGGTGATCCAGGAGAACTCCATCGAGGGCTATCACTTCGATTATTCGGGTCCGGCGCACAAGCAACTCGTTCAGCTGATCGAGTTTTCGGGATACACACTCGAGGCGCACGGGGACTGGTGGAGCTACGTCGGTCCGCCCAAACGGGATGCCACCGAAGCCTACGGCGTGGCGCTCGCGGGAGCGAAGTGGCAGACCGATTGGTTCTTCAACTTCGGTCTGTGGCCGAACGCAACGCTCTACGCCTTTCCCTATGCGGACATGGTCGGCACCTTCATCATGGATCCCACCGGACCTGAAACCTCGGTACTGCGCTTCGGCTACTACAGCGTGGCGGGACGCGAGCTTTCGAAAGTTACCCAAGCGTGCATCCGCTGGATGAATCAGGAGCTCGGCCCCGAGGATATCCGCTTGAACGCATCGAACCAGAAGGGACTTCGCTCCCTCGGATTCGACCGAGGCCGCTACGTGATCGGCGAGGGCATCGGCAATCGCAGCGAGCATTTGGTGCGCCATTTCCACAAGCTCTGCTACCAAGCGATTCGGAGCTGATCGCTCCACCATGTAACGCTGACGTTACAAAGGCGAATCATGACTGCATCCAAATCCGCTCCCCGCCGCGCGCCCCATGGACCACCGTGCCGAGCGCATCGACCTTGCGGCCGCGTTCCGATGGTTCGCGCGCCTCGACATGCACGAGTCGGTCGCCAATCATTTGAGCCTCGCGGTCTCCGGGTCGAAATTCCTCATCAACCCGCGCGGACGGCACTTCTCGCGCATCTGCGCAAGCGATCTCTTGCTCCTCGACGCGACTGACAAGGCCACGCTGGAGCGGCCCGATGCGCCGGATCCGACCGCATGGTACCTGCACGCGCGGCTCCACGAGCGGGTGCCCGAAGCGCGCTGTGTCATGCACCTGCATTCCAAGTACGCCACGGCACTCGCCTGCCTCCAGGACAGCACGCTCTATCCCATCGACATGAACACCATGCGCTCCTTCGGCCGTGTGGCCCTGGACCGCGACTTCTCGGGCATGGCCCTATCGGACGACGAAGGTGAGCGGGTCGCTCGGCTCCTTCACAAGGGACGCAGTGTGCTCTTGATGGCGAATCACGGAGCGCTCGTGATCGGCCCGAGCGTCGCGCACGCCTTCGACGAGTTCTATTATTTCGAGCGCGCCGCCGAGACGCAGCTCACCTGCTATGCGACCGGTAAACCGCTGCGTATCGTTGCCGACGAGATTGCCGCCCTCACGGAGAGGCAGTGGCGGGGCTATGGCCAGCTCGCGCTCGATCATTTCGCTAACGTCAAGGCCATCCTCGACGCGGAGGACTCCTCATATAGGCACTGATAGTGGGGCCGAGGAAGAAGCCGTAAGTTCGATCGCGCGGGCGGCGCACGGCCCTCCAATCCGCGCTATCATTCGACCCGGTCATGGAGCCTTTACCGCACGAATTGTCCTATGTCCCGACCACGGGGGCACGGCGCCTGCATGTGACGCCCCTCGTCGAGGCCACCGACAAAGCCCTCGAAGGGTACGGAGCGCTGGTTGCGGATCCGCGGTCGTTCCCGATCGAGATCGTGCGTTGGCCGGCTCAAGGCTGGCGCCCCGTCGATGAGAATTCGGGAAATCAGGGCGGCGTCACGGAGGGGATTTTCGAATTTTGGTGGAAGGGCGACATCCTTTTCGCCCGCAACAACGCGGTGGGCGACAGTTATCTGTTCGGCTGGAGTACGTGGCCGGAGGAAGCGAAGCCGGAGACGACCGGTACCCGAGAGCACGCTTACATCTGGCGGGCCAATTACCATCCGGACGGCGGCCAGCTCATCTATCCCATGCACAGCGAGCCCTTCGTCGTGCCGCTGGCCCTGCCGGGCGATGATGTTTCCCCGGATCGATTCACCACATTTTGGTGCGACGGCACTTGCGGCCTCTATGTCCGCCCGAACGTCTGGCATGGCGCCTTCGTGCCACTGACAGACCACGCCGAATTTCTGGACCGTCAGGGCCGGGTGCACGCGCGGGTGTCGGTGGATTTCGTCAAGGAGTTCGGTTGTTACCTGGCGGCGCCGCTGCGCCGGCCGTGACGGCTCGAAGCCAACCCGGCATCCACTCTCGCACGGCGCGGCCTGCGCGGCCCGGCCTCACCTCGCAGTGTCCATGGACTTAGCCTTCTGCAACAACGCCTCCGCCATGCGGATGCTGGCGTAGTCGATCAGCCGTCCGTCGAGCGATACGGCACCGCGCCCGTCCCTG